>Ga0105094_10000680_pt1 | contig 17300 bp, 16 predicted proteins | sample PPLLak1March2015_2_FD_87023 | JGI IMG/M metagenome (GOLD analysis project Ga0105094, IMG submission 87023) | Freshwater sediment microbial communities from Prairie Pothole Lake near Jamestown, North Dakota, USA - PPLs Lake P8 Core (3) Depth... | ecosystem: Environmental > Aquatic > Freshwater >...
CAACTGCATCCACACCGGCGCTAACAATAGCACATTGATCACTCCCGCGCCGAGCTGGATGAGCGTGCCCACGGTCAGTAAGCGCGCCAGGTGCAAGATCGTCTTGGTAGAACGGTTCACGCGCAGAACACCAGCTACCACGAGCAAATAGCTGCCAACGATCACCGCGATGGTTGGATGGAGCAAGCGCAGCCGGGTAAGAAAATGGGCTGTCGGGGAAAAATCCTGTCGCAGACCTTCCGCCAATGTACTTGCCGGGAAAAGTGTATCGCCCAACGCTGTCAGGGCGCCGCTGGCTCCCAGGATCAATGTCCCCAGGATCCCCACGCCAATAAGCCAGGGCATTGATCCCGAAGGACGAGCCGTAATCGCTCGCCCATCCGAAGCCAACCAGGCGGTCAGGCTGAGGCTTGCCAGCAGCAAGAAGGTGTTCAAGAGATGCAAAACAATACTGATTGCACGTCCCAGTGAGGCGTCATCAGCCACCCATTCAAATAAAACGAGCCCGGCGCCTAATAGAGCTTCCGTAAGGATAAACACAGAAGATAACCAGGCTCCTCGCCGTATGATCGATCCTGGAGCGTAGACTCGCAGCGCCCAAATTAACAGGCCCAACACAGCCAATAATGCCGCACCGCTGCTCAATCGGTGGACAAATTCTACGATGGTCTCGATTTGCGGGGCGCGCGGGATTACCATGCCATTGCACAAAGGCCAATGGCTGCCGCAGCCCGCTCCTGAGCCGGTAGCGCGCACGTACGCGCCCCATAAAATTACCAAAAGGTTATAGGCTAACACTGCCCAGGCATAGCGAGCAAAACCGGATAGTTGCTTCAATACGATCCTCCTGTCTCCTAAAAATTGAACAGCTTTGGTTGCTGGGGGGGTATAAAATCAATCGCCGGCAGCCCTATTACCGTTTTAAACTGGTTGCACGTACCAGGGGCAAAACCAGCATAATCGTTGTTGAAGAATCCGTATATGGAATCAACTTTTTCCAGGCGCACCTGCAGATGCGTCCACCACCAGGCTAATTCTGGATAGCGATCCTGGCGCACGCGGGTGTGGTGAGCATACGTACCATGTTGCCCGATCCAACGGATATATAAGAAATCAGAGGTCAATGGCACTTCTCTGGGCAAGTTGGGGAACTCTGTCGCCGCCCAACATACCCTGTGACGGGTCAGCATGGAGGCGGTGTCGCTCGCCGCAGTGTACCATGAAGGGTGGCGAAATTCAACCGCCAGGCGTATTCCCTGCCTAGCCTCCACTTCAGCCCATAAAGCGGATAGAAAGTCTGCCAAACGACCTGCCTGGGTTTGGGTAAATGAAGGTGGAAACTGCATCAAAACCATACCCAGCTTATCGCCGAGCAGGCGGGCGCTTTGTAAGAATCCAGCCATATCGTTGAGCGAGGTTGACAGCTCCCTCTCATGCGTGATCGCCTGGGGCGTTTTCAGGCAAAATCGGAATTCTGGCGGTGTGACCGCTAACCATCGCTGGATGGTCGCCGTCCGGGGAGTGCCATAAAAGCTCGAATCGATCTCCACAGCATCGAAGATACGGCTGTAGTGCGCCAAATAATTGCGCGATTCCAGGGCTGGCGGGTAAAAGACACCCTGCCAATCCTTATAACTGAATCCCATCGTTCCTAAGTACCAGTCACTCATAATATCGTTCTTTGGGTTATTCCGTTGTAGAGGGTTATATGTGGGGGTTGTTGGCGGGCAGAGCCCGCCAACAACCCCCACATCTTCCCGTCACCACGGCGACTCCCAGTGATCCCATAATCTTGTATGACAAAATTCGAATCTACTAAATTATAATTGGTAGAGAGAGTTTTCACATGCCCGCCTCGGAAGGATAAGTTATGCCTGACTCCATCGCCTCGAGCATCGTCGTATATGGAACAAAATGGTGTGGGGATTGCCATCGCGCCCGCAGATTTCTGGATTTGAAGAAACTCCCCTACACCTGGATCGACATTGACCAGGACAAAGAAGCTGAGCTCTATGTTATCCGTACCAATCGCGGCATGCGCAGTGTTCCAACAATTGTCTTTGGAGATGGATCTGTCCTGGTAGAGCCATCTGAGCTGGCACTCGCTCGTAAATTGGGAACAGACTGATTTCACGATCCGCGCTTATTTTAGGGGCTACCGGCTTTATCGGCGGGCACATCGCCAGGGCTGCTTTGGACGCCGGCTGGCAGGTGCGCGGCTTACGCAGGAATCCAGGCGCTGTCGGGCATTTAGGGGAAGCTCGCGTGGAGTGGTACCAGGGCAATCTTACCGATCCAGCCGCTTTAGAACAAGCTATGCTGGGAGTCCAGGTCGTTTTTCACGCCGCTGCTTATTATCCAACCCGCAACGACCATCGCAGTGTCACCCAACAGGTGCAGTATGCACGCGCTGAGATCGAAAATGTCCGGACAGCCGCTCTCCATGCAGGGATCGAACGCTTGATTTTCACTTCAACCCTCACCACAATCGGACACCCCCCAGTGGGCTCCAATCGTCTTGCGAATGAAAACGACCATTATCAGCCAGGTTCGCTAGCCCGCAGCGGTTACTATGAAGCCAAGTACGCCATGGAACAGGCCTTACTATCGAATTTAGACCAAAATCTCTCTGTTGTGGTGCTTAACCCTACAGCCGTCTTTGGACCGGGCGATGTCCATCTGACTTTAGGCGGACTGTTATTGGCTGTAGCCAGGGGTCAGGTAAAATTCTGGCTCTCAGTTCCGGTCAACGCTGTGGATGTGCGCGACGTGGTTGATGCACACATTCAAGCCGCCCGGTTCGGTCGACCCGGAGAACGTTACATCCTCGGAGGGCACAATATGAGTATGCAGGCGGCCATACAGCAGGTGGCAGAGGTTGCAGGCGTGCCCCCGCCACGTTTTGAGATCCCTCTGCGTCTCCTGGATATACTGGTCGCCATCGACGATGCTCTGCCGGGGATAAACCTCACGGGCAACCACCTTCGTGCAGTGCGACAGTGGCAGTATTACGATAACACCAAGGCGGTATCCGCATTCAACTGGAGACCACGCCCGTTTGCTCAAACCGTGCAGGATGCCCTGGATTGGTTTCGCACCAATAGCTATCTTTAAGAAACGTGCCGCACCGATTGGATAATAACATGGTTGAAAAGATCCTCATCGTTGACGACGAGCCCGCCTTACAGGAGACCCTGGCTTACAATCTCACCCGCCAGGGTTATGCGGTTGAAACCGCTGGCGATGGACATGCAGCCATCGAGGTTGCACGCCGCATTAACCCCGATTTGATCGTACTGGATATCATGCTTCCCGGTTTGGATGGTTTTGAAGTCTGCCGGATTTTAAGGCAGGAGACGAATGTACCCATTTTGATGTTAACCGCCCGGGATGATGAAATCGACCGGGTTATTGGCCTGGAAATGGGCGCCGACGATTATCTCACCAAGCCATTCAGCATGCGTGAATTCCTGGCGCGTGTCAAAGCTCACTTGCGTCGGATTCGCTTGATTCGTGAAGAAATCGATACCCAGGTGATGGTTCCGAAAGAGCTTTTACGCTTTGGCAATTTGTCCCTGGACCTCACCCGGCGGGAGGTGCGAATAGATAGCCAACCTCTCCCATTGAAGCCGAAGGAATTCGACCTGTTGCTCTTTCTGGCGCGACACCGTGGGCAGGTTCTCTCGCGCGAGCTCATCTTGGAGCGTGTCTGGGGTTGGGAGTTCAGCGGCGGGTCTCGCACGGTGGATGTGCATATAAGCTGGTTGCGAGAAAAAATCGAAGAGAATCCTGCTCAACCTTCTCGGATTATCACCGTCCGCGGAGCAGGCTACCGTTTTGAGGGATGATGTTCAGTACATTGCGCCGGCGCATCGGTATTCCATACATTGCCCTCATCCTGGTCACCATGCTGGCATTAGGGGTGTATCTCGTTATTACCTTGAGAGAGTACGATCAAAATAATTTAAATGCTCAGTTGAGTGCACAGGCGCGCCTGGTAAGCGAATCTCTGGCACAAGCGCTTCAGAGCAGCCCCAAGCCTGAATTTGTGGATCCTCTGGCAAAACATTGGGCTGGCATTCTCGGCACGCGGATTACCATTATTTCACCGGATGGTACTGTGCTTGGAGATTCTCACCAGGATTATGCCATTATGGAAAACCACCTGGACCGTCCCGAAATATCCCAGGCGCTGACCCTGGGACAGGGCAGCAGTACTCGCTTCAGCACGACCCTGGGGTTTGACACCGTTTATAGCGCAGTGATCGTCAATGTGAACGGGAGTCCTGCCGCAATTGTGCGTTTGAGTGTGCCTCTTCAGGAAGCGCAAAGCAACCTGACCGGTCTATTACGCTTTCTCATCATGATCACATTGGCAACCTCGCTCATAGGCACCTTTCTGGCTTTGCGTATTGCAGATCAAACCGTCCGGCCCTTGCATTTATTGACCGAAGCAGTTACCAGGCTTGCCAGCAGTGATTTATCCGATGAACAGCTTTCTCAACGTCTCGCGCCCAGCTCGCCAGAAGAGATCGGTCGCTTGACCCTTGCATTTAACCGGATGGCAACTCGCCTGCAAACCCAGGTATCTGCCTTGGAGGCAGAACGGAAGAAAGTAGCAGCCGTTTTACAAGAGATGACCGATGGCGTAATTATCGTGGATGAGCGAGGCCGCCTGCAAATGATCAATCCCTCCGCCGCGGCGATGTTCGAAATCGATGGCAGCCAGGCCCTTGGACGCTCATTGTTAGAAACCCTGCGCAATCACAATGTTTTAGAGTTATGGCAGAGCTGCCGCCAGACCGGTGAGCCGCAGAGCACGCTTCTGGAAATCAGCACCACTCGGCTCTATCTGCATGCCATCGCATCGCCTTTAGATCAAGTCTTGCCCGGGGATTCCCTACTGCTCTTCCAAAATCTTACCCGCCAGCGCTACCTCGAGACGGTCAGGCGGGATTTCATTTCCAACATCTCTCATGAACTGCGCACACCTTTAGCATCCCTGAAAGCCCTCACGGAAACCCTACAGGAAGGCGCTCTCGACGATCCACCAGCCGCTCGCCGTTTTTTGCATCGCATGGAAACCGAAGTGGACGCTTTGACCCAGATGGTGGCGGAGCTGTTAGAGCTATCCCGCATCGAATCGGGACGGGTCCCGATGCAATTCCGCCCAACTGCGCCGCTGGATGTGATCTTGCCTGCCGTCGAGCGCCTGCGCCTGCAAGCTCAACGCGCTCGTTTGGAGTTAAGTATCGACTGCGCAAACGATCTTCCCCTGGTTCTGGCCGATTCTCAACGGTTAGAACAGGTTGTAGTGAACCTGCTGCATAATGCTATTAAGTTCACCCAACCCGGAGGGCACATTGACGTGCGCGCGACCCTCAAGCGTAAAGAGAATGGCATTCAGGAAGTCCATTTTTCCGTGAGCGATACCGGGGAAGGGATTGTTCCAGAGGACTTGCCGCGCATCTTTGAACGCTTCTATAAAGCCGACCGCGCACGCGCGGGAGGTGGCACAGGCTTAGGCCTGGCAATCGCCCGCCACACGGTTGAAGCCCATCACGGCGTCATCTGGGCTGAAAGCGAGCTGGGCAAGGGCAGTACTTTTGTTTTCGCCATTCCATTGGCCCTCTGAACTTACAAGCACTCATCAAAAAATAGAAATTCGGGGTGTGTGCGGCGGCAAAGCCGCCGCACACACCCCTATCCTCTCCTATTTTTGAGATAGCTTCTAGTAAGTCTTTCCAGCCAGGCATAATCCACCCCAATCGATCTGGCATTTACAAAACCTTTTCAGGCTGTTAACCAGCCCTTAGCAGCTCGTTAAACCATCCATGTTATCCTTTTAAAAGAAGTGAGGCCAAGCGAAACCAAGAGGCTCCGGTTACAGAAAGGATATCATGCACATACTGGTTACGAATGATGACGGGGTTAACGCCCCAGGTTTATTGGCCCTGGCGCAGGCGATGCGCGAGATTGCTGCTGTAACAATTCTAGCCCCAGACCGCAATTGGTCAGGGGGTGGTCATGTCAAGACCCTTGATCGTCCCCTGCGCATCAAGGAGATTCCCCTCCCCGATGGGACTACAGCCTTAGCCAGCGATGGAGCGCCATCCGACTGTGTGGCCCTGGCATTGCTCGGCTATCTGCCCGAAAAAGTAGATCTGGTCGTAGCAGGGATCAATCCGATGCCGAATTTAGGACACGATGTAACCTATTCAGGCACGGTCACGGCGGCTATGGAAGCCGTAATTTGGGGTTACCCTGCCATCGCCTTCTCTTTGGACACCGATCAAACCCACCTCGGAGCTATCGATTACGGCTCTGCCGCCACCATCGCCCGTAATATCGCTCAAACCGTGTTGGAACACCGCCTCCCGGCTGGAATCTTACTCAACACCAATATCCCGTATTTACCCGAGAGTCACATTAACGGTTACCGCGTGACTCGCCAGGGGCTGCGCGTTTACCGAGATCGGCTGGACCGGCGCGTTGATCCGCGCGGGAATCCATATTACTGGATTGGCGGGGATTCACCCACTGGCATCCCTGAAGATGGCACAGATTTTGGGGCATTGGCAGAATATTTCGTTTCCATAACCCCATTACAGCTCGATTTAACTGCCTATCCTGCCCAGCACAGGTTAAAGAGCTGGGAATGGACCAGGGAAGCCGTTATAGAGAAGAGTGGTAATGGAAGACGCCCAACGTCTACATAAAGAAAAACCATCCTGATAAAAGTGCAAGCTCAGCCTGAAACACAACCATGTATACTTCTAAAGAACAGAGGTGTGCATATGTTTTATTTCCCACAAAAAATATTGCACCAAATCGTGCTCCTGTTTCTAATCTCCTCCCTTCTGGCAACGCCGGTACGGGCCAATTTCCCTCTCGAACGGGGCAATCTCCCAGCGGTGACGGATGGGCAGCTCGCCACACCCCGCGTCCCGACGTTTGCCGGCTGCGATCCGACCGTATTTCCAAGTCAGAATCTGGAATACGAACAGACCCTGGTTGAGTTGGTCAACGCCGAACGCAGCGAGGCCGGGGTACCGCCCCTCAAGCGGATTTCGCTGCTGGATGAAGCTGCTCGATACCATACCACCGACCTGGCGCAAGATAACTACTTCGCACACGACACATTTGATCGCGTGGATAATGATCTGGAGTGGGTTTGTTCCTGGTCAGATCGCATCCGTGGTTTTTATCCCTCTGGCTCCTGGTTGGGTGAAAATATTGCGGCAGGCGCCGCCACCCCACAGGCAGCCATGGAATTATGGATGAATAGCCCCGGACATCGAGAGAACATCCTCCATCCAGAATTTTGGGAGATCGGTGTGGGTGTATACAGCGGCAGTGGGGATTATTTCCATTATTGGGCTCAGGATTTTGGCAGGCGGGCAGGGTTTTTCCCGTTGGTCATCGAAGGGGAACGCGCCATCACCGATGAAACCCTGGTAGATCTTTATATTTATGGCGATTGGAACGAGGTGCGCTTGCATGCCGACCAGGAGTCCTGGAGCGCGTGGATGCCCTTCCAGAATTCGCTATCCTGGAATCTACCCGCCACACCCGGCGAGCACTCCATTTACGCTGAAATGCGCACAAGTTCGCTGACCGGTGTTGCCAATGACTCCATCTTCCTCGACCTGCCGGCTCAAGACCGGCTCGGCAATTTACCCGATCAACTGCACTTCACCTATAGCACAGCCTCAAAACAGCTCCTACCCGCTTTCGTACTGGTTACTCCGCTCAATATGGGTAGTCCAACTATCCTGGAATGGCAGGTGGACTCCGGTGACGATTGGATTCTGGCGACTCCCGAACAAGGTGAAACTCCCCAATCGCTTCAGGTAACATTGCTGGGTTTGGACTCCGTAAAGATAGGGATCTACACCAGTACCCTCGAAATAGAAGTCACCTCACCGCTAGACACACTGGATTCGCCGCACGCCATCGCGGTTACATTACAAGTGGTGGACGAGCCCTTGCACAGCCTGTATTTACCTAACCTCTCACGGTTCGTTCCATGATCTCCCAACAGGGCCGATTTTGTGTGTGACATTCTGCCCCGCTTTCTGTGATGGAAAACACCTCCCAATCCTTGTGAGATTTAGTACAAATGTATTGGCGGGATGTACGTCCAGTTAGTTTCCCGCGTCTGAATGCTGATATTCAATTTTGACGCGCACCCAAATCAGGAGAAGATACCATGAGTTGCGATCCGGTTGAATTGAGAGCTGCCCTGCAATCCATTCCCTGGTTCCAGGATATTGCCCCCAATCATTTTGAAGAATTGTGCGGTATTGCTTGCCTGCGCCAGGTGGAAGCGGGAGAAGAAATTTTCCGCGAAGGCGATAAGGAGGATTTCCTCTATATCGTTCTGGAAGGCCGTGTAGCTGTAGATATCTACGTTCCCGGTCGAGGCCGGATGCGAATCTTCACAGCCGAACCGATGGATATTGTCGGCTGGTCGAGCGTTACCCCGGTAGTTCGCCAGCGGACTGCCAGCGCCCGGGTGGTTTTACCGGGCCGGCTGATCTGCCTGGATGCCCAGAAGTTGAGGATGGTCTGTGATGAGGATCACGATCTGGGCTACGTCGTCATGCGTCGTCTGGCAAATGTAGTTGCCAGCCGCTTGCTGGTGACCCGCCTGCAGTTGCTGGATATGTTTGCCCACCCGACAGGGGAGGCTCGCCATGAGTGAATTGATCCCCGAAGTTGGCACCATTGCAGCATTTCCAAAACCTGTATTAAATCAGCTCCTGGATAATTTACGCCGCATGGGTTATGTGACCCTGGGGCCACGCATCGTGGACAGCGCAGTTGCGCTGGAGGCCATCACCGGGCTGGATGACCTGCCGCGCGGCTTCACCAGCGAGGAAGATGGGGGACATTATCGCCTGGTGTATACCGGACATACCCGCTACTTCGATATCACCCCGGCTGCTCAGAGTTGGAAGCAGTTCTTTTTCCCGCCTCGTTCGACCATGTTTACTTACCGCCGGGATAATGGGAAGTGGCAGATTGAGCCCAATCCAGAGCAGGCCCCCTCATATGCTTTACTTGGCGTGCGACCCTGTGATTTGAATGCCATTCTCATCCAGGATCGCGTATTTTTGCGGCCGGAATGGTCTGATCCCATTTACCGGTCACGGCGGCAAAACGCTTTCATCATTGCCGTAGATTGCCTGCATCCCGGCGGCACCTGCTTTTGTGATTCCATGGGGACTGGTCCCCAGGCTGCAACAGGTTTCGATTTGAGCCTGACTGAGCTGGATGATCTTTTCTTGCTCAAAGTGGGCTCGGAAGCCGGGCGTATGGTTCTGGGCGGTCTAGCCCTGCAGCCAGCCAGCGCATTTCTCATCCAAAGCGCCAATAAAGGTCTGGAAGATGCTCGCCGGCGCATGGGACGCAGCCTGCCCCAGCCGGAAAATTTACCTGAGTTTTTGCTCAAAAATCTGGATCACCCGCACTGGGACAAAGTAGCCGCACGCTGTTTGAGCTGTACGAACTGCACCCAGGTCTGCCCCACCTGCTTCTGCTGGGATGTAGTCGATCAGCCAGACCTGGAATTGCAATCTTCTCAACGTGTGCGCACCTGGGACTCGTGCTTCAACCCAGATTATTCTTATGTGGCTGGTGGGAACACCCGTCCGAACACGCGCTCCCGATACCGACAATGGCTGACCCACAAGCTGGCAAGCTGGAAACATCAATTTGATGTCCTGGGCTGCGTGGGCTGCGGTCGGTGTATCACCTGGTGCCCTGCCGGCATCGATCTGACCCGCGAAGTCGCCGCTCTGCGCCTGGAGAGTGCCTCATGACCTTTCAAATCGCTCCCCTAAGTCTGGCTTTGGATATTACCCGGCCCATGCTGCCTTACTGGGCTGAAATCGTCGAGATTAAAAACGAAGCTCCCGGAATCGCCACCTATTGGATGCGTTTCCAGGATCCAGCCGTTCGACAGGGATATTCCTTCCACCCCGGTCAATTCAATATGATCGCCGTTCCGGGTTACGGTGAAGCTGCCATCTCGATCAGTTCCGACTCGGCTCATAATGACCTGATAGGTCACACCGTGCGCGCCACGGGAAATGTCACCCATACGCTGGCGCGGATGAAAGTTGGAGATGTTGTCGGCGTGCGCGGTCCCTTTGGCACGTATTGGCCCCTGGAACAGTACAAAGGCTACGATATCATCATCGGCACGGGTGGTATTGGCCTGCCGCCGTTGCGCCCCGCCATTAATCATACGATTCACAATCGCAGCGATTATGGACGTGTTGTTTTGCTTTACGGCGCGCGGACCCCCGCAGACCTGCAATTTGTCGATGAATTTAAAGTTTGGGAAGAGGCCGGTATCGAAACGATGATCACCGTCGATCGCGCCGACGAAACCTGGCAGGGGCAGGTGGGGGTAGTGCCCATCCTGTTCTATCGCATGCGCATGGATCCACGCAAGAGCATTGTGCTTACCTGCGGTCCGGAAATCATGATCCGTTTCGTAGTATATGAGGCTTTGGCTCGCCGTGTGCCTGCCAATCACATCTTCGTATCCCTGGAACGCAATATGAAATGCGGGCTGGGACAGTGCGGTCATTGCCAGATTGGTCCATATTTCGTGTGCAAAGATGGCCCTGTCTTCAGCTTCGAACAGCTCGAACCCTATTACAACGTGGAGGATCTGTGATGAGCAAGCCAACAATTGCGGTCTACAAGTTTTCGTCTTGCGATGGCTGCCAGCTCTCCATCCTCAACCTGGAAGATGAGCTGCTGGCACTGGCAGGTGCGGTTGAGATTGCCTATTTCTTGGAAGCCCGCAGCCGCATGCTGCCGGGCCCGTATGATGTGGCCCTGGTGGAAGGTTCGGTGAGCACTCCCCATGAAGCCGAACGCATTAAGGAAATTCGCCGCCAGGCGGGTTTCCTGGTGGCTTTAGGCACCTGCTCCACTGCGGGTGGCATCCAGGCCTTGCGTAATTTTGGTCGCCTGGATGATTTGGCCTGGGCAGTTTACGATCATCCGGAATATCTGCACGCTCTGGAGACCTCCACTCCGATCAGCGAGCACGTTAAAGTGGATTTGGAGCTCTGGGGCTGCCCGGTCAATAAATACCAGGTTGCCGAGGTTGTAGCCTCCCTGCTTCAAAAACGCCGCCCCAATCTGCCCAATTACAGCGTGTGCCTGGAGTGTAAACGGAACGGAAATGTATGTGTGATGGTCGCCGATGGTACCCCCTGCCTGGGACCCGCGACCCGCGCCGGATGCGGTGCGATTTGCCCCGCAAATGGCCGCGGCTGTTACGGCTGCTTTGGCCCCGCCCCCAGCGCCGAGCTGCCGGCTCTCGTGCCCTTGTTGCGCTCGTTGGAACGCCACCCGAATGAGACATTTCACTTGCTTCGTTACTTTACGGGCTATGCACCGGCCTTCCGCCAGGCAGCAGATAAACTGCAAAAAGAGGTGAACGCATGAACACCAACATTGAAATTCCAGCCCTGGCACGGGTCGAAGGTGAAGGCGCTCTCTACATCCGCTTGAAAGACGGGAAGGTCGCCGAGATCGAGCTGAATATCTACGAGCCCCCGCGTTTCTTCGAAGGGTTTTTACGCGGCCGTCATTTTCAAGAAGTGCCCGATATTACCGCCCGGATCTGCGGTATCTGCCCGGTGGCCTACCAGATGAGTTCTGTCCAGGCGCTAGAAATGGCGTTGGGAGTAACCGTAACCCCAGAAGTCTATGCCCTGCGCCGCTTGCTTTATGATGCCGAATATGTCGAAAGCCATGCCCTGCATATTTATCTGCTCCAGGCGCCTGACCTTCTGGGTTACGAGAGCGTCCTCAGCCTGGCAGAGGTAGCCCCCGAGGTTGTAAAAAACGCGCTCCACCAGAAAAAGATCGGCAACGATTTGTTGAAAGCCATCGGTGGTCGATCCGTCCATCCCGTGAGCTCTTGCGTGGGAGGCTTTTATCGTTGGCCGCGCAAGATGCAAATTCAGGCCTTGATTCCTGATTTGGAGTGGGGCTTGGAGGCTGCCATTGAGACTGTCCGCTGGGCCGCCACCCTGCCCTATCCCGATTTCGAGATTCTCGATTACATCTATGTGGCTGTTCATCATGCAGGTGAATACGGGATCCTCTCTGGCAACATCCTTTCCTCCAAGAGCGGACAGATTGAGCCGGTTGATTTTGAAAAACATTACATAGAATCGCATGTCCGTCACTCCAATGCCCTGCACAGCCACACAGCCAGTGGGCAGGTCTATGTAACAGGACCTATGTCGCGGGTGAACCTGAACTACGAGCAAATGGGGCCAGCCGCCCGGAAGATCATGAGTGAAATCGGTCTGAAGCTGCCCATCCGCAATCCATACAAGCAGCTTCTGGCGCGCGCTATTGAGCTGGTAGAGGTGCACGAAGAAGCCCTGCGGATTGCCAGGGCCTATGATCCGCAAGGGCCAAGTCATGCCAACGTCATCGCCAAGGCTGGCGAAGGTTTTGGCGTCTCCGAAGCGCCGCGCGGTCTGCTGTATCACCATTACGTGTTGGACGATCAAGGCATGGTGCGCCATGCACGCATCAGCCCGCCCACTGCGCAGAACCTGGCGCGCATCGAAGCAGACCTATGGAAGCTGGCTCCCAAGGTGATTGATCTGCCCCAGGAAAAAGCCACCCTGGAATGCGAGCACCTGGTGCGCTCTTACGATCCATGCATCTCGTGCGCCACGCATTTCTTGAAATTAAAGATTGAAGATCTTTAATTGTTCGAAGCTTAGGTTTCCATTGTAGAATGGAGAGGGTTAGCTAAAGGGCATTGCCTTTTGGTTAGCCCTCCTTTCTTCAGCGATACGTGCTGATGGTAATGATTAAAGGGTAAATCGAAAATGCGTTTAGCACAGCGAACTTGCCAGTCGATCATCGGGATTGGATTGGCGCTCATTTTCTCCGTTCTGGCTGGCTTTCTCCAATTTGACCAAATCGCTCGCGCCCAAACGAGCTTTGTGCACGCGGTCCTCTTCTACTCACCTTCTTGTGGGCACTGCGAGAAGGTGATTACTCAAGACCTGCCTCCCTTGTTAGAGCAATACGGCGACCAGTTGAAGATCATCGGAGTCAATGTGGAGGATCCTGGCGGTCAGCAGCTCTATCGCGCTGCGGTCGAACAATTTCAAATACCCGATGATCGCCTGGGTGTACCGTTATTGATCGTGGGGAATACGACATTATTCGGCTCACTCGAAATCCCCGAGCAGTTCCCTGCGATTATCGAAGCGGGATTGCAGAGCGGCGGCATTCCTTGGCCTGAAATTCCCGGATTGGCGGAAGCCTTGCCGGAGGAAACCCAGGAGCCAGTATCCCCAACCCTTCCTGCCACGGACCCCGAGTCCATCCCCCAATCGGTTCAAGTCACCGGTCCAGACGCTCTCTCCCAGTCACCCACCTGGCGAGATAAGTTCTCACGCGACCTGGAGGGCAATTCCCTCTCTGTAATCGTTTTGGTGGGCATGCTGGTCAGCGCCGTAGCCATTGGATACCGTTTTCTCACCTCCCGCCCGCCAGGCTGGCCAAGCTGGGTCACTCCGCTACTTGCCGTATTGGGTTTAGCCATCGCGATCTACTTGAGTTATGTGGAGATCACCCTGAGCGAGGCAGCCTGCGGGCCGATCGGAGACTGTAATACTGTCCAGCAAAGCACCTATGCGCGTCTTTTTGGTATCTTGCCAGTTGGCGTTTTAGGAGTTGTTGGATATGTAGCCATCCTGGTTGCATGGCTGGTGGGCAACTTTGCGCCTCAACCCCAGCAAAAATGGGCAAAATATGTCACCTGGGGTTTGGCCTGGTTTGGCCTGCTCTTTTCAATCTACCTTACATTTCTAGAGCCCTTCGTGATTGGCGCCACTTGTATCTGGTGCCTGTCTTCTGCAGTGATCATGACCCTGATCGTGAGGTCCACGATCCCCGAAACCTTGCGGTCCTCACGCCGAAGGCATTCCGCACATGTTGCGCGGTGAGATCGTCGTCGTTGGCTTGGGGCAAAGTTTGCGCAGGGATGACGGGGCTGGCCTTGCCGCTGTTGAGGCATGGCGAGAAGCTTATCCAGACAATGCGATCGCCCAAGGCGTGCGTGTAGAGCTGGCTGAGCTGCCTGGATTGGCGCTCATCGATCTGCTGCTCGGATCAGGAGCGGCCATCCTGGTCGATGCAGTTCGCAGCGGCGCTCCACCTGGAAAGCTCCATATCCTCACCGAAAGCGAATTGGAGGCCTTTGCTGCCGGCAGCGCCAGCGCTCACGGATTAGGCGTTGCCGAAACTCTTGCGCTCGGTCGGCGCCTATACCCCCACCAGATGCCACCCAAAATCGTTTTAATTGGTATCGAAGGCGCCAGTTTCGAGCCCGGCCCCTCGCTCAGCCCGATGGTCAAGACAATCTTGCCAGACGCAGTCCGCGCCATCCAATCTGAATTCGAGCAGATATCCTGATTTCAACCTACACCCTTTGCACTCGACACTTGAATTCATAATTTCGAGAAAGATGGTATGATTTCTACATGACATCCTTCACTACGGGGTTTTCGGGGGGTATGGTATCCTGATAGTGGAAATCTGCCATGCACGAGCTTTCTGTCACACAGAGCATCCTGGAGATCGCCTTACGGCACGCCCGGCAGGCTGGGGCGAGCCGTGTGTCCAGCCTGCACCTGGTGGTCGGGCAGTTGGCTTCTATTGTCGATGATTCGGTCCAGTTTTACTGGGATATCGTCGCACAAGGCACTCCAGCCCAGGGAGCCAGTCTGCATTTTCGCCGCATTCCGGCCGAATTCGAATGCCGTGATTGCAGCACGCACTTCCCATTGGATGGCGAAACCTTCGCCTGTCCTGCTTGTGGGAGCTTGAAACTAAAAATTACTGCAGGCGAGGAGTTTTACCTGGAATCGATTGAGGTCGATATCTGACCATCGCCCTGGTCCTTAATCTTGGGAACTTTCCATGTCAACTCTGAAACGGGTTCAAGTCGTAGAAAATATCCTCAGCGCCAACGATCGCCTGGCAGCTCAAAACCGCACCCTGCTGGATGCTGCTGGAGTATTCTCTCTGAATTTCATGGCATCCCCAGGCGCTGGAAAAACATCACTGATCGAAGCCACCGTGCGCGCCCTGGCAGGCCATTTGCGTCTGGCAGTTATTGATGGAGATATCGCCACCAGTTTGGATGCCGACCGCGCCGCCGCCGCTGGAGCTGTTGCCTTGCAAATCAACACCGGCGGAGATTGCCACCTGGATGCGGTGATGTTAGGGCAGGCTTTGCCTCAGCTTGACCTCGCCAAGGTGGACTTGCTGATCGTGGAGAATGTAGGCAATCTGGTTTGCCCAGCCAGCTTCCAGCTCGGCACTCATAAGAGCGTGCTGATTGCCTCTATCCCCGAGGGAGATGATAAACCGTATAAGTATCCGGGCATGTACCGCGGTGTGGATGCCCTGGTGATCAACAAGATCGATCTTTTACCCTATGTGCCCTTCCGTATGGATTATTTCCGCCAGGGCGTTGAAATCCTCAATCCCGGACTGACCACCTTCCCACTCTCCTGCCGCACCGGGGAAGGCTTGGACGCGTGGCTGGACTGGATAAGCTCTTTACCGGTGCAGCCATCCCATTAAATCCTGCTCGCAGTGCGTCTTGCGAGGTGCAGCCTGTTTCGACCCCACACATCGCGCGCTGCACCCATCACATCGAATTTTATGGCGACTGAAAGCGCTTTTATCACGATTACCGGTATCGTACAAGGAGTGGGCTTCAGACCCTTTGTATACAGTCTGGCAACGCGCCTGGGTTTGATGGGTTGGGTGCGCAATACCTCAGCCGGGGTTGAAATCCAGGTGGAAGGCCCTGAAACAATGTTGCAGACCTTCGCTGCTGCTCTTCAAGCTGAGACCCCGCCCTTAGCCCGCATCGACTCCCTGGTGATCGAACCTCGTCCGACCAACGGTTATCGCACATTTGAGATCCAGCATTCAGCAGCCATAGCGGAAGCTTTTCAGCCCATATCGCCAGATGTAGCCACCTGCCCGGATTGCCTGAGAGAGCTATTCGATCCACACGACCGGCGCTACCGTTACCCGTTTACCAACTGCACGAACTGCGGTCCGCGATTCACCATTATTGAAGATATTCCATACGACCGGCCTAAAACGACGATGTCAGGCTTTCCCATGTGCCCGCAATGCGCCGCAGAATATGCGAACCCCTCAGACCGCCGCTTTCATGCTCAACCGGTAGCCTGCCCAGTGTGTGGCCCGCAGATCTGGCTCGAAACCGCCCTGGTCGATGAAGCGCACGCCTCGCAAACCCCATTCCGCATTCCGCAGCCTTCCGAGGACCATGCTTTGCTCGCTGCCCAACGTCTGCTTGCGCAAGGCAAGATCGTCGCCATCAAGGGCCTTGGAGGTTTTCACCTGGCCTGCGACGCCACAAATTCCGAAGCTGTACGGGAGCTGCGCCGGCGCAAGCTGCGTGTAGATAAGCCCTTCGCTTTGATGATGCCCGATCTGCCCACGGTTGAACTGCACTGCCAAGTCTCAAAGGGAGAATCTGAGCTGCTGGAATCTCGCCCGCGCCCGATCGTCATCCTTGCGCGCCGTCCAGATTCGCCAGTTGCCCTGGACGTTGCCCCTGGTCAGAACTATATCGGCGTCATGCTCCCTTACACCCCGCTGCACCATCTGCTGTTCTCCCGCAATCCTCTGGCCCCTGACGAAGCCCCGCCTCAGGCTTTAGTGATGACCAGCGGGAATCTGAGCGAAGAGCCTATCGCTGTTGAAAACGAAGAGGCGCGCCAGCGATTGAGCATCCTGGCAGATGCCTTCCTGATGCATGATCGCCCCATACGTACGCGCTGCGACGATTCGGTCGTCCGGTGGGTACAAACGATCCCGACCCCTTTGCAAGCCGAAGTGACACCGGTCAACCCGCCGTTTCTCTTACCAATCCGTCGCTCGCGTGGCTATGCGCCCTTCCCGGTCCGCCTGCCCTGGGATGCCGTCCCTTTCCTCGCCGCCGGCGCTGAATTAAAGAATACTTTTTGCCTGACGCGCGGGCGATATGCCTTCCTCAGTCACCATATTGGTGATATGGAAAACTACGAGACCCTGCAATCCTACGAGGATAGCGTCCAGCATTATGCCTGCCTTTTCAGGGTGACTCCTCAGGCTGTTGCCTACGATTTACATCCGAATTATTTGGCTACACGCTATGCCCTGGAAATGTCGGACCGCCAGGGACTGCCAGCCTATGGCGTGCAACA
>Ga0105094_10000682_pt1 | contig 17294 bp, 13 predicted proteins | sample PPLLak1March2015_2_FD_87023 | JGI IMG/M metagenome (GOLD analysis project Ga0105094, IMG submission 87023) | Freshwater sediment microbial communities from Prairie Pothole Lake near Jamestown, North Dakota, USA - PPLs Lake P8 Core (3) Depth... | ecosystem: Environmental > Aquatic > Freshwater >...
ATCTTAGTATCTTAATTGGTCGCCAGACAGAAACCCTAAATGCTCTGCAATACATCGCATCCTTGATCATCAGCAAAGAATTGAGCCGCCCGATAACGCTGATCGTTGATGTGCAGGGTTATCGTCAACGCCGCGAACAACAAATCCGCCAACTGGCTCGCCGGATGGCAGAACAAGCGGTTAAGACAGGTCGCAGGCAGGTGCTTGAACCCATGCCCGCCAACGAACGCCGTCTTGTACACCTGGAATTGCGGGAAAATCCCAACGTCAAGACGGAGAGCATTGGGGAGGACCCGCGCCGAAAAGTGACTATCGTTCCCAAGTAAGCTTTCCGTTATAATTAATCCCATGCAGCAGCTCACCCGTTTAGAACCGGTAGATTATCTGGTTATCGGTCATCTTACCTGTGACCTGAGCCCAGATGGCCCGCGCCTTGGAGGCACAGCAGCTTATGCGGCCCTCACCGCTCAGGCTTTGGGGTTGCGAGTGGGCGTGGTAACTTCCTGGGGTGAGGAAGTTCCCATGGGGCCAATGCGCCATCTACCCATTATCAATTTCCCCACAGAAAAAAGCACCACCTTCGAAAACATCACCACCCCGGAAGGGCGCGTTCAACTCATCCACCACATCGCTCCAACGTTGGGAATAAATCTGGTGCCCGATCCATGGCATTCTGCGCCGATCGTTCACCTTGGACCGGTTGCACAGGAAGTTGATCCCACTCTGGTGCGGAATTTTCCAACGGCCCTGATCGGCGTAACCCCGCAAGGATGGTTGAGGACCAGGAATTCAAAAGGGCGTGTTCTCACCACAGAATGGCCCGAATCGGCGTTCGTCTTGCAACGTGCGGGTGCCGCTGTACTGAGCATCGAAGATGTGGACGGCGAGGAAGATCGCCTGGCAGAGATGGCGGCCTCCTGTCACATCTTGGCGGTTACGGAAGCCGAACAAGGTTCGCGCCTGTATTGGAATGGTGATGTGCGTCGTTTTACAACTCCCCGTGTGAACAAGGTAGATGATACTGGAGCGGGCGATATCTATGCAGCTGCTTTTTTCACACGCTTGTACACCACTCGAGATCCCTGGGAAGCGGCGCGCTTTGCCACCCAACTCGCTTCGTACTCGATCTCGCGTAAGGGGTTGGATAGCATTCCAACATCCAGCGAAATTCAAGAAAGCATGGTCGAGGTTCTCTGACCAATGGCGCGCATTTATACGCTGGTAAACCAGAAGGGGGGAGTCGGTAAAACTACCACAGCGATAAACCTGGGCGCCTACCTGGCATATTATGGTCAACGTGTGTTGCTCATCGACCTGGACCCGCAAGCGAATGCTACCTCCTGTCTCAAGATCGATAAGCACAATGTGCGCGGCGGCACCTACGACGCCTTGCTGGGCTCCTCTGCTGCGACAAACCATATCCTGCATAATCCACGCCTGAAGCTATCGATCCTGCCCTCATCGCCGGCACTGGCAGGCGCCGAAGTTGAGCTGGTTACCGAGCTGGCACGCGAGAGCCGATTGAAAAGAGCTCTCAACCCTCTGAGCGAGCGCTACGACTATATTTTGGTCGATTGTCCCCCATCCCTGGGATTGCTCACCTTGAATGGATTGGTGGCAGCCCAGAATGGCGTCATCATCCCGGTACAATGTGAATATTTAGCCCTGGAAGGTCTGGGACAGCTCACTCAAACCATCACCCGTGTGCGCAGTGCGCTTTTCCCTGATTTGCATATTCGCGGCGTCGTGCTTACCATGTATGATGGTCGCACCAAGCTGGCGAATGATGTGGTCGCTGAGGTAAAACGTCACTTCCCAACCCGGGTATTTGATACACTGATTCCTCGCAGCGTGCGCCTGGCAGAGGCGCCATCGTATGGCCAGCCGATCTCATTTTACGCTCCTGCTTCCACCGGAGCAATAGCGTATAATACACTCGCGAGAGAGATTCTTGAACGAGATGGCTTGCCTATCCCTGTGATCCAAGGGTGATGCTATGACACGCCGAACCGGCTTGGGACGTGGACTGGATGCTCTGATACCTTCGGACGAACCTGCTCCGCCTGGCAGTGTCAGTCATATCTCTGTGGAACGCATCTCTCCCAATCCGCGCCAACCACGGGAGCGTTTTGAAGCTCAAGCCTTGATGGAGCTGGCGGCCTCGATTCGTCAGCATGGTGTGCTCCAGCCGCTCATCGTAACCTATGACGAACCAAGCGGGGAATACACCCTGGTTGCCGGTGAACGACGCTTGCTCGCTGCTCGCCAGGCGGGCTTGCAAACTGTGCCGGTTATCGTACGCCAGGCCAGCGAACAGCAACGCCTGGAAATGGCGCTCATTGAAAATGTTCAACGTACGGACTTAAATCCATTAGAAGCCGCTGAAGCATACCGCCAACTCAATGAGGAGTTTGGACTACCTCATGAAGAGATCGCCACACAGGTTGGTAAGAGTCGCGCTTCGATTACCAACACGCTTAGATTGCTCAAAATCACTCCAGCCGCTCGTCAGGCGTTGATCGACAACCAGATCAGTGAAGGGCATGCGCGCGCCTTATTAGCCCTGCCGACTCCCCAGGCTCAGAATGCGGCCTTGCAGGTTGTGCTGGCGCGCGAGCTCAGCGTTCGCCAAACGGAGGAGTTGGTTCGCAGCCTGAGCGGTCAGAAACCAACGCCTCACCCTCGACCGCCATCCCCTCCCGAGGTGGTCGCCCTGGAAGAACGCTTACGCTCCTATCTGGGGACCAAAGTAAACCTCAATCGCCGCCGCAAAGGCGGCACATTAGTGATCCACTTCTATTCTGACGAGGAATTAACGGCTTTGGTGGAGACTATCCTGGGGCAATCACCCAATAGCTGATTATGCTCCTTATATATAACGCCAAAATTTATTCCATGGATTCCAGTCTTCCACTGGCTTCAGCCATTGCTATCCAGGGGGATCGGATCCTGGCAATTGGTAGCGATCAGGCAATCCGTACCGCCTACGCCTCTCAGCCTGAGCTTTTCGACGCCGGCGGACGAACGATCATTCCAGGATTGACCGATGCCCATATCCATCTGGAGCATTATGCACTCGGTCTGCAGAAAATTGATTGCGAGACCGTTACCCGTAAAGAGTGCCTGGAGAAGGTAAAACTGCGCGCACGCGAGACCCCGTCCGGTGAGTGGATTCTAGGACATGGCTGGAATCAAAATAACTGGCCTGAAGGGTTTGGCTCCGCTGCAGACCTGGATGAAATCGCCTCCAACCGGTTTATCTATCTAACCGCGAAATCCCTTCATGCAGCCTGGACGAACAGTGCAGCTCTACACCAGGCAGGTATCGGTCCAAACACTCCTGATCCACCCGGTGGAAGGATCGGACGGGACGCAAACGGCGCTCCAAATGGGATTTTATTTGAAAGCGCCATGCAGTTGGTCGCTGCACAGGTGCCAGAGCCGGATACCTGGCAGATCCAGGCGGCTATCCGCAATGCCCTCAAAATTCTCACCTCCTTTGGTCTTACAGGCGTTCACGACTTCGATCGCAAAAGCTGTTTCATGGCTCTGCAATCTTTACACCAACGCCAGGAATTGATCTTGCGCGTGGTCAAGAGCATTCCTTGGGAAGACCTATCGCACGCTGCCGCTTTGGGCTTGAGCAGCGGTTTCGGTGATGATTTCCTCAGGATTGGTAGCATCAAGGCTTTCTCCGACGGCGCACTCGGTCCGCGTACTGCCGCGATGTTGCAGCCTTACGAGAGTGAGCCAGAAAATCGCGGCATGCTGCTTTTGGATGCAGAGGAGCTCTACGAACGGGGACGTTTAGCCGTCGACCATGGTTTGTCTTTAGCAGTGCATGCCATTGGCGACCGCGCAATCCACGAAATGCTCAACGGATTTACTCAACTGCGGCGTTACGAACAATCTAAGCAACCCAACCATCCCCAGTTAAATTTCCCCTTACGCCATCGCATCGAACACGTTCAGCTCATCCATGCGGCTGATGCCGCCCGATTAAGCCAGTTGGGTGTCATCGCTTCTATGCAACCCATTCACGCCACTTCGGATATGCGCATGGCAGATCGGTACTGGGGTTCTCGCTCCGCGCTTTCCTATGCATGGCGAACCCAGCTGGAGAACGGAGCCTGGTTGGCATTCGGTTCTGATGCCCCGGTGGAATCTCCAAATCCATTCCTGGGCCTTCATGCAGCTCTCACGCGCCAGGATCTGTATGGGTCACCTGGACCTGACGGGTGGTACCCCGAGCAAAAACTAACTCTCCACGAAGCCCTACAGGCTTATACGAACGGTCCGGCTTACGCTGCCGGTTTGGAAACGCGGTTGGGAAAATTGGCTCCAGGATATTATGCTGATTTGCTGCTATTGGAAGAAGACCTGCTAGAATACAAACCAGAGGACGTATTCAGGATACGCCCTCTGGCAACCATGATGGGTGGGAAATGGATTTTCAGTCGCGAGTAATAAGCTAGATTGCCTGCCCGCGTTTTTGGAGCGTCCACCCCAGAACAATCAAGCCGAGCAACGCCAGGGCCAGGAATGGCAGCAGCGACCGTCCCGGATGAGAGCCAGCGGATAAAGACAGCAAGTCAATTGCGGTAGGAGCACATACTGGTCCCGTGAGATCTCCCGCCTCAAAACTATTCGCAGCATTCATCACGGCCGCGCTTGTATCACCAATGCGGGTCTCCACCGTATTCACCACATGGAGTTGGAATACATGGGTCACCTGGTTGCTCCCCGACAGAGGCGTATCGGCATTGTAAAATTTGGCGCCCGTGATTCCGGTAGAGGTGTCAACCCCAATATCCACACTATAACTAGCAGCCTGGCAGTCATAGCTCCCCGTTGCACCACAAATGTCAACTCCCGCCTGGGTGACATAACTGGTTAATGTATTGTAGGTGCGCTCTCCACCAGGGGATTGGATCGGATCGTAGATCATGTAGCCGCAGTTTTTGTCTACGGCAAGAGTCCAGTGCTCCATCGCCTCGGTTGCAGAGCCATCGGATGTGACAGCGTAGGTCCAGTAGCTGTCGTTTCCGGTCTTTACCACCTCGATATAATCGATTTGGTATAGACTCAAAACTACAGATCCGGCTGCCAGAGCAATTTGAAAAAATAATACCGATAAAACAAGCACTGCACCCCAGGCTAACCAAAACTTCTTTCTGTTCATTGGTGTCTCCTTCCCTATAATTCTCCCATTTAATAAAAAATCTGCCGTTGTTGCCTCGGCAGCCAGGCGATCTACGGTTTGTAGACCCTTTGCTTTGCGTCCCCACCTCACGATGGGTTTGCCCTTTCAAGCTACGAATGGATTGTCAATGGATGGTCGATGAAAGGTTCTACTTAATTCCGGGTATTATACTCCAATTTTTAGATTGTTTATGGACCAATTACCTTAAATTCCTGTCTTCAATCCCCGAATCGGTAGCCGGCGCCCCATACGGTTTGGATTAAACGCGGGCTCGATGGATCCTTTTCAACCTTCTTCCTCAATCGCCTGACCGTTGCTTCGATCAGGTTCATATCTCCAGCGCCTAATGTATATCCCCAAACATTTGTTAGGAGATCCTCTTTGCTCAATATTACTCCGGCGTTCTGCATAAGATATTTTAACAATTGGAATTCGGTTGGCGACATTTGAATAAACCGATCTTGGGAGGTTACTCGCCGAGCTTCCAGGTCCAGGCTCAGGTGTTCAAAGGTTAGTCTCTTTCTGAGATCGCGCCCTCGCCCCGTAGATCTTCGCAGAATGGCATTTATCCGCGCAATCAGCTCTCGGGGACGCACCGGCTTTAAGATGTAATCGTCCGCGCCCGCATTGAAACCTTCGATGATCTCCTCTTCGCGCCCTCTGGCAGTCAACATTATTATCGGAACATCGGATTCTTTTCGGATAAGGCTACAAACCTCCAACCCATCCTTTTCTGGCATCATTACATCCAAGATAACCAGATCAACTGGTTTCTTATGCCATAAATCGAGCGCTTCACTGCCATTCCTGGCAAAGAAAACTTGAATCCCTTGCTCTTCCAACACCAGATGGAGAACTTGTTGGATATCCACCTCATCATCCGCGAACAGGATGGTTGTTGTCTCCATTATTCCCTCTTATAATCATAAACGATCTTACCAGCCATAAAGTTACAATTAATCAACATGGTATCGGAGAGTCAGGACTTTTGGGGGATATGAAATGAGCATTCACAAGCAGTGGAGGCGTTTAACGAAACACCCAAGCCAGCGAAACCAATTCAGACCAGACTCAATTATGGAAGGCGGTGGCATTGATCGGTGTGGTTTCGGCCAATTCGGCAAATACGACCAATCGTTTCTGATAAAAACCAGTAGCCCCATTCCAATCGGTACAGGTGATCAGGGTGAGCAGGTTGTCTCCTGGAATTTCGAGGATGGATAAATCAGTCTCTGCCACCACCCGCGTCTCTTGTACCCGGTACAGGTAGATGTTCTCTTCTGTAGCGATTGTTATTTCATCCCCTGCAGTTAATAATTCCAGATGGCGAAATGGACCATCACCACCCGTCCGTAAAGTGACATGCCCTGCAAGAGCAGTATTGCCCCCCAGGCCAGGCCAGGAGGTGTCGCCCATCCAGGCCACCTCTTGGTGCAATCCAGCGATCAACCAGGTCAAACCGTCATATGGCACATACTTTACCACAGTATCCAGTCCGATCGCTGGTACCAGAATGCGGTTAATAGGGCTGATATCCGGCTCAGCACGATCCGGATCTGGAGGAATCTCGTATGTAGGGGTTGGTATAGGGAAATCGGGTAAAACTGCAGGCTCGTTTGTTGCCCAGGCGGGCATAATGATCGGTTCTTCGGTATATGTGAAACGAGGGACCTTATTTATAGAATCGATACGAGAAGATGCTAATATGGAACTCTCTCCGGAAGATCCTTCTAGCTTCCAGAATCCCCAGGCAGCCAGTCCGAATAAAACAGCTGTGGTTGTGAACAGGATACCCATCTTAAAGTACCATGCGCCCCATTCATCTGGTCGTCTGCGCAGTTTTATCGCGAAGAGCAGTGCAGAGACGCCCAGAATTCCAAGGATCGATGCACCTGTAAGCGCCAGGGGGTAAATGCGAGCCCCGCTTCTCGGTCTTTCGACATTTTGTTGTGCGACCGAAGAGGCTGGTAGCTCCATACCACCAGTACCCGGTAAGGTCGATGAGACGATAAGTTGGAAGCTTGTGTTTGTAGACGTCCTGGTTTGCGTCTGCCCGGCAAATTTATAAGTTACGGTGGCTGCGTTCGTAACGGTTGTGTTTGTCGTCGCCGAGTTGTTCACCTTACCGACAACGGTTATGGTGACAGTCTCATTGTTATTCAAAATCCCAATTTCCACGGTCACTCGCCGCGTGGTGTTATTGGTGGTTGCTTTACCCTTGCTTGTATTGGAACTGACCAGATCTAAGAAATTAGAGAACGTGTCGGTCACCGTCGCATCGGTCACTGGCGAGGTGCCAGTGTTCGTGACCCGAATGGTATAGGTGGCATTTTGGGCTGTGCGCACCTGACTGGGAGAGACGGATATGGTGATTCCCACATTGGCAGTGCCAGCACTGGTATTGGTATCCTCAACCAGGTTGTTGCTTTGGTTTAATTCCGGGCTGCTCGTCCGTACGCGCACGGAATTCTTTATCGACGTGGTCTGGCTGGGCAGAGCCTGGGCGACCTGAACTCTGATCCGAAATGAAATGCGTTGGTTTGGCTGCAGTTCGTTGGGCAAACGCCAGACATAGTTCTTTGCCACCGGGATCGTTGGCGAGATATCTAAGGTATCCGTGATATAAGTCAGGTAGGTCGGCAGGACATCCGTGATGATCACCTGCGCAGCCGGTATGGAGCCGGTATTCGATATAGCAAGGGTATAAGTGAAGATTTCTCCAGGTAAAACGGTTGTCTTGCCGTCCACCATGGATACTAATAAGTTTGACGTCCCGAGCTGCATATCCTGGCGATTATCGACCCCAGCCAGGATGTTCGGGGAGGCATCCGCACTGGCATAATTGACCTTCGAGGCAGTCAGCTCAGCAGCGCCGGTTGCGATTGGAATGGTTATCGAATCCGTAAATGTAAACCATCCGCTGGCAGCCGAGGTGGTGGAGTACACATGATTCAGGCTATCGGTTAAAACCAAAGTCGCTGAAAGGATTGGCTGGTTGGTCCCCAAATCAAGCACCTGGCCGATCACACGCGTCGTCTGCACGCGTACAGTTACGCTGGCAGTATTGTTGGAAAGATTGTAATCAAACAAGGAGGAGACCACCCCATCAATTGCATCGACAATTTCTGTCCCGCGTGTATTTGGATTCACTACCGCAGATATCGTCAGAGTGATACCTTCATTCAACGCCAAATCACCCACGTTCCAGGCGCCGCTAGAGGCTGTGTAGGTACCTTTACTTGCATTCGAAGATGAGAATGTCAGTCCTGAAGCCAGGGTGTCCGTGAGCACAACACCCGTAGTATTGCTAGGACCGTGATTTACTAACCCAATTGTGAAAGTAACCGTGCTGCCCTCGGTAATGATTGTTGGGGTGAGGCTCTTACTCACCGCCAGGTCTGCACTCACGACCGTCGCTTCATCCAGGAAGGAGTTATTCGCTGAATTGGTATCACTGATATTGACAAGCGTGGCGATATTCGAGACGGATGGCGCTGCGGCTTGCCCCACCTGCGTAGTCAGGATGATGGGTGGAAGCCCGCCAGAAGGCAGAATTCCCAGGGAGTTGGAATAAACGCATGTCAATAATTGGCCATTAAACGCACAAGTCGACCAACCAGCACCATCGACTTGCATTGGGGTCAATCCAATGGGTAAATTATCCGTGACCGTCACCGGGCCAGAAACCGTGTCGGTGCCGACATTTGTAACGGCAATCACATAGACCGCGCTAGAGCCAATCACAAAATCGCCCGAATGGCTCTTTTGGATCTCCAGGTCAATATTCGTTGGGGCCAGAGCTAAGGATTTGTCGGATGGCGGGCTATCCTGGAAATGGTCGCGGTGAACCATATGCTGACCCACAACCGAGCGGGCTGGAAAGAACAACCACCCTGCAGCGATGAGGATAACCAGGAGCAGTAAAAACTTTCCACCCAACGGAATGCTGCGCACTGACCTCTCGGAAGTCGACCCTTGTAGATCCATTTCTTCTCCATCAATCCTTACAATACTGTCCATATTATAACAGTCTATCCAGGATTATTCATTTAAGCCTGCGGGTATCGCCTTCGCGGATGGTCACACCGATTGCGTCTAAATGCTCCAGAAAAGCCAGTACGTAACGCCGGCTGGTGTTGAAATGGTCGCGAACTTGAGCTGCAGTGATCGACTTACCACCAGCCAACATACTTTTTACTTGAGTGGACATGCTTTCATAAGCTTCCCGGCTAAAAATGACGTCATCCGAAACGCTCACCAATTTACCCAGCTCCACCAGTGCGGCAAAGAGCTCGTCTCCAATTTCGGCTTGCGCCTCTTTATAAGAGGGGGGAGAATACGGCGAAGCATTAAAGCGGGCCAATAGGGCATCCGCAACCTGCTGCTGCACTGGACTCAAGCGGATCTCATGCCCTGAGATGCGCACCTGAGGACCCTTTTCTTGGAGCTCTCCCGCGTCAACCAGCCTGCGTATCACGGTGTTAAAGATTCGCGCCGGCAAAGATAAACGGCTTTTCAATTCCTCGCGTGGTATACCGCTCCGCAGCGGATAGAACCGGTGATATTCCCTCAATTCTTGAAGACAGCGCGAAGATACTTGTTCCCAGTTTATTCTGCTGGTAACCAGAGCCTCTCGCGCCATCTCGGGCTTCATCCTCACCTGGGGTGTTTCATCTTCCAGGAAAACCATCTGACCGGAATCGATCAATTCGCGTACGGCCGCGCTGGCATTTTCACCATCCAAGTTGGATCGGGCTATGACCTCCTTTAGCGAGGCAAATCCCATAGCAATCAATGCCTGCAGCAAGATCTCTGAAGGTGTACCCTTTGCCAGTGTCGACAAACGCTGCAGCGATTCTTCGGAGTAGCGCTTGTGCCGACCTTTAGGATGAGGGTCCACTACCATCCCGCCTCCCAATGTTTCCCCGGGCGAAGGGCGCCTTAAAATATAACGATCGCCACGCACAACGACAACAGGCTGTTCCACCTCGAGTTGCAGCCAGCCAGATTCACCTGCCTTCAGCTCGTCAACGCCTAACAATCGTAATCGGGCTACCATTTCAGCAGCACCCACAAAAAGCTTTACGGTCATATTGTGCCGTATAGGTTGCAGTACGTCCGGTAACACACGAAAACGCACATCCAGACGACCCGTTGGTCGGTAGGTATTGGGATGGGCGACAACATCGCCACGCTTTAACCGATCCAGCGTAACCCCTGTCAGATTGACTGCCGTACGCGAACCGGGAACTGCCGCCTCTTCTTTCCGTTTGTGGGTTTGCAAGCCGCGTACCCGGCCCTTCAAACCCGCTGGTAATATCTCGAGTTCATCACCCAGGCGCAGGTAGCCGTCACTGAGCGTGCCGGTCACCACCGTTCCAAAACCAGCAATTGAAAATATCCGGTCGATGGGCAAACGCGGACGTCCCAGGTCGACGTGGGCTGGTGCATGAGCCAAGCAGGTACCTAACTCCTGTTTAAGCGTTTCCAAACCAACCCGAGTGCGTGAAGAGACGCGAACAATCGGCGCAGCAGCTAACACCGTCCCCGCCATAGCGCGGCGGACATCCTCTTCCACCAGGTCTAACCAGTCCGGATCGTCGATCAAATCAACTTTGGTAAGGGCGATCACGCCTCCTTGAATTTCCAGCAAATCCAGGATGGCTAGGTGCTCCTTGGTTTGTGGCATAACCCCTTCATCAGCGGCAATCACGAATAAAGCAGCCTCAATTCCTCCCACTCCCGCCAGCATATTTTCGATGAAATCGCGATGACCGGGAACGTCGATGATTCCAATTTCCTCTCCAGTGGGTAAGGTCAGCCAGGCAAAGCCAAGGTCAATGGTCATTTCGCGCTCACGTTCTTCCTTCAAACGGTCGGGGTGCGTCCCCGTCAGAGCTTCGACCAGCGCTGATTTACCATGATCGACATGTCCGGCAGTGCCAATGACGTGCATACTATATCCCGCTTTAGCGCGTTCTACCCACAGAACGCTCAAATGACGAAACCCATTCATGTACAACTGCCAGCAAGGATTGCAGTCTCTTCTCGGTCAAATCATTGATTTGAGCCAACAAGTCCTGAATTTCTTGCAGACTATCTTCAATCTGAGTGACGCGCTCGGCGATTTTTTCATACTGCCGCACCGATTCCCCGCGTTGCTCTTCCTGGGTTAACGTGTAATTTGTCCAGCGTTTCTGATCATCTGCCTTAAAAGTGATCCACTCCTGGCGGAATCGTTCTTCCGCCAGACGTTGGATTTCTGTCATTTCATTAATTCGCCGGTCCACCTTAACACTCAACTCCTCCAGAGTTTGCTGGGACCGTTTTACAGCTCGGTGGGTAGCATCCAGGGTTTGCAGATTGGCATCAATATCCGCAGTTTGCTGTTCAATGGTTTCAAACCGCGCCTGCCAATCTTTCCATACACGCTCGCGCTCAACCTGGAGTAACGCCTGGTTTTCCAGGAATTTCTCTTGTGCCTCCCGTCGCTCGACCTCCAACATGGAGACTTCATTCAATCGCGTTTCGATTTTTCGTAACGTAGTAGTGTTTAATTCTGTGCGTCCGCGCTGGTCATCCACATGCTTGCGAATGGCGGTCATCTCGCCTTGAAGATCTGTCAGGCGCTTGGCATCCTGACGGCGTCCATCTTCCAGCAGGCGGTAGGAGCGAGTATATTCTTCCTCGCTACGTCGCACGGTTTCAATCCGGGCGCGCGCTTCATCGATGGAGCGTCCCAACCGCGTTTCCTCATCTACTCGTGCGGCCAGGGCACGCTTTAGTTCCGGGATTGGAGCTAACTCTTTGCGCAAATCCACAATAGAGGCTTCCAGGGCGCGCAATTCGACACGGCGTACCTTCTCAGACTCTTCCTCTCGCTTTTTTGTTTGTTTCTCCAAATCCTCGATAGCCTGCTTGTTCTCGACGCGTTGTTGTACCAGTGCATCCTCATAATGATCCATGCGCGCCAGGGTTGCACTCAGCCGCGCCAATTCCCCATCCAGATCCTTTATTTGCTGCCCAAACGGCGAAAGATTACCTTCTAATGCAATCAGGCGATTTTCAAGTGTTGCCAGGTGGGTCTGGTCTTTTCGACGTTCTTCATCTAACCAATTAATTTTTTTTAGCGCTTGTTCCAATTCCATCGAGTATGCTCCTCGAACGTAGACGGATTCTGATGCAATCTAATATGCGTATTCCTGAGTGTGATTATAGCATGCCAGGTGTAAACCCTTTTTGATCCTCATCTGCCCAGGATGGTGAACAAATTGGTCATATCGACAAATGCCGGTAAAAACCATTGTGGAAATATGCCAATCACTAGCAAACTAAACCCACCCAGGAGCAGTAAACCTATACTTCCCGGTGCTTCGCTGATTTGCCAAGGATCCTCACTCGGCCCCATAACCAGTACAGTCAGAGCACGCAGGGCTCCCGAAAATAATCCAATACTGCCCAAGAAAGATGCTGATGCAGAAAGCAATGAATTGGCTGCCAGCCCCTCCCAAATAACCAAACGCACCGGGAAACCAGCCAACATTGGAAATCCAGCCAATGAGAACAGGGCCAGCACGAGGATACCAGCAGCGATGGGCATACGGCGTCCCTTGCCTTGAATATTGCGAAATCGTAGGGCCTCTTTAAAATTTGGTTCATCCAACGCTTCGCCGCTCAGTGTAACCAGCGCTAACGCCATTACGCCCAAACCAAGTCCTCTCGGTAGAACGAGCGCCAGCAATAAACCCAAAAGCGATTCATTTCCGGGTGATTCCAAAGCCGCACCGAGCACCAACAGCGATAAGCCCGTTTCAATCATCACCGCATAACCCATCATTCGTCCCACATGGCGTTGAAATGCTGCCCAGATCCCGCCCGTTATTGCCATCAACGAACCCGCCAGGCGTAGAACGGTAAATATACCCGTGTAAGAGACCAGACCTGAAAAACGCTCCAGGATGCCTAATCCAAATAAGGAGAGCACTAACGAGAGCACGAAGAATACGAAGGCTGCGATATACGGATTTGCTTCCTCGGCCAGCATTGGAATCCACGTATGGAAAGGGAAAATACCGAGTAAAAAAGCAAAACCTAAGGCCAGCAATAAGCCGGCATGTGTGATTTGCTGAGGACTCAACGGACCAAGATCTGCACCTGCAAGAATCCACCCCGTGAACAGGATGAATGGCATGCCCAGACTTTGAAAAGATAAGAAACGAAGTACGCCCCGTCCGCGCCCGGTCGGTCGAAAGAGGAGCGGTGTGCAAACCAATGCAACCATTTCAATAAGGATGGCAGCATAGAGAAACGGTGTAACCGCCAGGACGGCGGTCAATAAAGCAGCAATACCCAGGCCTGCCGGGATAAACAGGCTATGTGCCCGCGCTATGTTCGCGCCGCCGAACCAGAAGGCAACGCCTAAGTAGATCATCACCAAGGTGGGTGCGTCCGCCGCGTCGATTAGAAACCTTCTACCGAGAAAGGTAAGAGTATCTGTGATTTCGATGCTCAGCGGTCCCAGGGTTACACCCCTGCCTATTGGGTTGTACCATGCGAATCCAGCGAGAATGAGTGCGACACCCATGCCCATTAAAACGATTAACCTTCTTCGGTGCCTGAAGAAAAGCAGGGTGATGCCCAATATACCCGGCGTTAAGATCCAAATCAACGGAGCATTCACGCCTCGACCTCACTGATTTCCGGATAGATCAAATAAGTACCGACCAATGCCAGGCCCAGATTCATCATCGCCAATAACCCGGCGACCAAGGTGGAAACCTCCACAGCAGCATACAGCACTTCAAATCCTGCCAAAATTGTGAGCAGGCTCACAATTGTTCGAAATGGTCGAGCCGTTAGACCGAGATGTAATAAGCCCAAACCGACCAGTATAAAGGCCCCCAGGGAAAGTCCTTCGGCAATACCCGGAACCCAATCAGCAACTCGGGTGGCAACAGAAAGAACTACCAGGAGCACCATCACCGCTCCCAAAAAACGAAATAATCCTCTGGATATGGGTTGTAAATGGATGCTTATGCCTCGGAATTCAAGTTTCACAGTCGATTCCGGTGTAGTGTTGATTTCGCTGGGTGTGTTTCCTATTGCCAGCGCCAGTACGATCGTTGAGATCCAACCTGCCACGAGCTTGATCAACGCAATTGGGGTTGGCCAGACCGAAGAAACCAAAATGAAAACACCTCCGTACTGCAAAAGCAGCGCTATGATGGTCACACGCCAGTTCCTGCTGATTAACAGGGCTAAAGTTGTAAAAACGACCAAAACGACCCCGGCCAAAATCAGACTGCCTTCACTAAGCCTTTCCATCGTTCACAACCCTCCCAGGCCAGTCTGTACCAGGAAAGCCATTAATAACGTTAAAAGAAGAAACGCCCAAAGCACACCACCCTGACCCTCGAGCACCTCTGAAATAAAACCTACGATTTTCCCCGTACCGCGATAAATGTACCAGATCAATTTATATAACCAACCAAAGGAGATAGAAGGCCTCAGGATTCGGCTTGCAACGGATACCCAGAGCGGCTTACTCCGTTGAAGGCGCCAAAATATAGCAGCCAACCCGAGCGCTGCCAGGCTGGGAATCAATTGAAGCCAGGAAAAGGATAATAGATTTTCATTGATTAAATTTCCACCCCACCAGGCCGCCAAAAAGTGCGCAATTGGGAGTACCAATAGCCCGAGGGGATAAATAACCCAAACCCATCGCTCAACTCCTTCCAACCGTTCCCCTGGTCGTAAGGAATGGCGAATATAGCCTGCCAGTAGGAATGCGTGCGCTAGCGGCAGGAAGAGTAACCATATCGAGAAATCTCCCGAATACATCTCTAAACCGCCCCAGGCTGGTGTAAAAGGCAGTCCGCTGAACCCTAGCAATCCAAGAATTAGTATGAACAATAAATTGGGGTGACGTGCAGACGTGAGAAATAAAACACTTCCCGAAAACAACAATGCGATGCCCCAAGCGAGGCTGGCGCCTGGTTGGGCGCGCAGAGCAGATGCCAGAGCCAGTGATGCCATCCCCAGCATCCAGAAAGGCCGCCCTTCCAATTCGTTGCTGGCAGTAGCCCATGAAAACGCGGAAATGAAGGCCGCTATTCCAACCACAGCCAACAGAATAGTTACCTGCGCTTCTGGTATCCCGACATTTGCTGTACGTCCCAATAGCATCAGACTGCTGGCTGCTGGGATAAGACGCAACATGGTTCCGAGACTACGCCGAAGGGCGTGTTCGTGTAAAGCTGGAAGATGCAGAGGGATAACACCCAGGCGTAAGGCTGCTGCCAAGACCAATAAGCTGCCTACATTCTGGGGGATTGCGTTGAAAGAAAAGCCCCTGCCCGCGGATTCTGCCACTAATAGAGCCAACCAGAGTAAAAAGGTCCCACCAGAGCGCGCCGAAAATGCCACCACCACCTGTTCACGCCCTCGGCTTGAAATAATATGCCACAATAAGATCATCAATTCGAAACCATCGAGTGCTGCCCAGGCTAACAACAGCGTCAAGGGATTCCCTGCAAACACAGCAATCAAACCCATAGCGGTAAGTATCAGGCTGCCCGCCCAGGCTGACCAATCCGACTCTGCTGCACGGGCAACTTCGGTCAATATTACAGCCAATACAAGCGTCACCAGTACCAGGCCGAAGGGCCAGGAGATTCCATCGATGAGCAGCTCGGGGGAAGTGAAAAACAGGCTCTCTGGCTGCCATGTGATCAAGGTTAGCGTTTGTCCCGCTGCTGGACGAGCAATTACGATCATCGGCCAGGCGAGCAGGGTTCCCAACGCAGCGATCAGCCAGGAGTACGCAAACGCCGGTCTCAACCATCTTAAGAGAGTGAGAATACCGGCAAAGAAAACTAACAGGATAATTGCGATTAACGAGGCGTAAGATAACATCCAGTTTCAGAACAGCCAGGTGAAGACGGATTTGGTCTCTAGGCAGCTGATTTCAAGCTAGGAATCGAGCAAAAGGCGAATCAGGCAGCACAATGTTTGCCAAGCAGGCGGTAAGCAGCCCAGGCTGAGTAGAATTGATTTAGATTACCGGGGCTCCTGGCTGGCGTAATAAGAACTTTCCCATTCCCGGCATTCCCAGCCATTCTCCCTGATTGACGATAGTCTGACCCCGTAAGAGCACCCTTTCTGGAAATCCCACCAGCTCCCATCCCTCGAACAAGTTGTAATCTGTACGGTGGTGGGCGAATTCAATCCCATATGTCAGGCGGCGTTGAGGATCCCAAATTACCAGGTCTGCGTCTGAGCCTGGGAGCAGGGCACCTTTACGAGGATACAGGCCAAAAATTCGCGCTGGATTTGTACTGGTCAAAGCCACGAATTGGTTTGGTGTTATTCGGCCTGCGCCTACGCCATAAGACCACAGAATGGGTAAACGATCGCCTACACCGGGTAAGCCGTTGGGAATAAGGGTGAAATCTTCCCTTCCGAGCTCCTTACCAGGTATGGCAACAGGCCGACCTTCGTATGAGATGGGCTTTGTGCCATCGAAGAAAAACGGACAGTGGTCCGTGCCGATCGTTTGCAGGGTGCCATCGGAAATTCCCTGCCATAAGCGCGAATTATCAGCCGCTGTACGCATCGGCGGCGAGCATATCCATTTTGCCCCGTCCGGACGCTTAAGGTGATCCTCGGTGAAAAACAAATAAGGTGGGCAGGTCTCGCCCATCACGGGTAGGCCTCTTTCACGGGCATAGCGCAGCTGGTCGACTTCGCCTGCTACATTCATGTGAACGATATACAGCGGCGCGCCGGTTTGGGCAGCCAGCGCTGCACCCCGGAGAGTTGCTTCTACAGCGCCCCAGGCAGGTCTGGTGCGCGCATGCCATATCGGTTGGGTATGTCCGGCTGCCAGGGCCTCCTGCACCAGCACCTCGATCACATCGCCATTCTCGGCGTGCAACATGGTCAACATACCGTTATCTTTGGCTATGCGCATAACGCGCAGTATATCCCCGTCCGCCAGACGCAATCGCCCATTATAGGCAGTAAACACCTTCAAGGTGGTGATGCCCATTCCTGCCAGGTCGGGTATCTCGCCAGCTACCTGTGCATCAAA
>Ga0105094_10000689_pt1 | contig 17106 bp, 9 predicted proteins | sample PPLLak1March2015_2_FD_87023 | JGI IMG/M metagenome (GOLD analysis project Ga0105094, IMG submission 87023) | Freshwater sediment microbial communities from Prairie Pothole Lake near Jamestown, North Dakota, USA - PPLs Lake P8 Core (3) Depth... | ecosystem: Environmental > Aquatic > Freshwater >...
CTGCTGCGGGCGGCGGCTTAGCTCTGCAGCAAAGGTCACTTGCAACCCAGAAGCCCGCTCTGCGGCGTGCGCCGCGCTAATCGCCTGGGCCGAGGCGTCCAGCTGCTGCCCCAGGATAAAGCATACCCCTGGACTGGCAAATCGGCACCAGCGCCCATCCCGGCTGCGCTTCCAGGTGGAGGTGCCGAGGACGACTTCCTCAAGATATTCGGGATCGCCAAATACCCGGCGGGAAGGCGAGCGCTGCGCGATCTCAAACTCACGTCCCAGCTCCAGGTTGGAGAGCTCGCCGGTCGCTCGCCGCCCAATCGTCTGCAGAAAGCCCGCATCCGACTGGGCGCGGTTGGCGCTCTGCACCCGCCTGTCGCCCAGGCCCGGCTGCTGGGCGTTGCCGGCTTCTCTCAGCCCGGCCTGGGCGGGATGCGTATCTGCGATGACGCCCAGCGCCTCGCTGATTGCCTGCACAGCCTCACGCGCTGGCCTGGCTAGCAAGCGCATGGCGCGGGTAGCAGTTCCCAGGTCCAGTATTGCCCCGGCGATATCCACAGCCAGCCAGAACAGGTTGGGCTCGACGGCAGAAAGAGCGTGGACCCGGTCAAAGACGCTGCCATGGAACTGCTGGTGGCGCTGGTATTCCTGAACATGCAGCCCCACGGTGATGGCGCCCACCGTGGCAGAACCCACCGCAGCAGCCACAGCTACAGCGCCAGTGCCTCCCGAGAGCAGCCCCAGGCCAATCGCCAGCGCCGCCAGGAACTGGTCGCGGATCAGCCGGTTGTGCTCGATGGCGCAGCTTGTCGTCGATAATTCGGGCGTAAACCGAGCCGGGCTGGATGCTTAGCGACTGGCGAGCGCTCTGGATGGCGCCATCGGCATCCCAGATCGATTCGGGGTCGTCGGTCAGCGTCTGCCGCGCGTCGCGGATGTTCTCCAGCCGGTTGGCAGTTATGCCTCCCACCAGCTCTGCCAGCTCGGCCTGGCTGGCTCGCCCCAGGCTGTGCAAATCCAGGTCTGGGTCGAGCAGCACAGGGTAGATTTGCCCCAACTCCTGCACCCGGTGGCAGGCGGCTGATTCGTGCTCCGGGGCGAGTGTTGCGTGCTGGAGGGCGGTATCGACGCGGCGCATATCGCCCACACCCATCGCCGAACCAGGGCCCATATGCGACCACACCGAGCACTGGGTCGCCGCGCTGGCTTGTGCCAGGTGGTCACGTACCGGGGCAAGCTGTGTGTAGAGCAAGGCTACATCCGGGTTGTTGTTGGGGTTGCCTGCCTTCTCGACGCTCGAACATCCATCCGAACAAAGATCTTGCAGGATTGTCGGGTAAAAACCCCTTCCCAGACCGCCTTTCTTAAACGGACTTAACGCCTGCATCTGTCACAATGATGTATAGTGGTAGTGAGGCAGGAGATCGCAGAAAGAGCGCAAATTCACCCCTGCAAGGGGAGCATTCCCATGAACAGAAGACGCGTTGCCTCGAGGTGGCTGGCGGTTTTTGCCCTGTTGCTGACGCTGAGCCACGCTCCTTATATTCCCGCGCAATCGAATGGCAGGATCGCTGTAGAAACTGGCAAGGCGGAGGATATTATCCCCAACGAGCGCCGCATCGACTGGAGCCAGGTGGGCATTCCCGGGAGCATCCCCGGGAGAACGGTTATCTGCGCCATCATCGACAGCGCCGCCTACGGCAACGGAGTCGCCGATGCCACGGCAGCCATCCAGGCTGCGCTGGATAGCTGCCCGGACGGCCAGGTAGTGTTCATCCCTGAAGGCACCTACCTTACCTCAGACACCATCCACCTGGATAGCTATGCCACCTTGCGCGGCGCCGGGCCTGGCAAAACGATCATCAAGCATACCGGCGGCTATTTGCGCTCCATGGTTGACATGCGCGGCCTGATCTACTGGCAGATCGCCGGGCTGCACAAGACCTACGACGTGCTCGAAGCAAACAAGGATTCCCAGGTGATCACCCTGGCAAATACAGTGGGGATCAGCCCCGGGGACATCCTGCTGATCAACCAGCTCAATGACAACGACATCGTCGACCCGGTCGGCGTGGAGGGTAAGTGCACCTGGTGCGGCTACGAGGACGGCGACCGGGTGCTGGGGCAGCTTGCGGAAGTCAGCGCCGTCCAGGGGAACCAGGTCACCCTGACCTTGCCGCTGCACTGGACGTATGATACCGGGCTCGATCCCTGGGCTTACCAGGTGGACGCCGATGCCATGATCCGCCATGCCGGGCTGGAAGACCTGACCCTGACCCAGGACGAGCCGGAGGTCGAGTTCGTGATCGAGATGGACGGCGCCCAGTATTCGTGGGTTAAAAACGTCGAAATCAAGAACATCCAGCGCCGCGCCATGTGAGTCATCGATTCGCTGCAGAACGAGATTCGCGAGTGCTACGTCCACATCGGGATCGACGGCTACGGGCGTGACCGCGGTTACGGCATCCTGCTGGATGTGCATAGCTCGAACAACCTGGTAGAGAACAATATCTTGAGCACCATCGACGCGGGGGCGTCATGACCGCTGGCGGCGCGTCTGGCAATGTGATCGCCTATAACTACCTGCACGACATCCTGTTCGATGACGAGTGGTGGATGATCGCCAGCCCGTCTATCAACCACGCCCCTCACCCCAAGATGAACCTGTGGGAAGGGAACTTCGCCTATAAAGCCGAAGCCGATATCATCCACGGATCATCCAGCCACAACACCATCTTCCGCTCGCGCTCGTTTGGCTGGCAGAGCGACACCATCACCACCCGCAATAACGCCATCGAGATCGCTGCCAAGAACACCTACATGAACATCGTCGGCAGCGTGCTGGGCACCCCCGGCAAGTCCAACCGCTACGAAGTCCTGCCCGGGCAGCCGTACGATGACTGGGACGAGCGCGCCATCTACGCCCTGGGGGTGGGCAGCGGCGTGGAGGACCCCCGCCCCGCCGCCACCCTGCTGCGGCATGGCAACTTTGATTATGTGACCAATTCCGTGATCTGGGACCCGGGAATACCCGAGCATAGCCTGCCGACTTCCCTGTACCGCAACACCGCGCCGGACTGGTGGTGCCAGGAGACGCCCTGGCCTGCCATCGGCCCGGATGTGGCTGGTTACACCAACGATATCCCCGCCAAGCGCCGCTTTGAGGGCCAGCCTTGCTCGCAAACGACCGGGCTAAGCCTGCATGGCGTACTTGCAGACCAGGCTGTCTATCTGACCTGGGAGGTTACCGGTATCCTGCCCGTCACCAGCACCTGGCAGATCAGCTACGAAGGCCCGACCGGCGACCAGCCCTCCCCGGTCAGCGGCCTGCCCGAGCCGACGCGGGCTTATACCCTGACCGGGCTGGCCAATTACGAGCTGTACACGATCACCCTTAACGCCATGCTGGAGGGCACGCCAATTTTGACCGATACGGTCAGCATTATGCCCACCGACCACATTATCTGTCTGCCGGCAGTGTGGAAATAGGAGATGCTGTTGTGCAAAACCCGCGCCAGGTCCCAATGCACACCAAGATCCCCTGGCTGGTGATCTGGGTGCCGCTGGCAATTCTGCTCAGCCATACGCCAGCCAGCGCCCAGGCGACCGGCGATGGCTCTATCTGGCTGCCGCTTATCTTCAACCCGCCGTCCACATCCAACCCGGTTCATACCGGCATCGCCACGTATTACAGCGCCACCGGCGATGGCGCCTGTCTGTTCGGACCCTCACCGGGAGACTTGATGGTCTCCGCCATAAATGCCGAAGAGTACAACACCGCCGCCGCCTGCGGAGCTTATGTGCACGTCGTGGGACCCAAGGGTGAAGTCACCGTCCGCATCGTCGATCTGTGCCCCGAATGCCAGGCCGGCCACCTGGACCTGAGCCGAGAGGCTTTCGCCCTGATCGCCGATCTGCCGCTGGGGCAGGTGAACATTACCTGGCAGGTGGTCAGCCCTGACCTGCCCGGACCGATCGCCTATCACTTCAAAGATGGCAGCAACCAATGGTGGACGGCGGTGCAAGTTCGTAACCACCGCAACCCGATCGCAAAATTCGAATATCTCGACCCTGGTGGCCAGTGGGTCGCTGTGCCGCGCACCGCGTACAATTATTTTGTGCAGGCCAACCCCGGCATGGGGCCAGGCCCTTACGCGTTCCGCGTCACCGATAGCCATGGCAACGTGCTCACTGACAGCGGCATCCCGCATATCGAAAACGGCACGATCAATGGGATAGCCCAGTTTCCACCGGAGCCTTAGAGAGCCACACCCCCAGGAGGTTTGCCATGAGATTCCACCTGACCTTGACCTTGATTTCCGTGCTGGTGTTGGCGCTCGGGACCGTTGGGGCAGTAGCCCGCCCCGAGGAGTTACCCGCTGCCCCAATTGTGCCTACTTTTGAAACCGGAAAGCAGCCAGCGCTCGAGATCCACGTCGCTGTGGGTGGCCACGATGACACCGGCGATGGCAGCGCTGCCAATCCCTACGCCAGCATTGAGCGCGCTGCCCAGGATGCCGCCCCCGGGGCGGCGATCCGCCTGCATGCCGGGACATACGCCGGAGGGACATATCTCCAAGACCTGGCCGGTACGGAGGCTGCGCCGATCTGGATCGGCGGCGCGCCGGGCGAAACCCGGCCGGTGATCGAAGGCGGCGGCGAGGGCATTCACCTGGTGCGCGTGCACTACGTCATTGTCCATGACGTGGAAGTGCGCAACACCGCGTACAACGGTATCAACACCGACGATGGTGGGGATTATGCCAACGCCGACGCCACCCGGCATGTCCTCTTTCGCCATCTGAGCATTCACCACATTGGCGGCGATGGCAACCAAGACTGCCTGAAGCTCTCCGGGGTAAACGATTACTTTGTGCTGAACAGCGAGTTCGCCTTCTGCGGCGGAGGTGGATCGGGCAGTGGCATCGATCACGTGGGCTGCCACCACGGGCTGATCGTGGGCAATTTCTTCCACGACCTATCTGCCAACGCGGTGCAAAACAAGGGCGGCAGCCAGGACATCGAAATCCGCGCCAACCGCATGCTCAATGCCGGCTACCGGGCGGTCAACATTGGCGGCAGCACCGGCTACGAGTATTTTCGCCCGCCGCTGTCCACCAGCCAGCCGAACTTCGAGGCGCGCGACATCCGCGTGATTGCTAACGTGATCGAAGGCGGTGAGACGCCGTTTGTCTTCGTCGGCGCAGTGGACAGCCTGGCAGCCAATAACACGGTCATCGACCCTGAAAATTGGCTGCTGCGCATCCTGCGAGAGACAGTCAGTGACGGAACCTATGAGTTCCTGCCCAGCGGGAACAACACCCTGGTCAACAACCTGTTCTATTTCGACCGCGGGGATCTTTCGACTTATGTCAACATTGGCCCCAACACCGCCCCCGAAACGTTCACCTTCTCGAACAACCTGTGGTATGCCCACGACGATCCGGCGCAATCTCAGCCCACCCTGCCCGTAACCGAGACGGGCGGCGTGGTGGGGCAAGACCCGTTGCTCCAGGATCCGGCTGGCGGGGATCATCACCTGCAAGGCGGTAGCCCGGCTATTGGCCAGGGGGCGGCGGTGGCTGGCGTGGTCGATGATTACGACGGCCTTGCCTACAACGTCCCGCCCAGCATCGGCGCCTTCGAGGGCAACTCGCCGGTCTTTTCGCACTACCTGTATCTGCCGCTGGCGGTAAAGTGATGATACCCATGAACGCAAATACCCGGTTTATGCACATTCTTCTCTCCCTGGCGCTGATCCTGCTGACAGCTCCCAGCGCACCCGTGCAAGCGATCAGTAACCCGACTTTAGCTCAAGCCGGTAGCACCTGCCCCCCTTTGCCGCCTCCCCGAGGGAGTGTGGTCCATGTCTCCACTGTCGCCAGGCTGGAGAGCGCGGTCAACAACGCCTACCCGGGCGACACCATCCTGCTGGCAGACGGGTATTACAACCTGGATGGCGTGTACCTGCTTTTCGACACGCCGGGCGTCACGCTGCGCTCTGCCAGCGGGAACCGCCAGGCAGTGGTGCTGGATGGAAATTACCTCACCACCGAGATTGTTCAAATCGTAGCTTCCGATGTGACCATTGCCGACCTGACACTGCAGGAGGCCTACGACCACCCCATCCACGTGATGAGCACAGAGACCAGCCACACGCTGAACACGCTGATCTACAATGTGCACATCATTGACCCGGGCCAGCAGGCGATCAAGATCAACCCTGTTCCCGGCGGGTTTTATACCGACGACGGGGTGATTGCTTGTTCACATATTGAGCTGACTGGCGCCGGGAGAGCGCACATTCGCGACAATTGCTATACCGGCGGGGTGGACGCTCACCAGTCGCGCGGCTGGACGGTGCGCGATAATCGCATCCAGGGCTTTTGGTGTGAGGCAGGTCTCTCGGAGCACGCCATCCACCTGTGGCGCGGCTGCCGCGAAACGACCATCGAGCGTAACATCCTGCTGGATAACGCCCGGGGCGTCGGATTGGGGCTGGTTACCGATGGCGAGGGCAGGACCTACCCCGATGACCCCTGCCCTGCCGCCAGCGGCTATGTCGACGATTTCGGCGGGATGCTCCGCAACAACTTCATTGCCGCCAATAGCAGCGGGCTGTTCGCCTCGCAATCCGGTTTTGACTGCGGCATCTGCCTGTGGAACGCCTGCAATGCCCAGGCACTGCACAACACCATCTATACTGCCGACCCGGGCAGCACTTTCTCATCGATCGAATGGCGTTTTCCCAACACCCAGGCGCAGATTATCAACAATCTGGTCAACCACACGCTGCGCGAGCGCGATGGCGCCACGGCGGAGCAGGACGGCAACCTGAGCGGGGCGCTGGCAGAGTGGTTTGTGGCGGCGGCTGATGGCGATTTGCACCTGGCGCCTGCCGCAGCTGCCGCCATTGACCAGGTGCTGACGCTGGCTGGCGTGAGCGACGACATCGACGGCGAGGCCCGCCCGGCAGGACCGACTGCCGATATCGGTGCTGACGAGCTCTCCGGAGAGGGTTTCAGCCTGGCGGTCAGCCCTCTCCACCAGGCGATAAACCCTGCAGGGGTAGCCGTTTTTACGGTCGCTGTCGATCCCAGCGGAGCCTTCGCGGCTCCGGTCCACCTGGAGGCTGAAAACCCCTCGCCGGACTTGCTCGTAAGCCTGAGCCAAGCAGATGGGATCCCCCCATTCCAATCCACCCTGGCAATTACGGATACCCATACAGGTCCGGTATTCCCCGGGTGGTGGTACACCCTGCCCGTCACTGCGACCAGCGCAACCGCCACACAGACAACCAGTATCACCCTGCTGGTTGGCGGGTCGCGCCTTTACCTACCCAATGTGATAAAGTGAGTGCTGCCAACCCTCCCAACACCAGATACCATCGGGAGTCAGTCGAAAGGATTGGATGCTATGAAACTATGTCGCTTGTTTATCCTTCTGACCCTCCTTGCCGGCGTATTCGGGATGCCGATTTTGCCCATTCAAGCCAGCATCAGCACTCCGGCTGCAGCGGTTTTGGAGCTTTACGGGAATTTCAACACTATGGGGGTGATCGTCACCCTGGATGCCACCGACGATCCCGATGGAGACGCAGCCACCAATTTGGAATACCGCCTCGCCGGGGAGGCGAGCTACCGACCAGGGTTCCCCTTAACACGTGTGGCAGGTGCTCGTTTCGTGGGCAGCATCTTCTGGCTGGAGCCTGGCAGCGCCTACGAAGTGCGGGTGAGCTTTGCCGACCCCGATAGCGACCCGCTGGATGGAGTCATCTTGAACGGCAGCGCCTCAACCAGGGCTGAGATCGCCATCCCGCCCGCCAGCCATACGTACTATGCCAGCCCCACCGGCAGCGGAACCGGCTGCTCGTTGGCTACGCCATGCGCACTGGAAGAAGGTCTGAGCCAGGTGCAGCCCGGCGAAGAAGTGGTGCTGCGCGGCGGGACTTACTACCAGGGCGACTTATCCATGCCGCGTTCCGGCGTAGCGGGGGCACCCATCGTTATCCGCAGCCACACCGGCGAGACAGCCATCCTGGATGGGGCAGCCCCGGCTGGTTTTGCCTGGACTTCCCAGGGCAACGGCATCCATCACACCACCCTCAGCGTGGCAGATACTTTTCTTGTCCAAGCCAATGGCGAGCGCTTGCTGCCTTACCGCAGCATGGACGATCTGCAAACCCTGTCCTGGGGCATCCCTGGATTCTACGTGAACGGCATTGACCTGTACGTGCACCTGGCTGGCGATGCAGATCCCAACAGTGCCACAATGGTTGTCTCCCGTTTCTCAAACGCATTCTTCGTGGATCAGAGCTATATCTACTTCCTGAATCTAACTTTTCGCCATTATGGGGTTGGCGATTGCTGCCCCAAGGCGCTCTACTTTTATAATGGCAGCGATAATCTGGTTCAGGGCTGCACCTTTGCCATGAACAACCTGGGGATCGGCATTAAATATGACTCGCACCGCAACGTAATCCAGGACAACCTGTTCTACGATGCGCTCTTTGCCTGGCCATGGGATTCGTTCTACGCCGGTGAAGTCCCTTACGGCAGCGGCGGCATCCGGTTCTACAGCCCAGCCGACGGTCGCGGCACGGTCGTCCGCAGCAATACTTTCCACGATTTCTTTGATGGCTTCGGCGCCTGCCCAGAATCGACCAGCGCGGTGACCAACGAGACCGATGTGTACAACAACCTGGTTTACAACAGCGGCGATGACGGCATGGAAACCGATGGCCGTTGCAGCAACGTGCGCATCTGGGGCAATACCTTCCACGATGTGCTGATGGGCATTTCGTTAGCACCGGTGTACGATGGTCCTGTATACGCCATACGCAACTTGATCTACCGCACCGGTGCGGGTAACAACGACTATTCAGGCAGCGCTTTTAAGTTTAATAGCGGTTACGACCCGTCCGGGCCAATGTATCTCTTTCACAACACCGGCGATGCGGCGCTGAGCGACCCGCTCAGCTCTGGCCTGGACATTAAGTCACCTGGCTCCTGGACCCTGATCACTGCCCGAAACAACATCTGGTCGGGCACGGAATTTGCCATCAGCAATGCCAACCCCGATCAGCCACTCGACCTGGATTATGACAATTTATATACCACGCAGCCTGGCGAGCTGGCCTGGTGGAGCGATCTTCCTGACCGCCACCTGAACACGCTGGCCGAGTTGCAGGCAGCCACCGGGCAAGAGCTGCACGGGATGAACGACTTGCCAGGTTTTGCGGACCCTGCCAGCGGCGATTACACCCTGGAGGGTAACAGCCCGCTAATCGATGTGGGTCTCGTCATCCCCGGCATCAACGACGGTTTTGCCGGGCAGATGCCGGAGGTTGGCGCCTTCGAATACCAGGCTTACAGTTTTATCCTCAGCGCCGACCCGCTGAGCCAGGCGATCCAGCCCGGCGGGGTAGCTATCTACACTTTATCGCTCCAGGCGACGGGCGGGTTCAGCGACACGGTGCAGCTATCCGCCTCCAGCCCCTCGCCGGACCTGATCGTAAGCCTGGGCGCTGAGCAAGCGACGCCTCCGGCGCAGGTGACCCTCACCGTCACCGATACCCATTCCGCCCCGCTGCCTGCCGGGCTGTGGCACACCATCACGATCAACGCCCTAAGCAGCGAGCAGACGCAGAGCATGGATGTTTACCTGCTGGTGGACGGGATGCAGCTCTACCTGCCCCTGGCGCTGCGGGTTGGCGCGGCAAATCAACCATAATTACCAGCGGAGGCAGGACCATATGAAAATGCTGAAACTTTCCATTCGGGTGGTTGTAACGATCAGTATGACCTTGGGTTTTGTGGCGGGCAATGCCGCAAGCGCAGTACCCTCCAGCCCTGGCGAGGCCGTGGCGGTCATCCGCCAGGATTGCAGCGGCTATCCCGGCCCAGAGCCGTGCTACACCTCGCTGGCAGCCTGGCAGGCAGATTACGGCGGGATCGACTTCGGCGCCGCCTCGCCCGGCGACCTGGTGGCGGCTGACCAGATCGCCATTGCCCGCATTGAGGGCGCCTGGAGCCAGCCGGACAGCGCACCGCTCGACCTGGGCGGCTGGACGACCGACGCCGCTCACTACATCCGCATCTACACGGCGCCCGAAGCGCGCCACACCGGCACGCCCGGCTCCGGCTACCGGCTGCAGACCAGCGGCGATAGGCCCATCTACAGCAGCGTGGCTTATCTTCGCCTTGAAGGGCTGGAGATCTCCGGGGATACCAGCGACCACTTGATTTACCTTAACCCCAATACCCCGGCGGGGGTAGGCGAGGTCCACTTCAGCCACAACCTGATCCACGGCAATGGTGTGAGCACTGCCAGCGGGCTGATGAGCTACTCGCTGGGGGGGACCCTGTATGCCTGGAACAACGTAATCTATGCGGTGGGCGAGCCCGGCTACACCGCCGGCATCCAGACCGGCGGCGGCACGGCTTACCTCTACAACAACACCATCGCCGGCATCACCAGCGGCTTTGCCATCCGCTCGGGGGGTGTGGTGGTGGCAAAGAACAACCTGACCGACGCCCCAGGGGCAGATTTCTACGGCAGCTTCTACCCCGGCTCAGATTTCAACGCCTCTTCGGACGATTCAGCGCCCGGGCTTCACTCGCGCTGGGAGCAGAGTTTTACCTTTATCGACCCCTCGGCAGGCGATTACCACCTGGCGGCGACTGATGCCGGGGCGCGCAACTACGGGCAGGACCTGTCCCATGACCCTATGCTCCCCATCTCTGACGACCTGGATAACACAGTGCGGGCGGGCGGCTGGGATATCGGCGCCGACGAGGCTGCCTCCGGCACAGACAGCGTATCGCCGGTGCGCTTCAATGGCGCGCCTTCCGGCGAGCTGGCCTCCTCCACCACTCAGGTCACTCTGACGCTGTCCACCGCCGAAGCAGCTGATTGCCGCTACGCGACAAGCTCGGGCGTGGCGTACGGCGATATGACCGATTCTTTCGCAGAAACCGGCGGCCTCACCCATACCCAGCTGATCAGCGGATTGCACGACGAGCAGAGCTATACTTACGCCGTCAAATGCCAGGATAGCGCCGCCAACGCCAGCCTCGACGATTACCTGATCAGCTTCTCTATAGATTCGGCAGACGCCACCCCGCCGGTGATCTCTGCCGTGCAGGTAACCAGCCTGACGCCCTACACCGCCCAGGTGGTCTGGACGACCGACGAGCCGGCTACCTCCCAGGTGGAGTACGGACTGGCGGGCAGCTTTGGACAGTTCACATTGATCGATACCGCCCTGGTGACGGAGCACTCTGCCCTGCTGCGCGGCCTGGACGCTGCCACCCCCTACCACTTCCGGGTGCGCTCGATCGATATCGGTGATAACGAGGCCCTCTCCGGGGGGGAGACCTTCACCACGGCGTCTCTCGGCGCCCTATTTTACGTTAATGCCAGCCATCCCCAGGCCAGCGATAGCAACCCCGGCAGCCAGGCGCTGCCCTGGCTGACCATCCAGCACGCCGCAGATGTCGCCCAGCCCGGCGACACCATCCTGGTCGCGCCGGGAGAGTACGGGCGCACGGTGATCGAGCATGGCGGCGCGCCGGGACAGTACATCACCTTCAAGAGCGTTACCGTCCCCGATACCCGCCTGGTCGATTGGGATGCCCGCTTCGACCCGGCGCATCCCGTGCAGACCCCGGGCAACCCGGCGCTCAACGCCGTCACGCGGGGCTTTGACCTCGACCCGCCCTACCCCAGCGAAACCCCGATCGGTTACGTGCGCATCGAGAACTTCGAGATCACCGCGATCTATCAAGCAGGCGTCACCAGCGGGCGCGGCGGAGTGCGGCTGGCAAATACAGAGCACGTGCAGATCGTGGGCAACTTCCTGCACGATCTCAACCCCGATCCAGACGGCTACGATTATGTCGGTGTGCGCGGCGATAGCCACGACAACCTGGGTGCGGTGATCAAGGACAACACCCTGTACCGGGTGCAGGGCACCGGGATCAGCATCATGGGGCAAGACTGGCTGGTGGAGGGCAACCATCTCTCGCACGGGCTAGACGCCAACACAGACACGGGCGCTCACGTGGGCGGCGACTCGGACGCCATGCGCTTCTTCGGCAGCGGGCATGCCATCCGCAACAACTGGATGCACGATTACCTGGACGAGGAGCAGTACGGCGACCCGCACATCGATTGTTTCCAGAGCTTCTCGGTTTACCCCGACAGCCAGTTCGCCCACCACATCCTAATCGAGGGCAACACCTGCGATAACTTCGGCCAGATGCTGATGATCGAGGATTCGAGCGAGGAGAACGGCACCGGCAACGCCGTGCACCATATCACCTTCCGCAACAATATCTTCCTCGGCGCCAGGGCGTATGCCATCCAGGGCGGCGGCGCCGATTACTTCACCTTTGCCAACAACCTGGTCGCGGATAGCAACTACGGCGCTTTCGGCTTGAGCAACAATCCCTACCTGACTGTGTACAATAACATTTTCTATAACAACGGCAGCGGCTCGCAAATCAACGACAATGCCTCCAAGGTGGGGTCTGCCTGGGATTACAACTTGCATTACCCGGATTTCACCTGGCCGCCCAAGCAGCCCGAGTACGACCAGCACAGCCTGTTCGGGGTTGAGCCGCGCTTCCGTAACCCTGCGATGGGGGATTACCGCTTGCGCACCGATTCACCTGCCATCAACCGGGGCGTTGCGCTGACCGGTTTCAACTACGACAAAGCATTTACGTTGCGCCCGCAGATGGCCGCCTGGGATATTGGGCCTTACGAAGCGATTCCGGAGCTGGAGCTGGTGGGGGTTGCCGCAAACACGGCAATTCACCTTAACTGGAGCGTTAACATCACCCTGCCCGTCACCACCACCTGGACGATCGACTATGCTGGCCCGCCCGGTGACCAGGCTCCCCCCATTACCGGCATCCCCGGGGAGGCGCGTAGCTATACCCTCACCGGGCTGGCCAACTACACCTGGTACACAGTCACGCTGACCACCGATCCACCCATGCTAAGCGATACGGTGGCGGTGATGCCAACCGATATACTACTATTTTTACCGCTGGTAGCCCAGGCACCATGAGCACGAATTTACACTCACGCCCGACTCTGCCCACAGGTTTGTCGTGATCTTCGACCATTGCGCCAGTGAGGGAATGCGCCCATGATAAAACAATACCTGAGATTACCCTTGAGCTTCCTGTTGGCGTGGAGCATGGTTTTTGCGCCTGGCTCGAGAAGTCATCCAGGCTCTGCTGCAGTCGCTGCGCCCCTGGATGTCATCCTTGCCGCCAGCTGCGCACAAGCTGATATCCAGGCTGCGGTCGATCTCACCCAGGATGGGGATACGGTCCAGGTGCCAGCGGGGAGTTGCAGCTGGTCGGAGCCGGTTGCCCTCCACAACAAAAGCGTCGCTGTCACCGGACCGGGGAAAGTCCATATTACCATCACCGTGACGGGACGCTCGGCCTTCGTCTTGACCGCTGCTCACGGCGGAAACAACGCCAGCCGCATCAGCGGCTTTACGTTTGACCTGACCGATGCGACCTATGGCATTGAGTTGATCTGCGATACCGGGCAGGGCTGCGCCCAAAACTGGCGGGTTGACCACAACGAGTTTCTCAACCATTCGGGGGCATCCATCGAGGCAATCTACGGCTACGGCAATACAGCCTGCTTCCCTTATGGTCTGGTGGACAGCAATACCTTCTATGATGCCCGCATGTTGATCTATGGAGAAGCTTATGATACCGGGGGCAACAGCCGCTGGGCAGAGCCGTTGGATCTCGGCACGCAAAAATCGCTTTACGTCGAGGACAATATCTTCTATACGACAGCCTACAATGCAGGCTATGTCAACTGGATCGATGGCAACGTCGGCTCGCGCTACGTCTTCCGCTTTAATACCGCCTATAACGCCTGGACAGAAACCCACTCAGTGCAGGGCGACGATCACCGCGCCCAGCGCTTATGGGAGATCTACAACAACACTATGACCTGTAACGATACTGGCAACTGCTGGATGCCGATGCGCATGCGCGGCGGGACCGGCGTTGTGTTCAACAACCTGGTCAGCGGGTATAACGCCGATAACATCTTCCTGGACAACGTGCGCAGCTGTTTCGACTACGCCCAAAATTGGGGAATGTGCACGGGCAGCTCCTGGATTGATGGCAATACGCCTGGGGGGAGCGGGTGGCTCTGCCGGGATCAGCCTGGCGCTTCTACAGATGCTTTCTTGTGGGATTTTTCCACCCCAGCTCCTGCGCAGCAGAAAGCGCCCATGTATGCCTGGAATAATAAAGGTAATGGCGGGGTCGAGATACCCTTTACAGTCCTGGATTTTTGCGATTTAAACCTGCTGCATATCCAGGAGAACCGGGATTTTTTTAATTTTGCCGATCCTTTCGATGGCATTTCTGGCGTTGGTATTGGCGCCCTGGCGGATCGTCCCGCGGCCTGTATGCCAGGCGCTGGTTATTGGGCAACCGATCAGGGCGGCTGGAATGCCTTTGGACAAGATGGAGTGCTTTATCAGTGCAGCGCCGCCCACACCTGGGAAAAATATTATGAGCCTTATCCTTACCCCCACCCGCTGCGGCATCCTGGCACAGAGCAGAGCGTCTACCTGCCGGTGGTCGTGAAAGGCCCTTGAAATTGAACTTTTTTGGAAGGAGGATCGCATGCAAGCACAGCTGCTTTCTCTGCGGCTGATTGCCCTTGCCGCTTGGCTGATCTCAGGCTTTATTGGCATACCGCCAGCTTTGTCCCCGGCTGTTGGCAGCGCCAGCCCCGGCAGCGCCGATACCACCTATTGGGTCAGCCCAGATGGGCAGGCGGCGTGGGCGAGCTGCCGGGGCGCGCTGCCTCTCAACGGCCCCGGCGCATGCGCCTTGAGCACTGCCAACACGAATGCCGTTGCCGGGGATACGATCTATCTTAGGGGCGGCACCTATTCCAACCAGGAGATCCGACCCAGCAGCTCCGGGACTTCGGAGGGCCAGCGGATCGTCTATACCAGCTACGACCAGGAGAACGTGACCATCCGAGACTCAGCCTATGGAATCTATATCTATAAAAAGTCATACATAACGGTCAATGGCATCAACTTTTATAATCTCAGACGATTCATGCGCATCTATGCTGGTCACTATAATACGATCAGCTATTCCAATTTCGATACGCGCAGCTCCCAGTCCGGAGACTGGGTGGGTGCGCTCATCGCCGATGATTTCAACGACAGCACGCCCGCCAGCGAAAACTCGACGTACAACTGGGTGCACCACTGCACTTTCTACCGGTGGGTCTATGGCGACTATGCGGAGCATAGGGGTGGATTACTGGATATTGGCAGCTGGGAGGAGGACCCGGTTGACGAGAGCTACTACAATCTCATTGAAGACAACATGTTTGCCTATGGGGGTCATCATACACTTGGCGTCTACAGCAAATACAACGTGATTCGGGACAACTACTTTCACAATGAGACCAATCCCGCCAATTGGGCTTACGAGGGATATCGCGACTCGATCACAGAGGGTCTGGCAGGCGGGCACAATCTCTACGAAAGCAATCGCTTTGGTTTTTCCGGGGCATCTGGGCTGGCATTGCGAACCCCCTATAACCTTCTCCGCTTCAACTTGTTCTACCATACCGGCAGCGGCGGGCTGCAGGTGGTCTCCAGCGCGGCCGGTCAGGATCATGCAGATTATAACCGCATCTACCGGAACTCTTTCTACCATACCGGTCACCAGGAGACCGACCCTGGCTTCCAGGGCGGGATATACTTTGCCAACTGGAGCGGTCAGAGCCCGGTCGGAAACATCGTCAAGGGCAACCTCTTCTACGACAACAAGAACGGCGCCGTAAGCTACGAGGGCCAGGTGGACCCCCAGGTGGTCGAAGACAACTGGGATCAGAACAGCGTGGACCCGCAATTTGTCAACCCCTCGGCGAGCGATCCCGACGACCCAGACCTGCCCGACTTGCGCCTGCAAGCCAGCAGCCTCTGCATCGACGCGGGTGTATACTCCACCAGGATCACCAGCACTGCCGGTTCCGGCACGCAGTTCCAGGTGGAAGATGCCAGGTACTTCATTGATGGGTGGGGGATCCCGCACGTGCAGGGGGACGAGATTCAACTCGCCGATGGACAACGGGCGCGCATCACGAGCGTCAACTATGAAACCAACCTGATCACGGTCGACAGGGTTCTAACGTGGACTCTGAACCAGGGAATCAGCCTGGCATACCAGGGCGCCGCGCCTGACCTTGGGGCGTATGAGTTTGAGCCGCAGCTGGAGCTGCGCGGCGCACCAGGCAATCGGTCGATCTACTTGAGCTGGACGGTCAACGCCAGTCTGCCGGTCACCAGCACCTGGACGATTGATTACGACGGCCCGCCCGGGGAACAAACTCCACCGATCACTGGGGTCCCGATTGATACCCGCAGCTATACCCTTAGCGGGCTGACCAACTATACCTGGTACATGGTCACGCTGAGCTCTGATCCCGCTATGCTGATGGATAGTATCCGGGTGATGCCGACCAACCATATCGTCAACCTCCCGGCGGTGTGGAAATAGGAGATGCCGCTTTGAAATCCCCGCTCAAAGTCCTGCTTAACAAACAGCTCCCCTGGCTGGCGATCTGGCTGCCGCTGGCAGCCCTGCTGGGTCTCTCGCCAGCCAGCGCCCAGGCGACCGGCGATGGCTCTATCTGGCTGCCGCTGATCTTCAACCCGCCGTTCGCCTCCAACCCGGTTCATACCGGCATCGCCACGTATTACAGCGCCACCGGCGACGGCGCCTGTCTGTTCGGACCCTCACCGGGAGACTTGATGGTCTCCACCATGAATGCCGAAGAGTACAACTTCGCCGCCGCCTGCGGAGCTTATGTGCACGTCGTGGGACCCAAGGGTGAAGTCACCGTCCGCATCGTCGACCTGTGCCCCGAATGCCGCGCCGGCCACTTAGACCTGAGCCGGGGGGCCTTCGCCCTGATCGCCGACCCGCCCCAGGGGCAGGTCGGCGATCACTTTAAAGATGGCAGCAACCAGTGGTGGACGGCGGTGCAGGTTCGCAACCACCGCAACCCGATCGCAAAGCTCAAATATCTCGACGC
>Ga0105094_10000694_pt1 | contig 17052 bp, 18 predicted proteins | sample PPLLak1March2015_2_FD_87023 | JGI IMG/M metagenome (GOLD analysis project Ga0105094, IMG submission 87023) | Freshwater sediment microbial communities from Prairie Pothole Lake near Jamestown, North Dakota, USA - PPLs Lake P8 Core (3) Depth... | ecosystem: Environmental > Aquatic > Freshwater >...
GCAGCCAGGGACTGTCGATGATAAAGCCAACCGGCATAGGGGTTAGAACTTCCCCTTTCAACACTTTCAACAATTGATTCCATTGATGGTCAGTCATGTTTTGAATAATTTGATTTTTAAGGCAATAAATTTAACAGAAAGTTTTGAAATCGATTACATAAAAATGGGGGAATAGTTTACTATGTTGATTATATAATATTAAAAATTATCCATGAAAAATAACAGAGGAGTTGGCAGCCGGAAGTTAGTCGCTGGTAGTTAGTAGTCAGAAGCCGGGAGAGGGTAGGATAGTTGTGATCATTGAAGAATAGTTTATTTTTGGTTCCGGGTGAATTATTGATAATAATTAAAGTTATGGAGATAACATTTGAAGAACTGACTGAAGAAAAGCTTCAGATTGTAAAAGAAATATATGAATACTATATAGAAAACTCCACAGCCACTTTTCACACCGGGAGCATTACCCTGTCTGAGATCAGGGAATTCATTCCCCTTGGCCATCCGGTATATAAATCATATTTAATGCATTCAGACAGAGTGATCTGCGGGTATTGTTACCTGTCACCTTACAAAAAAAGACAGGCTTATGACCGCACAGCGGAGATCACGGTTTATCTGAAAAAGGAATTTACGGGCAGGGGAATTGGGAGACTGGCTTTGCAGCAGCTGGAGAAGGATGCCAGGCTAACCTTTATAAAGGTGTTAATGGGAATCATCACCGCTGATAATATCCGGAGCATTCACCTGTTTATGGGTGAAGGATATGAAAAATGCGCTCATTTTAAAGAAGTTGGAGAAAAATTCGGCAGGATACTGGATGTGGTTGCCTTTCAGAAATTTATCGGATAAGACTACTGATTACCGCTTACCGCTTACTGATCACCGTTCACCTTCCCCCTTAACCACGCAATCCACGCATCAAACCCATCACCGGTGCGGGCTGAAAGTTCAATGCAATGGAGATCAGGATTGATGTGGTTGATATATTCTTTAAGCTTGTCAACAGAAAAGTCAACATAAGGCAGGAGGTCTGTTTTGTTAATTAAGCAAACCTGCGAACTCAGGAACATCTGGGGATATTTAAGCGGTTTATCTTCTCCTTCTGTTACGCTTACAATAACCACCCTGAAGTTTTCGCCCAGATCGAAGAGGGCAGGACAAACAAGGTTCCCGACATTTTCAATCATCAGTATGGAATGATGGGGAGGATCAAGTTCTTTGACGGCTTTGTTTACCATTTCAGCATCCAGATGGCATCCGCTTCCGGTGTTGATCTGCACTACCGGTATCCCGGTGGCGCTGATACGGCTTGCATCCAGGGTTGTCTGCTGGTCTCCTTCGATTACGCAAATACTGAATTGATCTTTCAGTGTTTTCAGGGTTCTCTCAAGAATGGTGGTCTTACCTGAACCAGGGGAGCTGACCAGGTTTAACGCAAGAGTGCTTTTTGCTTCCAAGTAACCACGGTTACGCTGGGCCAGCATGTTGTTCTTCTGCAATACATCGGTTTCAACCGTGATGATCCTTCCCTCATGATGGGTATGTTCATACTCATGCTCATGCCCGTGTTCATGTTCATGCGTATGGACATGTCCATGATCATGATCATGATGAGGGTGAGTATGTTCCTTCTGTCCCGGTTTCATGATGGTGAATCTTGGTTCAGAAGATCCGCAGCCACAAGTGTCGCACATTTTTCTTTCAGGCTAATCCGCGACAAAGTTAAGCATTTTATCGGGGATGTTTTTATGCTTTTTGCTGATGATTTTTTTACGGCCCGGCAAGCATGATTGACTTCACCTTCAACTCCCTGCCCTGCAGGATGGTGGTGCTGTTATCTCCGCATGAAGGACAGCTCTCAATCAAATCAGCCGGCGAAAACTGATGCTGGCAATGGTTGCATTTCAGCAGCAAGGGCACAGGATTTATTTTCAGACTCGATTTTTTCAGCAGGGTGGATGAAGCTGCCGCTGATTCCCAGGCAAATTCCAGCGCTTCAATATTGATCCCGGAAGCATCCCCTACGTCCAGTTCGACCTCGGATACGCCGGTGGCATTATGCTGTAAAGCCGTTGATTCAGCTATTTCGACGATATTGACGGCAATTGAAAATTCATGCATGTCAGTATTTTTTTGCCGGATCGTTAACAAATCCTGGGCAACTGTATCCCTGCAAGCCGGTCTACAATCCTGTTCCCCCCGGTGATTGACTGCATCACTACCTTGCCGGGGTGGCTGTCTGTTATCTCACCAATGATGGCAGCATGAGCACCTGTGTCTGTTTTACGCATGATCTCCAGCACCTGATCTGCATACTCCCTGTCCACCACCGCCAGCATCTTCCCCTCATTGGCCAGGTATAACGGATCAAATCCGTAGAGTTCGCATAATCCGGCCACCTGTTCCCGCACCGGAAGGCATTGTTCCTCAATCTTTATGCCATAAGCTTTCTTTTCCGTAATTTCAGCGCAGATAGTCGCCAGTCCCCCACGGGTTATGTCGCGCATGAATTTTATCGCTGCCCCTGATTCCAGCATGGCAAGGATCATGGGACTCAACAAAGCAACATCGGATAGCAGGGGCACTTCAAACTGCAGTTTTTCCCTTGCCGCCAGGATGCAGATTTCATGATCACCCAGATATCCGCTTACCATTATCTTATCCCCGGATTTGATATTTTTTCCTGCGGCAATGTCCGCACTTTTTTCCGTTGCCAGTCCGATTCCGCTGGTGGTAATGTAAATCTTATCACATTGCCCTCTCTTTACCACTTTCGTATCGCCGGTCACAATGCTTGCCTTGACCAGTGAGGCAGTTTCCGCCATCGACCGTACAATTTGTTCCAGCTGAAGAACAGGAAAGCCCTCCTCGAGTATAAAGGATGCACTGAGTAATAAAGGTTTGGATGCGGATACGGCAAGATCATTGACGGTACCGCAAACAGCCAGCTTGCCAATATCTCCGCCCGGGAAAAAAATCGGATCGATGACATAAGAATCCGTAGTAAAGGCCAGGTGAGGGCCCGGACTTTTAAATATTGCCGCATCACCAAGCACATCAAGAACAGGATTGGAAAAATGCCTGGTAAAGATATTGCGGATCAGTTCTGATGTCATTCTGCCCCCGCTGCCGTGACCCATCATAATAACATTATCCATCGGCATGATTTTATACGAAAGTAATCCGAAATTCGTAAATCGCAGTTCGAATCACACAAAATCTATGCAGGAAACACGGAATGATGGAATGATATACAGACTGCACATTCTCTTAAACCCTCACAACCCTCACAACCTTTTCTCAATTTTATTACTTATTTTGCACCCTGATGAATAACAGAGAACCGGTGAAGCATTACCATCATATTTTCTTTGATCTCGATAATACCCTCTGGGATTTCAGAACCAATATGAAAGAAACTTTTGCTGAGATCTTTCAGGAATTGGACCTTTCAGCAATCCGCGGGCGTTTCGATGAGTTTGTCAGCCTGTTTGACAAAAACAATGAGCAATACTGGATTGCATACCGGAAAGGGCTTGTAAAGAAGGAAGTATTGCGCATCAAACGGTTTTCAGATACCCTTGAATCCCTGGGAATGCATGACGATGACACCGCAATGCAAATGGCGGATTTGTACCTACAGAGGGTTTCGCGAAAGGCCAATGTCTTCCCGGGCGTCCATGAAACACTGGCCTATCTGAAAGAAAAATACGCCTTGTATATCATTACCAATGGCTTTGTCGAGATACAGACCAATAAGTTGGAGAGTTCCGGATTGAGCCGTTATTTCAGCAGGATCTTTATAGCCGAGGCTACTGGTTTTCAGAAACCCGACAAGCGTTTCTTTTATCATGCACTGTCGTCGGTGAATGCAAAAAAGTCCGGGAGCCTCATGGTGGGCGATGATATGGAAGCCGACATGATGGGTGCAAGAGAGGCCGGGATTGATCAGGTCTTCTTCAATCCGCTGGGAATAAAACATGAGATTCGCGTTACTTATGAAATTCAGTCAATAGAGGAATTAAGGAAGATTATATAGCAGTTTAGCTATTTAGCAGTTTAGCTTTTTAGGTGTTTAGCTTGTAGCCATTAGCCGTTAGCTAAGAGCCAACAGCTAACGGCTAAACTGATTACCGATTACCTATTACCGATTACCGTTTACGGTCTACTTCTTCCCCGTGTCAGGTGATTTTGAGATCGAATCCCTCATCTGGGTATCTGCATTGATATTCTGCATACGGTAGTAATCCATGATCCCCATGTTGCCTGCCCGGAATGCTTCAGCCATGGCAAGGGGCACCTGTGCTTCCGCTTCGATAACCTTGGCCCTGGCTTCCTGTGCTTTTGCTTTCATTTCCTGTTCGAGGGCAACAGCCATGGCGCGTCTTTCTTCAGCCCTCGCCTGGGCAATGTTTTTATCGGCATTGGCCTGATCCATCTGCAATACAGCACCAATATTTTTTCCAATATCGATGTCTGCTATATCTATGGACAGGATCTCAAAAGCTGTCCCGGCATCAAGGCCCTTTTCCAACACAACTTTGGAAATATTGTCAGGATTTTCCAGCACTTCTTTATGCGATTTGGCCGAACCAATGGATGAAACAATGCCTTCACCTACACGTGCCAGTACTGTTTCTTCACCGGCACCACCGACCAGTTGGCGTATGTTGGCCCTGACAGTAACGCGTGCTTTGCAGATCAGCTGAATGCCGTCTTTTGCCACCGCTGAAACTGCCGGTGTATTGATAACCTTGGGATTTACAGACATCTGAACAGCTTCCAAAACATTGCGACCTGCCAGGTCGATCGCTGTTGCGGCTTTAAAATCAAGATTAATATTGGCCTTATCGGCTGAAATAAGCGCATTGACAACCGACCTTACATTTCCTCCTGCAAGAAAATGTGCTTCAAGATCATCGGCTTTCAGGCTTAAGCCGGCTTTTGTGGCACTAACCAGTGCGTTGATAATAATGGAAGGAGGTACCTTCCTGATTCGCATTCCGATCAATTGACCAATGGGTACATATACACGTGCAAAAACTGCACTGAACCACAGTCCCAGCGGTATAAAATAAAAAAACAACCAGACAAAAGCTATGATGAGAATAACGATCACAATCCATAAAAACATTCCATTCATAATATTCAGGTTTTTAGTTTAACAATCAGTTGATTCCGGGATACTTTTATTACTTCAATCTCGGTATTTTCATCAATAAAGCCGGATACAGATTTTGCTTCGCAGACCAGGTCATGTACCTTCACCTTTCCCATGGGCGCCAGCCGTGTTATGGTTCTACCGGTATCGCCGCCGTTGATTTTTTCAGGTTCAATGGTCACAATTTTGCTGTCGATACTTGCATTCAGTCCCATTTTTCTCCAGGTTTTGCGCCGGAAAGCGAATACCATGGAAAGTACTGACGCAACGATGGCCGCGATCAGGGTTATATGTCCCACCGTATTCCCATGAAACACATAGGAAGCAATAACACCACCGACGAGACACAGAAAACCACCGATTCCAAATACAGACACACCCGGCACAACGAGAAATTCAACCAATAATAATATAATGCCGCCGAGAATGATTAAGATAATAGCAATCAATGACATCTGAAAATGGATTTTTTAATCAATGGTAGCGCTTAATCCCTTTACTGTCAATCCTTCCTTAAAGGGTTCCAGGAATTCAAAGGTTCCTTTTTTAATGTCGCATTTCCCTTTGTAATGCACCAGGAAGGTGCATTGCTCGGCCTGAACGGAATCCATGTTGCAAACCTCGATCAGGCAGTCAATAACGAAATCAAAGGAGTGAAAATCGTCATTGTGCAGGATAAGAAAACGTCCTTCCTCCGATTTTTCGTCGGTTAATTCGTTAAACTCGGGCTTTACTATATGACTTTCTTTGCTTTTCATTGCTGATCCTGCTGCATTCTATAAGTACAATTCCTTATGCTTTGTTTTGATTCAAATTTATAAAAATTTTTGCTTATTCCTTTCATATCACGCATGAATAAATAAAATTAATCAAACTTCATGATACCTGTGATCGTTCCTCATAATTGTCCATTGTCCATTATTCATTGTTCATTGCTCATTGTTCATTGCTCATTGTTATAATTTCAGTTTCTCAAATTCAATCTCTCTTGCTTTTTCGGTAGAAATAGGCCTGGCATCATAGAAGGCAACTACAAAGGCATCAGGGAATCCGGTATTCCTCACTTTTTCCAGCGCTGTTGTAACCGCTGCCGTACTTGAAAAAGTCCCTGCATAGTATTTATACATATTTTTTTCGGCCAGCCACTCAACATACAGGGGGTATAGTCCTCCAAATGAGTTTATCTCCTTTGGTTTGCTGAATACTCCCAGCTGGATGCGGTAAACAAGGCCGCCGATCCCGGCCGGCAGAGGCGGTATTGGATTCCCTTCAGAGTAAGGCGTGTTTTCAAGAATATTAAATTCAGTGAACCCTTGTGTTTCCTTGCTCTTATCATAAGCAGGTTCGGCATTGGTATTGGTTTGGTATTCAGGCGGGATTACAGGCATGGTGTCCCGTATCTTGTACTGATACACCTTAATTCCATTTATTTCCTTATGCAATACAAGATTGGTATCACCCTCCGGCAACGTATCGGCCAGATTTTTCATTTTTCTGGCTGCTGTAAATTTTTCATCTGCTTCGCGCTGGTTCTTTTTTGCTTCCCTTTCCAGCTCTAAAATATCCGAAATAAGTTGCTCTTTTGCCGCTTTGTCAGGGATTTCCTTCGCCATGAAACGATATTCCCTGGCCATCCGTGAGAGGGAGTCAGCTTTTACCTGAATAGACAAGGCATCGGCAATAATCAGATTGTATTCATTCTTATTGAAGGGTGCTGCCGCTGTACCTTCTGAGCCAACCTCCCGGCCGGAAGGGATATCTTCCTCATGGGCAGCCAGCGTGTCAGGTTTCCCCGATGTTGCTGATGAAACAGCAAGGGCCGACAGATCACGCAGATCATCCACCGTCAGCAGCTTATCTTCGGTTTCATTTTCTGTCAGTGCAATATGGTATAGCATAACCATTCCCGGGCCTGTGCTGCGGTTTGAAGCAAATTGAGCAGTCTGTCCGAGATCACTGGACACCAGCATAAAGTCATCGTAGGGCGAATTGATAGGGAAACCCATATTCTCCGGCTTTGACCACGTTTTGGTATTCCAGTCATATACCGACCTGAAAATATCATAACCTCCCATACTTGAATGGCCTTTAGAACTATAATAGAGTGCCGATGCAGGGGTATCAAAAAAGGGAAAATCCTCATCAAAGGATGTATTTATTATTTCACCCAACGCTTCCGGCATGCTCCAGGTCTGATGATTTATATTCCTGATCCGGAATATCTCTGTCCCCCTTTTTCCGGTAACATCGTAACCCGAAACATAAATGAACTCATTGATCTCAGTGTAGGCAGGCAAATACATCAATGAAGAGAAATTCATTTTCTGATCAACCTGGGAGTTGAATTCAACGGGTTTGCGGATCACTTTCCCGTTGGTGCTTATGAAATACGCATTCTCGATCTGGTATGCCGGGGAGATGACAGCATTTTTTACCGTGCATGATTTTGCCTTACGGGTCAGATCGATCCCGTTTTTAGCCATTTCAATCAACCGCTGAACTTCCAGCTTTCGGATATCGGTCCTTTTTCCCAGAACCAAAAAGCGGGAATAATGTTTTATGGCATCCTCAAAAGCATAACGCAAATGGCAGGCCCTGGCAAGATAGAAGGTCGCCAGGGGATAATCTGCATCAGCTGAAGCCATCCGCATTAGATCCATTGCTTCTTCAAGATCCTGGTTAAGATTCAGCAAACATAAAGCGGTATGGTATTGATAAAAGGGATCACTGGGGTAAATATTCACCAGCTCACGGTAAAGAGGTAGTGCGTGCGCATAATCATTTTTAAGAAAATAGCCGGCGGCCTCACTTTTCAGCGCAGCTTTCACCGAATCCTGGGCTTTATCTGAAGTAAAAACAAAAAGAAAAAAACAACACAACAACAATCGGGTACCCCGGTGTTCATTTAAATTCATATGTAACTATTTTTATATGCCACGCAAATTAGTGATTCCATAGTAAAATGATGAAAAGATTTTTCAATATTTACGCACAGTATGGCATAAAACATTTATCTTCGCTCCGCAATTAAAAAAATAAACATATCTATATGAGAACTTTCGCTATTTCATTGCTGGTAATTACCAGTACTCTTTTATTTACATCCTGTAATAAAAAGCAGGACTATACAAAAGTAAAGCTTACCAATGAGCTGGATACAGCCAGTTATTACCTGGGTATTTTCTGGGGGCGGAATGCCCAGAGCGGAGGCCTTGACGAACTCAATTACGAGGCACTCTCCAGAGGATTACAGGCTGCCATGGAAAAGGACACTACCCTGCCACCCAGCTATGTTATGCAAAGCTACCTGCAGCTTTTCTCGGTTAAGAGAATGTTCAAGGACTACAAAGTCGAAAATGAAAAGTTTCTGGCAGATAATGCAAAAAATGACAGTGTCCAGACCTTGCCCAGCGGCTTGCAGTATATAGTAATGACAGAAGGGACCGGTCCAAAACCAGGTGCCACCGATACGGTTATGGTCAATTATATTGGTAAAACGATCGACGGAATGGAATTCGACAATTCTTACAGAAGGGGGAGTCCTGTCGAATTCAATGTTTCGGGTGTCATTAAGGGTTGGACGGAAGGCCTTCAGCTGATGAGCACCGGCTCCAAATACAAATTCTTCATCCCCTATCAGATTGGTTACGGAGAAATGGGATCGCAACGGATCAAACCGTATTCCACGCTGATCTTTGAAGTTGAACTGCTGTCCGTTAAACCGGGCATCTGATAAGCCTGTAACAAGCTATAAAAAAAACTGTCAGACACCCCTGGAGGTGACTGACAGTTTTCTTTTTTATCACTACCCTTATTTTGCTTGCCCGAAGGAATGCTTTTTCCACTTTCGTGTAGCCATCAGGAAGTCCAGGGCAATCCAGAACAATAATCCGGTCAGACTCAGCAACAGGATTTTCGGAACCTGAATGGATTGGATAAAGCCTGGTTCAATCTGATGAAGCCTTTGGAATAAAACGGTGGAATCAGTTATGCCGGTCCCGGTGTCATTGCCGCTATTACCCAGCAGGAAATAGGATAAGACCAGCAGCAGTATCCCGGAAACTGCAATGAGCAACCAACCCCTGAAGCCAATAACAGGTTTGAAAACCAGGGGCCTTTTAATGGTGGCCACCTCGATCCTGTTCATGATCCTTTCCGTCAAACCCTTATCCGGAAACTCAAAACCAGCGGACCGGATGATCTTCCCCAGTTTATCTGCTGAATCTGCTGTGGATTTCATATTATTGGACATTTATTGAATAAAGGGCAACACTGTCTGAGATTTGATCGACATACTCCTGTAATTTCTTCCTTGCCCGGAAGAGTTTCACTTTTATATTGGCTTTTGACAGCCCCGTGATTTCATGAATTTCATCAATCCCTGATTCGTTCAGATAATGCAGGGTAATAATGGTCCTGTCCTCATCCGGTAATAATGCCAGTATTTTCCGGATAAAGTCCCCGGCTTCTTCTTCCGTAAAACCGTATAGCAGACTGTCAGCCTGGCTGGTATCTTCATGCAACAATGTTCGCCTATCCACTTCCATCATGGCAGGTTTCTTTTTCCGGCCGCGGGTAATGGATGTATTGTATACAATACGGTATAGCCAGGTTGAGAATTTGGATTGCCGGCGGAATTCCGCAAGGTGCTCATAAGCCTTGACAAAAGCATCCTGAACGGTTTCTTCGGCATCTTCACGGTTGCCCAGGATACGGAATGCCAGGGTAAAAGCCATGGTCTTGTACCGGTCCACCAGGTGTGCGAAAAGCATTTTGTTTCCCGCTATTACCTGAACAATAATGTCTGCATCGGCCAGTTTGTCCATATATAAGGTATGACGCCCTGATGAAAGATATGGTTACAAAATCACCATAAAAAAATCAGGCCTGATTTGTAACCTGTACTTAAAACCGGGCGTCAAAATTTCGTTAACAAATGTATAACTAAAAAATCAAAACCATGAGCGAAGAGACTGTAGGTATAGTATTTTTTATTGTAACCGGTGCCGTGATTTTTGGCACGCTGTATGTATATTATACAACCCGCAACCGCGAGAGGATGGCCCTCATTGAAAAGAACGCCGATCCTTCTATTTTAAAATCAGAATCCAATGGCAGTTTCAGGCTTTTTCCCATCAAACTGGGGATGTTACTGATGGGTATAGGCCTGGGTATCCTGATGGGAAGCATCCTGGAAGCGACCACCGTCCTGCAGGAAGAGGTTGCCTTTTTCTCCATGATCTTTCTTTTTGGCGGAGCAGGATTGTTTGCTTCCTATTTTGTAGGCAGAAAATTGCATAAATAACCGGTAGGGGCGATCTTTGTGATCGCCCTTTCAGAAATTCGGCAACCAGCCAATGGCAAAGGTAATACATAGATACCCTATCTATTGCCCCTGGCTTTAGCCAGGGTAAGGTAAGGCAGGGAAGGGAAAGAAAGATAAAATCGCCTATCTTTGTGCTGTAAAAACAAAGAAAATCTTTCCTGCAATGAATCATAAGCTGAGGTTCTTTTTTGATCTGAAGGAGGTATTGCACAACTGGGGTTTGTCAGTCCCGCTGTCCAATACGTTGAATATGGTCATCGGGATTTTGGTCATCCTCCTCCTTGCATACCTTTCGGATATCATCACCAAACGCATTATCATGATGATGATAAAACGAGTGGTGGCCAGAACCAGGACTGTTTGGGATGATATACTGCTGGAAAAAAGAGTATTCAGCCGTTTGTCACATCTTGCGCCCGCCATCGTATTATGGTATTCAGCCGAACATGTTTTTGCAGGCTATGAAAAAACAGGCAACCTTATTCAGGTATTACTGACCATCTGCATGATCATCGTTTCGGCAATGGTAGTGAGTTCCTTCCTCAAAGGGCTGGACGATATCTATAAGACATTCCCCGTTTCAGCGGGAAAATCCATTAAGAGTTATATCCAGATCATTACCCTGATCGTATACAGCATTGCAGTTATTCTGATCATTTCCGTGATCACCGGCTCGTCACCGAAAGCATTGCTGACGGGACTGGGAGCTGCGACGGCTGTACTGATGCTGATATTCAGGGATTCCATAGTAGGTTTTGTGGCCGGGATCCAGCTTTCTGCCAATGATATGCTCAGGATAGGGGACCGGATAACACTCCCGGAAAGCAATACCGACGGGAATGTGATTGAAATATCACTCACCACGGTGAAAGTCATGAATTTTGACAACACGGTAAGCACAATACCCCCCTATAGACTTATTTCTGAAACCTTCATCAACTGGCGCACCATGGTTGAATCAGGTGGCCGCCGGTTCAGCAAATACATCAATATTGATGTCCGCACCGTTAAGTTCTGTGATCCTGAACTGATGGGCAGGCTCAGGAAATTCCCGTACCTGGATACCTATATTGAAGGACTGCAGCAGCAGGCAGAAAAAGAAGGACAGGATGGGCTAAAAGTTACGAATATCCTGCTCTTCAGGAAATACATGGAAGCTTTGTTGCAGCATCATCCCCTTATCCGGAAGGATATGACCATTGCCGTCTTTCAGCAGCAACCCGGGGAATTCGGTATCCCTGTCGAATTGCTTGCCTATTGCAGTGAAATTGACTGGAAAGTTTATGTTGATATGCAGGGTGAAATACTGGATCACCTCTATGCAGTGATCCATGAGTTTGAGCTGAAAATATTCCAGCGGCCTACAGGCGATGACTTCATCAAGTGACAAGTGACAAGCCTGCCTGCCGGCAGGCTTGTCACTTCTTCAGATTGCCGTTCCCCCTCTTTCCCCTGTCCTGATCCGGATACAATCTTCAAGCGGCGTGATAAAGATCTTTCCGTCGCCTACCTCCCCTTTTGAATTGGTGCGGGCTGACTTGATGATGGTATTTACCGTAATATCCACAAAGCTGTCGTTGACCGCTATTTCAAGACGGGACTTTGGGATCAGGTTGGGAATGACCCGGCTTCCCCTGTATATTTCTTCTCCGATCTGTTGCCCGTGACCTGATACCCTGCTTACCGTGATGCGGGTAATGTCAGCTTCGATGAGGGCTTCACGCACCTGATCAAGCTTGTTCTCGCGTATGATGGCTGTTATAAGTTTCATAGATATGGATTTTAGTGTTTTAACTCTGTATTACCTTGGATTCAACATGCCGTATCCTTGTTCCCCGTGATAGGTGTAGTCCAGACCCTGCATTTCAGCTGCTGTGGAAGCCCTGAATCCGATAACCTTGTTGACCACCCATACCAGAATAAGGGTGACAATGGCTGAATACGCGATGGCTATGCCAACCGCGGTTAACTGGACACCCAGCTGCTGCCACATCGACCATGAGCCGCCTGCTGCTTCAGCAGCTGCCTGCATCCAGCTTTTGCGGATGAAAAATACCAGTAGCAGTGATCCGGTGATGCCCCCGATACCATGTATCCCGAAAGCGTCAAGACTGTCATCATATCCTAATTTATTTTTTGCGGTAATGGCCAGGTAACATATCAGCGATGCGCCAAAGCCAAGCAGGATAGCACCCCAGGGCTGAACAACACCTGCAGCCGGAGTTACAGCAACAAGTCCTGCCAGAATACCACTGGCAAATCCCAGTGCAGTCGACTTACCCTGATGAATAGCTTCGATGATGATCCACGTGAGGGCTCCTGAAGCGGCTGCAACCTGCGTAGCCGTTAATGCCTGCGCGGTAAGCAAACCACTGCTGACGCTGCTGCCGGCGTTGAAGCCAAACCATCCTACCCAAAGCAAACCGGCTCCGATCATAGTCATCACAAGGTTACTGGGCGCCACGGCCGTTTTTGGATGGCCTCTCCGGGCTCCCAGGTACAAAGCTGCAATCAGGCCGCTGACACCGGAAGCGATATGAACCACCGTTCCTCCTGCAAAATCAATAGCTCCCATGGCTCCCATGTTGAATAGAAATCCGTCGCTTGCCCATACCCAGTGGCAGAGTGGATTATAGACAAGCAAACCCCAGAGGGCAATGAATGCAATGTAGCCTTTGAATGAAACCCTTTCAGCTATCGCCCCTGCAATGAGCGCCGGGGTGATGATGGCAAACTTCCCCTGGAACATAGAAAAGACATATTCTGGAATTCCGGAAGGGGTGATCGTTTCATCAATGCCCCTGAGCAAAAAATAGTCTTTGTTCCACCCAAACCATCCCCCCAGGATGTTGCTACCGAAACTCATGGCGTAACCGACAAGAACCCAGAGTATGGCCATTATCCCCATAGCGACAAAACTATGCATCATGGTTCCCAGAACATTTTTGGTTCTTACGAGTCCGCCATAAAACATGGCCAGTCCGGGGACCATCAGCAGCACCAGGGTGGTGGAAGTCAGCATCCAGGCTGTTATGCCTGTGTCAACCGGAGTCCCGTCCGATCCAAATGCCGGTATAGCCGAAATTACAGCAAGAATACCGGTCACCAGTAAGATTCTTTTTTTAATTCTCATACGCGTGGTTTTATTGATTCAGATTAATCAGTTGTTAAATTCCGGGTCAAAAATATAAAAAAAGGGGGTATAAACAAAATAAAATGTATAAAAATTATTTATAATACATAAAAATATGGGGTATATAACATAATTAATATATAAAAATATAAATAAACATTATATATATGGGGTATAAATACAAAATATATGTATTTAGAAACGCGACAAATAAAATAGTGGAAATAGGATTACCATGACTGCCTGGATTTACCTGCATGTTTAAAGGATGGTTTGCTTCCCGTCAACCGGAAGCATGGTTCGCTATGGCGCTCCTGTCAGGCACGCCCCGAATACAGAAAAGTGTTACCGATTACTGATTACCGACTTACCGGTTACTGATTACCCTCAACCCTTGCCCGCCTGTTTTCTTTTATGTTCATCCAGTAATATTTTCCGCAAACGAATACTGGCAGGGGTTACTTCAACATATTCATCTTCCTGGATGTACTCCAGTGACTCTTCAAGGCTGAATCGTATGGGGGGAGCCAGCTTAACCTTTTCATCCGAACCCGATGCCCGCATATTGGTAAGCTTTTTGGCACGGGTAACATTCAGTACAAGGTCTCCGGGACGGCTGTTCTCACCGACGACCTGGCCGGCATATACATCTTCCATGGGGTTTACGAAAAAGACACCGCGGTCTTTGAGCTTATCCAACGCATAGGCAAATACAGTACCTGTTTCCATGGCAATGAGTGAACCGTTGGTACGTTTTTCTATGTTTCCTTTCATGGGCTCGAAACCTTTAAAACGGTGTGACATAACAGCCTCTCCTGTCGTTGCCGTAAGCAGGTTGGTACGCAATCCTATAATACCCCGCGAGGGTATTTCGAACTCTAGATGGATCCGGTCACTCCTTCGCTCCATCACCAGCATCTGCCCCCGCCGGGCTGATATCATCTCAATGGCTTTGCCTGAAAACTCTTCCGGAAGATCAACAAAAAGAACTTCCATGGGTTCACATTTTTCACCGGCTATGGTCTTGATGATGACATGAGGCTGCCCAACCTGCATTTCATATCCTTCACGGCGCATGGTCTCGATCAGAATGGACAGATGCAGCACCCCCCTGCCATAAACAATAAAGGAATCAGCGGAATCGGCAGGCTCTGCCCGCAAGGCCAGGTTCTTTTCCAGCTCCCTGTCGAGCCTTTCCTTTAGGTGTCTCGATGTTACGTATTTACCTTCTTTGCCATAGAATGGGGAATTATTGATGGTAAACAGCATGCTCATGGTGGGTTCGTCCACGGAAATGGCCTCGAGGGGTTCGGGATTTTCAATATCGCCAATGGTATCACCGATGGTAAAATCTTCGATACCGACCAGGGCGCATATATCTCCGCAGGTGACCTTCTCCACATTTTTGCGCGAAAGTCCTTCGTAAACTGATAATTCCTTGATGCGGGTCCGGATCACTGTGCCGTCCTGCTTCATCAGCGAAACGGGCATATTGGCAATAAGCTCACCCCTGTGCAAACGGCCGAGGGCGATCCTGCCAACGTAACTGGAATAATCGAGGTTCGAGATCAGCATCTGGGGAGTCCCTTTCAGCACTTTTGGTGCCGGAATATACTTGATGATGCCATCCAGCAGCGCAGTAATATCCGTTGTCTGCTTCCGGTGATCCGGTGACATCCATCCCTGCTTTGCCGATCCGTAGAAGGTAGGAAAATCAAGCTGATACTCGCTGGCGCTGAGGTTATACATCAGGTCGAAAACCTGTTCATGCACCTCCTCAGGCCTGCAATTGGGTTTATCAACTTTATTGATCACCACAATGGGCTTTAATCCCATTCGCAATGCTTTTTCCAGTACAAAACGCGTCTGCGGCATAGTCCCTTCAAAGGCATCCACCAGCAGCAACGCTCCGTCGGCCATATTCAGCACCCGCTCCACCTCACCGCCGAAATCGGCATGGCCCGGTGTATCGATGATGTTAATTTTGACATTTTTATATACAACAGACACATTCTTGGCCAGGATGGTGATCCCTCTCTCCCTTTCCAGCTCGTTGCTGTCCATGATCAACTCACCCGGACGTTCATAATCCTTGAAAAGCTTTGTCTGAAACAATATTTTATCCACCAGCGTCGTCTTCCCGTGATCAACATGGGCAATAATTGCCACATTCCGTATTTCCCGCATCGTATTATTTTAATGGGGTGCAAAGGTAAGGAAAAAATCGATTTTATCGATAGGAACGATACTTCTAACTTCTAGCTTCTAACTTCTAACTTCTTCCCTTCACAACAAAAAGATATTATTCTTCCTGCATTGCTCAATCAACGCCTTGGGCCATATGCAAGCCTGTACTTCACCAATATGGGCTTTCTGAAGAAAGAACATGCAGATCCTCGATTGCCCTATTCCCCCGCCGATGGATAAAGGCAGTTCATTATTGATCAGCCGTTTGTGAAACAGCAGTTTTTTCCTGTCGGTGGTGCCTGTAATCTCAAGCTGTTCCAACAGAGAGTCCTTATCAACACGAATGCCCATGGAGGATACTTCAAAGACACTTTCCAGCACCGGGTTCCATAAAATAATATCTCCGTTCAGTCCCTTATACCCTTTGGTGGTGTGCGTGGTCCAGTCATCATAGTCGGGAGCTCTCCCGTCATGCGGCTTCCCGTCGGCCAGAATACCTCCGATGCCGATGACAAAAATAGCCCCGTGTTTCCTGGCAGCCTCCGCTTCCCTTTCCCGGGGATCCAGTTTGGGATATTGCTTCTGGAGCTCTTCAGCATGCAGGAAAGTAATATCATGCGGCAATACCGGCCGGAGGTTGCCGTAATTTTCGTGTACCATATATTCAGTGCGTTTAAGCACTTCGTATATCTTCCGGACAATATATTTGAGAAAATCCAGGTTCCTTTCCTTCCGGCTGATCACCCGCTCCCAGTCCCACTGGTCAACATACAGCGAATGTATATTGCTCAGTTCCTCATCAGGCCTGATGGCATTCATATCGGTATAGATCCCGTACCTCTTTGAAATATTATAATCAGCCAGCGCCATGCGTTTCCATTTGGCCAGCGAATTGACAACTTCAGCCGTGGCGTTGTGCATATCTTTTATCGAAAAGGACACTTTATGCTCTGTGCCGTTAAGGTCATCATTGATGCCGGTTCCTTTCAGCACCACCAGCGGGGCCGTGACCCTTCTCAGGTTGAGTTCGGCTGAAAGCTGCTGCTGAAAGGTATCCTTTACCAGTTTAATGGCCTTTTCCGTCTGGTTGAGATCAAGCAGGCTTTTGTACTTTTTCGGGATGATCAACGACTTGGTCATGGGATTATGTTTTACTTTAATATAAAAAATCCGGCACTAAAAGTATAAAGTTAAATGAGAATTGCAAAATTATGCTGAAGGAGTAAAAAATCGCTGCCTGACAGC
>Ga0105094_10000695_pt1 | contig 17051 bp, 16 predicted proteins | sample PPLLak1March2015_2_FD_87023 | JGI IMG/M metagenome (GOLD analysis project Ga0105094, IMG submission 87023) | Freshwater sediment microbial communities from Prairie Pothole Lake near Jamestown, North Dakota, USA - PPLs Lake P8 Core (3) Depth... | ecosystem: Environmental > Aquatic > Freshwater >...
AAGAATTGAGAATGCCGCAACAAAAGCCAACGCACGTTGTTTCATGACCATACCCCCTCCAGGATTCTCTGTTCCGATTCTTCACGACTCAATGCGACCCCAATGAAGCGCGGTGTTCATTCGCTCAGGCTCCAAGAATAATCGGCGCCCATCGTCTGACACATGGCTCCGTGGGAGCTCCCTCCCGCCTCAACGAGCCTCCCTTGCATGCGGGTGCCCGAGCAGCCCCCATGGAGAAGCCTTCTCAATGACATAGGCTCATTTCTTATTCTGGATTTAGATGAAATGGTCAGGACAGCTGAGGCGGGGATCGCGCCCCGTGGATGAGGTGTGATGGTGATGTTTTCCCTCGAGCCTCGAACAGATTTGCTGGGGCTGCGGGAGCGAGGACCAGGAAAACCACACCTGCCGTGGGCATCAGGCATTGGGAGGAGCGCAGGACGGTCTGACAGATGGGGCATGAACAGGTATCATGGTGAGAGTGATCTACACCTTTGCGGGGGTTGGACAGTTCGGTCCCCGGACCTGCCGACTCCCCTTGGTGAACTGCCCTGAAACCGCATCTCACGGAGGGAGCATGTGCTCGTTCTGCATTGAGCCGGAAGGAGTGAATCGGAAGAAGGAGGAGTTGAGCGGCCAGGCCGAGGATACAGAAGAATACGGCGAGCGGAACAGACCCCGCACCTCTGCACCGGGAGCATCTGGCTGCCGAGCGCCGGCCGCAGAACTCTGCTGAAATGTTCAATGGCATCCTCTTCCGTCCAGAAGGGGCAGAAGCTTCACAGCACACTCACCAGGCACCCAGAGATTGCGACGAGTCTGAAAATCTCAAGGCATTGCCCATTGCTGACCGAAGATTGGGATGGAGGATTTGGGAGGAATTGCCCGATCTCCCGGATTTGAATGCGATCCGAACCTTCACCCAATAAGGGAGAGACTGAAATGTTCAAAAGGGGAATCACTCGAAAGTTCATCACAGTGGGTATGACGATCGGGATGCTGTGCCTCTCGGGTTGCTCGAAATCTGGGGAGCCCCCGGTCGAGCCGGCGAGCATGCCCCAGATCTCCCAGGATGGGCTCGACGCGGTGCGGGAATACCGCAATGAGCCCATCCAGCGCGCCCGAAGGACGATCTCGCTCGGCGACGAGAGAACACGGGCCATGGATGACGCCCTCAAGCAATGAGCCGGCGGGATTTTTCTCTTCACAAGGTGAGATGCGACCATCTATGATGCTCTCGAATTGCCGAATGGCGTGGGAAGCGCGCTCATGGCCAGGCCAGATATGAGTATCGAGGATGAGTATGAATTTGACTCAAATCACGTCCGAGCAGATCTTGAGCTCCGGAGAGGTCCAGTTCGAATACTTCCGGTCTTCGGGACCCGGCGGCCAGAATGTGAACAAGGTCTCTACGGCAGTTCGGCTGCGATTCGACGTGCTTCAGTCGCAGTGGCTGCCGGAAGACGTCAAGGTGCGTCTCATCCGCCTCGCAGGCAGTCGAGTGACCGAGCAAGGGGTGCTATTGATCGAAGCACAACGATTTCGCACCCAGGAGAGCAATCGCAGTGACGCCATAGAACGGTTGATCCAGTTGATCGTCAGGGCCTGCCAAAGACCTCGCCGACGTCTTCCCACCAGCCCCACTGCCGGCTCCGAAAAACGAAGGCTGGAGTCGAAAAAACGCAGAGGCCGGATCAAACAGGACCGGAGCCGAAGCAGGGATATCGATTGATCTGTTCTTTCAGGAATCACGCAGGAACGGATCCAGTGCCCACCCAGCCTGAAATCCCATACCCCCTCCGGCTTCTGCAAGCATCAAGCGACCGACCCGTCGATCTCGATCATGATTCATTCGCAATAAAGTCCGAGCCAATAGAGTGACCGATTGAATGGTCATTCCCGCATGTCCCTGGCGGGAATCCAGAAGTCTCAAGATGCCTGGATCCCCGCCAGGAGCCTGCGGGGATGACGTGAAAGGAATTTGGTCATCTTATTCTGTAGACGTGTAATCAGGAAGCCTGTCCCCGGAACGCCGATTCTGAGACTCGCCCCTAAAGGCGTTCTACGTCAACCCTTCTTTTCAGCTGCCGCAATCGATCCAGGAATTCGCGGGTCTTCTCGGAATTTCGCCGATCGACAACATGGGGCGTGATGGCGATGAGGAGCTCGGTTCGGTCTCTATTTTTGCCTTGGACCGAGAAAAGGGGCGAGATGATAGGGATGTCCTGCAGGAAAGGGATGCCTGCTTTGTCCCTGTTCACATTGTCCTCTATGATACCCCCGATAATCACGGTGTGACCATCCTGCGCCAAGAGCGTCGTTTTGATATTGCGCTCAGTGAATCTTGGCGCGGTGTTATCTGCTCCTACCTGAACCGTTTCCGGATCCGTCCGACGAATCGTCTGCTCTACCTCGAGCCGCACAAGCCCGCCGGCATTGATATGAGGCACTACATTCAGGATGACACCCGTCTCCTCGTAAGAAATGGCGCTCACCGTGGTACCACCCGTTCCCTCTCCAATCGCCGTGCCCGTCGGGACAGGTTCACGCCCACCCACGGTGATGGAGGCTTCCTTATTGTCGGTGGCCAGGAGCGTCGGAGCCGAAAGCACGTTGACTTCCGTTCGGTCCGCAATGGCCGTCACCAAAGCAGCCAGGTTCGACACATCACCGGCGAAAAGGCTCAGCCCAGTCTGGGCGATTCTGAGCGTATCGGGATCAAATGCTCCGTCCCCTATCTTTTGGTTGTTGAAGACAGCTTTGAAGTCTCCCGACTTGAACAGCCACTCCACACCATATTGCATATTCTTCCCGAGCCTGACTTCAAGAATCATGACTTCGATGAGCACCGCTCGAGGAAGGATGTCCAGCGTGTCGATGGTCTTCTTGATTCTGGCATAATCCGCAGCATTGGCCCGGATGACGAGCGCATTGTTGACTTCGTCGGGGATGATCATGGCCTCGCCGGTCAGGCCATAGCCCGGAAGCCCTCCGCCGCCGCCGCCGGCCCCCAAAGCACCACCCCCCACACGACCTCCGAACAGCCCCCCGGTGCTCGTTCGTCCAGTCGTCCCACCGGTCCCCGTTGTGGTTCCAGCCGCTGAGCCGATGCCCGTACCCGTCGTCCCTGTGCCTGACGTCCGTGAGGTTGAACCGAAGGATGAACCGAAGCTGCTTCCCGAGGACGAACCCAGCCCCCTCGAAGAGGACCCAAAACTGCCTCGGCTCGTGGATGACGAAGAGCCGAACCCTCCACTACGGTAGCCAGTCCCTCTCGCACCGAAAGCTCCCACGATCTGCTGCTCAGGCCTCGCACCACCCGCTCTTCCGCCGCCCAGGCCGAAAACCTCGTTCAGGATGGTCCCGATATCCACGGCCAGGCCGTTCTGTACGAAATACACGTGAATCTGCTCGCCCGTCTGCTCCCCCTGGACGTCCAGGGTGTTCAGCCAGTACTTGGCCGTCCGAAGCAGCTCCTGGCTCTGGGCCATGATAAGCACCCCGCCGTAGTTCGGAAGCGGGATGAACGCGTAGTTGGCCTTGATGGCGCTTTCCTTGAACAGCTCGAGCTTCCCCATCAGGGCTTCCATGCTCTGGACCGCGTCCTCGGGAGAAATGGAGGTGAGCTGAACGATCTCCATGTTCACTTCCGACAGGACGTTCACATCCAGAGCCTTCAGCACTTCGACGATGGTCCGGGCGTTGTCCGTGTTCTCGACGAAAATGAGCGTGTTGGTGGTGTTCTCTGAAGTAACGGGTCTGCCGGGCGTCAAAAAGAACTTGATGGTGTTGATGGCCTGCTTGGCATCCATGTAGCGCAGCCGGTACATGACGATCACAGGCTTGACGCCGGTCTGATCTTCTTTCAACATCTGGGGGGAGGCGATGGGGAGGCTGCTGCTGGAGCTGCGCTGAGCCGGCTGCAGGTAGTAAACGCCCGAGCGCGGCACCACCGAGATGTCATTGGCTTCATAGACCCTCGTGACCATCGCAAGCAGCTCGTCCTTGGTATACTCACCGTCCAGGTACATGCTGATCCGTCCCTGGAGCTTGGGATCCAGGACATAATTCAACTTCATGTATTCCCCGAAGATCTGATTGGTGACCTCGGCAACGTCCGCCTTTTCAAAATTGAGAATGATCTTCTGCCGATCTCCGGCCGGAAGCGGCGGCTCCTCGATTGCCTTTTGGCCTGTTGCCGACAGGAGACCCGATTTGATCTGGCCGCCCAAACCCTCAGGCTTTGAAGGCATGGCCCTCTTCTTCCCGTCGTTTGAGTAAGCGGCTATGTCGACCACTCGCTCCATTTCGCTCCCCCGATCCTCCTGGGAAGAGGGACCTGAGTATATCTTTCCGAAGGGCGATATCTCCCGGGGCGCATGCTTAGGGGGAGAGGATGCACATCCGACAAGAAGAAGGATCAGAAACATCAAAGGCAGAATGCGGATTTTTCTCATACACCAGCCTCTCAAAGCAGCGTTTAGGCCAGGCTCACCTTCGGCATCCATTCCGGCAGGCCCCTCAGGCAGGCCGGATAACGCCTGGCAAAGACTCCTCTGGCAGCATTTTCCACAATATTAGCAGGGTGTAAAGGGAGTTATGAGTAAGCCTATGATTTTTCTTTCTTTTCCATGAGGGCAGCCAGGATGACATTCACCACCAGGTCCGGCCCCCCCTTCCGCTGCACCTTTTGAATATTGATCTCCTGAACCAGCAGCGCGGACTGGAAATTCCTGGCCTTCTCGAGAAAATAGTGAAAACCTTCGATGGTGGTCATGAAGTTGAACCGGAGGTGAACCTCCTGATAAAGGCCGTATTCCTTGCTGGCCAGCACCTGGTAGGTCTTGATGTCCAGCTTCTGGCCTTCCTTGGCTGAAAGCATTTCGCTGAGTTTCGCAGCCAGCTGGTACGGGTCGTTTCCCTTGAAAAGAAACTTCTGAAGCTCCTTCAGATCGGATTCCTGTTTGGCCAGGTTGTCACGGATGCTCTGGCTCTGCTGCAGTTTCTCGTTGTATTTTTTGACGAGCTCCTGCTGCTGGGCCACCCTGGCCTCCAGCTCCTCCTTATCAGCCGAAAGGGGCGCAATCCAGATGAAGTGCACCACCACCAGAACCAGCACCATGACCAGCCCGGCTCCCAGGCTGTTCCGATATTTCCGAATATCATCAAAGCTGAGCTCACGCCATTTCATGACTTCTGCTCCTCTTCCTCCAATTCTTCATCGTCCTCCGTGACCTCTGCCTCCTCATCGGTCTCGTCGTCGGCATTCAGGTCCGCTTGCCCCCCATTCTCCGGTGCGCCCGTCACAGCCTCGGTCGCATCGGGTGTGCTCTTGGCCGGGGAGACGTCCAGCTGCAGATCGCCAATGGACTTGAGGAATTTCTCCGGATCCAGCTGAAGCTGCACATTGAATCGCTCCTGCTCCGAAGACGGGTTGCGCGTTACTGGAGAGGCGAATTTCACGTCCCCAAACCCTTCGATCTTCGACAGCTCCGGCAAATACTTGATGGCTGACTTGCTCTCTCCACGAAGGATGACCTGCCCTTTCCTCAGAGAGAAATAGTTCAGAGACGTGTCTTCAGGAGTGATCTGCGTCAGCAGGGTCAGAAGCTCCAGCAGCGGATAGCCTTCCAGATTGAACTGGGAAAGCGTCTTCTGGTCCTCCTGGAACTTTGAGATTCTCGTCTGAAGCTGTTCTATGGGCTTCCATTGCGCTTCCAGCGTAGCGGTCTGCTTCTTCAAACGCAGGGCATTCTCCTTGAGCCGATCGAGGCTGTACACCTGGTACAGGGCGAAGAGGGCATACAGGCCGGCGACGGCAGCCACGGGCCACAACACCTTGGGCACCTTCCAGGGCTTCAGGTAAAGCGGCTCCGAGAAAGTCCTGATCTCATCCTGTTGAAACAGATGCTCCATCCAGTGCTCAACGAGCTTCCCCCGGACCGCCTGCACACGAATGGGCAGGTTGTCCCAGACCCAGCTGGTTTCCGCCCTGCGCTCGATGCTGTCCGCGTCCTCGATCAGCTCAATGGAAGGGCACTGTGCGTCGTCGATCCCCTCCAGGCAGCGCGTTTTTTCCCGAAGGAGCCGCAAGCTCAGGGAGTCGTCCGAGACCAGAGTGGAATCCAGAAGCATTCCACGATAAAAACTGTGAACCTCCAGCTGCGACTGATTGGTGAGCCGCGCAACCATCTGCACAGGGAGCGCTTCCGGAGCCACACTGCCCCCGGAATCGAGAAAGACACTGTAACAGACGGCGGCCGGCAGGACGGCAAAACTGCGGAACATGCCGGCAGAAAGCGCCTGATGGAGTTTTTCGTGGGTTTCCCTGTGCATATAGAAGATGGGGACCGAAAGATGATCTTCCACCTGGACCGGAGGCCCGGCAAAGTGCAGGGTATCCTCATACTCGTGGAAAATGTTCTCCTGCCAATCGAAGCTCAAGGCCTCATCGAGCTGATCCTTGAGGGCCGCCGGGTAGACCGCTCGGTGAAAACTGTAGAACTCCAGCGGAAGGAGCAGCAGCAATCCCGCGTTCTTGCGGCCCCGGCCCCGCAGGTTGAGCCGGGACAGGCAGTCCAAGACCGATTCCCCCTCTCCAACGGCCACACGCTCCACGAGGTTGACCTGCCATTTGCGCCACTGCCGGTGAGCCGTCAACACTTCCACCCGGTCCTGTTCCACGTAGACGGCCGTGATATGATTGACTCTCTGTTTCACAAAGCGCTTCAGCATTGCGGATCATCTCCATAGGTCTCAGACACACCTAGAGGATCTTGCGATACAACACCTCATAGGGCTGCTCGCCATCGGATGTGTAGCGAACCACCAGCCACATCAGGACCGACGGCGGGCCGTTGAAGGTTCTTCCCAAGGACAGGATACGGTAAACCCCACCTTTTTCCCAGGTGATGATCTTCTCCTCGAGCTCGTCCCATGGGTCTTCTTCAACGAACAGCTGGTTCTTCCCGTGAACGGTGAGCAGGCCGAAAAGCGAATCCCTGGCCGGCAGCGCGGCATCCCAGAATTCGCCGTAAGGGTTATTCTCCGGTGGCTCATTCTGATATCCATAGAACAGCTGGGGGGTCATTCCGGGAATCAGCAGCATCTGGTCGAGGCTGAGGAGCGGACCGTTGAAGGGAGGATAGGGAATCCCCTGGTTCTCATAGTAGTCCTTCTCTCCTCCATGCAGTCGCTGGGAATCGTCGGGGTCGGCGAAATCGGCCACGAGGTCTGCCAGATGCTCCGCGTCCGATTCCGCCATGCCGGCACGCTCGAGCACCAGGCGAAGCTGTTCGGGAGGGGTCACGTTGACATTGACCTTCCGCCCCTCGGCTTCGATGACCACCAGAGCGTGACCGGTTTCATACTGCACCAGGTGGGGCTTCCCATCGGGCTGCCAGCTCTCTTCCGCCTGACGACCCAGACCGATGTCCAACGGCTCCCCCATGTGCGCCAGGGCCTCGTAACACCCGCCTATGGCCAGGTACAGTGATTGAGATTTGCGGTGAGCGTGCACCTGCTCCTCTCCTTGCAACCGGCTCTCGGCCCCGATCTGGAGGGCGAACCACATGGTCAGCGCACAGATCCAGAGGACGGCGATGACGATGACACCGTCCTCACGCCGCAGGATTCTCATTTACTCCCTCCGAAGAGCGACCCTCCCGTCCCACCCTCCTCCGTCCGCTTCGGAAAAAGAAAGTTGGGCACGATGGCTGCGGTGAATCGCGCCTGGCCGTCAGGGCTCCAGTTCACCACCACCATTCCGGGGATGGACTTGTCATCCTCCCCCCATTTTTCCTCAAAACTCTCGGCTTCGCCGTCCTCAGCGTAGGAGAAGGACACATCGGCCACAGTCGTCGCAAAAAAACCCTTGCGCTTCTTGTCCTTCCCCGGCGCCATCTTCAGAAACTCCTCGATCATCTCCGAATGATAGGGATCGAGGGGAATCTCTGCGTAGTAAAGTGCCTTGTCCTTGGGCACAAAGACATACCGAGCCACCACGGGCGCCCCCTTGGTGATGGCCTTGACCGAATGCGCCGTCGCGAAAGTCAACGAGCGGGCATCCGCCTGGAACACCGGGAGGGATTCCTGCTCAATGCGGACCTGCTGTGGCTCGAATGTGGCCAGCTGCCACTTGAGCAAATTCATCACAGCTGGCATGTCGCTGGGATTCTGGCTTTGCTGACGTTCCCAGATGCGCAGCGAAAAACCGAGGGCCACCGCGATGATCCCCATGACCAGCGTGGAGATGAGTGTGGCGATCACCAGCTCCACCAGCGTAAACCCCTTCGAGCCCAGGAGGCACGGAGTTCCAGGAGGCTGCGCGAAAACCCGGCTCACACCCAATTTCGTCACACCCAATTTCGTCATCCCCGCGAAGGCGGGGATCCAGGCTGTATTGTGATTTCTGGATTCCCGCCTTCGCGGGAATGACTTCTGTAAAAGATTCTCGGACAGCTCCCCAAGTGATGCCAAAAATGGCTCCGATACAAACCAGGCGCGGCACCAAACTGCCCGGCCCCCCCGGATTTCACACTCCCGCCCGCTTGGTGACAGCGAATTTCCCATCGGCATCATGCGACTCTGCCAGCGCCTCCGATGATCACTCCAAAACCGCCTTGGGAACCAGCACGCTCATCTCGAGCCGCTGTCCCTGACAGCTCAACAGCACCCGATGAAGCTCCCCGGCAGACTGGGCCTCTCCAAAGTCATCCATACCCGGCACCTTGACGGCCGCAATATAAACCGGGGGCGCATCCCGGAAGGCCTTGACAACCATCTGCCCCTCATGAATCCTCTCCGGCTGAATGAGGATCTCCTGGGCTACCGCCTCAAGGAGGGGCTGCACCAGGCTCTTCTCCTTCACCCGATAGCTGTACTGAAGTGCCGACGAAATCGCCCCCATGACTCCACCGAGAATGAGCACCCCTATGGTGAGGGCCACCATGACCTCGAGCAGAGTGAACCCGGCCATCTCCCGCAGCTTCCTGCCTGACTGTCGCGCACTCATCGCCTTTCGACCCTGTTCACTCGAATGCTCCCCACCAGGGGATGAATGGAGATCAGGAATGCCCGCTCCTTGTCGAAGACCACTTCGATGTCGCCGCCCGAAAGGCTCCCATCGGGATAAAAGACCACCAGATGGTCCTGGGTCTGGGGATCACGCTCCAGATGATCGGCATAGATGTCCACATAGTCGGGGATCGGTCGGCTCGGCGGATTCTCGATGCCGAAAAGTCGCTCGGAAGGTCGGATGCGAAAAGCCATCAACCCCCCAGAATTCATGGCGATCAGTCGACCACGCTTCAACGCCTGCACGAATTCCTGCAGAAATTCGCGGTCTTCCATCCTCTTCCATCCCGCCCCGATTCGCGGGACCACGACAGCGACGACCATGGAGATGATCACCAGGACCACCACGACTTCCACCATGGTGAAGCCCCTGTCAGCCCCAGGCCTGCGCGTGCAAAACGATGGCGCAGGCGTTGTGAGAGACCGTTCCGCGCGAGGATTCATGAGAGCCATCGAAGGCCGCAGCCTGCCTAGAATTGAATCTCGTTGATTCCAAAAATGGCCGTGAACATGCTCATGACCATGACGGCGATGATGAGACCCGTCACAATGATCACAACCGGTTCCATGAGGGCCATCAGTCGCTGGAGGCTCCTTTGAAGTTCTCCCTCGAAGTGATCCCCCAGCCCCAGGAGGCCGTCGCCTAGATTACCCTGTTCCTCGGAAATGCGCAGCATTGTCCCCATCCTCGGAGGGAATGTATGCTCGGATCGAAAATAGTTGCTCATGGAACGTCCGGCCTTGATCTCCCGGTGGAGGGGCACCATGGCGTCCTTCAAAACGCTGTTCATGAGCACCTGCTCCGCCAGGCTCAGGGCCCGCAGGAGGGGCACACCGGATTGAAGCATGGTTCCGAGAGTCCTGCAGAACCGCGTCATTTCCCCGTGGATCACCAGGTAACGTGTGAAAGGAATCCTGATCACCCAGCGATCGATGGTGCGCCGCACCGCAGGCTGCCGATACAGGTACCGCCCGCCCCAGTAGAAAACCCCCAGGAGGATGGGGAATATCCACCCGTATTCCTTGAGAAACACGCCCACCTGAAGAAGGATTTCGGTCAGCAGCGGGACCTCCTGGTTCAGGTCGCGAAAGATCTGGGCAAACTTCGGAATCACATAAACCAGGAGAATCACCATGGAGACAATGCTGATGCTGAAGAGGATGATGGGATAGATCATGGATGAGACAAGAGTCTGGCGGAAGACCCGACGCTGCTCCAGGTACTGGGCCAGCCTCTTCAGGATCGGTCCCAGGGTCCCGCTCGCTTCTCCGGCCCGGATCATGTGATCGGACAGGTCGCCAAAGATGTCGCGGTATCGGCCGATTGCGCCCGAGAGATCGCTTCCCCCCTGGACCTCCTCGAGCAAATCCCGCACGACCTTCTGGAAGACCTTGTGAGTCTGATTGGTGCTGATCAACGCCAGGGCCCGATCGACGGGCAGCCCGGCCGACAGGAGATCCGCCATGTCGAAGAAGAAGCGTATGACGTGCTCCTCCGGCACCCGCCGTGGCCTGCTCTTCCGGACTGCCTTGACTTTCAGCGGGTAGAGGCGACCGGACTTGAGCTTACGTGCTGCGTCGCTTTCCGAGAGGGCTTCCATCACCCCTCGATGAGTCTGCCCCTGGAGGTCGCGTGCCTGATACTGGAAATACGCCATCGAACGACTCTCTTGATACACATTTCAGCCGGAGCAATCCCCGGCAGCGTGATGATCTTCAGGCCCCTTTGACTGCAATGAGAAATGAGGCCAGATGGTATTTCAGAGGAGGGTGGACAAGTGCCTTATCTTGCCCACCGTGTGTGAAACCGCCCGTCTCGGTGGGCAACGCTACCGCTTGTGCCCACCCTACCTCATTGATCTCGTTCTCGCACTAGGACGCCAGCGATAGGCTGGTGACGCGGAGCACTTCGGACAGCGTCGTCTGCCCGGCAAGCGCCTTGCGATATCCATGATAGAGCAGGGGGCGGTAGCCTTCCTGAAATGCAACCTGAGAAATGGTCCCAGCGCTCTTGCCGGCCACAATGGCCGACCGCACGGCTTCGCCCACGGGAAGGACCTCGAAGATCGCTTCGCGCCCTCTGAAACCCGTGTTCCCGCACTTGTCGCAGCCCTTGTTGTGATAGAGCGTCACCGTCGGGGGCAGATCCTCGATCAAATCCCTCAGTCGTGCGAGGTCGGCCTCCCTGGCCTCGTAGGCCTCCTTGCAGTGAGGACACAGAAGCCGAACCAGACGCTGCGCCACAATCGCAAGCAGCGAATCCGCCATGAGAAAGGATTCTATGCCAATGTCGCGCAACCTCGTGATGGCTCCGGGGGCATCGTTGGTGTGGAGCGTCGAGAGGACCAGATGACCGGTCAAGGCCGACTCGATGGCGATGTCCGCCGTTTCCCTGTCCCGAATCTCGCCGATGAGCAGAACATCCGGGTCCTGCCGAACCAGGGATCGAAGCGTGTTGGCGAAGGTCAGGTCGATCTGGGGCTTGACCTGGATCTGGTTGATTCCGTTGATCTGGTATTCGACAGGGTCCTCGACGGTCAGGATCTTCCGAGAAACTGAATTGAGCCTCTTCAAAACGCCATAAAGCGTCGTGGTCTTTCCCGATCCCGTTGGGCCGGTGACCAGTATCATCCCGTAAGGTCGCTCGATGAGCCCCTCGATGAAACCATACTGCTGCGGTTCCATCCCCAGCGTGTTGAGATTGTACTCCACACTTTGCTGGGCCAGCAGACGCAAGACCACGCTCTCGCCGTAAATGGTGGGAACGGTGGACACCCGGATGTCCACCTCCCGATTGCCGAATCTCAGCTTGATCTTCCCATCCTGAGGAAGCCTTCGCTCGGCGATGTTCAGGTTGGCCATGAGCTTCAAACGGCTGACGATGGCCGCCTGCATCGTCTTGGGCGGCTCATCCAGCTGAAAGAGCACACCGTCCACCCTCGCCCGGACCTGAAATGATCGTTCGAAGGGCTCGAAATGAATGTCCGAAGCCCTCATATCGATGGCGCGCGAAATCAGGACATTCACCAGCCGCACGATGGGGGCCTCCTGGGCCAGCCCCTTGAGATGCTCAAGATCCTCCTCGAAGGCATCCCCGCGAACCACCGCACCCTCTTCGCCCCTCGACAAAGCCTCCGCCTCGCGGGCCGCCGTTCCATAAAGGCGGTCGATGGCCGTCCGAATCTCCTCCTTCTGCCCCAGGCAAAGGTTGACCTCCATCCCCTGGAAATAATTCCCCAGAATGTTCAACAGCGGGATGTCGAGAGGGCTGTTCACCACCACCTTCACCCGACCCGCGTCCACCTGAATGGGCAGCACGGCATGCTTGCGAAGAAAGAACATCGAGACCCCCTCAAGCAGCACGGGTTTCTCCGGGTAGTCTTCGCGTCCGAGCAAGGGCAGTTGGAGATGGTCCGCGAGCACTTTGAGGACACGGACCTCATCGGTTATGCCAATGTCCTCGAAAGCCTCCACAAAGGACAGACCACCCGTGAAATAGGTCTTCTGCAATTGCCTGAGCTGGTCATCGGCCAGGTTGAGCTCTCTCTGGAAGGTGCGGAGGATAGAAGTCTCTTCCGGCATATATGCTCCTGAAATGGGTAGCTTGTATTGATGAGGGGGATTCTTAACAGATCCCTCAGTGAATGTAAACGCCGCCTCCGCGTGTCACAGCAGTCAGCAACGGCACATAAAACGAGTGCACGGCTGCCGCTCCACGGCGATTTCACCGGCCGCTCACACCCTGTACTTCATTCCTCCCGGAAACACCTCGCAAACGCCCGATACTCACACCACCCCTTTGAACAAGAACTTAAGCAGTTTCCACACAAGGTGAAAGGATGTATATTATGGGTCCAGTGACATCTTGATGTCATGACGAAGGAGATGAGATGAAGCCGTCGAAGATATGGCGTGCAGTGGGTACTGCTCTGTTTGGCGCATGCGTTTTTGGCCTTGCAGCCCCGTCCTTTTCAAGCCCCGTTATTGTCGAGCGAAACCTCTTTTCCCCGGATCGGAAGCCGCCGTCTCCGGATTCGGCGACATCATCGACAAAAAGCTCGAAGCCCAGCGTGCCTCCCAAGGCTCTCCAGCTGGACGGCATCATCATCCATGGAGAAACCCGAAAAGCCTTGATCCGCGTCAAAGGCCAGATGCCCGGCAAAGACAAGGGCATGGACAACTCCCCTTTCGTGTCCGTGCGTGAGGGAGAAAAGATCAGCGATTATGTCGTGAACAAGATTGGTCTCAAAAGCATCTCCGTTGAAAAAGACGGGGAGACTTTTGAGCTTTACCTCTATGCCTCAGGGAAGGTCCTGCCGCCAATGGCCCCCCCGCCCCCGCCTCAGGATGCTGCGGGCGGTGTGAATGTTCCAGGTGGCCCAAGGGAGCCCAGAGCCAGGCCGGGGCAGCCACCCCAGCCGGGTGCAGCACCGGAGGGGAACGCACCAGGAGAGATCAGCCCCGAAGCCGGAGGGGCGAACGTTGGACAGCCCTCGCCCGGGATGAGTCGCAGAGGCGCCAGTGTTAATCCCAATCCCGCGCCGGGGGCGGAGATTCCTGCTGAAGAAATCGATGAGGAAATGGATCAGGAGGTGGATGCGGAAGAGTAGTCAGCAGCTCTTCTCCAGCAAGCCTCAAACGGCAGGTGATTGAGCCGTTTCCCGCCGATGGACCTCAAACCGCAGTCCCATGGCTATCGGGCTTCCACCGAGGAAGCGCTCAACCCGTTTGACGGCCCAGGGAGCGCAGCGCTCGAAGCAAATCCAGGAAATCAGCCGGTGGTTCGGCTGCCAGGGACACGGACTCCCCCGTCACCGGATGAGAAAAGCTCAGCCGCCGCGCATGCAGCATCTGCCGTTCAACAGCGGCCAGCAAATGTCGCAAGCCGGCAGAACGAACCGACCCGGCACGTCGCTTTCCGCCGCCGTAGGTCGAATCCCCCACGACGGGGTGCTGCATATGGCTGAAGTGAACTCGAATCTGGTGCGTGCGCCCTGTCCGGATGCGAACGCGAATGAGGCTCGCCTCCCCGAATTCTTCCTCGACTTCCCATTGCGAGATGGCTTCGCGCCCCCTTGAATGCACCACAGCCATCTTCCTCCGGTCGATGGCATGGCGGTCGATGCCCGTCCGGATCTCACCCCGCCTTTCCTTCAACAGCCCATAGACGATGGCCAGGTATTCCTTCCCCACCTGATGATCCTTGAACTGCCGGATCAGCCCCAGGTAAGCCGCATCGCTTTTGGCCACAACCATGACTCCGGAGGTGTACTGATCCAGCCTGTGGACGATGCCCGGGCGCAGAGGCGAACCCTGAGTCGCCAGCCGGCTGGTGTGGGCGAGGAGCCCGTGAACCAGAGTACCATCCCGGTGGCCGGCGCCCGGATGCACCACAAGGCCGGGCATCTTGTTGAGCACAATCAGGTGATCGTCCTCGAAAAGAATCTCGAGCGGCATCGGGCAAGGCAGGAGACCCTCGCCGGGATCATCGGGCGGGAACTGCACCCGGACTTCGTCCCCCACATCGATCACGTGGCTTGCCTTGACCCGCTGCCCTTCGACGGTCACCCGTCCGTCCCGGACCCACCTCTGGATCTGGCTCCGGGATCGATCCACCAGGCGCCGGCTCAAAAAGACATCCAGCCGAAGCCCCGAGTCCTCCCGATCGCCTTTCAGGATGAGGTCCGGCATATCCCCGCTGCCGGAAAGTAAGCTCGTTTCTTCATTGAACAACCGCTCTGGCCCTCAACAGCCTGAGAAATACTTCAGTGCTGCTGCCGGTGATGCTCGGCATCCCTCATGATCGTGAAAATCAGGCGACCCGCCGTGGTCTGGAGGATGCTCGTCACCGATACCTCAACCTCTTTCCCGAGGTGCCTGCTCGCATTCTCAACCACGACCATGGTCCCGTCTTCCAGGTAGGCAATCCCCTGCCCCTGCTCCTTACCCTCCTTGAGGATCTGTAAACGAAGCACTTCCCCCGGGAGCACCACAGGCTTCAGAGCATTCGCCAGCTGGTTGATGTTGAGGACCGTGATCCCCTGCACCTCAGCCACCTTCGCCAGGTTGTAGTCGTTGGTCACGATCTCGCCCCCCATGCTCAAGGCCAGTGCGACCAGCTTCGCGTCCACATCGTTGATGTTGTCAAAATCCTGGCGATCGATGCGAACCTCGATGCTTTTCTCCAACTGAAGCCGCTTGATGATGTCCAGACCCCTCCGACCTCTCACCTTTCGCGTCGGGTCCGGACTGTCCGCAATGTGCTGAAGCTCCTGCAGCACAAATTCAGGGATCACCAGGACCCCTCCGATGAAGCCCGTCTCCACGATGTCTGCGATACGCCCATCGATGATGACACTGGTGTCCAGTATTTTCGAGCTATGCCCTCCCCGACTCACTCCGCGGGTCAGCCAGGACCAGTTGGGCAGACGCAGCTCCTCGACCTTGATACTACCGAAAACCATACCTATATAGCCAAAAATACAAGATAAAATTATGAAGATTGCAACACGGATCGTAGTATCTTCAAGGAGCGTGAAGCCATAGGCGATCAACTTGGCGATGGAAAGGCCAAGGACCAGCCCAAGAGTTCCCCCCACCAACACCTTGAGGGGGATTCGATTGATGATTTTTTCAACGGAAAGAGCCAGCGCGGCAACGAACATGCCGACCGTCAGCCCGATCCAGGGCGCCCACCGGATCTGTCGCAGACTTTCAAGCTCAGCCCCGATGAAATACCCACCGACACTGCAAACAGCAAAAACCATGATCTTCAAGAACAACCAGGCCCATCTCACTCTCGCTCACCCCCTTTCACTCCCATGCGTCACCCCGCTCTGCACGCTTATTCCATGCTCGCTCCACCGCATCAAACCACCCCGCATTTCCTCAGAATACAGCACTGCTCATGTGGCCCTCTCCCCCCTTCCTCAAAGGAGAGTCCTGAAAGACTCGAGGAAGTCCGAAGACCCCTTCCCGGACTCTAATCACCTTGGTTTTATTCAGAAAAAGACGGCTTGACCTGTCAGCCATTCCACGAGTCCCCAATGAGGAGTTTGGATCAGAATAGCATGGAACGACACTTCAAACCAAAGCTCAAAGGGGCTGTTCGATCGGTGGGCGGGGAGACAAACTGAAGGCCATGGAGGAGTTCAGAAAAAGCTATTTTAGAAGTTCGAGGATTTCCGTCTCCACATCCACTTCGCTCATCTCTCTCACGATGGAAATCTCTTTCAACAGCAGGCTTCGAGCTGTATCCAGCATTTTCCTCTCTCCAAAGGACAGCTCTTTGTCTCCTTTCAAGACGGTCAAATCCCTCAAGACTTGCGCCAGCTCGTAGATGGACCCCGTCTTGATCTTTTCCATATACTCCCGGTACCGACGGTTCCATGTTCCCCCGTTGACGGAGACTTCCCTGGAGCGCAAGATATCGTAAACCATTGGAATTTCGTTGGAATCGATCAATTGACGCAACCCGACGGCCTCCGCATTCCGAATCGGGATCATGATCTTCATGCCATTTTCCAGAATGCGGATGATGTAGAAGTCCTGCCTCTGCCCCCCGATACTCTTGCTCTCAATGGATTCGATCTTGCCGACCCCGTGAGCAGGATAGACCGCCAAATCACCTATACTAAACATAAGACCTCCAGTCTCCCGACTAATCAGGGATTCTAAGTCTATTCTCCCAGATTTAAAATTTTATCATTACTTTGGGCGGATGAAAAGCCGAAAGGAAGGTGTTTGGATTAAGATGAGGATGCAGAGAGACAAGCGGGGCCGAAACAATAATGTACCTTGGCCCAACCGCCGTTCGACTTTTCAAGAAAGGCGGAAAACGAGTTTCAATGCCGGATGGCCCCCCGGCTCAGAACCCCACCCGGTTTCCGAGCTTCACAGCGGCACGCAGGACACCCTGAGACATTCACTTTGATCTCCAGCAGTTCATCCGGGTGGAGCCAAAGGATTTCGGGGAG
>Ga0105094_10000697_pt1 | contig 17022 bp, 12 predicted proteins | sample PPLLak1March2015_2_FD_87023 | JGI IMG/M metagenome (GOLD analysis project Ga0105094, IMG submission 87023) | Freshwater sediment microbial communities from Prairie Pothole Lake near Jamestown, North Dakota, USA - PPLs Lake P8 Core (3) Depth... | ecosystem: Environmental > Aquatic > Freshwater >...
ACACCTTCACCGTCCGGGCCGGCGGGGAGCTGCAGGATGCCGTGGTGTTCGGCTACGAGCTCGGCGGTCCGGGTGCGCCGACGCGGCTCGCCGGGGGCCGGCTGCCCGAGACCGACGGCGAGGCGGTCGCGAGCTCGGTGGACGCCGACAACGGCTTCGCGATCGGCGACGTCGTCGAGGTCGTCCCGGGCGGGTACCGGATCCGCGTCGTGGGCCTCGCCGACGACAGCCGGTTCGCCGTCCTGCCGACACTGTTCACCTCGTACGCGACGTTCGAGACGGCGATCCGGGCCGCGAACCCGGACGCGCGAGCCGTCCTCCCGTCGCTGGTCGCGGTCCACCCGGCGCCGGGCGTCGAGCCCGAGGTCCTCGCGGCCCGGATCACGCGGGAGGTGGAGGGTGTCGAGGCGCTCGACCGGCAGACCGCCGCGGACTCGCTTCCGGCCGTGTCCTCGATCAGCTCGTCGTTCCAGGTGGTGCTCGGCCTGGCGTTCATCGTCGTCGTGCTCGTCACCGGCTTCTTCTTCCTGATCCTCACGGTGCAGAAGACCCAAGCTCTCACGCTGCTCCGCGCGGTGGGCGCGAGCAGCTGGTACCTGATCCGCAACCTCGCCCTGCAGGTCACGCTGGTGACCCTGGCGGGCGTGACGTTCGCAGCGGCGTTGCTGGCGATCGCGGCCGCGGCCTCGAGCGACGAGTTCCCGATCCAGGCAGATCCCGGCTTGGTCGCGACGACCGGCGGCGCCGTGCTCGTGCTCGCGCTGCTGGCGTCGCTGGCGTCGGTGCGGCGCGTCGCGCGGATCGACCCGTTCACCGCAACGACCCGCCCGACCGGAGGTGGCCTGGCATGAGGCTGGGGTGGAAGGAGCTCGTGCGGCGCCCCGGGCGCTTCCTCGCCGCCGGCGGGGCGCTGACGCTCATCGTGATCCTGCTCCTGCTGCTCGGCGGTCTGCTCGACGGCCTGTTCAACGCATCGACCGGCGCCTACCGGTCCCAGACGGCGGAGCTCATCGTGTACTCGGAGGACAGCCGCGACTCGCTCCTGCGATCGCGCATCGACCCCGCGACCGAGGACGAGATCCGTTCGGTGCCCGGCGTGCGCGGGGTCTCGGGGATGGGAGCGGTCCTGATCTCCGGCCGCGTTCTGGGCGGCGAGACCGTGGACCTGGCCGTGTTCGGGTACGAGGCCCCGAACCGGCAGGTCCCTGCGCAGCCCGCGCCGGGAAGGGCGTACGCCGACGCCACGCTCGAGGACGAGGGCGTCGCCCTGGGCGACACGATCGCGATCGGCCCGTCCGAGGTCCCCGTGGAGGTCGTCGGCTGGGTCGAGGACACGCGGTACCTGGCACAGGGCGCCCTGTGGGTCGAGCCCGGCACGTGGCACCAGGTGCTCGTCACCGCCAGGCCGGACGCGGCGCTGGACGAGGACACCTTCCAGGTCGCGCTCGTGGAGACGGTCGACGACGCGGAGGCCGTCGCCGGGCGGATCCGCGAGCAGGTCCCGGGCACAAGCCCGCTGACGATCGACGAGGCCGTGTTCGCGCTCCCCGGCGTCCAGGCGCAGAACGACACGTTCGCCCAGATCATCGGCGTCACGTTCGTGGTGGCCGGGCTCGTGGTCGCGCTCTTCTTCGCGCTCGTGGTCCTCGAGCGCCTGGGGCTGCTCGGGATGCTGAAGGCCATCGGGGCCTCGACGGGGCAGCTCGCGGCCGGGCTCGTCACGCAGGCGGTGCTCGTGGCGCTCGGCGCGTTCGTGCTCGGCGGCGCGATCTCGCTCGCCCTGGCGGCGATCGTCCCGGCCGAGGTGCCCGTGGAGCTCGAGGCCCGCCGCGCCGCGATCACCGGCGTCGGCGTGCTCGCGACGGCGCTGATCGGCAGCGCCGTCTCGTTCCGGAAGATCGTCCGCATCGAACCCGCGTCCGCGGTGGGAGGGAGTTGACATGCCAGCGCTCGAGATGAACGACGTCCGGAAGGTCTACGGCAGCGGCGACCAGGCGGTGGTCGCGCTCGACCACGCCACGCTCACCGTCGCCGACGACGAGATGGTGGCGCTGGTCGGACCCTCGGGATCCGGCAAGACGACGCTGCTTTCGATCGTCGGCGGGCTTCTCCAGCCGACGGCAGGGACGGTTCGCGTCGGCCCGCACGAGATCGACGAGTACGGCCCGAAGGAGCTCACCCGGTTCCGGCGGGGGTTCGTCGGGTTCGTGTTCCAGGGCGCGAACCTGGTGCCGTTCCTCTCGGCGCGGGAGAACCTCCTGATCGTGTCCGAGCTCGCGGGCGTCGACCGCAGGCACGCGCGGCGACGGGCGGATCAGCTCCTGGAGGAGCTCGGCCTGGCGCACCGGGCCGACAACACGCCGGCGAAGCTCTCGGGCGGCGAGAAGCAGCGCGTCGCGATCGGCCGAGCGCTCATGAACGAGCCCGAGCTCGTCCTGTTCGACGAGCCCACCTCCGCGCTCGACACGAAGCTCGGGGAGCAGGTCATGGACCTGATCCGCAAGGAGGTCAAGGGGCGTGGCACGGCGGCGGTCGTCGTGACGCACGACTCTCGGATGACGCACTTCGCCGACCGCACGGTCGAGATCACCGACGGCCGGCTCGTCGCGTAGCGGCGAGCTAGCGGTCGCCTCCGCTCGGGGCCGGGTGCGCGTGCCGCTCCCGGCGCTCGAGCACCTCGCGGAGCGTGCGCATCGCGTTGATCGCGGTCGGGAACCCGGCGTACGGGACGGTGTGGATCACGATCCCCTCGAGCTCGGCCGGCGTGAGCCCGGCCTCGAGCGCGGCGTCCAGGTGGACCCTCAGCTGCGGCTCGCGCCCGCCGAGCGCCGTGAGCAACGCCACCGAGGCGATCTCGCGCTCGCGCAGCGTGAGGTCCGGTCGGCTGTAGACGTCGCCGTACGCGAACTCGACGATGTACCGGCCGAGATCACCCCAGCCCTCCACCAGCCGCGCCTGCGCCCTCCCGTCGACCTCCTCGATCCTCCGGCGTCCGCGCTCGTACCGCTCGTCGCTCATCGCTCGCACCTCCGTCCGTTCGTGCAGGCGACGATACCGCCGGCCTCACGCGCCGCGCGCCACGTCGGCGAGGACGGTCGCGACCCGCTCGAGCGCCTTGCCGGTCTGCTCCACGTCGAAGCCGAAGCCGACGCGGAACCCCTTGCCGAGGCCGAACATGTCGCCCGGGACGACGAGCACGCTCTGCTCGGTGCGGATCCGCTCGGCGAGCGCCGCCGAGCGGATCGGGAGCCGGTACTTCAGGCAGGCGATCGCGCCGGCGACCGGTCGCGAGTAGGTCAGGAGATCGCCCTGCGCGCCGATCCACCCCTCCAGCGGCGGCAGGTTCTCGCGGATGATGCCGCGCGTCCGGCCGAAGATGCTGTCGCGCACCTCCGGGCGCATCGAGAAGCCGGTGAGGACGTCCGAGACCGTGCTCGGCGTGAGCGTGGTGTAGTCGTGCCGGATCCAGACCTTGCGGATCAGCTCGGGCGGCCCGAGGATCCAGCCCGAGCGCAGACCCGGCATCCCGAACGCCTTCGACAGGCCGCTCGTGACGATCACCCGGTCGTACCGCCCCCAGAACGTCGGCGAGACCTCGTCCGTGTCGACCTCGGCGCCGCGGTAGATCTCATCCGAGACGATCCACGCGCCGACGCGGCTCGCGGCGGTCACGACCGCGTCCATCTCGTCCTCGGACAGGACGGCGCCCGTCGGGTTGTTCGGGTTGCAGACCATGACGACCTTCGTGTCCTTCGTCACCGCCTCCTGGAGCTCCTCGACGTCCAGGGTCCAGCGCCCGTCACGCAGGCGGAGCCTGAAGGTGTCGGTCGCCTTGCCGAAGTGCCTGCCGAGACCCCAGCCCTGCAGGTAGTTCGGGACCATGAAGGCCAGGCGGTCGCCGCGGCCGAGCAGCGTCCACAGCACGAGCAGGTTCGCCTCCGACCCGCCGTTCACGAGCGTGACGTGCTCGGCGGTGGCGTCGGCGTACCAGGCGGCGATGTTCGCGCGCGTCTCCTCAGCGCCCTCGGACAGCGGGTAGCCGAGGCGTGTCTGCAGGAAGGTCTCGGCGTCCGCGATCGGGCCGAGCAGGTCCCGGATCGACATCGGCGAGACGCCGGACTCCGACAGGTCGTACTCGACCTGGTGCCAGTACAGGGACTGCATCCGCTCCATCTGGAACAGGTCGATCCGGGCCATCGGAAGCCTCCTCGTCGCCTCTCGGGCGACCCTAGCACCGGGTAGGCTCGGGCGGGATGGGCGACACGGTCCGCATCCTGCGCGAGGGCGACGTGCGCGCGGCCCTGGACATGGCCTCGTGCATCGACGCCGTCGACCGCGCATTCGCCGCGTACTCGAGCGGGGGGGCCGAGCTCCCCGGCGTGATCCACCTGGACGTGCCCGAGACCGAGGGCGAGGTCCACGTGAAGGCCGGTCACATCCACGGCGCGCCGTACTATGCGGTGAAGGCCGCGAGCGGCTTCTCCCGTCCCCAGCCGGCGGCGATCGACGGCATGGTGGTCGTGTTCGACGCGCGCGACGGGTCGCCCGCCGCCGTCCTGCTCGACCGCGGTCACCTGACCGACGTGCGGACCGGCGCGGCGGGCGGGGTCGCGGCGCGCCACCTGGCGCCCGAGCGGGTGGAGACCGTCGCCGTGATCGGCACCGGGATCCAGGCGCGATACCAGCTCGACGCGCTCGCCGTCGTGCGCCCCGGGTTCGCGCACGTGCGGGTGTGGGGCCGGAACCACGAGCACGCCACCCGCTGCGTCGACGACCTCCTCGCGCGCCCCGGCCTGCCCGAGGGCTGTCGGTTCGCCGTCGCCGAGACCGTCGAGGCCGCCGTCGACGGCGCCGAGGTGGTGATCACCTGCACCGCGAGCCGCGCGCCGCTCGTCCGGGCGGAGTGGCTGACGCGCGGGGCGCTCGTGACGGCGCTCGGCAGCGACGGGCCCGAGAAGCAGGAGCTCGACGTCGGCGTGTTCACGCTCGCGGACCTGGTCGTCGTCGACAGCCGTGACCAGGGCGCGCAGATCGGCGAGCTGCACCACGCGCTCGACGCGGAGCTCGTGCTCTCGCCCGACGACGTGACCGAGCTCGGCGAGATCTGCGCCGGCGCGCGCTCGGGACGGACGTCGGCCGAGCAGACGATCCTGTGCGACCTCACCGGCGTCGGCGTCCAGGACGTCGCCGCCGCGAACGTCGTGATGGAGCGGATCGGCGACGCCGGCGAGGTCCTCGAGCTCTGAGCCCCGGCGTCGACGTGCCCTCGCGCTCGGTCGGCTACCCGTCCCGGGCGTCCTGGGCCCGGAGCTCCGCCTCGCGTGCCGCGTGCGTGAGGCGCCCGAGGAGCTCGTCGTGGAGGACGCCGTTCGTCGTGAGCACGGACGAGCCGTGCGCGAGGCGCTCGCCCTCGAACGTCGTGACGCGGCCGCCGGCCTCCTCGACGATGACCCACAGCGCGGCCCAGTCCCACGTGGCCAGCTCGGGCTCGAGCATCACGTCGGCCGAGCCCCGAGCGACGAGCATGTGCCCCCAGAAGTCCCCGAACCCGCGCTCGCGTCGGGCCGCCTTCAGCAGGTCCAGGTACGCCGGCGCGTAGGGGCCCTCGATCCAGTCCGCGAGCTCGGCGTGCAGGACGAACGCGCGCTCGACGCGGTCGGCGCGCGAGACGTGGATCGGCTCGCCGTTCATCCGCGCGCCGGAGCCACGGACCGCCTCGTACCGCTCGCCGAGCGCCGGCGCGTTCACCACGCCGACGACGGGGACCCCGTCCACCGCGAGCGCGATGAGCGTGCCCCAGACCTGGACCCCGTCGGCGAAGTTCCGCGTGCCGTCGATCGGGTCGACGATCCACCGGCGCGCCGAGGCGCCCTCGGAGCCACCCTCCTCGCCGAGCACCGCGTCCCCCGGGAACCGCTCCTTCAGGGCCCGGCGCACCATCTTCTCGATCGCGAGGTCGGCCTCGGTCACCGGTGTCTTGTCGACCTTCTCGCGCACGTCGAACGTCCCTCGGAAGAAGGACATCCCGATCCGGCCGGCCTCCTCGGCCAGCTCGTTCGCGACGGCCAGCTCCCGCTCGAACACCGCCGGGAGCCTACCGGAGGCGGCGTCGCCGTTCCCGGGTACCCTTGATGGCCGATGCAGACCACCGTTGAAGAGACCGACGAACACACCGTCAAGCTGACCGTGGAGGTCGAGCCCGAGCGGTTCGGCAAGGACCTCGACCGCGCGTACCGCAAGGTCGCTCGGGAGGTCCGCGTCCCCGGGTTCCGCAAGGGCAAGGTTCCCCGCAAGGTGATCGACGCGCAGATCGGGCGCGAGGCGGTCCTCGGCGAGTTCCTCGAGGATTCGGTCCCGGAGTATTACCGCGAGGCGCTCCGCGAGGCCGAGCTCGCGCCGATCGCCGAGCCCGACATCGATCTCGGCCAGCTCGAGGAGGGCAAGCCGTTCGTCTTCAGCGTCGTCGTCGAGGTCCGCCCGCGGCTGAAGCTCGAGGAGGGCGACTACAAGGGCGTGAAGGTCCAGCGTCCCTCGGTCGAGGTCACGGACGAGGAGGTCGACGCCCTGCTCGAGTCGCTGCGCGAGCGCTTCGCGGAGCTCGAGACCGTGCAGCGTCCCGCGACCACCGGCGACTACGTCGTGATCGACCTCCGGGCGACGATCCACGACGAGGAGGTCCCCGAGGCGACCCGCCAGGACTTCCTGTACGAGGTCGGCACGGGCGAGTTCACCGGGGCGCTCGACCAGCAGCTCGAGGGCAAGCGCGCCGGCGAGATCATGAGGTTCAACGCGTCGCTCGACGAGCGCTTCGGCGATCGCGCCGGGCAGGAGGTCTCGTTCCAGGTGCTCGTGAAGGAGGTCAAGGGCAAGCGGCTGCCGGCCGCCGACGACGCGTTCGCGAAGACCGCGTCCGAGTTCGACACGCTCGAGGAGCTGAAGGCCTCCCTCCGCGAGCAGATCGGCACGAACAAGGAGCGCGCCGCCGACGCCGAGGTCCGCGACCGCGTCCTGCAGGCGCTCGTCGACGCGACCCAGGTCGACCTGCCCGAGACCCTGATCGACGACGAGACCGAGCATCGCGTCCAGCACGCGCGCGAGCGCGCGGAGCAGCTCGGCGTCACGATCGACGAGCTGCTCCAGCTCCAGGGGCTGGACGAGGAGCGGTTCCGTGCCGACGCCCGCGAGCACGCCGTCCGGGCCATCATGGCGGACCTCGTCCTCGAGGGCGTGGCCCGCAGCGAGGACCTGCAGGTGACCGCGGAGGAGCTCGGGAGCGAGATCGGTCAGCTCGCGAAGGCCCTCGGCCGCGAGCCCAAGGAGGTCGCGACCACGCTCGATCGCTCCGGTCAGGTCGTAGCACTGGCCGGTGATATCATCCGCTCGAAGGCGCTCGACGTGCTCGTCGAGCACGCTGACGTCACACCGGAAGGCGACGCAGCCAAGGAGACGAGGGCTCCGGAGGCGCCGTCGGACATCCCCGAGGACAAGCCGGAGGAAGCGTCATGAAGGACTACCTCGTTCCCGTCGTCATCGAGCAGACCAGCCGTGGCGAGCGCTCGTTCGACATCTACTCCCGCCTCCTGAAGGACCGGATCGTGTTCCTCGGCACGCCGATCGACGACGCCGTCGGGAACCTGATCATGGCGCAGCTCCTGCACCTCGAGTCCGAGGATCCGGACAAGGACATCAACCTGTACATCAACTCGCCGGGCGGGGACATCACCGCGCTGTTCGCGATCTACGACACGATGCAGTACGTGAAGCCCGACGTGTCCACGATCGTGATGGGTCAGGCGGCCTCGGCCGCGGCGGTCCTGCTGCTCGCCGGGAAGAAGGGCAAGCGCTACGCGCTGCCGCACTCGCGCGTGCTCCTGCACCAGCCGCACGGCGGCGCGCAGGGCCAGGCCGTCGACATCGAGATCCAGGCCAAGGAGATCACGCGCTACCGCAAGCTCCTCGAGGAGCTCATCGCGTATCACACCGGCCAGCCGCTCGAGAAGGTCGCGAAGGACACCGACCGCGACTACATCCTCACCGCGGAGGAGGCCGTCGAGTACGGCATCGTCGACGAGGTCTTCAGCAGCCGGAAGATCGCTCCCGAACTCGCAGCGGCGGCCGCGGGGGCGTCGTAGGATTCTGATCGGACGGCCGGGATCCACCCGGCCGCTCGTTCCAGGGGGGCTCGAGCCATGGCCAGGATCGGCGAGTCAGACCTGCTGAAGTGCTCGTTCTGCGGGAAGAGCCAGAAGCAGGTGAAGAAGCTCATCGCCGGTCCCGGCGTGTACATCTGCGACGAGTGCATCGACCTGTGCAACGAGATCATCGAGGAGGAGCTCGCCGAGACCTCCGAGCTGAAGCTCGAGGAGCTGCCGAAGCCCGCCGAGATCCACGCCTTCCTCGATGAGTACGTGATCGGCCAGGAGCAGGCGAAGAAGGTCCTGTCGGTCGCGGTCTACAACCACTACAAGCGGATCCAGGTCGGCGCGAAGGACTCGGACGTCGAGCTCCAGAAGTCGAACATCATGATCCTCGGGCCCACGGGGTGCGGGAAGACGCTCCTCGCGCAGACGCTCGCGAAGATGCTGAACGTCCCGTTCGCGATCGCCGACGCCACCGCGCTGACCGAGGCCGGCTACGTCGGCGAGGACGTCGAGAACATCCTGCTGAAGCTGATCCAGGCGGCCGATTACGACGTGAAGAAGGCCGAGACCGGGATCATCTACATCGACGAGGTCGACAAGATCGCCCGCAAGTCCGAGAACCCCTCGATCACGCGGGACGTCTCGGGTGAGGGCGTGCAGCAGGCGCTCCTGAAGATCCTCGAGGGCACCACGGCCAGCGTCCCCCCGCAGGGTGGCCGCAAGCACCCGCACCAGGAGTTCATCCAGATCGACACGACGAACATCCTGTTCATCTGCGGCGGCGCGTTCGCCGGTCTCGAGAAGATCGTCGAGAGCCGCATCGGCAGCCGCGGGATCGGTTTCGGCGCCGACGTCCGCCGCATGGACGAGAAGGACCTCGGCGCGATCTTGGGCCAGGTCCTGCCGGAGGACCTCCTGAAGTACGGGCTCATCCCGGAGTTCGTCGGCCGCCTGCCGGTCATCACGAACGTCCACAACCTGGACAAGGACGCCCTCGTCGACATCCTCACGAAGCCGAAGAACGCGCTCGTGAAGCAGTACAAGCGGTTCTTCGAGTTCGACGGCGTCGAGCTCGAGTTCACCGACGACGCGCTCGGCGCGATCGCGGACCAGGCGATCCTGCGCAGCGCCGGCGCTCGCGGGCTACGGGCCATCATGGAGGAGGTGCTGCTCGGGGTCATGTACGAGCTGCCCTCGCGCCAGGACGTCACGAAGTGCCTGATCGACAACGATGTCGTGCTCACGGGCGTGAACCCGACGCTCGTCCCCGTCAAGGAGTCGAAGAAGCGCGCCGAGCGCCAGGAGCGCAGCGCGTAGGTCGCTCTTCGGCCTCGATCACGATCGTCCACCAGGCGTCACGGGACGCCGAGCACGAACCACCGAGCCCCCGGGCCTCCGATCCCTTTCGTCCGCATCGTGTGATGGCGCTTCCCCCGGCGGCAGGGGACGATACGGCTGAGTTATCCGCCCTTCGACGCGGAAGGAGACAACCATGAGCTCCGACGAGACGGATCTCGAGGCCGAGGTCGAGCGCCTGCGCCGCGAGCGCGAGGATCTGGAGAGGAAGGTCGAGGTCCTGGAGGCGCGACCCGCCAAGCGATCCCGCCTCCGGAGGGTCGGCGCGGTCGCCCTGATCGTCCTCACCGTTATCGTGTTCGCCGCCGGCGTCGCCGGCGCCTGGGCGCGCCGGACCGTGCTCGACACGGACCGCTACGTCGCGACCGTCGGGCCGCTCGCGGAGGACCCGGCCGTCCAGGAGTACCTCGCGAGGACGATCACGAACCAGGTCTTCGAGGCGCTCGACGTGCAGGATCGCCTCGAGGTCGTCTTGCAGGAACGCGCCGATCGTCTGGTCTTCCTGGCCGGTCCGATCACGGACTCAGTCCGGGGGTTCGTGCAGGACCAGGTCGACAAGGTCGTCGCGAGCGAGCAGTTCGCGAGGCTCTGGACCGAGGTCAACCGGCTCGCGCACGAGCAGGCCGTCAGGCTCCTGGAAGGGGACACCGACGTCGTGTCGATCGAGGAGGGGAAAGCCGTCCTCAACCTGCTCCCCGTGGCGAACGAGGTCCTGAAGGGGGTCTCGGGGGTCGTCAGCGAGCTCGTCGGTCGTCCGGTCACGCTCCCCGAGATCACGCCGCAGACCGTCCCCTCCGAGGCCGTGGCGAGGATCGAGCAGGCCCTCGGCGTCGATCTCCCCGACGACTTCGCGAGGATCGTGATCTACGACAGCGACGAGCTGGCGGCCGTCCAGGACGCGGTCAACCTGTTCAACAAGACCGTGATCCTGCTGGCGGTGCTGTTCGTCGTGCTCTTCGTCGCGGCCATGTGGGTCTCGCCGTGGAAACGCCGCACGCTCCTGCAGCTGATGACGGCGCTCGCGTTCGTGCTCGTCATCGAGCGTCGGTTCGCGATGGCGGCGGCGAACGACCTCGTGGACGGCGCGAGGCCAGAGAACCAGGCCGCGGTGGGCGCGGTCATCGACGCGTTCCTCGGCAGCCTGCTCCGATACACGGGGTGGTTCCTCGCGGCGGCCCTCGTCACGCTGATCGTCGCGCTGCTCACCGGTCCGTACCCGTGGGCCGTGCGGTTCCGCTCGTGGGTGGTCGATCTGGGTCGGGCCCTCGGCGGCATGGTGAAGCCCGGCGAGCGCGCCCCGGCGACCGACTGGATCGCGGCGCACCGCGACCCGGTGATGATGGGTCTGGCGCTCCTGGGGGTGCTCGTGCTGCTCGTGTGGGACCTCACGATCCCGTGGTTCCTCGTCCTCGTGCTCGTGATCGGTGCCCTCGAGCTGCTGGCGTATCGGATCGGCGCGTCCGCGCGAGCCCCGGCCCCGACGACCCAGGTCTAGGCGAGGCGGCGCCGGAGGACTCCGGCTCGCTCGAGCTCGAACCGCGACCCCACGCGCTCGAACTCGTGCGTCGCGGCCGCCAGGCGCTCCCGCGCCTCGGCCGGACGGTCGGCGGCGACCGCCTCGGCGAGGGCGAGGTCGATCCGCGCGACCTCCCAGCTGGCGCCGAGCCCGTCCAGCTCGGACCGCGCCCGGCGTAGGAGCTCGACCCCCCCGTCGTGGTCTCCGGACGCGAGCCTCGCGCGGCCGTCGAGCGCGTCCAGGTGAGCGTTCAGCGCGGACAGGCCTCCGGCTCGTGCGAACGGGCGCCCGCGCTCGAGCAGCGCGGCGGCGCCCTCGAAGCTGTCGGCGTCGGCCATCGCCTCGGCCCAAAGCTGCAGGGTCAGGGGCCGGGCGGGGGTCGCCGGGTTCTCGTCGATCCGACCGAACTCCCCGAGCGCCTCCTCCGCATCCCCGCGCCGCACCTGGATCCACGCCCACCACGCGCCGAGGGCGACCGACCAGGCCCGGTTGTGGAGCTGCCGTCCCATGCGTTCGATCAGGTCCAGCAGCCCGTCGGCCTCGCGGTTCCCCCTCGCGGCCTTCACGAACGTCGCCGGTCCGAGGAGGGGCGCCGAGAAGTGCGGGGGTTCGTCCGCGCGGCTCCCGAGGATCTGCAGGACGCGGGGGAGCACGTCGTCCGTGACGCCGTCCCAATCGCCGAGCGAGAAGCGCGCGAGCGCCAACCAGCACAGGTTGTGGATCGTGATCCCGCCCGTCGCCGCGATCGCCTCCGATCGTCGGATCCCCTCGGACGCCAGCTCGATCGCCCGGTGGTAGTCCCCGAGGTACGTGGAGAACCACGCGCCCATCGCGAAGATGTCCCCGACCTCCCAGGGATCGTCGAGCACGTCGGCGAGCGCGATCCGCCGCTCGACGATCTCGAGGTCCGGGCCGTACAGGCCGAGCGTGATCGCCGCGGACCCCATCGCGTCGAGCGCCGCCGACGCCAGATCGGGCCTCTCCAGCCTCATCGCGATCTCGGCGGCACGGCGTCCGTCCGCCCGCGATGACTCGTACTCGCCCGGACGGAGGCTTCGGCCGGCGCCGAACGAGAACGGTCCGAACGCGCGCGCCGTGAGGAGCCGCACGAGGTGCTCGCCGTCGCGGTCGCCCGCGTGCTCCAGCCCGATCTCGATGTACCTTGCGATCTCGTCCTCGGAGGGAGTCTCGATCATCGAGCCCGGCCAGCGGGTCGGCGTCTCCACCGCCCGCGCGCACACCCGGGCGATCGCCTCCGCGTCGTCCGCCGCGTGGCGGATCCGCAGGTCGGCGGCCTCGCGGAGGCTGCGCCACGCGAGATCGCCCCGGTAGTTGTTGATCCCCGCGATCCCGAGCAGCTCGAGCGCGACCGCGCGCTCGACGGGACCGCTGGCGATCCCCTCGGCCTCCCGGATGAGCTTCATCGTCTTGTCGATCGCGAATCGGCGACGTGCCTGCTCGGCGGCGTCGACGAGGACGCGGAAGGCGCGCGAGCGCTGAGCGTCGACCGATCCGGCGTCCGAGCTCGGGTCCTCGAGCATCCCCCGGTACGCCTCGAGCGCGTGATAGGCGAGGAGCTCGACGAACTCCGCCGACCGCTCCGCCGCGGTCTCCTCGATCCAGTCGGCAACCGCGGCGTGCGCGCGCGCGCGATCGCGGCGGGGGAGCGTCTCGTACGCGACGTCGCGCGTCAGCACGTGCTTGAAGATGAACTCCGGCTCGCCGGCGAGCGACGAGCCGATCCGCGAACGCACCAGGTCGCGCTCCTCGAGCCGCACGAGGATGTCCTCGAGGCCGCTGCGCTCGCCGTTCAGCAGGATCCCCACCGACGAGGGCCAGAACACGCGACCGACGACGGCCGCGAGCTGGAGCGCCCGGCGCTCGGAGACGTCGAGCAGGTCGATGCGCGAGGCCAGGACCGCCTGGACGGTGTCGGGGATCTGGACGTCGGCGAGGGCGTCCGTGGCTCGCCACCTGCCGTCGCGGTGCACGATCTGGCCCTCGTCCATCAGGTGACGGACGATCTCCTCCAGGAAGAACGGGTTGCCCTCGGCGCGCTCGAGGATCCGTCGGTGGGTCACCGCGGGGAGGTCCTCGACCGAGAGCAGGAGGCCGATCAACCGGTCGGCGTCCTGGCTGGACAGGGGGTCGAGCCCGATGCTCGACGCGTTGCGGCGCCCCCCGCCCCACGTCGGACGACGGTCCGCGAGGTCCGGACGCGAGGGGCACACGAACAGGACGGGTCCGTCCGTACGGGCGGCCACGTCCTCGAGCAGGTCCAGCAGCGCCCCGTCGGCCCAGTGGATGTCCTCCACCACGACCACGACCGCGGTCGTGTTCGCGAGCGAGCCGAAGAAGCCTCGCCAGGCCGTCTGCATGTCCGCGCGCACACGGCGGGGGTCGGTCGGCATCGGCGCGTCCGGATCCTCGACGCCGAGGGTGTACGCGAGGGACGCGCACGTCGCGGGCTCGGCGCAATCGATCGCGTCACACGCGCCGCGCGTCTTCGAGAGCACGATCTCGGCCGTGTCGGAGTCGAGGATGCCTGCGCGCGCCTTCAGGATTTCGGCGAGCGGCCACCACGTGATCCCGTCGCCGTAGGGCAGGCATCGGCCCCGAAGGACGACGGGGGTCGGCGTGCCCTCGAGCGCCCGGTCGAGGAACTCCTTCACGAGGCGACTCTTGCCCACGCCGGGATCGCCGTAGATCGTGACGAGGTGTGGCCGTCGCTCCTCGGTCACGCGCTCGAAGAGCGCGCGGAGCACGTCGAGCTCGTGCCCGCGCCCGACGAACGGCGAGTCGAGCCCGGGGATCCCGCGCCGCGGTGTCTCGGGGCGCTCCTCGAGGAGCAGGACGGCGTCGACCGCACGTTCCTTGCCGCGCAGGTCCAACGGACCGAGCTCGAGGAACCGGAACGTCCGCGTCGCGCGCGCGGTGCGCTCCGCGACGACGATCTGGCCGGGCTCAGCGAGCTGCTCCAGGCGGGCCGCGACGTTCACCGCGTCGCCCGTCACCATCGCCTCGCCCGGCGGGGGGTTCACCGCCGCGAGCACCTCGCCGGTGTTCACGCCGATCCGCATCTCGAGAGCGAGGTCGCGCGTCGCCCCGAGGTCGCCGCTCAGGGCGTCGAGGCGCGCCCGCATGCGGAGGGCGGCGCGCAGGGCTCGGGCGGGGTCGTCCTCGTGCGCGACGGGGGTGCCGAACGCCGCGACGACCGCGTCGCCGATGAACTTCTCGACCGTGCCGCCCTCGGCCTCGATCTCGTCGCGCATCGCCGCGAAGTACGTGTCCAGGAGGTCGCGGAGCGCCTCGGGGTCCAGCCGCTCGCCCAGCCTCGTCGAGCCCGTGAGGTCGGCGAACACGATCGTGACGAGCCGGCGCTCCCGGCCCTCGGGGGTCGGGGCGACGTCCTGGACCGGCGTCCCGCAGGCCGGACAGAACCGCGCGTCGACGGGCAGCTCGGCGCCGCACTGCGCGCACCCGGGGACGAGGGACGTCCCGCACGAGACGCAGAAACGCGCACCGTCCGGGTTCTCGGCTCCGCAGGTTGGACAGATCCCCACCGGAGGCAGTGTAGCCCCGGGCCCTCCTGCGTCGGCCCGCCGGGACCGGCGCAGGGGATCTCGGGCGCGACGTTCGCATCTCGTAGACTCGGCCGCATGTCGGAGCGATCCAGGGACCTTCCTCCGCGCTACGACCCCGCCTCGGTCGAGCCGTACTGGGCGAGCGAGTGGGTGGACAAGGGGTACTTCCACGCCCGGACGCCGACCGAGGACGAGCCCTACTGCATCGTCATCCCGCCGCCGAACGTCACCGGGCGTCTGCACGTCGGGCATGCGCTCGGCCGCACGCTCGAGGACGCGCTCATCCGTCGCGCCCGGATGCAAGGCAAGGAGGCCCTGTGGGTGCCGGGGATGGACCACGCGGGGATCGCGACCCAGGTGGTCGTCGAGCGCGAGCTGCGCAAGGAGGGCATCGACCGCCGCTAGCTCGGCCGCGAGGCGTTCATCGATCGCGTCTGGGCCTGGAAGCGGGAGTACGGCGGCGAGATCGTCGACCAGATCAAGCGCATGGGCGCCTCGCTCGACTGGGAGCGGGAGCGCTTCACGATGGACGAGGGCCTCTCGCTCGCGGTGCGCACGGCGTTCGTCCGCTGGTACGAGCAGGGCTTCATCTACCGGGGCGAGCGACTCGTGAACTGGTGTCCGACCGACCAGACCGGCCTGTCGGACTCGGAGGTCGAGCACGAGGAGGTGGACGGCGAGCTCGTCACGTTCCGGTACCCGCTCACGGACGGGGGCGGGTTCGTGGAGGTCGCCACGACCCGCGTCGAGACGATGCTCGGCGACACCGGCATCGCGGTGCATCCGGCCGACGAGCGCTACCGAGCGCTCGTCGGCAAGACCGTGCGGCACCCGTTCGACGGGCGCGACCTCCCGATCGTCGCCGACGCGGCGGTCGATCCGGCGTTCGGGACCGGCGCCGTGAAGGTCACGCCGGCGCACGACCCGACCGACTTCGACATCGCGCAGCGCACGGGGCTGCCGCTGCTCAACATCTTCGACGCCGAGGCGCGGGTGAACGCGAACGCCGCCGAGGAGTTCTACGGGCTCGGCCGCTACGACGCCCGCGAGGCCGTCCGCGAGGAGCTCGTGAAGCTCGAGCTGTTCGTCCGCGAAGAGCGCCCGTTCCGGCACGCCGTCGGCCACTGCTACCGCTGCCACAGCGAGATCGAGCCCTGGATCTCCGGGCTGCAGTGGTTCGTGAAGGTCGAGGGGCTGAAGGAGCCGGCGAAGCAGGCCGCGCTCGACGGGCGGGTGCGGTTCACCCCCGAGCGCTGGACCCGCGCGTACGTCACGTGGCTCGACAACCTGCGCGACTGGAACATCTCGCGCCAGCTCTGGTGGGGCCACCGGATCCCCGCGTGGTACTGCCCCGACGGGCACGTCACCGTGGCGATCGAGACGCCGGCCGCGTGCGCCACGTGCGCGAGCGCCAAGCTCGAACAGGACCCCGACGTCCTCGACACGTGGTTCTCGTCGCAGCTGTGGCCGTTCTCGACGCTCGGGTGGCCGGACGACACGGAGGACCTGCGGACCTTCTACCCGAACGCCGTGCTCGTGACCGGCTACGAGATCCTCTACCTCTGGGTCGCGCGGATGATCATGTCGGGCCTGTCGCTCGTCGGCGACGTGCCGTTCCGCGACGTCGTGATCCACGGTCTCGTCCGCGACGCGCACGGGCGCAAGATGTCGAAGTCGCTCGGCAACGTGATCGACCCGATCGAGATGATCGATCGGTACGGGGCCGACGCCCTGCGGTTCTCGCTCGCTCGGGCCGCGACCGGCGGACAGCAGGACATCCCGCTCGCCGAGGACTCGATCGAGGGCGCTCGGAACTTCGCCAACAAGATCTGGAACGCCGCGCGGTTGGTGCTCGGCGCGTTCGAGGGCGACGTCCTTGAGCTGCCGCCCGCCGAGCGCCGGACGCTGCCCGAGCGCTGGCTCCTGTCCCGTCACCAGGTGTGCGCCGCCGAGGTGGACGCCGCGCTCGAAGGGTTCCTGTTCGCCGACGCGGCCCAGTCGATCTTCCGTTTCCTGTGGTCCGAGTTCTGCGACTGGGGCCTCGAGATCGAGAAGGGGGGCCTGGACGCCGGCGGGCAGGAGCGGGCCGACGCGGCCGCGCTCCTCGCCTGGGTGCTCGAGCGGACCCTTCGGCTCCTGCATCCGATCATGCCGTTCGTGACCGAGGAGATCTGGCAGCGGTTCGGGCAGGACGGCTCGATCTCGGTGGCCGCGTGGCCCGAGCAGCACCCGGAGCTCGCCGACGCCGACGCCGAGCGCGTGATGGCGGCCGTACAGGAGATCGTGACGGCGGTGCGGCGCTTCCGCGCTCGGCACCGCATCCCGCCGGGCCGCAGGTTCCCCGCCCGGGTCGAGCTCCCCCCGGCGCTCGCGGCGGACGTCGAGCCGCTCGCCGAGCGGATCCAGCGACTCGCCGGGCTCGACG
>Ga0105094_10000701_pt1 | contig 16940 bp, 12 predicted proteins | sample PPLLak1March2015_2_FD_87023 | JGI IMG/M metagenome (GOLD analysis project Ga0105094, IMG submission 87023) | Freshwater sediment microbial communities from Prairie Pothole Lake near Jamestown, North Dakota, USA - PPLs Lake P8 Core (3) Depth... | ecosystem: Environmental > Aquatic > Freshwater >...
AGCCCGTCTGGAGGAAACACGCCGAGCTCCCCCGTTTCCCCGCCGGCCAGGGGTCGCGCATCGACAAACCGCTTCCCGATGGCCAGGATCTCCTCGATCAGCGCCTCTTCGGACCCAACAATTTCCACGTAGTCCTTTCCGTGAGCCAAGAAAAGGGCGTTGGCCGTACGATAGGCAAACCGGGTCAGATCGACCTCCTCGCCCTCGGCCCTGCGCTGGGAGCTGAAAACCGAAAAAGCGCCGCTGGAATCCCCCATCTCATAGACAAAGATCTCGAGCCAGGCCCGACCCCCTTCCCCTTTGGCGAACCTTTGACACTGAAGGCTCACGAAACCGCTCGAAAGATAGAGCTCAGCTTTGCCGTTGATCTTCTCTGAGAGTGTCTCAGCCCCGAATTGCTCGGGAGCGCCCAGGGGCGAGAGACGTTCGGAAATGAGACTCTGGAAGGGGGATTCGATGGTCGGCGCGGACGCTGGACGCTCAGGTACCGCCTGCTGTGGAGCGGTCACGACCAGAACGGAGGGATCGAAACGGGACTGCCGCTCGTAGACCCAAATGCAGATCCCGAGAAGACTCAGAAGGATCAGGAGTCCGACAGCGCTTTCGGTGCGATTGACCCGGGGTTTCATCGGAGCACTTCGGCATGTTGTGATGAACAGGCTCAGGGAACACTCGTCAATCTGGGAAAGGATCCCCCAAGCCCTTTGATTGTGAAACCATCCCGAAACGGCAGATCAGGCCTCTGCACCGTTCGGCATACAGCCCGTGAGCAGATACTCCAGCAGCTCTTTCACGGGGCGAATGGAGCTTCCAAAGGGCAGGCTCTCGGACCCGCGGAAGAACAGCCCCTTGTTGATATCACCGCGCAGGGCAGCTGCAAGCTGGGAATCGATGCAGAACTGCCCGAATTTGGCCAGTCCGTCTCGCAAACCGCATTTGATGAGGCACTGCAGACCCACGGCACATCGTTCGGCCCCGGCCCGGGCACACTCCTGCAGTTTCGCTTCCAACCGCAGGTAGCTCTGGAGCCATGGGGTCAGAACCGCTCGCGCCGGCAATCCAGCCACACTCATGAAGGTGACGATGTCCTCGGGCCTGGCTTCTGCCAGAACCTTCTTGAAATTGGGGTGGGCGTCCCCTTCTTCGGTCACGGCGAAAGGTGTTCCGACCTGTACGGCAGATGCGCCCAGGGCCAGAAGCTCCTTGATCTTCTCGTGCGTGTTGATCCCTCCGGCCGGGATGAGCGGTACTTGCTGGCGCTCAATGCCAAGCTCTTCAAAGAGCTGGAAAGTGCCCTCCAGCACCACCGGGAAATCGAAGCGAGGATCGTTGATCTCTTCAGGCTTCGGCGCTCCAAGATGACCGCCGGCATACCGGGGGTGCTCTATCACAATGGCATCGGGCAAACGCTTCTTCCGCATCCATTTCTTGATCACCACAGCGATGCCGCGCACATCCGACAGGATGGGGATCAGAGCAACCTCCGGATGGTCCACAGTCATGTCAGGCAGATCCAGCGGCAGGCCGGCCCCCATGACGATGGCCTGTGCTCCGGCCTCGCATGCCGTGCGCACCAGCGCCGCATGGGACGAAACCGCCTTCATGACGTTGACGGCCACCATCCCGTTCCCCTCCGCTATCTCCAGCGCCGCTTTGACCTCTCGCTCGAGCGCGATCATGTTGAACTCATCCAGCTTATCATGGTCGCGCACATTCCGGGCGCGCTCCATGAGATCCGCGTGGTGGTGCCGCAGATCGATGCTGGCAATAGTCCCGACAGCTCCGAGACGTGCCACGCTGCCTGCAAGACGGTGAGCGGATATTCCCACGCCCATCCCGCCCTGGACAATGGGTAGAAGCTGGCGGCCTTTCAGTACGAAAAGCGGCGCATCGATTTTCAGCATATTGAAGCGCTCCAGTGGTCGGTCAGTCTTGTAACTATTGTCACAATGGAGGGTGTAGATTTCTTGCCACCCATTGCGAGGTCTCCAACCCCGCAGAGCGGGGCCAGTCGACTATGCGGCGTCCGTTGGAACCCTCGGCTCATCATGGAGAAGAGCAGGGTCGTTCAGCCTTCCTGGATTCATATATCGAAAAAATAGCTTCGGTGAACGGTACAATATATTATGTAACAGAAATGAACGCGTCTGGCAAACGCAGTGTGTGGGGTTGGTCCATCATGGCGGGACGGCGGGGTGCTGTCGTGGAGATCCTCAAAATACCGACCAGCCGCACAAGTCCTGCCAGGGGCTGTGTGCTCGCGGTCTCAGCCGGCCCGGCCGGTGATGTACTCCTCCGTCAGTTTCTGACCGGGACGGGTGAAGATCGACTCCGTCACATCGAACTCAATCAACTGACCGAGCCAGAAGAATCCGGTGTGGTCCGAAACTCGGGCGGCCTGCTGCATATTGTGCGTGACGATCACGATGGTGTACTCGCTCCGGAGGGTCTGCATCAACTGCTCGATCTGCAGCGTGTTGACAGGATCGAGGGCGGAACAGGGCTCATCCATGAGGATGACTTCAGGTTTCACGGCAATGGCTCGGGCGATGCATAAACGCTGCTGCTGTCCCAGTGAGAGGCTCAGGGCCTCACGGTCCAACTTGTCCTTGACCTTGTCCCACAAGGCGGCTCCACGCAGACTCTCCTCGACCACGTCGGGCAGCTCCTGACTGGAGCACAGCCCGAGGACCCTGGGGCCAAAAGCCACGTTGTCGAATATGGACTGCGGAAACGGATTCGGCCGCTGGAACACCATGCCCACGCGCCGCCGCAGAGCCACAACATCCGTTCCTTCTGCGTAGATGTCCTCGCCATCCAAGAGGATCCGCCCCTCCGCGCGCGTCCCGCGAATGGTATCGTTCATACGGTTGAGGCACCGCAGGAATGTCGACTTGCCACAGCCCGAAGGACCGATCAATGCCGTGATCATCTTTTCCCGAATGGTAATGGAAATATCGGAGAGGGCGATTTTGCTCCCATAGTAGAAGTTCAGGTGGTTCACGCTCATTTTTTCCGGAACCAGCAATTAGCCAAACCTCCCCGTCACGTAGTCCTCGGTGCGTTGATCCTGAGGCCTGGTGAAGATCTCTGTCCCGGACCTGAATTCCACGAGCTCTCCCATCAAAAAGAACGCCGCGTAGTCCGCAAGACGCGCCGCCTGTTGAATGCTGTGGGGTACCATGACGATGGTGTAGCTCTTCTTGAGCTCGAACAGGGATTCCTCGACCTTACGTGTGGACACCGGATCAAGACCGGAAGTAGGTTCGTCCAGAAGCAGCACCTCCGGCTCCAGGGCCAGGCTCCGGGCAATGCAGAGTCTCTGCTGCTGGCCGCCCGAAAGGGCTGACGCCGAGTCGTTGAGCCGGTCCTTCACCTCGTCCCACAACGCCGCCTGTTCCAGACTGCGCTCCAGAATCTCGCTCAAGCGCTTCTGATCCCGAATGCCCGCCAGTCTCGGCCCATAGATGACATTCTCCCGGATGCTCCCCGGGAGCGGAAGCGGCAAAGCGAACACCATTCCGACCCGGCGCCTCAGTTGAGCGACACTGACGCCTGGCGCATAGAGATCCTCCCCATCGAGCCACACGCGCCCCTTCATTTCCGTCCCTTCGACCAGATCGTTCAAACGATTGATCAGACGGAGCAGGGTGGTCTTGCCTCCGCCCGCAGGCCCGAAAAAGACCGTGATGGAATGGGGAGGAACATCGAGCGTCACATCCCGAAGCACACACCTGCCGTCATAGCAGTAACTGACATCTTCGATACGGACCTTGGGACCTACCACTGTCGTCTCCGGCGAAAATAACTGCGGACAACCGTCGCCGCGACATTCATGGAAAGGACCAGAGCCAGGAGGACCAGGGCGGTGCCGTACTGCATCTCTTCCGGCATTCCGGGAACCTGGGTGCTGACCACGAAGAGATGGTAAGGAAGCGACATTGTCTGGTCGAAAGGGGATTGCGGAAGGCGGGGCAAGTAAAAGGCCGCTACAGTGAAGAGGATTGGCGCCGTCTCTCCCGCAGCCCGCAAAAGACCCAGAAGAATGCCGGTGATGATGCCGGGGAAGGCTTGCGGAAGAATGATGTTGCGAATCCCCTGCCAGCGGGTCCCTCCCAGACTGGCGCTCACCGTGCGGAATTCCATCGGCACGACCCTCAAGGCCTCTTCCGCCGTGCTGATGATCACGGGAAGGGTCATGATGGCCAAGGTCAGAGAGCCCGCCACAATGGAAGTCCCCATCTTCAGGAACAGCACGAAAAGGCCGAGACCGAACAGACCGTAGACAATGGATGGGATGCCCGCCAGATTCACGATGGCCAGGCGGATGCAGCGAGTCAGCCATGTATCCCTGGCATATTCCGCGAGATAAATGGTTCCGCCAACACCAATGGGGATGGACACCAGCGCGGTACCAAAGGTCAGAAGCAGGGTTCCCACAATGGCCGGAAAGATCCCGCCCGCCTTCATGCCGTCGTGAGGCATGGAGCTGATGAAAACCCACGACATCGCCTCGAAACCTTTGAGGAGTATAACGGCGACCACCAGCACCACCGGGATCACCACCACCAGCGAGACCCCCGTGAGCAAGGCGAAGCCGAGTCGCTGCACAAGATAGCGGTTCATCAGCGAAGTCCCCCACGGCGTTGTTTCTTGAAGATGGAACGGGCGGCAAGCAGATTGATCAGGAAGGTCAGGAAGAAGAGGATGATGCCAAGCCCAAAGAGAGCGTGGTAATGAACGCTGCCTTGAGCCACTTCGCCCATTTCAGCCGCGATGGTGGCCGTCATGGTGCGGACCGGCTTGAACAGAGAATCCAGGCTCAGAGGAATGCGCGCAGCATTGCCCGTCACCATCATGACCGTCATGGTCTCCCCGATGGCTCGCCCCATCCCCAGCATCACGGCCACTGCAATACCCGAGCGGGCCGCGGGAACCACCACCCGCCAGATAGTCTGCCATTGGGTGGCACCCATGGCCAACGCAGCATCCCGGTAGCTCTTGGGTACAGCGTCCAATGCATCCTCGGCCACACTGATGATGGTCGGAAGAGCCATGTAGGCCAGGATCAGAGCCCCGGTGAAGACAGTCAGGCCCGTCGGGGCTCCCAGATATTGATGGACCATCGGAGCAATGATCGTCATCCCGAAAAAACCCAGGACAACCGAAGGGATGCCTGCAAGAGTTTCGATGGTCGGCTTCAGGATCTCCCTCGCCCAGGAGGGAGCCACCTCTCGCACGAACACCGCCGTCGCAACACCCAGGGGAAGAGCAATCACCACCGCGACGACCGTCACCACCGCAGAGCCGAGAATCAAAGGCGTCGTCCCGAAGTATCCAAATGTGGGATACCACCTGGTTCCGAAAAGGTTGCCCAGGGGCACTTCGAAAAATACAGGCACGCCCTCCTTGAGGAGAAACAGAAAAATCAGGAGGACAAATCCGACCGTCGAAAACCCGAGCACCCGGATGAGGGCTTCAATGGCGAGCTCGGTCCAGGAAAGCCAGCGTGTTCTCAAATCCTCTCTGGAATTCATGACTCCACTCTATTTCGAGATGGGCACAAAACCGAGCTTGGCCACCAAAACCTGCCCATCGTGAAGCAGCCAATCCATGAAATCCCTCTTCTGTCCCAGTGGCTTCCCCGCCGTATACATGTACAATGGCCTCGAAATCGGGTACGAACCATCATTCACCGTGGCGATGGACGGCAGAACATAAGGACCCCTCCCGTCCCTGGCCACGGCCACAACCTTCTGATCCGGCGTCACATAACCCAGACCGTCATATCCAATGGCATTGACATTCAACCGCACCTCGGCACTGATCCCCTCGGAAGAAGGCATCAGGAGGGTCTCCGGGGAGAAAAGCAGGCTGGATTTCTGATTTCCCATCCTGACTACATTCTCCAGGAAGTAAACATAGGTCCCCGAATTGGATTCGCGCGAAAGGAGGACGATGGGGCGGTCCTCCCCTCCCAACTCCCGCCAGTTGGTGATTTCTCCCGTGTAGATCTCGGAAATCTGCTGGAGGGTGAGCTTCGATACCGGATTGGCGGGGTTCACCACGATGGCGATGGCATCGCGAGCCACCACGAACTCGACGGGCGAAATCCCGCGCCTTTCGGCGCTCGCTATTTCTTCGGGCTTCATCTCCCGGGAGGCGTTGGCGATGTCCACGGTTCCGTTGATCATGGCGGCAATGCCGGTTCCCGATCCGCCACCGGTCACCGAGATCCGAACATCCTGATGGGCCTGCATGTAGGTTTCCGCCCAGGCAAGGGCAAGGTTGACCAGCGTATCCGACCCCTTGTTCTCGATGGTCTGGGCTTCTTCCGAGGCACTGGTCCCCTCCGGATGGTCCTTGGAGCGCCCGCAGGCCTGGGCCAGGAGCAGCACACAGCTGATCGCGATGCATGCCGCCATTCCAGGGATCAGGACTCCGCTCCCAAAGTATCGATTCGAAATGCTTCGAGCTCTCAACCCCCCCAACCGCTTTCCATGCACACCGCCATCCAGCCTTCACCTCCGAGCCGCGTGCACACCCCTTGCCTGGCGAAGGCGCACTAAAGACACAAGCCTCCACAAACTTGAGCGGCGGGATCAGTCAGCCCCCCCGCCATCAGCTGATGATTATGAGGTAAGGAATGGTGAAATTCAACTCATTTGCACCGGGAAGTCCTCACAACCACGGTTCATATTTAATGATTACTATGGTTTATTTATGACAAAGCCGAACGGCTAGATTGAAGCCCGGAGCACATTTCAGGACCCCGAAAGGGGAAACGTCTCGGGAGCCCCCGCTGCTGCGGCGGTTCACCGAGACGTTCCGATGCATTCAGAAAGATTGACTTGAAAAAGAGATCAACGGATGTCCGCGTGGTAGTCCTGGAGAGATTTGACGCCTGCTTTTCCAGCGCGGAGGGCCTGGATTCCCCGAGCTGCAGCCACCGCCGCAGCCACCGTCGTGACATGCGGGATCCTGTATTTGATGGCAGCCTTGCGAATGTAAGAGTCGTCGTGTTTGCTCAGCTTCCCGCTGGGGGTGTTGATGACCAGCTGGATCTCACCATTCTTGATGGCGTCCACGATATTGGGACGGCCTTCATGCATCTTGTGGATGGGCTCCGCCTGAACTCCCTGCCCCACCAGGAATCGACACGTGCCGTTGGTCGCCCGGATCTTGAAGCCCAGCTCCTGAAAGCGGCGGGCCACCTGGAGCACGGCCTGCTTCTCGGGGTCCGTCACCGTGATGAGAACGGTCCCTTCCATGGGAAGCTTTTGCTGAGCCGCCTCCTGGGCCTTGTAGAAAGCCATGCCGAACGAGCTCCCCATGCCCAGCACTTCCCCGGTGGAGCGCATCTCCGGCCCCAGGACGGGGTCAACTTCCGGGAACATGTTGAAAGGGAAGACGGCCTCCTTCACCCCGAAATGGGGGAAGTGCCTGGTTCTGAGATCCATGCCGGAAAGCTTCTTTCCCAGCATGATCTGGGTCGCCATGCGGGCCATGCTGATGTTGCAGACCTTGGAGACCAGGGGCACGGTCCTCGATGCGCGCGGGTTGGCTTCCAGCACATACACCGTGTCGTGGGCGATGGCGTATTGAATGTTCATGAGCCCCACCACCTTGAGCTCCATGGCGATCTTGCGCGTGTATTCGTAGATGGTGTCCAGGTGCTTCGGGGGGATGCTGATGGGCGGGATCACGCAGGCAGAGTCCCCGGAATGCACTCCGGCCAGCTCGATGTGCTCCATGACGGCGGGCACGAAGGCGTCGGTCCCGTCCGCCAGCGCATCGGCTTCGGCCTCGATGGCGTTTTCGAGGAATTTGTCGATGAGGATGGGACGGTCGGGACTGACCCCAACAGCCGCCGCCATGTAATGCCGGAGCATCTCCTCGTCGTGGACCACTTCCATTCCCCTGCCACCCAGAACGTAGGAGGGCCGAACCATGAGGGGATACCCGATGGACCGCGCCACCTCGACGGCTTCACCAAGGGTGCTCGCCATGCCCGACTCGGGCATGGGAATGCCGAGCTCCTTCATTATCCGGCGGAACCGGTCGCGGTCTTCGGCCAGGTCGATGGTTTCCGGAGACGTTCCCATGACCGGGACGCCGGCGTCGGCGAGCTCCTTCACGATGTTGAGCGGCGTCTGTCCCCCAAACTGAACGATGACCCCCTCGGGCTTCTCCTTTTCATAGATGGAGAGCACATCCTCGACGGTGACGGGCTCGAAGTAGAGCTTGTCCGAGGTGTCGTAGTCCGTGGAGACCGTTTCCGGGTTGCAGTTCACCATGATGGTCTCATAGCCTTCATCCCTGAGGGCGAATGCGGCGTGGACGCAGCAATAGTCGAACTCGATGCCCTGCCCGATGCGGTTGGGCCCGCCTCCCAGCACCATGATTTTGCGTCTGCCGCTGCTCTCGACCTTGTCCGGCCCGTTGTAGGTGGAGTAGTAATAGGCGGCATTCTCGACACCACTCACCGGAACCGCGTCCCAGGCCTGAACAATCCCCAGGGCCTTGCGCCGCTCCCGGATTTCGCCCTCGGAAATTCCCAAAAGCTGCGCGAGGTATCGGTCGGCAAAGCCGTCCCGCTTGGCCCGCCCCAGCAGGCCGTCGGGAACCATTCCCCCCTTGTGCCGGAGGACCTCTTCCTCCAGTTCCACCAGTTCCTTCATCTGCTGGATGAACCACGGCTTGATGTGCGTCTTGGCGTACAACGCGTCGACCGCGGCACCCTTCCGAAGCGCTTCGTACATCTGGAACTGTCGCTCACTGGACGGGGCAGAGAGCATCTCCATGAGCTCATTCAGCGACCTGCTGTGGAAGTCCCCGGCGAAACCGAGCCCGTAACGGCCGTTCTCAAGGGACCGGATGGCCTTCTGGAATGCCTCCTTGTAGTTCTTCCCGATGCTCATGACCTCGCCCACGGCGCGCATCTGGGTCCCCAGCTTGTCTTCGGAGCCCGGGAATTTCTCGAAGGCCCACCGGGCGAATTTCACCACCACGTAATCCCCCCAGGGAGTGTACTTCTCAAGGGTCCCCTCCCGCCAGTAGGGGATTTCGTCCATGGTCAGTCCACCGGCCAGCCGCGCCGAGATGAGGGCAATGGGAAAGCCCGTGGCCTTGGAGGCCAGGGCAGACGACCGCGACGTCCGGGGATTGATCTCGATCACCACCACCCGCCCCGTCGCGGGGTCGTGGGCGAACTGGATGTTGGTCCCGCCAATGATCTCGATGGCCCGGACGATGTCGTAAGAGTACTTCTGAAGGCGCTCCTGCAGCTCGGGGGCAATGGTCAGCATGGGGGCCGTGCAGTAGGAATCCCCCGTGTGGACTCCCATGGCGTCCACATTCTCGATGAAGCAGACGGTGATGCACTGGTTCTTGGCGTCGCGGACGACTTCCAGCTCCAGCTCCTCCCAGCCGAGCACCGATTCCTCCACCAGGATCTGCCCCACCAGGCTCGCCGAAATCCCGCGGCTGGCAATGGTTCTCAGCTCCTCCACGTTGTAGACCAGCCCGCCGCCTGTGCCTCCCATCGTGTAGGCGGGCCGGATGACCACGGGGTATCCCAGCTGAGCGGCGATGGCCTCGGCCTCCTCCACCGTGAATGCGGGCTCGCTCCTGGGCATTTCGATGCCGAGCCGGTTCATGGTGTCCTTGAAGGCAATGCGGTCCTCTCCGCGCTCGATGGCATCCGCCTGGACCCCGATGATCTTGACCCCGTACTTCTCCAGGATACCCTTTCGAGCGAGCTCGGCCGAGAGATTGAGGCCCGTCTGCCCGCCGAGGTTGGGCAGAATGGCATCGGGCCGCTCCCTTTCGATGATCTTCTCCATGGATTCAAGCGTCAGAGGCTCGATATAGGTCGCATCAGCCATGCCCGGGTCGGTCATGATGGTGGCGGGATTCGAGTTCACCAGGACAATCTCGTAGCCGAGCTGCCTCAATGCCTTGCAGGCCTGAGTTCCCGAGTAGTCGAATTCGCAGGCCTGTCCAATGACAATGGGACCCGAACCGATGATCATGACTTTGCGGATGTCGTCTCTTCTTGGCATATGCTTCCCCCTGACCTCTCATCCTGAATTAGTGGCACTGTCACGCCCCAAGGCCCGTTCTGTCTCGCAGCTTAAAAGAGCGAGCGCAACCTATCACTTTTTTCCCCGGGAGTACACAGGATGATCCGGCAGTCTGCGATCCCTTCAGTCGCAAACCAGGTTTACAGGTTTAAGTGATGCTTATGGCATTGGGTATCTGTAAAGAGATCCTTCGGGGGCCGTACGGATATTTCGCATCGCTTTCGTGCTCGTGCTCGTCATCGTCATCGTCATCGTGGACTTGTGCGTGCCCGTCCATTCCCGATCCCGATGCAGAGTACGAGCACGAGCACGTAGAGAAGGATTGCCGAATGCCCGGACTGGCCCGCTCTCCAGTCTGAGCTTGCTTCTGGACGGCATCGCTTCATGAGGTGCCTGGTCAGCCCGTCAGAACATGGGCAGGTATCGCTCAATCTCGTAGGAGGTCACCTGGGTCCGATACATCTCCCATTCAATGCGCTTGTTCTCGATGAGCTTGTGGAAGATGTGCCCGCCGATGGCCTGGCGCACGAGCTCGCTCCCCTCAAGGTTCTGAATGGCCTGAAAAAGGCTCCCGGGCAGCGACTCAATCCCACGATTCGCTCGTTCCTCGGCGGACATGCTGTAGATGTCCTCTTCAATGGGAGCCGGCAGCTCGTACCCTTTCTCGATTCCCTCGAGACCCGCCGCCAGCATGACCGCAAAGGCCAGATAAGGATTGCAGGCGGGATCGGGCGACCGGAGCTCGATGCGCGTGGCCTTCTCCTTGCCGGGTTTGTACATGGGCACCCGCACCATGGTGGACCGGTTGCGCCGGGCCCACGAGATGTAGACCGGCGCTTCGTAGCCCGGAACCAGCCGCTTGTACGAATTGACCCACTGGTTGGTGATGGCGACGATCTCGGAAGCATGCCTCAGAATCCCGGCGATGTAGCACCGCGCCACCTTGGACAAATGAAAGGGGTCGGAGGCATCGAAGAAGGCGTTCCGGTCCCCCTGAAACAGGGACTGGTGTACGTGCATGCCGCTCCCGTTCTCGCCGTAGAGCGGCTTGGGCATGAAGGTGGCGTACACGCCGTGCTGACGCGCGATTTCACGGACGGCGATGCGGTAGGTCTGGGTGGCGTCCGCCATGCGCAGGGCTTCATCGTAGCGCAGATCGATTTCGTGCTGGCTCGGCGCCACCTCGTGGTGGCTGTATTCCACCTGAATCCCCATCTTCTGCAGGGCGAATATGGTGTTTCTGCGGAGGTCCCCGCTTCGGTCCAGAGGCGTGATGTCGAAGTAGCCGCCCCGATCCAGGATTTCGGGAGCGCAGTCGGATTTGAAATAGAAATACTCGAGCTCCGGCCCCACATAGAATGTGTAGCCCTTTTCGGCCACCCGCTTCAACATGCGCCGCAGGGCGTGGCGGGGGTCCCCCTCGTAGGACTCTCCGTTGGGCTGGCAGATGTCGCAGAACATCCGCCCGACGGGCCTCTCCTGAGGCCGCCAGGGCAGCAGCTGGAAGGTGGTCGGGTCGGGGATGGCCACCATGTCGCTCTCTTCGATGCGCGCGAAACCCTCAATGGACGACCCGTCGAAACCCATGCCCTCCTCAAAGGCCACGGGAAGCTCCTCAGAGGTGACCGAAAAGCTCTTCAGCTGACCCAGGACATCCGTGAACCAGAACTGGATGGAAGCCACATCCAACTCTTTCGTGAGCCTCAAGACGTCTTCTTCGCCTTTGCATGAAAACATTCCGCACCCCTTCCTTCAATGGTGGTCACTGCGAAATAGCCGGTGCAGTTTAGTCAAACTCAATCCCAACATCAATCGGTTACGCCGTATCCAGAATCGGTCTGGAAGCTGCCTCCTGCCGGGAGGGGGACAGCATCGCGGCAAAAGGCTGCTCTTCTGACGATGAAGCAAAAACACAACATCAAGGCTTCACTCCCTGATCTCAACCGGTCGTTCGGAAAGTCATCAGGTCCGCCTGGCCGTTACAGATAGGGCACTACCCATCGGGCGATCGCCAAAGCTTCCGGGTGGGGCTTCCACCCATCCCCACCCGCTTTCACCTGACACGCACCGCCCCATCGGGCCCTCAAGGCAACCGTCGGGCACCCTGATTCAATCCCGGCCGGTTCAGGACTTGAAGGAGCGCTCGAAGAGCTCCGCAACGGCTCGTCTTCCATCTTCGCCCAGGTGACGAGTGCCCGTCCCCACGAACGTCTTGTGCTCGATCACCGGGACGCTCTCCACCCAACCGTTGTCCATCCAGGTGAACCACGCCCTCCGATCCTGGTCGAATACGCTCAGGGGGCGGTTGAACAGCTTCGCCAGCTCCACGGCCCATCCCGTTCCCCCCTTCACGGTGTCGTCGGACTGAATCCAGCCCACCGCAAAGACCTGGAATCCGTTGTTGACCATATGGAAGATCATCTGCATCACCTTGCGAATGGCCTCGGCATTGGAGTAGCTGCGATTCATGCGCATGCAGACGATCTCCATGCTGATGTCACCCCTCTGCATCTCCTCGGGCGTCAGTGTCACGAGCCCGCGATCCCTCGAGGGTTTATGCCCGGCATAGGTGAAATTCACTTCCTGAACCCCCCATTTCTCGGACTGCACGCCGAATTCAGCCTCCGCACCATTCAGTCCACCACTGAACAGCTTGAAATCACTTCCTTTTCCCATCCTCAGCTCCCCTTTCATGGTGTGATTCGCGGCAGGGATAACCGGTCGGCTCCCGCCGCACACAGCGAATCCGCCAACACATGGCGGCCGTTCCCAAAAAAAACAAAAAACCGCGGAAAGCATCCGCGGCCCTCACCTCTCAATCTTCCACAGCTCGTGGAAATGGACCGATCAGCTTTCAACAGGAATCACGTTACGCTTTTGTGTTCTGAGTGTGACGTTTTTTCGACGGATCGAGAGGTTTGTCCCGGAGCACTCCTCCTCGCCGCGAAGAAGACCAGGGGGGAGCCCCACTGCGTCTTCGCCAATTCATCTTTCCCCGTCTCACGCCCGTCAACGACGGCAGACTGGCAGTCTGCCCAGAACTCGGCAGGCCGGGAAGCCAGGAAATCTTCCAGATGATGGGATTTGACCTCGATGCCTCGTTCGAGCAGACCGGTCCCCAACTCCGCCGCGACGAGGTTGAAGAGCTTGACGGTGACATCCCCACAGCAGACGCCATGGCAGCGGTCGTCGCTCGAGTAGGAGATCCCACTGCGCAGTGATGCATAGTAGCCTCCACGACGCATGGTGGCCCCGACCAGCCCGGGCATAGCCGCCGAGAGGGCCAGCGTGCACCCATCTTTGACATGGGCCGAGTCCAGATCGTCCACAGGTTTTCCATCCAGGAAGATACTCTGAATCACCTGCTCGATGAATGGAGGGGCCAGCCCCAGCTCGTCCTCGAGAAAAACCCTGATGCTGCCGCAGGCTCCCGCTCGCACCACAAACCCCGATTGGAGTAGCAGCGAGAAGCTCGGCAGCCCACCGGCCCGAAAGGTCATTGTCACCTGTGGTTTCAAAACCGTGCCTCCATGGCCATTCATCCATTCCATCCGATCCGTATACAAAAAACCTCAAAACTCATATTTTATCAAAGGCAATCGTATCCGAAATGTTTTTCGACGGCTGCAGTCCTGCCCGAAGCGATTCTCAAGAAGCCGCGGCGAAGCTGGTGATTAAACCCGTGTGCAAAGGAAAAGATCGTGGGATAATCATCAATGGGATCCGAGCCGGAAAGACCCATCGAACATTGAACGGAGTCATCTTCGCTCCACATTGCCGGGAACTGCCATGAGCCATTTCTTCGCCTATCTTTCGCGCATGAAATTCATCAAACGGTGGGGCCTGATGTACAACACACACCCCGAGAATATCCAGGAGCACAGTCTGCGCGTCGCTCTCATCGCCCACGCCCTGGCCATCATCCGAAACCGCGTGTTCGGGGGCCGCGTCGATCCGGAGCGCACTGCCGCCCTGGCGCTCTATCACGACGCCTCGGAGGTGCTCACCGGCGACCTTCCCGCGCCCATCAAGTACTTCAACCCGGAGATCCGGCAGGCCTCGAAGAACGTGGAAACCGCAGCAGCCCGGCGCTTGCTCCAAATGCTTCCCCAGGAGCTCCGAGAGGACTACGAATCTTTTTTCTTCTCTCCCGAGGCCGACCGCGAGCATCAGGCGCTGGTGAAAGCCGCAGACAAGCTCTGCGCCTACATGAAGTGCCTGGAGGAGGTGAGTGCCGGCAATCGTGAGTTTTCGCAGGCGGAGAAGACCTTGAGAGCAAGCGTCGAAGCTCTGGGCCTGCCGGAGGTGGGCTATTTCCTGGAGACGTTCATTCCGAGCTTCAGACTGACCCTCGATGAGCTGGGCTGAGCCTGCTCCTGTTGTTCAAGACCGCAATGGGTCGAGTGAGCGGCAGGGTCTTCAAACCCCCTGAAGCCTCCGCATCGATGGCGATGCGCCTATTTCAACACCTTTCGTCCAGTGCCCGACGAACCATCGAGAGAAGCTCCTGGGCGGCATAAGGCTTGGTCAGGAATGCGCGCGCCCCCGCAGCGACATAGTCCTCCCTGCCCCCATCCTGCGAGTATCCGCTCGAAATGAGGACCTTGAGGCCGGGGTCCATCCGAAGCAGCTCTTCGAGACAGGCCTTCCCTCCCATGCGCGGCATGATCAGATCCAGGAGCACCAGGGAGATCCTCTCCCGCTCCCGCCGGAAAACCTCGAGAGCCTCCAGGCCATCCTCCGCCGTGAGCACGGTGTAACCGTGATTTTCCAGAAGCTTGCTGGCAAAAGACCTGATGAGCTCCTCGTCGTCCACCAGAAGAATCGTTTCTTTGCCCTGCTGGAGCGTCTACTTCGACCGGTTGACCGCCACCGGCAATTCCACCCGGTCGGCCACCGGAAAATAGATGCTGAAGGTGGTTCCACGGCCCGCCTCACTGGCGCACACGATATGCCCGCCGTGGCTCTTCACGATGCCGTAAACCATGGCAAGCCCGAGCCCCGTTCCTCGACCGGCACCCTTCGTGGTGTAAAAGGGCTCGAAGATGTGCTCCCGGGTCTCACGGTCCATCCCGATTCCGGTATCCGAAACGCTCACCATCACATGACCACCGGCCTGAACCCCCACATTTCTCCGGCAATACTCCGCATCGAAAGAGACGTTCCGCGTTTGGATGACGAGCCTGCCTCCGTCGGGCATGGCATCCCTCGCGTTGACCCCAAGATTCATCAGGACCTGGCCGATTTGAGCCAGGTCGGCCTTCACGATCCTGAGGTTTTCGCCCAGGTCCAGAGACACCTCGATCATTTTGGGAATGGTGCGCTGAAGCAGCTTGCCGGCCTGTTCCACCTCGCGATTCAAATCCACCGGACACAGCTTGCTCTCCACCTTGCGGCTGAATGCCAGCAAATGCTGCACAAGATCCGCACCGCGTTGAGCGGCCGCAACGATTCCCTCCGTCTCCTGCCGCCCCTCTTCTCCGTCCTCCCGGTTCAGGAGGAGCAGCTCACCATAGCCCAGGACCACCTGGAGGATGTTGTTAAAATCATGAGCAATTCCTCCGGCAAGGGTGCCCACGGCCTCCATCTTGGAAGCGTGCTGCAGCTGGCGCTCCAGCTCCACTTCCAGGGTGACATCCCGCTTGACGGCCACAAAACTGACGATGGCGCCTTCCTCGTTGCGGATGGGAGACACGGTCACTTCCTCCTGGAAGAGGGAGCCGTCCTTCTTCCGGTTGGTCATTCGGCCGCTCCAGGCGTCGCCCCGGCTGGTGGTCTCCCAGATCGACCGGTAGAAGGACGGGTCGTGGCGGTCGCTCTTGAGGATGGCCGGGCTCAGCCCCAGGACTTCTTCCCTCGAATAGCCGGTGATCTGCTCGAAGGCCGGGTTCACGTAGGTGATCTTTCCGGCAACGTCGGCGATCATGATGCTCTCCCGGGCCTGTTCAATGGCCGTCACCAGGCCCTTGCGGGCCTCCTCCTCCTGTCTCCTCCGGGTGATGTCGTTGCCGATGCAGAGGATGCCGACGCTTCGACCCTCCGCGTCAAAAATGGGCCGATTGGTCCAGGAAATCCAGACACGCTCCCCGTTTCGGCGCATGTTCTCGTTGACATTGTTGGCGTAGGCTTCCGGGTTGGTGCAGATCCCCCGGATCATCTCTGCGAGATCGCGGCCCGAGGTTTCAAGCTCCGGGACGATGGTTCCCACCACGCTGAGACCGATGATTTCCTCCTCGCTGTAACCGAAGAAGCTCTGCGCGAATTCATTGATGAACGTCACCCTTCCCTCGGCATCCATCCGAAGGATGATGCTGTTGGCATTCTGAACCAGCTCCCGGTACTTGGCCTCGCTTTCGCGAAGCTCCTCTTCTCGGGCTCGGACGGTCCCGATCATGGATTCGAAATCCCGGGCCAATACATCGATTTCGGGATAGCTGCCTGAAAGTGGTTTGAGATCGTAGTCCCCGCGAGCGACTCTGCGGGTGTAGGCCGCGAGCGCCGCAAGAGGCTGCAGAGCTTTCCATCGGCTCAGGAGGGCGATGAGGATGGCCAAAACCCCCGACCCGATAGCTGCGACAGCCACCAGCTTCTTCATGGTTTCGATGGGAGCCAGCGCCTCCTCCACCGTCTGACAGACGACCACCGGCCATCCCGTCTGGGAGACCACCGCGGTGCTGAAGAGCCTTTGTTCACCCTCCAGGGTGCCGATCAGACTTCCCCCCATCCCGGCCAGAGCCTGGCGCACCGGCTCGAACCCTTTGAGGTTCCAGCGCTGAGCCACCAGGGAACGGTCAGCATCGGCGATGAGAGTCCCCTCCTGGTCAAAAATCCTCGCCCGGCCGGTGCTTCCCAGCT
>Ga0105094_10000703_pt1 | contig 16900 bp, 16 predicted proteins | sample PPLLak1March2015_2_FD_87023 | JGI IMG/M metagenome (GOLD analysis project Ga0105094, IMG submission 87023) | Freshwater sediment microbial communities from Prairie Pothole Lake near Jamestown, North Dakota, USA - PPLs Lake P8 Core (3) Depth... | ecosystem: Environmental > Aquatic > Freshwater >...
CCAACGCCAGCGAAGCCGTGCTGCAGGAAGCCGCACAGGGGATTTGCTACGCCAGTCATGCATACCTGCCGCAGGCTGTAGCCGGTTATGCGACTGCCGCTTATGAAAGTGTCGACCAGCTGGGTGGTGCTCCCGGAACGGTATTATCCCCCGTTGGACAGGGAAACTTATTACTCGGCATGCTGCAGGGATTCCAGGCGCTGAAGCACGCCGGTATAACTGACAGCGTACCTGTACCGGTTGGGGTCCAGGCGCTGGCTTGCGCGCCGGTGTGGGCGATCAGGCGCTACGGTGCATCTGGATTGGGTTGGGTTACAGAATCGCCGACCGTCGCCGAAGGAGTGAGGGTGCGATTTCCGGTGCGTGGAGACACTGTGCTGAGAATGCTCGGCGAATTTGGTGGTGATATGATCGCAGTAGATGAAGAAGACATCCTGAAGGGGCGCGACCAGCTGGCTGATTTGGGGTTTTCAGTAGAGCCCACATCCGCAATTGTCTGGCAGGCGCTGCAGGAAATCTTGGGAAAAGTTCCCGATCCAATCCTGGTGCTGCTGACTGGTGCGGGGTATAAAAGCCCTTAATTTTAGCTTGGTGGAGGATTTCCATGCACGAACGCGTGATTGTTACTGGGACCGGAACGATAAATTCACTCGGTCAAAACGCGGCTCAGACCTGGAAAAATGCGATCAACGGTGTTTCAGGGATTGGCCTGATCACCCAATTCGACACGAGTGATTATGGTGTGAAAATCGCCTGTGAAGTAAAGAATTTCTCACCCGAAAATTTCATTTCTGGGCGCGAGGCCCGGCGCCGAGACCGGTACGAGCAGTTCGCTGCAGTTGCCGCTCAGGAAGCCATCGCTCAGGCTGGACTGGTTATCACGGAAGAAAACAGCCGCCGGATAGGCGTTATCGTTTCCTCCGCCATTGGCGGACTGAACACCATCACCGAGACCGTCAGGCTGATTGACCGGGAGGGGCCGCGACGCATCAGTCCATTCGCTATTCCAATGTTAATGTCCAACGGCGCTGCTGGCCTGGTCGCCATCGATTACGGCATAAAGGGACCGTGCTTCTCGGTCGCTTCAGCCTGCGCTTCCGGCATCGATGCCATTGGAAATGCCTGGATGCTGCTGCGTTCCGGCATTATCGACTGTGCGATCACAGGAGCTTCCGAAGCTACCATCTCCGATATCGGGGTCGGAGCATTCGACCGGCTGGGCGCCATGTCCCGGCGAAATGAGGACTTTTCGATGACCCCTCAGCCATTTGACCTCAACCGCGATGGGCTGGTGGTCGGAGAAGGGGCGGCCATCCTGGTGCTGGAGACTGAGAAGCATGCGCGGGAAAGAGGAGCGGAAATTTTGGCTGAAGTTGCCGGATATGCTGCGACAGCAGATGCCTTCCACATCACTGCCCCGGCGGAAGATGGCGCCGGCGGCGCCCAGGCCATGCGTCTGGCCCTGGCAACAGCCGAGCTCAATCCTTCCGATGTCAGCTACCTGAACGCACACGGCACTGCCACGCAGCTGAACGACGCAGCCGAAACCCGGGCTATCAAGGCTGCGCTGGGGGATTGGGCTTATAATATTCCCGTTTCCTCGACCAAATCAATGACCGGTCACATGATGGGTGCCACAGGCGCACTGGAGACAATATTCTGCGTCCTGGCGAGCAGGGAGAACATCATCCCTCCGACTATGCATTACCACACTCCTGACCCGGATTGTGACCTGGATTATGTGCCGAATGAGGCGCGCGATTGTGAAGTGCGCGTAGCCGTCAATAATGCCTTCGGTTTCGGTGGTCATAATGCAGTGCTGGTGGTGCGTAAGTATCATTAATCGAAATAGAATTTACCAGTCAATGAACTGATGGAGCGCCAAAGGCGGTCCGATTACAAGAAACATTCAGTAATGCTTAAGAGTGTTTCTTTGGAGGGCCTGTGCCGCTCCCTGGGTTCTGGGAGAAAGTGAAATTGAAGAAAGTAATTCAGGGAGAGCCGAAGGTTGAATCACCCGAAGACCTCGCCAGGCGGTTAAATATCCCTTTCTCGAATCTATCCATTCTGAGACGAGCCCTCACCCATCGCTCTTTCTTGAACGAGAATCCCGATATGCTGGAGGATAATGAGCGGCTTGAGTTCCTGGGTGATGCCGTGCTCGATTTTCTGGTTGGGGCCTGGCTGTATAATAATTTTCCCGAGCTGGCGGAGGGTGACCTGACCCGCATGCGGTCTGCCCTGGTGCGTACCGAACAGCTGGCAGAATTTGCACGCGTCCTGGATTTAGGAAGCGCCTTGAAACTCGGGCGCGGTGAAGGCCTCGGCGGTGGTCGAGACAGGCAGATCCTGTTATGCGGGGCTTTCGAAGCCCTGGTTGGTGCCCTGTATCTCGACCAGGGATTCCATATTGTCCAGGATTTTATCGAGCCGCTGCTGGAGCCCGCCGCCAGGCAGGTGATTGAGAAACACAAGGACCGCGATCCAAAAAGCCAACTGCAGGAAATTGTCCAATCGCAGGGGTACGCTGCCCCGCAGTACCGGGTAGTCGCCGCCAGTGGTCCTGATCATGAAAAGTCCTTTGAAGTCGAAGTGGTAATTGGAGGGAAAGTGCTCGGTTTTGGTCAGGATCACAGTAAGCGCGGCGCGTCGAAGTTGGCTGCACAGCAGGCGCTGGAAAACCTGGGATTCGGTGAGTGAATAGATGGCACGGCGCTTAAATTTTCTCGAGCTGCACGGATACAAGACATTTGCCAACCATACTCCTTTTGACCTTTCAGCGCGCATTACCGCCATCGTCGGGCCAAACGGGAGCGGTAAGTCGAATATAGCCGACTGCATTCGCTGGGTGCTGGGTGAACAGTCGTTCAGCCTGCTGCGCGGCCGTAAAACCGAGGACATGATCTTCTCAGGTTCAGAAGCCCGCCCGCGCCTTGGTATGGCATCGGCTACCATCACTTTCAACAATGAAGATGGGTGGATGCCCATCGATTTTTCTGAAGTGGCAGTCACTCGCCGCGCCTACCGGGACGGGGATAATGAATACCTGATCAATGGGCAGCGTGTGCGTTTGAAAGATGTGTCGGAGCTGCTGTACCCATCCGGTCTGGCAGAACGAACCTACACGGTCATCGGACAGGGGCTGGTGGATGCTGTGCTTTCGTTGAGAGCCGATGAACGCCGGCGGTTATTCGAAGAAGCCGCCGGGATCGGTTTGTATCGTTCGAGGCGCGAAGAAGCCATACGCCGCCTCGACAGCACCCGGCGCAATCTGGATCGGGTCCAGGACATCCTGCTGGAGCTGACGCCTCGCCTCACCAGCCTTGAGCGACAGGCCAGGCGCGCCAGGGAACATGCACAGGCTGTTGGTGAGCTGCGCAGCTCACTGCGTGAATGGTACGGATACCACTGGCAGCTTGCCCAGACCGAGCTGGCAGCTGCCCAGGATAACGCGCGAGTCCAGGAGGGAAAAATACAATCTGTGAGGATTGAACAGGTGGATCGCGACCGGAAGACTTCTGATTTCCGCCGTAAGATCCAGTCCCGGCGGGAAGAGCTGAATGCCCTGCACCACGAATTATCCGGGCTGCACAGCCAGCGAGAAACGACCAGCCGGGACCTGGCTGTCGCAGATGAGCGCAGCCGGCTGCTTGAAAACCAGCTGCTCACTTCGGATTCGGACCTGGTCAATTTAGGGGTCCAATTCGACCAGGCGCAGCAGGATTTGCAGAATTCTATTGTCGAGGTCTCGAATTTTCGTGTGGAGATCGAAGAAGCGAATTCACAACTATCTGCCGTCCAATCTGAGCTCGACAGCCTGAAATTCAGGCGTGAGGAGATAGAGTCGGGAATTGCCGCAGCTCAACAGCTGGTCTCCGATTTGATGAACAACCAGGGACAAATCAAAGCCCTGATAACTGGAAATCAGGCTCGTATCTCACGCATCCAGCTGTCGCTTGAAGAAGACCAACAGAACCTGGCATCTTTAAAAACGAGTTTGCAGGAGCTGAAGTCCGGGATCGAAACCGCACTTGAATCGGCAGCCCAGGCAGAATCTGGATTCCTCGCCAGCCAGCGCCTTCTTTCTGCCCACCAGGAGAAAATGGAGCAAGCCGAAGGACAGCGCCAAAAATTTGTTGATGAGCAGGGCCGGAAAGCCGCAGAGCTGGCTGGAATGCAGGCGCAGCTCGAGGTTTTCCAGCAGGCAGAGGCATTATTGACCGGTTATACCCAGGGGACACGTCTGCTGCTGGAAGCGTCCCGGAAAGGTGAGCTGCCGGGAATCGTGGGGTCGGTGAATGACATCCTGGAAGTGCCGCCCGAGCTGGAGGTTGCCATTGCTGCGGCATTGGGCGAATATATCGATTCTGTAGTATTGGAGAAAGGGGTGGATGAAGCTCTGGATTTACTTGCCAGCGAACACAGCCGTGGGATACTCCTTCCCCTGGGAAACCTGAATGCAAGCCGTGGCCACAGCCCAGGGACGGCAGGTTCGGATGATTTTATTGGAGTGGGCTCAGACCTGGTGCGGTGCGCACAGCACCTCCGCCCGGCGGTGGAGCTGCTGCTGGGTAGGGTTCTGATCGTTCGCGATCGCCGTTCCGCTCGGAAATTCTTATCCCAACCTCTAGATGGAGAACGGCTGGTTACATTGAGCGGGGAGGTATATCATGCCTCGGGTGCAATCCAATCTTCAGCCGGGGATTCCAGGCCGGGAAGCACAATTCTCGGAAGGACACGCCAGCGCAAGGAAACCGAAATCCAGGCTGCTGCAGCTGAAAAACAGCTGGAGATAATCGAAACCAGACTCCGGGCGTCTGAGAAGCAGCTGATGGAGCTGAAAGTTGAAAATGAGAAGCTGGTGCAGAAAAGAGAGGCTCTCGAGAGCGATTGGCGAGCAAGATTATCTGAAGCGCACCAGTTGGAGCTGGCATACGAAAGAGGTGTTCAGAAAGCCGAATTCCTCCAACAGCAGGTGAATGGACATGGCATCGAGCTCCAACAGCTGGCAGAAGAAATTCTGGCCTATGAGAGTGAGCAGGAAAAAATCGGGCAGGAATTAGTCAAAGGGAAACAAGAGCTGCGCAGCCTGCAGGTCATGCTGGGTGAATTCTCCCTGGATGAATCTGGATCCCGCGCTTCATATTGGAGCACTCAGTTGGCAATGGCCAACGCACGCCTGACATCTGACAGTGAGCGCTCGGATGAACGCCGGCAGACGCTTGACCGCCTGTCTGCTTCGCGCCAGACACTCGAGAAGCGCCGTGCGGAGCTGGCTGCCGCCCTCGAAGAGCTGGCGGCTGCCAGAGAACGCCTGCAAAACCAGGAAAAACAAATCGGCGAAAAAATCAAGGTACTTCAGACGCTGATCGATCCGGCAGAGGATGAGCTTTCGAATCTCGAGACGGAACTGGGAACTGCGCTCGAATCGGAGAGCGTTTTCCGCCAGCGAATGAGTATGGCCGAGCAAATGAACGCCCAGATGCGTATCAATCTCGATCGCAGGCAGGAGGCGCTCGAGTCGCTGCGCCACCGCATCGAAGATGACTTTGGACTGGTAGCGTTTGATTACGCTCAGGAGATTTCAGGGCCGACCCCGCTCCCACTTGAAGGTATGGTGGAACAGCTGCCGCAGGTGGCCAACCTGTCACCAGACCTGGAGGATTTGATCCACCGCCAGCGCCTGCAAATTCGCCGCCTTGGCCCCATCAACCCCGAGGCGCAGGTAGAATTCGATGAAGTCAGCGAGCGCCACAATTTCCTGAATACCCAGGTTACTGATCTCAATAAAGCAGATGAAGACATCCGCCAGGTGATCAAAGAGCTGGACGAATTAATGGAGCGCGATTTTCAGAAGACCTTTTATGCGGTGGCTGCAGAATTCAAAGACACCTTTACCCGCCTGTTTGGCGGCGGCGCTGCCAGGTTGGTGCTCACCAATCCCGATGATATCAGCGCAACCGGGATCGATATCGAAGCACGCCTGCCCGGTCGTCGCTCACAGGGACTGGCGTTGCTTTCCGGAGGCGAACGCAGCCTGACTGCCACGGCTTTGATTTTCTCGCTCATCCGCGTCTCTCCCCCGCCTTTTTGCGTCCTGGATGAAGTCGACGCCATGCTGGACGAATTGAATGTCGGCCGTTTCCGTGAAATGCTGAACGAGCTGAGTCATAAAACCCAGATTATTATCATCACCCACAACCGGAACACTGTGCAAGTTGCGGATGTGATCTACGGCGTGACAATGGGGAGAGATTCCGTCAGCCAGGTCCTGAGCCTCAAGCTGGACGAGCTGGGAGACCTGGTAGAGTAGAAATCCTGCGGCGAAAGAAAACCATTTTGACTGAAGGCATCTCCAGGGCGTTTCGAAAAACCAGCCAGACCCTGGCACCCGCCACTGCTCCAACTCCTCCTGAAAGCCGCTACAACCTGTACCCGGCGTTTTCGATCTCAGGAGCAGAGATCCTTTCTGGCTACCAGGCCATCGCCTGGCTCCTGGCGGGGCAGCGCCAGGTCGTGATCGATGGGTTTGCCGGCGTGATGTGGGATTTCTTGCGAACCAGCCTGGAACGGGAATTAAACGAATTGGGCATCCAAGCCAGGTTCCAGGATATATCCCAGGCCTATAAAAGCCAGGCATCGATCGAGAATATGATCGCACCTTACCTGGGCGGGGATGATCCGGTGTTCGGTTCCAGGTTCCCGGGTGAGCTGGCAGACTTCTTCGATCTGGAGAAGTTAGCCCAGATCCACCCGGAGGAGAGCAGTACTCTCAACGTGCTCTACGGCTGCGGAGCTGTACTGGCAGGTTGGGATGGTGTCCTGGTGTATGTGGATGTCCCTAAAAATGAAATCCAATTCCGCATGCGAGCTGGGAATATCCAGCTGCTGGGAGTCTCGCCGCCGGCAGATCATAAATTGACATATAAGCACCTCTACTTTATTGACTGGCCTGTCCTCAATCGCCATAAATCACAGCTGGTAGCAACCCTCGCCTGGTTCATCGACGAGCAGCGCCCCGCTGAGCCGCTGATGATATCCGGAGACGGCCTGCGGTCGGCGCTCGCGGAGCTGAGTGTCTCAGCATTCAGGGCTCGGCCCTGGTTCGAGCCGGGTCCCTGGGGGGGCCAGTGGATCCAGGAAAATGTCCCTCAGCTGACCCGGGATGTGCCCAATTATGCCTGGTCGTTCGAATTGATCTCGCCGGAAAATGGGATATTGCTCGAAAGCGGTGGGCGGCTGCTTGAAATATCCTTTGATATGCTGATGTTCTACCGCCACCAGGCGGTGTTGGGTGATTTTGACCTGCAATTCGGTTTTGAATTTCCGATCCGCTTTGACTTTCTGGACACTTTCGATGGCGGCAACCTGTCCATCCAATGCCATCCCCTGGCCCATTACATCCGGGAGCATTTTGGGGAGAATTTCACCCAGGACGAGACTTACTACGTGCTGGACTGCAAACCGGGTGCGAGAATTTACCTGGGATTCCAGGAAACGATCGACCCTCGGGCCTTCCGCCAGCAGCTTGAGCTCAGCGCGCGCGAGGGCATTCCGGTGGAGATCGACCGGTATGTCAACAGCGTTCCCGCACACCGGCACGACCTGGTCCTGATCCCTGCCGGGACCATCCACGGCTCTGGAAGAGACAACCTGATCCTGGAGATCAGCGCCACCCCTTATATTTTTACATTTAAAATGTACGATTGGCTCAGGCTGGACCTGGACGGAAAGCCGCGCCCTTTAAATATCGAGCGGGCCTTCGACAACCTGGTCTTCGATCGAAAGGGCAAGAAAGTGCAGCAGGAGTTGGTTTCGACTCCCAGGATGCTTTCTCAAAGCGATGATTGGAAAATCATTCACCTGCCGACCCATAAAGAGCATTTTTATGACGTGGTCCGCATCGAGTTCGACCACCAGGCAGAATGGCGGGCAGGAGGCTCGCCCCTGGTGATGAACCTGGTGGAAGGAGGGCCGGTGGAAATCCGGACCCCAAATGGACGCCGGCTACAAGTAAACTACGCTGAGACAGTGGTAGTACCGGCCGCAGCAGGTCACTGCCAGTTTGTTAACCTGGGTGAACATCCGGCAAAACTGGTGGTGGCATTCCTGAAGGCGGGCTGGTTTACCCGGCCCGAACACCGCTGGCTTACAGCAGCGAGTACCTCAGGATCAACAGTATGGAAGGAGAAAAAATGGCTTATTGGAAACTGTACCTGGAAAGCATGATTGCAGCCCAGCAAGGGATCATCGAACGCCAGGCTGCCGAGATCGAAGAAGCTGCACGCCAGGTCACCACCTCCCTGCGGGCCGGTGGGGTGGTGCACCTGTTCGGATCCGGGCACTCGCATTTGCCGGTTGAGGAAGCTTTCTACCGCTCGGGTATGCTGGCACCGGTCAGTCCGCTGCTCGATCCCAGCCTGATGTTCCACGAGGGAACCGAAAAGTGTATCGTCCTGGAAAAATGGGAGGGCTACGCCACGCGTTTCGTGGTGCCTCGCTTTGACCTGCGGGTAGGGGAAATCATGATCGTGTTTTCGGCTTCTGGCAGGAATAATGCGCCGGTGGAGGTCGCGATAGAAGCCAAAGCCAGGGGCTTGTTCACGATTGGAGTGACCTCGCGCCGCTATTCTGCCGCATTCGCCTCCCGGCATTCCAGCGGGAAGCACCTATGCGATGTGGTTGACCTGGTTTTGGACCATGACGTCCCTCCAGGGGATAACGCAATACCGATCTCTTCCCAGCCAGAATTAGGCACCACCGGCGCCATGTCGACGGTGCTGGCGATGTTGATGATCCATGCAGTTTTCAGCCAGGTAATTGAGAACTACCTTCAGGCAGGAGAAATACCCCCTTTGATGCGCTGTCCGAATGTGGGCTCCGAAAAAGAAGCCCTGGAAGCCAATAAAGCGACACTGGACCAGTACCGCTCCCGGCTGCCTTTTCTATAACCCCCCTGGCGCGCGAGGCAGGACATTGCCCACCGGCAATTTCCTGCCTCGCGGATTATTACCTTTCAGAGATCAGGGTCTATCAGTCTTCTTCCTGGTGATACTTGAAGGAGACCCTGACTTTTGCCCGGTACAGCACGACCTTCCCATCGTCAATCTGCAAATCGAGCTCTACCACTTCGGCAATGCGCAAATCGCGCAGGGATTTGGCTGCCGTCTCAACTGCTGCCGCGGCCGCCTTTTCCCACGATTCTGGGCTGGTGCCGACCAGGGTGATTACTTTATAAACTGTCTCAGCCATTGTTCCTCCTTGCTGGAATTGTTCGGATTAGGAAATGCTTGATATTCGGATCACGGGATTTCCTGGGGTATCTGTTCACTTTGCTGGCTGTTTGCCAATATGAACTGCAGGATTTCGTTGGGAAGGGCAGGTGTCTCTGGAACAATGTCTATCCACCAGTCGCGGATTTCTATTTCACCTGATTCGCGCACTTCGGTCAACCAATCCTGGAATTCCTGTTCTCGATTTTGCTGGTAAACATCCGTCGAAACCGGGACTTCATCATGCCCCAGCACGCGCAGGATATGCCAGCCGAATTCGCTCTTAATCGGTTCGGTGGTTTCACCGATCTCGGCGGCGAAAGCCGCATCCTCGAATTCCTTCACCATCTGACCGCGACCGAACCAGCCGAGATCGCCGGAAGTGTTTTTGTTGCTTTCATCAGTCGAATAGGTGCTGGCCATCAATGTCCAGTCTTCGCCCTCCTGCAGGCGGGTGGAAATATCTTTAGCCAGCTCTTCATCATCGACCAGGATGTGCTGGGCCCAAACCTGTTCCTCGGTCGCAGAGACCTCGCCCAGGACCGTGTCCATCAATTTTTGCCGGTAAAGCTGGGATTCAATCACCCGGCGCAAGGTTTCCTGTTCGATACCGTAGTTTTCCTGGAGTTGTGTAAAGGTATCCGCGATCATGGTGGCGTAGCCTTCGGTGGTGAATGGTGTCGGCGTATGGGTGGCGGTCGGGCTCAACACCGCCGTAGGAGAGCTGGTTGAGCTGGGAGCCAGGGTTTCGGTGGCAGGTGGCAGCTCTGCAGTTGCCGATGGGGTGATCCCGGGTGCCAATGTCAGCGTGGGAGTCAATGTGGCTGTCGATGTAATCGTGGGAGTCACGGTCTCGGTGGGCGTTGGTGGGATCATGGTGAGCTGAAAGTCGGAGAAGGTGGAGGTCGGGGCGATTTCAAGCGTGGCGGAAGGAGTCGGTGTGCCGTCGGGATAGAATCCAAAAGCAGCCTGGAATGCCTGTTCAACCTCTGCATCTGTTACGGTGATTCCCAGTTTTTCTGCCTCCTGGCGAATGAGGGCGTCATCGACGATCGTATCCATCACCTGGTTCCCCATGATCGATGGGGTTAGCTGGGCCTGGACCTGCTGCAGCTGCTGGACAAAGTTTTGAGCCATAGATGGGTCCTGCCCGAAATACTGCGCCATCTGGTAAGTATTTTCGGCATTACGGACCATCACATAACGCACATAGCGCGCTTGTTCCTCAAAAAAGGAGCTGCGAATGGGTTCACCATTCACCAGCGCCACCGGCCGGCGTTCTGCCAGAACAGTCTGATTGAGGATGCCGAAGATAATCAGGGCCAAAACGGAAACCACTACAACCGCGGCTGCGATCATGATGTATTGTGTCTGGCGGCGTTCTTTTTCAAGGCGAGCCAGGTGTTTTTTCGTTGGTGCTATTGGTTTTTTAGGATTATTTGCCATTGTTAAACCTGAATATCCAAACCGGCGGCTGTTTGAGTAGCCCGGAACAGCGGTGCGTGCACAACCTGGCACTCCTGAAAAGCGCCGGTTTGGATAAGATTATCGCAGTACCTCTCCGGAATAGGGCAGCAAGGCGATGTGGCGAGCACGCTTGACCGCTGTGGCCAGGGCTCTCTGGTGCCTTGCGCAAACTCCGGTCTGCCGGCGAGGGCGGATTTTTCCATCATCGGTCACGAATCTGCGTAAGACATCTTGTTGTTTATAGTCGATCTTCATGTTTTTTTCGGAGCAGAACGGGCAAATGCGAGGTCGCGCAAAAAACCGCCTGCCACCTGGCCCCTGGCCTTCACCTGTATCAATCTGGTTATTCACTTTCTTTCTCCTGTATAGCCTCCAAAACCAGGAGGCTGGTGATTTTATTCTTCGTGATAATCATCGTCCAGGACTTCTGCGGAAGATGATTCCCTTCGTTCATCGAGCATAATCATCTCGTTGGCAACAATTTCGACAGCGGAATGCTTCAAACCTTCGTTGTCTTCCCAATGTCGTGTCTGAAGCCGGCCTTCAATGTAGACCTGGTTGTCTTTGAGGAGATACTGTTTGCAAATCTCAGCCAGGCTGCTCCAGGCAACCACGTTGAACCATTCCGTTTCAGTCCGTCTTTCACCATTGGCAGTGTTCCAGCTGCGGTTGGTTCCGACGCTGAAGGTCGTGACCGGACGCCCGGATGGTGTGTACCGCATTTCAGGATCGCGGCCCAGACGCCCGATGATCATGACTTTATTCAATCCACGGTTCATCTTCGCTCCTTATCCATTACCGGTAAGAACACGGCCTCTTGCAGTGAAATCCTATTTGGCGACCAGCATATAGCGTATGACTGGTTCTAAAAAGCGAAGATTGCGGTCGAGCTCAACGCCAAAGGTTGGTGCCATATTCACATTTAGCAGAAAATATTGACCTTCGGTGTATTTGCGAATGGGATACGCCAGCTGGCGCTTCCCCCAGACATCAGTCTTGCTTACTTCGCCACCGCTGTCTTTGATCCAACCGGAAATGCGGCCGACAACGTCAGCAAAAGCGGTATCGTCCAGGTCAGGCTGGACTATTACAACTACTTCATATTCGCGCATGGGGATGCCTCCTTTCCTCGGGATTGTCCCTGGACAGCGCCGTAAGCGCGCCAGAAACGGAAAGGTTATCTGAATTTCAGTTAACCAGGGCTGAAGTTTAGCACACTGCCGCCATTTTGGGTAGGGAAGATTATATAATCGATGTTAGCTTGAATTCGCCTCTTGACGCCCGGTGCTCCACTAAGTAAGATGAACTGGATTGCCTGGGATTAAGGAGTTTTATTGGACATAACAGATCAAATCGTTGAACCAGAAAATATGCGACGGGCGATGCGCAATTGGGCCACGGGCGTTACAATCGTAACATCGATTTATAATGGTACCCGTCACGGGATGACTGTGAGCTCGTTTACTTCCGTCTCCATCGATCCAGCCATGGTGCTGGTGTCTTTGCAGGATAATGCCCGCACCCATAGGTTGGTAAAAGAATCCGGTGTTTTCGCCATAACTATCCTCGATCAAAGCCAGATTGCAATTTCCGACCGGTTCGCAGGCAGGCAAACGGAAAAGCTCGACCGTTTTCTGAGTGTGGACACATTCACCCTGGTGACAGGTGCACCCCTGATTCGCGGTGGCCTGGTCAGCTTTGATTGCCAGGTGTGTGATACTTATGATATTAGCCAGCACACCCTTTATATCGGCCAGGTTCTGGCGATGCAGAAAGGGGATGGGAAACAACCGTTGATCTATTTTAACCGCCAGTATCATTCAATTATTAAAACTTGATAACGTTCAGCCGGTTTCCTTAGGATCAATATGGATGACCAATTACAGGAAAATGAGCGCGGGCTGCTGTTGACGATTGCCCGCCAGGCACTGGTGGATGCTGTTAGCGGGAAGCGCCTGAGAAAGCCGGATTTAGATCGGTTGCCGGAAAGCTTACGGCAGCCCGGCGCGACTTTCGTCACTCTCACCGAGGGGGGCTCGCTGCGAGGCTGCATCGGCGCCCTCGAAGCCAGCCAGCCACTGGCCTGGGATGTGCAGGAACATGCGATGGCTGCTGCCCTGCAAGATCCAAGGTTTCCACCGGTCCAACCTGTGGAGCTGCCTGAGCTCGAGATCGAAATTTCACGACTGACGGCACCCCAACCTCTCCCGTACGGCGACCCGCGCGAGCTGCCTGGATTGTTGCAACCGGGTATTGACGGGGTAATCCTCAGCCTGGGACGCCGCCGGGCCACATTTCTCCCGCAGGTCTGGGAAAAGATTCCCCAGCCGGAGGAGTTCCTGGATCATCTGTGCCTGAAATTAGGGACTTCGGCTGACTTCTGGCTGCACAACAAATTGGATGTGTTTATATACCAGGTTGAAGAATTCCACGAGCAAAGCCAGCACTGATCTAAATCTGTTCGAAGCTTTCTACAGGTATTACAAACAGGGTAGCCCTTTTCTGATTCGCTTCCACCTGTGGAGATAGGCTTCTGCGAATTTCCTCGATTGCCAGGTCCAGGCGCTCGTCCCTGACCCCGATCACGAAGGTGGTCGAGCCGCGCCGGAAGAAACCACCTGTAGAAGCAATCCGTGTTATCCTGAATTTCCCTTCGACCAGGGCTTGCGAGACTGCATCGCAGTCTGTGTTTTGAATAATGGCGATGATCAGCTTCATCACATCTCCTCGTAGCGTTCAACTATTACGCTGAACAGGGTCGCGCCTCCAACCGTAACGGGTGTCGAAAGCGGCAGGTGAAAAGGAGAGCCATCGATCGGCGTGGCGACATATTCGATCCTCCTGCGGCAGATCTGAGTCAGAATTTCGTGCACCTGGTTTTCCTGACCTTCATCCGTGCCTATCAGGAGGGTGACGTTCCATCTGCCCAGGAAGCCCCCTGAGCTCGACATGCGTGAAACCGGGAAGCCAGCCTGGTTTAATGCGCTTGTTGAAAAATCCGCATCTCGCATCTGGATGATGGCTGTTATCAGTCGCTTGACCATAGAAGTTGTTTTTAGCTGAATCAGGCCTGAGACTTACTGCGATGCCCTGTCGTGTTTCTCAGGCAGTTTCCTTCTCCAGGGCGATGATTTGAGGAGCAGGGTCCTCGACATTTACCGTCTGCCCATCCGGGAAGATAACTGTTGTTTTGTCCTTCTGTTTCAAGACCGTTAATCCTCGATATTTTACCGTAATTGGCCAAGGAAATGGGTTGAATCCTGCCACGGCTACCCTGTGAGGTGAAATCAGCCGGATGCCCAGGGTGTTCAGGAAGAAGCCGAGCGGCGCCAGCCCCGTCAGCGCATCTCTCTCGCCCTGCCCCTGGCCGGATTCTACGCGGTACATGCGTCGAAAGGCAGCTTCGCGCTTCAGGGTCTGGATAATGGTATCGATTAACCTGGTACACAGGTCCGCAGCTTCCTGTCGATAGCCGTAGCTGAGTAATCCCTCTCCGATCAGGGCATTCCAGGCCGGGTTGGCGCAGTCGCAGACCGTGGCGGCTTCGCTGGGAGGTACTGCACAGGCCGGGATACCGTGCGTCCGCCAGAATTTAAACGGGTTAAGCAGGCTTCCTTCTACCAGCTCGACAGCGCGCTCGCGTTGGGGGATGCCGCCCCATAAAGGCATCAGAGAACTGTAAAAGACCTGGTGGAAACCGACGCTGTAAACATTCAGGTAATCACTGGCACCCAATCCCTGGACTTCGATTTTTTCGATGGATGAATACAGCAGCTCACCGGTTATCCGTCCCTGATCGAACATCCAGCGGATCTGTGTATCCGCCAGGTGTTCGATCCTTTCACGCTCTGAAACTCCCTTGCCGTGAATAAAAATATTAGGAGTCGGCCGGGAGCCTGAATTTGACTGGACATGAATCAACAGCCGAACCGGGTGGTTGAATTTCTGTTCGATAGTGATCATTCCCGGGCCGGTCTGATTGCCCAGCCAGGAACCGATCGTGCAGTAATGCGATTCACGGTCTCTATCCAGGTAACCTGCTTCGACTGAATCCCAGCATTCTTCGACAGCCTGGCGCAGCTGCTCGGCAATGGTCTGGATCTCCGCCAGCTCTTCTTTATGTCCCAGCTGGCGCGCGATTTGCATCAAGGACTGGCATTCACGGTAAAGATATGCACACATAGCCGGATTCTCGGCCGAGGAAATCTCGGCGCCTTGGGACCAGTTTAGCCAGGGAGAATAAGCCGGGTGGTCTTCCATCCCTCCCTGCGCGGGGTGATCCCATTCGGGGAAGCCGTCCTGGTCTCTATCGTGCCGGGGGGTGAACCAGGACCTGAGAAACGCCAGCAATTTTGTAAAAACCTGTCCCAAGAATTCATGATCTTCTGTCCCTTCAAAGATCATCCATGCCAGGCTGCTGAGGACCGGCGTTGCGTTCAGCCTGCCCCGCTGTCCCGCCAGTCCTGGTTTCCAATCAATTTCACCACCTTCTTCCTGGACGGATAAGAAATTCAACAACAACCCTTTAGCCAGCTGCGGAGCCGCCGGCATGATGATGCTTGACAGGTAATATGCATCCAGGGCGGTCTGTCCATTCCAGAGATGGTTGTAATCACTACCATCCCCCCTGAGTGAATAACCCTGGTCTGGTGTGCGTGTCATCACACTCGATGGGTAAGGCAGGTGCTCTGTAGGACCGGTGAACGACTCGATTGCTTTCTTCTGAGTGAGCATGAACACTGCATCCCAATCCGGATCACCGGTCAGGACCTCCACCTGCTGGGAATTCAGGCTTTCTAACCTGGATCGCTCCGCTTCCCAATTCCTGCCCGCGATCGAGCGCGCCAGGTTGAAAGAATCGGTCGTATTCGCTACCGCTGCCAGCACCCAGGTCACCTGGCGTTCTCCATTGGCTGGGATTTCCAGGTTCAGTCCCAGGGAGGGATATATGCCGGCGCCAGGCTTCGGCCCGCCGGTCATAAAAAGGACTGGTTCAAGCGAATCCGTTTCACCTGACAGCACGTTCACAGACTGGATTTCTGTGAATGCCATGCGCTGACCCTCCGCTGGAGTGAGCTGTGCGATCCATTCGAATTTAATTTGCGCCGTATCTCCGCTCAGGTTCATCATCCGAACTCGGCCTGAAATCACGTGTGATTCTGGAACCCAATATTCAGTGATAACGTCTATACCCTGGAAAGGACTGTATTTGAGCATTAAGAAGTTCGGAAATAAAAGTTGGATTACGGGCTGGCTGTGAAAAGTGGCAGGATCGATGCGGGTGGATTCCTGGAATGTGTAGGAAGGAAATTGTCGCATTGAACGCGCTCGCAAACCGTAAGTGGTCTGTAACGATACTGCCGGCGGTGAGCCTTTCCCAAAAACCAGCTCCCAAATATGGTCGTCGGTGTAATCGGTCGGTCCTAACCGTACATCAGCAGCCAGGGTCAGGCTTAGTGGGTCATCCTGTGTCAGGTTCCAGGTTCGCATATCTACATTTTATGGCATCTTGCTCAGCAGGTCAAAGGGAACTGACCTTTTTATGCTAGAATGAACCATTAACAGGCAATCTCGATGGAGGAGAAGATGGATTTATTTCGAAGGCGGCCTCGCGGCCTGTATTTCGAAGAATTTGAAACCGGCCAGAGCATTATAACGGCTGCCAGGACTATCACTGAAAGTGATGTGGTCAGTTTTGCCGGGCTGACCGGAGATTTTAACCAGATACATATTGATGCCGAATTCAGCCAAAATTCACCTTTCGGCCAAAGGGTCGCTCACGGACTGCTGGTCCTATCCATTTCCATGGGTTTGGTGGTGCAAACAGGTGTGATGGAAGGTACAGTTTTAGCCTTCCGCGAGATCCAGGAGTGGAAGTTCAGCAAGCCGGTTTTCCTGGGGGATACGCTGCATGTGGAATTAATTGTGGTCGAGACCAAGGAAATTCCACGCCTGGCGGGTGGGTCGGTGCTCATTGAAGCTAAGGTGATCAACCAGCGCGCTGAAATTGTCAATAAGGGGGTATGGAACGCGCTGGTGGCTGCGCGCCCTAAAGCAGATTAGCACGTGACCCAAAAAATTGACTTTCAGCATCCGTTGCCTGGAATTCCAAAACGAAGAATATGAGTGACAATAATCCAATCCCGATTCGGGATGATTCC
>Ga0105094_10000709_pt1 | contig 16829 bp, 18 predicted proteins | sample PPLLak1March2015_2_FD_87023 | JGI IMG/M metagenome (GOLD analysis project Ga0105094, IMG submission 87023) | Freshwater sediment microbial communities from Prairie Pothole Lake near Jamestown, North Dakota, USA - PPLs Lake P8 Core (3) Depth... | ecosystem: Environmental > Aquatic > Freshwater >...
TACGCCAAGCCCGTCAGATCTCCACCGAGATGAACATCCCCTACAAGACGCTGACCCTGATCCTGGCCGGACTGGTCGCCGAGAGACTGTTGGTAGCCGCTCACGGGCCCCGTGGGGGCTATCGCTTGGCACGCGACCCCAGCGAAATCAGTCTCCTCGATATCGTGGAAGCCGCCGAGGGACCGGCCACGTTTGACCATTGCGTTCTACGCGATGGTCCCTGTGACTGGGAACAGACTTGTCCCGTGCACGACACCTGGGCCCGCACCCAAGCAGCCCTCACCCGAGAGCTGGCTTCAACCTCCCTCGCAGAGATGGCTGCAGTCGACGCCGCCATCGAGGCCGGTTCGTATCAGCCCGAAGCCCCTCCCCATACCCGGCTCACGGATCGACACGGCACCCGCAACTAGACGTCCTTCGCCGGGTCGCCGTCAGCTCGGCTCCGGAAGCGTTAGAGCGTCGGATTGACCGGCCGACGTCGACGGGGTTGACGGCGCATTCCTATTCGGGGTGCAGTTGGCTCGCCGTCGGGGTCGGGCGCCCGAAGCCCTGCCTCATGCGTGGGGACCTCGAGTTCAGACTCGTCGAGTAACGCCGTCCGGCTGTTGCCGAGCGTTTCTGACCGGTCCTGCTTCGTCGGACCCTTCGGCTGGCATTGGTGAGCGACATGCAGCCAGACGAGCTTGCCGAGCGCTACCTGCGGCGGACGGACGGTACCCCGTCGGACGACCGTACGGCTTCTCGGCGCTCGCCCACGCCCGTGTTGTCACCCCAGCCTCGTCGGTTGGCGGTGAGGCCTTGACCGTCTCATTAGGTGGGACGTGATCCATGAGGACAAGCCGGCGTCTCAAACCAACTACACCGAAACCGGGCAAGCGAGTCAACCGGCGCGTGCAGCCCGACATCACCCGAGGCACCTCGCAGAAAGAGAGGTGCTTCGAAGCCGGAGTGTTGTGGGCCGCCTGTGGAGCGCGAGACCTCAGGATCGTGAATCGAGCGAGCCAAAGGCGGCCAGCAAATCGCTCTGACCAGGGAGTTTGGTGGAGCTGGGGGGATTTGAACCCCCGACCCCCCGTCGACTGAGAGGTGCCTCGGACCCCAATCCTGTGGTACACCTGTGGAGCGAGGTGTCGCGCGTACGTCCGAAAACCCCTCCTCGGGCCCAAATCAGGCTCAGGCATTTCTCCAACGAACACAAGGCCAAAACGTGGAGCTGACGGCATTTGAACCCGTGACCCCCTCGTTGCGAAAGATGCGGCCAAACCCCTCCGACCAGGGGATATGGCGGCTCTTCACAATCTTGTGAAGAGGCTGTGGGACCAGCGACGAGAGACGTCGTGAGACTCGATGAGAATCGGTCAGGTGCTCCCGCGTGCCGGAGGCGACTACCGGATCGGGGTGCGGTCCCAGCTGGTCGATGGCGACGCCATCCGCGACTGGAGCAGGAACTGCTCGTGGGAGCCGTGAGTCGACGCTCGTAGGCGGCTCAGCGGGTCCGGTAGCACGCGTAGATCAGTCCGCTGTCGAGGCACGCTCCTCGGCCAGCTCGAGATCGAGGCGAACGCCGTCGGGGAAGAACCGCTTGCCGCCACCCACCACGCTCGTCGTGACGAAGAGGTGGTACTCGTCCACCAGCCCGGCCGCGATCGCCTGGGCAGCGAGGTTCGGACCGTCGACGCTGAGGTCGTGATCGGACTCGGCTTTGAGCTTGAGCACCGCGTCCGGGTCGAAGGCCCGCTCGATCCTGGTCTTCGCGCTCGACACCGACTCCAGTGTCGTGGAGTAGACGACCTTCTCCGCGGCTTTCCAGTCGGCGGCGTACTGCAGGATGTGCGGCGGCACGTCGGGCTCGGTGTCCACGGTCTCCCAGAAGACCATCGTCTCGTACATCCGCCGGCCGTAGAGGTACGTGCCCACGTGGCGGAAGACGTCGCCGATGAAGGTGTGCACCTCCTGGTCCTCGGCCCCCCTGCCGAGGTCGCCCTCCGCTGCCTCGGCGTAGCCGTCGAGCGAGGTGATCATCGAGTAGATGAGCTTGGCCATGTTCGGCTCCTTCAGCTTGTGACGAGTCACACGACTCGCCTCCAGTTGACCCTCTTAATCGTCGCGCTACCTTTCTTGGGCGAGGCTCTGAGCCTGCCCTGCGTGTATGTCGCTCACCCATTCCCATCCGGGCTTGGCCGATGAGCCAATACGCGGGTCGCTGGGATCGTGGCCGTCACGCAAGGCGTGCACGTACGCGCGATCCAGTTCGATCCGTGCGCGCACCTGACCAACTCTGCCGACGGACCCGTGACCTGGGATGACGACATCGACGTCGTCCGCCACGCCCTCGAGCAGCCGCAGCCCAACGAGGTAGTCCTCGATCGGGTCATTGGTCATGTTGAAGTCGTCGAGCATCGGAATGAAGACATCAGAGAGCATGTCGCCGGCGACGAGAACGCCGTGTTCTTCGATGAACAGTGCCGCGTGGCCCTGGGCATGCGCCGGATGCTCGAGAATCCGAACTTGAGGGCCATCCCAAGGAAACTGCGCAGCTTCGGCGGGCAGACCGGTGATGAGGCCGAACAGGTCCAGCGGTATCTCGTCGGCGATTTCTGGCGGTAACCCCTCGGCGACGCGGGCTTTCCAGTCCGCGTTAGACAGCAGATCTCGCATATAGGCCGCGCAGCGGGCTGTTCCGTAACGGGGCGCTTCTCCAAGCTCGGCGTGCCAGAGCACGTGGTCCCAATCAGGATGCGTCGAGAAGCCTGCCGCTACGGGCTGGCCCAAATCGCGAAGGTCGTTCGCCAGGCATGCCATTTCGTCGCCTGTTATCCCGGCGTCTATGAGCAATACGCGGGTCCGGCCTTGCACGACAACGGTGTTGTTTTGGAGTAACTCGCTCTGGTGGGTCAGCACACCTTCCGCGACCTGGTTCAGCATGAGGTTCCTTCCGCTTGTGTATTGCAGCCGCTCACGCCCGGACGGTTCGTCCCGACCATCCAGTCCTTCGTGGTTCGGACCCGCCACGAAAGCGTCCAATGACATCGTGAAGTGCCAGAGCACTTCTACCTCTGTGGTCTGCGCCTTTGTGTCGTTCATTCGTTGCCTCCTGCCATGTGTCTGTTCGCCAGGGTCACCCTGTCCTGTCCAGCGCGGCCCTCCCTGGCCGCTGGTCATCCGTCAGGCAGAACTTCCTACATGCGTGCCATTTCGTTCTCATTGGTGGTGATGTGTTGTGGTTCATGCGAGCGCCAGGGTGGCAACTGCAATGGTGCAGACCCCGATGCCCGTTCGTTGTCCGGTGTCGATCCGTTCTCTGAGCACGCTGGCTGCGAGCAGTACGGTGATGGCCGGGTAGAGGGAGGCGAGGACTGCGGCGATGCCGAGGCTGGTCGTTTCGGTGGCGACCATGAATGCGAGGGTGCCCGAGGCGCCGAGCACCCCGGACGCGCTTCCCCATCCGACCACGCCGCGGCGGGGGCGCCATGGCTGTCTGAGGCTGATGACGACCACCAAGGTCGCTATCGCGCCCACGAGTTGGTTGGCGGCAAGCGGGAGCAGGCCGGCGTTGTCCGAGATCTGGCCGAGTGCGACGAAAAGGATCCCGAAGCCCGCTCCTGCGGTCGCGCCGTCGATGAGCGCTCCCCGCGTCCCCGCCGGTCGATCAGACGTGGTGTCGCGGGAGACCAACCAGATCCCGGGAAGTGCGGTGAGGACACCGACCCAGACCAGCCAACTGGGACGCTCGCCGATGGCTACGCCCACGAGAACGGGAAGGGCAGCGGCCCCGACCGCCGAGATCGGCGCCACGAGGACCATGCGTCCGCGGGCGAGGCCGCGGAACAGGAAGATGCTGCCGGTGGCCGAGCTGACTCCAGCCAGGAGCGCCCAGGCGAAGTCGGTCGTGACCAGGCTGCCCGGCAGCATCATGCCCGCGACGAGCATGACAAGCCCGCCAGTGGCCTGCCCGACCAGAACGACGTGCCATGAGGAGTGCCGACGCGAACCGGCGCCGCCGATGAAGTCGGCAGCCCCGTACGCCAGAGCCGAAGAGAGTGCCAGGAGAATTCCGGGGTTCATGGCATCGAACGTACGGCTGATGCGGTCCAGTGTGAAGGTCCATTTCCGGACCTGGCGAATGGACCATTTGGTAGCCTGGGGGCATGACGGTGGAATGGGCGGGCGGTGGCCCCGACCTTCTGGTGGCGCTGGATCGGGGTGCCGGTCCGCTGAGGATTCAGATCCAAGACCAGTTGCGGGCAGCCATCCGCGAGCGACGGCTCGGCGCCGGCGAGCGATTGCCGTCGACTCGACGCCTGGCCGAGCTGCTCGGCGTGTCGCGCGGCACGGTCGTCGATGTCTACGAGCAGCTGCTGGCCGAAGGGTACGTTGAGTCGGCGGTCGGCTCAGGGACGCGGGTGGCCGCCATGCCCACCGGCGGGCCCGCTCGGGAAGCGCCCGGCGTCGCTGCGGCCTCGGCCCCATCGTCCGGGCCGGCCGTAGCCGACTTCGAGTATGGCATCCCCGATCTCGCCTCTGTGCCGTTGACCGCCTGGAGTTGGGCGATGTCGGAGGCAACGCGGACCCTTCCGACCGCCGAATTGGGTGACGACGATCCGGCCGGTTCGAGGCACCTCCGAGAGGTTGTCACCGCCTACCACCGCCGCGTTCGGTCGGGCTGCGCAGTCGCCGAGGACGCCGTCGTCGTTTCAGGTTTCCGTCAGGGACTGGCTTTCGCCCTTGCGACGCTGGCACAGCACGGTATCGGTCGCATCGCGCTCGAGGACCCCGGCCCTCGCGAGCACGACGTCATCGCCCGCCGGGCTGGCCTGGACGCGGTGCCGGTTCCCGTCGATGACCACGGCCTCAATGTGGGAAGCCTCCGCGAGACCGGAGCCCGGGCGGTGCTGTTGACACCGGCCCACCAATGCCCCACCGGTGTCGCCCTCAGCTCGTGGCGGCGACGCGATCTGGTGGCCTGGGCGGACGAGGTCGACGGGGTGATCCTCGAGGACGACTACGACGCCGAGTTCCGATACGACCGTCAGCCGGTCGGCTCACTACAGGGCCTCAACCCAGCCCGCGTGATCGCTCTGGGATCGGTCAGCAAGACGCTCGCACCCGCCATTCGGCTGGGCTGGGTACTGGCGCCCGCACGGTTCGTGGCAGGAATCGTCGAAGAGGAGCGGCTCAGCAGTCGCGGCGCCCCCAGCCTGGACCAGGAAGCGCTCGCGCTGCTCATTGAGACGGGTCGATTCGACCGCCACTTGCGACGCGTGCGGGAGATTTACCGTGCACGTCGGGATGTGCTCGAAGCCGAGGTCGAACACGCCTTCGGGCCGGGTCGACTACAGGGGCTGGCGGCCGGCTGCCACGCCCTGCTGCGCCTCCCCGACGGGACCTCCGAACGCGCCGTCGTGGCGGCAGCGGAGACCATGGGCGTGCGGGTCAACGGACTCGACCATTACCGGTTCGTTGCCGCAGACGTCGAAGCAGAGCCGAACCCGCGCCCGCCCGCCCTCGTCCTCGGCTTCGGCAACGTCGGCGAGCACCAGATCAGCCGGGGCATCCGCAAACTCGCCAAAGCTGTGTACCAGGCGGGCAATTTGTGGAGCTGACGGGATTTGAACCCGTGACCCCCTCGTTGCGAAAGATGCGGTCAAAACGCTGTGACCAGGGGCAACGGAGGACGCGGGCAGTCTTGTGGAGCGGCTGTGGGGCGAGCGACGCGAGATGTGGTGAGATGTCAAGCTTGTGCTGTTTCGGTTCATGGTGGACATGTGGCTCCGGTAGGTGCCTGACAGTCTTGGGACGCGGCTCCGGTAGGTGGGCGACAGTGGCTCCGGTACGTGGATGACAGCTCCTGGTTCCAGCCATCTGAGCTTGACCCGCCGGGGTGGACACTCTGTTGTTCCCCCAGTTTCGTGGAGTCAGCTTGCTTGATTCTGGAGTCCCAGGGCGGAGTGGAGTCGTTGTCGGTTGTGGAAACTCTCGGGGTATTCGAAGATGGCGTCGGCCAGTTCGATGCGGACTTGGTGCGAGAAGCCATCTGATCAAAGGTCCCCGGGCGAGATGCTTCCCGAGCTCACTGAACGTCTCAAGATCAACCTGATCGTCATGGGTACCGCGGCCGCGGACTCATCATGGGCAACACTGCCGAGTCGATGATGCGATCAGTCCGCTGCTCGATCCTCAACGGGTTCGTTTCTCCGTATCCGAGTCCAGGGGATAGCCGTCCATCGGCAGGTATTCGACGTTCCTACGAATCTGATGGAGCGGGTCAGTACGGCTGGACAACTGAAGTGGGTGTTACATGAGGGGCCGACCTCAACGTCCACCCAGCTGCGAGTCCGCCGTGATCGCGCCTTGGGTCGTTGCACTATTAGAATCCGCGAGTCCGAGTGGGGAGTACCCGCCTGACGTTGCCGTCAGTACGAGCTTCGGCTCCGGTAGCGTCGACTGCACCCAGCAGTCTGGAGAGACCCTCGGTTGCGCATAAGTCAACCGGAAGGGAATCTACATGCAGTCGAATATTGTCGGTGTCCGAGGAGCCTGGCACACCGCCAACCCCGAAGACGTGGCAGCCACGCTTCGGGTCGACACAGCATCCGGGCTCGATCCGACGTCGGTAGAGGAAGCGCGCAGCCTTCACGGTTCGAACGTGCTTGTCCAGTCCAGAGGCACCTCTCCACTCAAAATCCTCTGGCAGCAGTTCACCGCCACCTTGGTTCTGATCCTGATCGCCGCAGCGGGGTTATCCGCGTATCTGGGTAAGACGCTGGAGGCGGTGGCCATCATGGCGATCGTGGTGCTGTTCGGGCTGCTGGGGTTCTTCCAGGAGTACCGGGCAGAGCGGGCGATTGCTGCTCTCAGGACGATGTCCACCCCTGTCGTCAGGGTGCGACGCGGGGGCCAGGTGGCGGAGATTTCTGCAGAGCAAATCGTGGTCGGCGACGTCGTGCTGCTCGAGGCCGGTTCGGTCGTCCCCGCAGATATGCGCCTGGTGGACGTCGCTGGGCTGCGAATCCAGGAGGCGCCTCTCACCGGCGAGTCCGAGCCGGTGGACAAGAGCGTCGCCATGCTGACTCTTGAAGAAGCGCCGTTGGGCGACCGGGTCAACATGGCCTACATGGGAACCTCGGTGACGTACGGACGTGGGTCCGGGATCGTCACTTCGGTGGGGATGGCCACCGAGCTGGGCAAGGTAGCCGGCCTCATCCAGGGCGTCGAGCAGGAAGCGACTCCGCTGCAGGTTCGTCTGAACTCGGTAGGTCGATCACTGGCCTTCGTTGGGGTGGGTGCGGCAGCGGTCGTCGGCGGAATGGGCCTAGCAGTGGGCGAGCCGATCGAAGATGTGCTGCTCACCGCCATCTCCACAATGGTGGCGGTCGTGCCCGAGGGTCTCCCGGCGGTAGTGACCCTGACCCTGGCCCTCGGCTCGCAGCGGATGCTTAGGCGCAATGCTCTCATTCGCAAACTGCCGGCGGTGGAGACACTCGGGTCGGTCACGGTGATCTGCTCGGACAAGACCGGCACTCTCACACAGAACCGGATGACAGTCACCTGCGTCGACGTGGCAGGCCACCGCACCACTGTCGAGGAACTCGTCGAACGCGGTCACGTATCTCTCGAACCGATCCAGCCGGTCCCCAGCCCGGCGGCCGCGGTGCGTCTCACCCTACTGGGTGCAGCCTTGTGCAACGACGCCAGCATCCAACTCAGACCTGAAGACGGCGAGCAGGTGACAATCGGGGACCCCACCGAGACCGCCCTGCTGGTTGCGGCCGTCCGCTCGGGTCTGAACCTCGAAGACATGTCGAGTCGATTCCCGAGAGTCGGTGAGATTCCATTCGACTCGGACCGGAAGAGGATGACCACCGTCCACGGGCTCTCCGAGCAAGGATGGTCGGGCTTCGACACCCAGTACATCGCCTTCGTTAAGGGTGCTGTCGACGGCCTATTGGAACAGACCTCACGCGTGTGGCTCGACGATCAGCCGATCGACCTCGACGACGGATGGAAGGAACGCATCCTGTCGGCAAACGACGAGCTGGCCGAAGACGGCATGCGGGTACTGGGTGTCGCTATGAAGCCCATTACCGGGTCCGAGGCCGATCAGGGCCTCGAGGAGAACCTCGTGTTCCTCGGATTGATTGGGATAATCGACCCGCCCCGCCAAGAGGTTGCCGATGCGGTAGAACGCTGCCTCACCGCCGGAATCCGGACCGTGATGATCACCGGGGACCATCCGAAGACGGCACTTGCCATCGCCCGCCGGCTTGGCATTCCCGGGAGTGGGGCGTTGACCGGCGCACAGCTCGAGACGATGGACCGTGACGAATTGATAGCTGCCATTGCCGGTGTGTCGGTCTTCGCCCGGGTGTCGCCCGAGCACAAGCTGCGCGTAGTCGACGCCTTCAGTGCCCGCAGCGAAGTGGTAGCGATGACCGGTGACGGGGTCAACGACGCACCCGCCCTGCGGCAGGCCCACATCGGCGTCGCGATGGGCATCACGGGCACCGACGTATCCAAGGAAGCGGCAGACGTGGTGCTGCGCGACGACAACTTCACGACGATCGTCTCCGCCGTAGAAGAGGGCCGGGTCATCTACGACAACCTTCGCCGCTTCATCAGCTACGCGGTCGCCGGGAACATCGGGAAGGTGCTGGTGATGTTGATCTGGCCCCTCCCGTTCATTGCCACCGGCGTAGTGCCGCTCGACCCAGTGGCGCTGCTCCCACTTCAGCTCCTGTGGTTGAACCTGCTGACCGACGGACTGCTGGGCTTAAGTCTCGGCGCGGAACCAGCCGACCGAGATGTGATGAGCCGCAGCCCCGTAGACCCATCATCCGGACTCTTCTCGGAAGGGCTGGGGCGCCACACCATCGCCACCGGACTGTGGATTGGCACGATCGCCCTCGCCGTCGGCTTCTGGTACCACGAAACTGGCGACCCCGCCTGGCAGACGGTCATGTTCACCAGCCTGGCCATGATGCAGGTGGTGCAGGCGTTCGCCGTCCGCTCCCACAACCGGTCGGTGCTCGAGTCCAACCTGTTCGGCAACCGGGTGATGAACGTGATGGTCCCGATGGTGTTGCTTCTACAGGTGATGGCGGTCAACCTCCCTGGGCTATCTGACCGGGTTCTCGGTCTCACTCCCCTGAGCCTCGCCGACTGGGGTGTGGCCCTCCTTGCCGGGATCGTCTTCTTGGCCGGGCCAGAGGTCTGGAAACGCGCCTGGCACCGAAGAACCCGCGAGGCGATGACGCCAACATCAGAAGAGGCCGGTCAGTGACACAACCCAGACTCGCAACACGCAGCGACGATCAAAGGCAACGAGGTGAGATGGTGAAGGATCGTCGTCCAAGGCGCTTCGATCGTCTCGAGGAGTCTGTCCCAGTTTGTCGAAGGAGGCCAAATTGAGTCTTCCGGCCGTTGAGATCGGCCTGCTTGTCATTCTGATATTCGTCAATGCTGTGTTTGCTGGCAGCGAGATCGCTCTCATCTCGCTGCGCGAGGGGCAGCTGGCGAGTCTTGAGAGGCGAAGCAGATCGAGAAAGACTCTCGCTCGCCTTGCCCGGGACCGAACCGATTTCTCTCCACGATCCAGATCGGAATCACCCTTGCTGGGTTTATGGCGTCGGCATTCGCGGCCGTCAGTCTTGCCGAGCCGTTGGTCCCGTATCTCGGGTCTCTGGGCACGGCTGCCGAGCCGGTGGCGGTGGTGTTGGTGACCGGCGTGCTGACCTTCGTCACGTTGGTGGTCGGAGAGTTGGCCCCCAAGCGAGTGGCGATGCAGGGAGCGGAAAGGTGGGGCCTGCTCGTGGCGCGGCCGCTTGACCTACTGGCCAGAGTCGCCCGGCCAATCGTGTGGATGCTGGGCCACACCACCGATTGGGTGGTCAGATTGATGGGTGCTGACCCGTCGGTTCATCGGGATCAAATAACCGAAGAAGAGCTCCGAGACCTGATCGTCACCCGGACCGGCTTCACCGATCAGCAACGGACGATCATCTCAGGAGCGTTCGACATTGGTGAGCGAACCTGCAGAGAGTTCTGGTACCCCGCGCGCGAGTGTTCAGCCTTCCACGCGACCTGAGCGCGTCGGCAGCTCTCAGGATGCTGATCGAGTCAGGGTATTCCAGAGCGCCAGTAATCGGAGAGGATCTCGACGACGTCCACGGCGTCACGACGATTCGCTCCCTCTTCGATGTGGAGGGGCCTTTGACCGACCATGCTCAACCGGCACTCGAGCTGCCCGAGTCGGTAACGGTGGTGGACGCCCTGCGAGTCATGCAAAGGGAGAGACAACATCTGGCAGTGGTAGTCAACGAGCACGGTGGCGTCGAGGGGATAGTCACCCTCGAAGATCTCATCGAGGAGCTAGTCGGTGAGATCTATGACGAGACCGACCGCGACATACTCTCCGTGGTCCACGAAGAGGACGGGTCGATCATCGTGCCTGGCTCGTTTCCGGTGCACGATCTTGACGACCTCGACGTCGAGGCTCCCCTGGTGAGTACTCGACTGTCGGCGGTCTGATCCTCGACCAACTTGGCTTCGTCCCACGGGGCGCTGGTGCCCGCATCACGGTCGGAGGAAGGGAATTCGAGGTGCTGGAAGTCGTGGGACGCGAGCCGGTCCACCGCCTCCACGGACGTGCGAGCCCACCAGGGGTACTCGTAGTGGGCGTCGCCCGCCAACCGTTCCAACACCGGAGCGTCGACGCTCTCGCTCCAGTTCTGTCCACGAAGTGTCACTGTTCCAAGACCAGTCGAGGTGCCTCCGAGCTACTCCGCCAAAGCGGTCTGTGTACTCGCGCCATGTCGTTGATGTTCCGTGCCGGCCGAACGAGGACCGACGAGGACGGGGAGCTTGCATCCTCCGACCAGTCGGCTGGTGATGCTGCCAAAGAGGGCTTCGGTCGCTCCACGGCCTCGAGCCCCCACGACGATCATCTCGACTCCGTTGGCGCGCGCATACTCAGCGAGAGCCCTGTCCGCCCGTCCGAAGAGGATCCTGGTCTCCACCACTTCAAGGTCGATGCGCGACGCGGCTTCTTCGAGCATGGTCTGGGCGGCCTGACGCGACTCGAGGCCACCAAAAGACTCCGAGTCGTAGTCGAGGACGGTGGCGATGGTCAGACTCGTCATTAGGGGCCCGAACAGCTCGACCGCAGAGACGAGCGCGGCCGCGGATTCATCAGATCCGTCTAGCCCCACCAGAATGTCAAGTCCCCGCCGCGGCGGAGTAGGAGTGCTCTTCGCCTCCCGCTCGGTCACACCATGAAAGCGAACCCGTTCAACTGCGAGCGGTACGACCAGGGGACCCAGCATCGTCCCCAGCGCAAGCCAGGGATAGAAGTCGAACCCGCGACGTCGCATGAAGAAGGCGACGACCAAACCGGTAACGACCCAGGTTAAGGCGATCACCCACAGATACCTCGTTGTCACGCGACTCCTTCCTGTGTCTTAGTGCTGATTCGGCCAGACGTACCGTTTCACGACGAGAGGCGAAGGTCACTTTCGCCCCGGGCCGTTGCTCCGAGAGAAGAGCCACATCAGAAGACCGGAGGGCGAGATTCCGCAGTTTCACGGCGCTCAACCGGACTCCAGACGCGTGCGCGCGTATCACTAGTAGCGATGTTGTGGAGGTGACGGGATTTGAACCCGTGACCCCCTCGTTACCTGCGAGGTGCTTCGCGGCGTGAATCCTGTTGAGCGGCTGTGGGGCGGCGCAAGACGGGATCGTGAAGAACAACGCAATTGTGGACCCGCAGGTATCGCCCTGACCAGGGTGTTTAGTGGAGCTGGGGGGATTTGAACCCCCGACCCCCTCGTTGCGAAAGATGCGGTCAACACCCTGTGACCAGGGGGAACAGCTCCGGTTGGTGCGCTTGTGGAGCGGCTGTGGGGCGAGCGACGTGATGCAACGTGAGCTGTTGTGACACGTAGATCAACATGCTCAACCCCGTAAGGGACTGCGCTCAAGCCTGATCGAGGCTCACGATCGCACTGTTCTCAGTAGCACAGAAGGGCTCCTCTCTGTCAACCCCGATGGCCTGGGGTGGGCTGGGCCGTCCGCCTGATCAGCTTTCGCCTCGGATTCGCTGAAGCTGGCGTCTTCGCGGTTTGAACTTCTGTGGAACGGGACGATCGTCAGTGCCACTCGAGCACGGCCAGCCACGCAGTCGCGCAGCCCGACATCCACCGGGAGCTAAAGGCTGTCGGCGTCTTGCTGAGGCTGAGCCTCGAACGAGGGTGCCAACCTGCGGTCAGCGCCAACCGAGGCCGGGTGCGACGTACTTCACGATGCTCTCCAGGGCGTGAGCGTTGTACTCGACCCCTAGCTGATTGGGCACGGTGAGCAGGAGCGTGTCGGCGGCTGCGATGGCCTCGTCTTGAGCTAGTTGCTCTATGAGGACGTCCGGCTCGGCTGCATAGGAACGGCCGAATATCGCCCGGGTGTTCTCGTCGATGTACCCGATCTGATCGCTCTCCGGTCTGCCGACTCCGAAGTAGACGCGGTCACGATCGTCAACGAGGGCGAAGATGCTCCTGCTGACAGATACCCGGGGCTCACGAGTGTGGCCGGCTTCCTTCCAGGCTTCCCGATAGACCTCGATCTGCTTGCGCTGTTGAATGTGGAGTGGCTCGCCACTCTCGTCGAATTTCAGGGTTGAGGTCTGCATGTTCATGCCCTTCTGAGCGGCCCAGACCGAGGTGTCGTTCGAACCTGACCCCCACCAGATTCGATCGCGCAGGCCTTCTGAGTGCGGTTCGAGCCGAAGTAGGCCGGGCGGGTTGGGGAACATCGGTCGCGGGTTGGGCTCGGCAAATCCCTTGCCCTCGAGCAACTCCAGGAACACGTCGGTGTGTCTCCGTGCCATGTCGGCGTCGGTCTCGCCCTCAGCCGGCGCGTATCCGAAGTAGCGAAACCCGTCGATCACCTGCTCTGGTGATCCTCGGCTGATCCCCAACTGGAGTCGTCCACCGGCGATCAGGTCGGCCGCCCCGGCATCCTCGACCACGTAGTGAGGGTTCTCGTATCGCATGTCGATGACTGCGGTGCCGATCTCGATCCGGTTCGTTCGTGCGCCGACGGCTGACAGGAGAGGGAAAGGTGAGCCGAGCTGCTGGGCGAAATGATGAACGCGGTAGTAGGCGCCGTCGACACCGAGCTCCTCAGCGGCGACGGCGAGTTCGATCGACTGGAGGAGGGCGTCGGAGGCGGTTCGAACCTGAGAGTGGGTTGAGTCCGACCAGTGGCCGAACGAGAGAAAACCGATCTTCTTCACGATGCGATCAGTTTGGCGCGTTCGGATGGAGTGTCGGTCAGGTCCGGCAGCGACCCATCGACCTCCGGTTTATTGGACCAGCGCTCAACTCCAGTCCGATCGCTGTGAACAAGATCTAGGTGCGACCCAAAGTCACCTCGAGCAAGATTGTCCAGCCAGTGGAGCCAGGGAAAGGTGCGTGCGCATGAGGATGGCATCTCGCTCCTCGTTCGAGACTACCTGTCGCAGTCGACGGCCACCGCCAAAGCTGCGCAGATCTCTTGCATGCGCCCGTCGCCCAACCTGCCGAGACGCACTGTCAGCGTTCCAACCGAAACACTCTCCACCGAGTCGAGATTGACAGCAGACTGAAGGGGGATCGGATCCTCACCGGGCTCCAGGGGCACCTCGCTCGCCAGCCCTCGAATCGTCGTCGTGCATGGAGCAATCAGGGCCCGTCGAAGTCTGGGAATAACCGCGTCCCGAGACAGAACCACGACAGGGCGGCGACTGATCTCCGGCAGCTCGCACCACCACACCTCCCCCCTGGCTGGCAAATCGTTCACGAGGAGGCTGACGCCTCACGAAAGGACGCTAGGTCGCCCCATTCGTCCGCTTCATCGAGGGGACGTTCGTCGTACGCGGCGTATGCGGCGTCGATCTCGGCTTCGCGATGTTTCGCCACCAACGCACTCAGAGCTTCGTCGAGCAGGGCGGCATCGTTGAGTTCCGACCTCAGATTCCGAGCGTTCTCCAGGAGCGACTCGTCAACCGTGGTGCTAACTCGTATGCGTGACATGCCATAACTATGCCACACCAATAGGCGCCTAGACAAGGCTCCTCGAGCTCACGCTAGATGGAAGCACCGGATCCTGTCGGCCCCACATGATGGGCTAGGGCAGGAGGCATCGAGCCAAACAGACCGTTAGCCTACGCTCGCCACCCTAGCTCGGTTTCTATCCGAGACGCTCGCGCGCGCTCAAACCACCCCTTGACAAACAAACAGGCATCGTTATGCGCTGGCTCGCTGTATTGGATCGACGGGCTTACGTGTGGGCGACGACCCATACGGCGATGTAATGAGATGCGAAGGCCGCAACTGTGAACGCGTGAAACACTTCATGGAAGCCAAACAACGTGGGGGAAGGATTCGGTCGTCTGGTGGCATATACAACAGCGCCACTTGTGTAGAGGACGCCACCGATGATGATCAAGATGACTGCAGGAGCGCCGGCACCTTCGATTAGACCAGGCAGAAAGAAGACTGCAATCCAGCCGACGAGCACGTAGAGACTGGTCGTCAACCACCGAGGAGCTGCGGTCCAGAACACTCGGAGCATGACCCCGGCAATGGCTCCGGACCACACGATCAACAGCAGTGTCCGGCCTTGGTCTGGCGGAAGTGCCAGCACCGCGAACGGTGTGTAGGTGCCCGCAATGATCAGATAGATGTTGGCGTGGTCGATGCGCCGCAATACATCCTCGACTGGAGGAGACCAAGAACCACGATGTAAAAGGGCGCTCACTCCGAACAGGAGAATCGCGGTCGTGGCGAACACGGCGGAAGCGATCCGGGCATCCTGGGTGGAAGAAGTGGCAACCAGGAGTCCTCCTGAGAAGAATGCCAGAGGAAGCATTAGTGCATGGAGCCACCCGCGCAATTTCGGTTTCTCACGTGCGCCGACCGCGCGTTCCTCTGTCACCAGGCCGACGAGGCTAGAGGTGTCTCCCACAGCCCACGAAACAGAAATCGGATTACAACACTCCACCCGACTAGAGCCAACACAGTCCGGCGTTCATACGTGCCGATATCGCTCGGTCTCAAATATGTGCGGAAACGTCCGATAACTGATGTGTAGGTGCTGTGACGCGACCGCCGGTAGCGTCACCTGAGAGACTTCGGTGGACTATTGATGGATTGGCTCGTTCCTGTACTCGCGGTGATTGCTGTTCTTGCTGTTGCGCTCTGATATGGAACGTGATCGCGGCCCGCACCTACCGATCACGTCTGGCGAACGGGTACCTCAATCTCGAGTCCGCCGGAAAGCCCCCTCCCCACCCCGATGAAGTCCGAGAGCTAATGGAAGATTTCGACGAATGCGGCTTCGAGCCCCTGACTTCTCATCTGACACGCGATGGCAGGCTGGTCGTACTGCTGTTCAACGAATCGGTGCGATCCATCGGAGAGATTGTCGACTTCACCGATTTCCCGGGCGTCGAGGGCTTCACCGTAGAAGTCACCAGCATTCTCGAAGAGGGCCGAGGCGTGTTGTCTACCTGCAACACGGCTGTGCCATCCATCCACGGTGGTGAGCTGCGCCAAACCTATCCTGGAGCACCACCAGGCGAGCTTGTGAAACACCACCAAGCCGCAATCAAGCTCCTCCGCGACCAAGGTCTGGGCACTCGGCCCATATCAACCGACGAGGCGATCTTGGCGCGACAAGAGTGGTTCGAACTCCAACAGGCGAAAATCCGAACCGCTCCCACCCGAACGGTTGTCGACTGGATCCGAGATGCTCGCAGTGGGTACCCAACGTCGTCCGGCCCGATCGCCGAGAGTGAAACCATGCGAACGAGACTCGACGCCATACTCGAGCGTCGCTAACGGCGCCAACGGACCCAACCCGAGAACGAAGTGCCGTTATGTGCGGCTGCTGGTGGCCTTCTCCGGCGCGTAAGGTCGTAGGGGAGAAAAGGAGGAGCATGCGCGTCGAGGCTTCTACGACCATTGACAGGCCCGTGGCTGATGTTTGGGAGTTCTATGCGGTCAACCACGTTGCAAACCATCCAAGATGGGATGAGACCATCGAGTTGGAAGCTACGTCTGACGGACCGATTGGGGTGGGAACAGTCATCAAACGGCGGGTGAACCGGTTCGGGAACGTCACTGAGGGGACGATGGAGGTGATCGAGTTTGAACCCGAGACCGTGATGCGGGTCAGAACCCAGGACGGGCCGATGAGAATCGACGGGTTTGCTTCGTTCCAGGTCGTCGGAGATGAGGAGACCGAACTCACCATCGGTGGGGAGATACCCGGCATTGACGAGTCGATGGCCGAACAGATCCGAACCATGATGGGAGGAAGCGTTGCCAACATCAAGGCCCTGATCGAATCCGAAACCTGAGGCCCGGACATTGGCATCGGTCCAGTATTTAAGACTTCACTCTGGCGCCGACGGCCAGTCGCATTTCTCAGACGAAGTGTTCCCACTTGGAACGATCGGAGCCGAGCTGGCTGATCCAGTGCTGGGGAGCCCGTTGAGGCGAGCGTCGCACTACGGGTTGAGGGTCGTTCCGTCAGGATGGAAACGTGACTGGGGATCCACCTTTAGGTGCGGCCTGAGCCGAGGTTAGCTTCGACTGGATGGAGGACTCGTTCGTAGCGCCGGGCGTCTACGTCTCGCAGTCGTACGCCTGGTCTGCTGTTCGCCTGGAACCGTTGGGCGAGCAACACAACGACCGTGACCACGCTGCATGGATGTCGAGCATCGACCACATCCGATCCACTCCCGGATTCAGTCCACAAGAAGAGCCGAACTGGCCGGTAGCCATGACGCTGGAAGA
>Ga0105094_10000716_pt1 | contig 16776 bp, 10 predicted proteins | sample PPLLak1March2015_2_FD_87023 | JGI IMG/M metagenome (GOLD analysis project Ga0105094, IMG submission 87023) | Freshwater sediment microbial communities from Prairie Pothole Lake near Jamestown, North Dakota, USA - PPLs Lake P8 Core (3) Depth... | ecosystem: Environmental > Aquatic > Freshwater >...
AACTGGTCGATCTTGCCGTCCGAGTCGCACGTGATGTCGCCCAGCACGGCGTGATTGGTCGGCGGCTTGTCCAGACGGTGGATCGGCATCACCGGGAAGAGCTGCTTGATGGCCCAGCTGTCGGGAATGGACTGGAACAGCGAGAAGTTGCAGAAGTAGGTGTCCGACAGCAGCTCCTCGAGCGCCTGCAGGTCCTCGGGCACATCGTCCATGCCCTTGCACAGCTTGTTGATCTTCTCGCAGATGGCCCAGAACAGGTTCTCGGCGTGCGCGCGCTGCTCGAGCGGCAGGTAGCCGCCGCTGAACAGGTTCATGGCCATGTCGAGCGCCTGCTGCGCGTCGTGGTACGACTCGACGGCGTTGCGCGCGGTGACCGAGTGGTAGGTCTCGATCAAATCCACCAGCGGCTGCTCGAAGTCGTCCTCGGCCTTCGCGGGAATGGTCTCCTCGCCGAAACCCGTGGTGCCCAGCACATTGAAGATGAGCATGCTGTGGTACGCCGATACGGCGCGGCCACTCTCGGAAATGATGGTCGGGTGGGCCACGCCCTCTTCGTCGCACACCGTCTGGATGTGGTAGACGACGTCGTTGGCGTATTCCTGCAGCGTGTAGTTCATGGACGACTCGAAGTTCGTCTGTGAGCCGTCGTAGTCCACGCCCAGGCCACCGCCCACGTCGAGGAACTGCAGGCCGGCACCGGCCTTCGCCAGGTCGCAGTAGACGCGGGCCGCCTCGTTCAGGGCGTTCTTGATGATGCGGATGTGGGTGATCTGGCTGCCCAGGTGGAAGTGGAGCAGCTTGAAGCAGTCCTCCATCCCGCGCTTCTTCAGCTCCTCGACGCCGCGCAGGATCTCGGTGACCGTGAGGCCGAACTTCGAGCGGAAGCCGCCGGACGACTGCCAGCGTCCCGAGCCGCGGGCGGCGAGCTTGACGCGCATCCCGATGTTCGGGCGGACGCCGACCTTCTCGGCGTATTCCAGAATCAGCTCGAGCTCGGTGTACTTCTCGACCACCGGGATGATCTGGCGGCCCATCTTCTGGGCCAGCATCGCCATCTCGATGAACTCGAAGTCCTTGAACCCGTTGCAGATGATCGGCGTGTCGTTGGTGGCCAGCGCCGCCACGGCCAGCAGCTCGGGCTTGCTGCCGGCCTCGAGACCGAAGCCGTATTGCGCGCCGAAGTTCAGCACCTCTTCCACCACCTGGCGCTGCTGGTTCACCTTGATTGGGTAGACGCAGCGATACCGGCCCTGGTACTGGTGCTGGGTGATGGCCTGCTGGAACGCCGCGTGGATCTCGCCCAGGCGATGCTTCAGGATGTCGGTGAACCGGATGAGGATGGGCACCGCCAGGCCGCGCAGTTGCAGGCGGTCGATCAGGCGCTTGAGGTCGACGCTTCGCGCCGGATCCTTGGTCGGATGGACGTGCAGGTGGCCCTGTTCGCTGATGGCGAAGTAGCCCTGGCCCCAGCGCGGCACGTCGTACAACTCCGCGGCTTCGGTGACCGACCACGAGGCTGATCCAGGAGTGGTCCCGGGTCTCAGGCGTCCGCCTGCGAGTGTGCTCATCTTCGGAATCACAGAATAAACGGCAAGGGGGGAAACAGAAAGGGGAAAGTGGTTCTCAGGTTCTCAGGTTCTCAGGTTCTCAGGTTCTCGGGTTCTCCGCGCCGAGGACGGGGATCGGCTTGCCGTCGGCGTCGATGGCGACGAGCACCACTTCGGCGGCCGTCACCTTCACGCGCTCGCCGCGATGGCCGGCGCTCCATCGCTCCACTTCCACCTCGACGCCCACGGTGACCGAGGTGCGGCCGACGCGGCGGGTTTCGGTGTAGAAGTTCACCAGGTCGCCGACGAACACCGGCGCATGGAACGCCACCTCCCGCATGGCGGCCGTCACATAGCGGTGTGGCGCGACCTTGCGGGCCTCCACCGCCGAGGCGAGGTCGATGTGCGACAGGATGACGCCGCCGAAGATGGTGCCGAGGGCGTTGGTGTCCTTGGGAAGAAGCAGGACTTTGATGGCCGGTATCCGTTCGGCGTTCATTGGCGATTGCCGATTGGTGATTGACGATTCATTGGATAATGCCCCAATTGTCAATCACCAATCGCCCAATCTCAATGCCCAATTCCCCAATCGCTCAATCCTCAATGAATCGCCAATCTCCAATCGGCAATCATCAATGAGCGTCGCCGCGTACGCCCCCGCCACCGTTTCGAACGTCGCCTGCGGCTTCGACGTCCTCGGCTTTGCGCTCGACGAGCCCGGCGACATCGTCATTGCCCGCCCCGCGGAGGGGCCGGGCGTCACCATCACCGACATCGTCGGCGATGGTGGCAGGTTGTCGCGAGACGTGGGGAGGAACACGGCGAGCGCGGCGGTCGCCGCGCTCCTGGGGCGCCTCGACACCACACGTGGCGTGACGCTCACCATTCACAAGGGCTTGCCGCTCGAAAGCGGCATCGGGTCGAGCGGTGCCAGCGCGGTGGCCGCGGTGGTCGCCGCCAACGAGCTGCTGGGCCGACCGGTGACCACCGACGTGTTGCTGGCCTGCGCCATGGAGGGCGAGCAGGCGGGGTGTGGCGCTGCCCACCCGGACAACGTGGCGCCGGCCCTGCTCGGCGGGTTCGTCCTGGCCAGGAACATCGCGCCCCCGGACGTGGTGAAGCTGCCCGTACCGGAGGGCCTCGCGTGTGCGCTGCTGCATCCACGCCTGTCGGTGAACACGGGCACCGCGCGCGCCCTGCTGGGCGACACTGTGCTTCTCCGCGACGCCGTGCGGCAGTGGGGGAACCTCGGGGCGCTGGTGGCGGCGCTCTTCACCAGCGACCGCGAGCTGCTCTCGCGCTCGCTCGAGGACGTGATCGCCGAGCCGAAGCGGGCCGTGCTCGTGCCCGGCTTCCACAAGGTGAAGGCCGCGGCCCTGGCGGCCGGCGCGCTCGGCTGCTCGCTCTCGGGCTCCGGTCCGTCGATGTTCGCGCTGGCCTCGTCCATCGACGTGGCCCGGCGGGCGGGCCAGGCCATGCAGCAGGCGTTCGACGAGGGGAGCGATCTCGGCAGCGACCTCTACGTCTCGTTCGTCGGCCGCGCGGGCGCGCGGGTGGTCGCGGCGCCATGATCTGCATCAGCACGCGCGGGGGTGCGCCCGTAGCGTTCCGCCAGGCGCTGCTCAGCGGCCTGGCGCCGGATGGAGGCCTGTACGTCCCCGAAACGCTGCCCGCACTGGATGAGCAGCAGTGGGCGCGCCTCAGTGGTGCTTCAATGGCCGACATCGGCGCCGCCATGCTCGGCCCGCTGCTCGGTGATGAGATTGCGGCCGGGGATCTGCGGGCCCTGCTGGGTGAGGCGCTCAACTTCCCGGTGCCGGTCGTTCGGCTGGACGAGCAGTTGGCCGTCGTGGAGCTGTTTCACGGCCCCACATTCGCCTTCAAGGACGTCGGCGCCCGCGTGCTGGCGCGCTTGATGTCGCACTTCCACGATGCGGGGCAGCCACCGCTCACGGTGCTCGTGGCCACGTCAGGCGACACGGGCGGGGCCGTGGCTCAGGCGTTTCACGGCGTGCCCCGGACGCGCGTGGTGGTGCTCTATCCCCACGGCCAGGTGAGCGCCGTGCAGGAGGCGCAGTTCACCACCCTCGGGGGCAACGTCACCGCCGTGGCGGTGCAGGGCACCTTCGACGACTGCCAGCGGCTGGCGAAGCAGGCCTTCGCCGATCCGGCCCTGCGCGAGCGCGCGCACCTGACCTCGGCGAACTCCATCAGTCTCGGGCGCCTCCTGCCCCAGATGATCTATTACGCCCACGCGGTGCTTCAGCTCGAGTCCGGCGCACGTCCCGTGATCACGGTGCCGAGCGGCAACTTCGGCAACCTCGCGGCGGGCCTGATGGCACGGCGGATGGGGGTGTCCATCGCGCGGTTCGTGGCGGCCACTACCGTGAACGACACCGTGCCGAGGTATCTCGCGAGCGGGCGCGTAGAGCCGCGGCCCTCCGTTGCCACCCTGGCCAACGCGATGGACGTGGGCGACCCGAGCAACCTCGAACGCATCCGGTGGATGTTCGGCAACGACGTGGACGCGATTCGCGCCGTGGTGTCAGCCAGCGTCCACACGGACGACGACGTGCGGCGCGGGATTCGCGAGCTGGACGCGCGGTTCGGCTATGTGGCCGACCCGCACACCGCGATTGCCTACCTGGGGGCGGTGGAAGACCCGGGCCCGCCCGGCGATGGGGCTCCGGGGCGACTGTTCTTGTCGACCGCGCACCCAGCGAAGTTCGGCGACGTCGTGGAGCCCATCATCGGCCGGCCCGTGCCCATTCCAGCGCCGCTGGCCGAGGCCATGCGGCGGGCCCGGCAGGTGACGCGCATCGAGCCTCGCCTCCACGCCCTGGCGCCGGTGTTGTAGCGCGACGCCAGCTCTTACTTCTCACTTCTCACTTCTCACTTCCTCCGCCGCCCTGAGCCACGGCCCCACGGCGGCGATATCCCCGTCGTTCGGCGCGGGCGTGATGCCGAGCAGCGCGCACATCAGCTCGTAGACGTGGATGTTCTCGACCGGCGGGACGACGAGGCCCTCCCTCAAGCGCGGCCCGGCGGCGACCAGGAGGCCGCGCATCGACCGGTACGCTGGATCGAAACCGTGCGCGCCGCCCCACGCCTCGTCGGGATCCCGGCGGGCCAGGCGATCGCGCGAGACCACGTACCAGCCCTCGTCTGCCAGCGCCACGATGGCCGGCATGCGCGGGTGGCCGGCCAGTCCGTATTGCGGGGGCAACGCCGCCGAGCGGAACACCCTCAGGTGGGGATGCTTGCCGTGCAGGGCGTCGTAGATGGCGTCGACGCTGACGCCCACCGGGTTCACGGTGAGCCAGGGGCCCGCGTCCACGACTTGTAGCGTCGCCGGGTCCACGAAGTCGTCCAGCTGGATGAGGCGGTCGGCGCTGAGCGGCGCCATGCCGTGGTCGCTCACGATGATCCAGTGCACGCGCGACGCGAGGCCCAGCGCGTCGACGCCTTCGACGAGACGCCCGAGCTCGTGGTCCACGCGCTCCACGGCCTCGCGCACGGCCTCCGAGTCGGGCCCGCCGTCGTGGCCCGCCGAGTCCACGTCGCTGTAGTACAGCGTGATGAGGCGTGGTCGCTCGCCTTCGGGCAGGCGCAGCCACTCCAGCACCTGATTGGTGCGCTCGGCCGGCGGCAGCGTGTGCTCGAACTGCCGCCAGTAGGTCGGGTACTTCCCGCCGATGGCCACGTCCGATCCGGGCCAGAACATCGTGCCGCTCTTCACGCCCTGACGGGTGGCCGTGTGCCAGATGGGCTCGCCGCCCCACCAGGCCGGGTTGCTGGTCACCGCCGTGTTCGAGAGCGAGAATCGGCCGGGGATTGCCGGATCGAGCATGGTGTTCGACACGATGCCGTGGCGCGCCGGCCTGAGCCCGGTGACCAGCGTGTAATGGTTGGGAAACGTGAGGGCGGGGAAGACGGGGATGAGCCCCTCGGACCGCACGCCGCGCGCCGCCAGGCCGCGGAGCGCAGGTGCCTCGAGGCGATCCAGGTAGTCCCACCGCCAGCCGTCGAACGCGACGAGGACGACGGTGGGGGACGCGGCCGGGGGCGCCGGTCGCGTGCCCTGGCAGGCGCTCAGGATGAGGGCCGCCGTGATCAACCAGGCGGTCACGACTCGCATGATGGGACTGTAACAAAACGTTATGATCGCGGCATGACGTCACCGGCGAGCCCCGCGGCCCCCTCCGTGGTTCCAGCCCGTTCCGAGATTGCCCCCCCATACACCTGGGATGTGTCGGCCATCTTCCCTTCATGGGACGCCTGGGAGGCGGCCTTCACGGATCTCGACGCCGCGATCGAGCGCTACAAGGCGCACGAGGGGACGCTGGCGCAGGGGAGTGACCGCCTGCTGCGGGCCTATCGCGACGCGGACGACCTGGGCCAGCTCGCGTACCGCGTGTGGTATTACGCGGCGCTCCAGTACGACCAGGATCAGCGCGACAACACGGTGAACGCCCGCCGGCAGCGGGTGCAGCTGCTCATCGCACGCTGGCGGCAGGCCACCTCGTGGTTCAACCCCGAGCTGCTGGGCATCCCGCTCGAGACCATCCAGTCGTGGATGGCGGCATCGGCGGACCTGGCGCTCTACCGTTTCGCCATCGAGGACCTGTTCCGGCAGCAGGCGCACGTGCTGGATGCCCGTGGCGAGCATTTGATGTCGCTGGCCGGGCGCCTCGCCTCGGTGCCGGCCGACACCTACGCGGCGCTCTCCACGGCCGACGCGCGCTTTCCCACCATCACGCTCTCGACAGGCGAGTCCGTGCAGGTGAGCTATGGCCAGTATCGCCGCCTGCTGGCCACGTGCCGGGAGCAGGCGGACCGCCGCGCGGCGTACGAGGCCCTGTACGACACCTACGGCGCCACGCTCAACACCTACGCGACGCTCTACAACGGGGTGCTGCAGCGCGAGTGGTTCGACGCGCGGGCCCGCGGCTACGCCACGACCCTCGACGCCGCCCTGTTCGGCAACGACATTCCCACCAGCGTCGTCGAAAACCTCATCCACGAGGCGAAGGCGGGGGTGGCCCCCTTCCGCCGCTATCATGCGCTCCGGAAGCGCGTGCTCGGGCTGAGCGAGTACCACGTGTTCGACGGGTTCGTCCCGCTGAACGAGCACGACGAGAAGTATGCCTACGACGTGGTCCAGGACTGGATTACCGAGGCCATGGCGCCGCTTGGCGCCGATTACCAGCGCCGCGTGCGCGAGGCGTTCGCGGGCCGCTGGATCGACGTCTACGAGAACCAGGGCAAGCGGAGCGGGGCGTACTCGGCCCCCGTGTACGGCGCGCACCCGTACATGCTGATGAACTACAACGACACGCTCGATGCCGTGTTCACCACCGCGCACGAGATGGGGCACTCCATCCACACGCTGCTCTCGCACGAGACGCAGCCGTTCGTGTATGCGGGCTACACCATCTTCGTCGCGGAGGTGCCGTCCACGTTGTGCGAGGCGCTGCTGCTCGACTACATGCTCGAGCGTGCCGCCACGCGCGACGAGCGGGTCGTGCTGCTCCAGCACGCCATCGACGGCATCGTCGGGACGTTCTACAACCAGGTGTTGTTCGCGGACTTCGAGCTCGAGACACACCGCCTGGTCGAGCGGGATCAGCCGGTGACCGCCGACGCCCTCAACGCGCTCTACGCCCGGTTGCTGGACGAGTACTGGGGTGACGTGCTGTCGCCCAACGAACGGGCGAAGACGACGTGGGCACGCATCCCGCACCTGTTCCAGTCGCCGTACTACGTCTACCAGTACGCCACGTGCTTCGCGTCGACGGCGAAGTTGATGAAGGAGATCGGCGGCGCGGATGCGGCCGCGCGCGAAGCGGCCGTGACGCGCTACCTGGATCTACTGAAGGCGGGCGGCAGCGATCACCCGATGCGGCTGCTGCAGCGCGCCGGCGTGGACCTGAGCGAGCCCTCCACCGTGCGCGCGGTCGCCGATCAACTGGACGACCTGGTCAGCCGGCTCGAGGCGGAGATGGCGTAGCACGCGCGTTCCGGTGCCGACGGGTGCACACCTATCCGCACCTGCCGGGATCGGTGCGCACCTGCCCGCACCCGTTGGCAGCTACTCACACCGCAGTGCATCCAGCGGATCCACCCGCATCGCCCGGCGCGCGGGGACCAGTGCCGCCAGGGTGGCAATCGAGACCAGCAGCGCCGCCACGGTCGCGAAGGTGAAGGGGTCCAGGGCGCGCACGCCGAACAACTGGCTGGTCAGGAGCGGTGTCAGGACGATCGCCGCGAGCACCCCGGCGGTGACACCGATCGCGGCCAGCGTGGCCGCCTGCCTCACCACCATGCCGAGCACGGCGGAGGGCGCGGCCCCCAGGGCGAGCCGGACGCCCATCTCCTGCGTGCGCTCCGACACCATCAGCGCCATGACGCCGTACACGCCGACCGCGGCGAGGACCAGCGCGAGTGCCCCGAAGGCGCCGATCAGCAGCAGCAGGAATCGTCGCTCCGCCACTGACGCCGCTCGAATCTGCTGCATGGTCCGGATGTCGTAGATGGCCAGGGTCGAGTCGAAGGCACGCGCCTCGGTGCGCACACGTTCGGCCAGCGCGGCGGGGTCGCCCGCCGTGCGCAGGGCGATGAAGGGTGCGACCGGCGGGTTCTGCAGGTAGTTGACATACAACTCGGGGGATGGCGGGGTCTCGAGCCCGGCGTGGCGGATGTCGCCAATGACGCCGACCACGGTGCTCCAGGGGCCGGAGGGATTCGGTCCCGTGCGAATGTGCTGTCCGATCGGGTCCTCGTTCCCGAACACGCGACGCACGGTCGCTTCGTTGACAATCACCACCGCAGGAGCGTTGGGGCCGTCCTCGGCGCTGAATCCGCGGCCCCGCTTGATCGGGATGCCCATGGCCTCGAAGTAGTCGTGCATGGCGCGACGGAACTCGACCTCCGGCAGATCCGACACCGGCACATCCTTGCCCTGGACCTGCACGCTGGTCGTGACGCTCGTGCTGCCAAGGGGGATGCGGGTCGTGCCGCCGACGGCCACGACGCCCGGGATGGCGTCGAGGCGCTCGAACCACTCGGCATAGTAGGCGCGCCTGGCGTCTGGGGTCGTCAGCCGATAGGGGATGCTCATCTGCAGCGTCAGCAGGTTGTCTGGGCGGAAGCCCGGGTCGATGGTCATTACGGTGGCGAAGCTTCGAAGCAACAAGCCGGCGCCAACGCTCAGCACGACTGCGAGCGCCAGTTCGGTCACCACGAGAGCCGCGCGCATGCGGTGGCGTGATCGGGACCCGACTGAGCCGCGGCTGGACTCCTGCAGCGCGGGCCTGACGTCGGCGCGCGTCGCGAAGAATGCCGGCACGACGCCGACGATGGTGCCGGTGACGAGCGCCATCGCCAGGGTCACGAGCAGGACCGTGGCGTCGGGAGCCACCTCCTGCACGCGCGGCAGGTTGGCCGGCGCCAGCGCGACGAGCGCCTGCACGCCCCACCGCACGACCAGCAGTCCCGCGATGCCGCCGGCCACCGAGAGCAACAGGCTCTCCGTGAGCGCCTGCTGGGCGAGCCGCTTCCGGCCGGCGCCGAGGGCCGCGCGCACCGCCAACTCCTTCTGCCGGCCTACGCCGCGGGCGAGCACGAGGTTGGCCACGTTGACGCAGGCCATCAGCAGGATGACGCCGACCCCCGCGGCCAGCACCAGCAGTGCGGGCCGCACGGCGCCCACCACCTGCTCGTGCAGTGGGGTGAGCGTGGTCGTCCAGCCCTTGTTGGTGTCCGGGTACGCCTGTTCGAGGCGAGACGCGATGGCGGCCACGCCGGCTCGCGCCTGCGCCACGCTGACACCGGGCTTCAGCCGGCCGACGGCGCCGAGGTAGTGCACGTTGCGGATGAAGCGCCCGGCGGAATCGACCATCCGCGGCCCGGTGAGCAGCATCGTGGCCCACGCATCGACGTCGATCGAGCGCGTGAAACCCGTGGGGCCGAGCATGCCTCTGTACGGGAACGCGAAGTCCGGCGGCATGACGCCGACGATCGTGGCTGGCTGTCCATCGAGCGTCACCGGCCGATCGATCACTGTCGGGTCCCCGCCAAAGCGCCGTTGCCAGTAGCCGTGGCTGATGACGATGTCGCCGTCAGCATCGCCGTCCCTGAGCGCGCGGCCGAGCACCGCCGTCCGGCCCAGGAGCGTGAACATCCCGGGGCTCACGTAGGAGGTCACCGAGATCTCGGGCGGCCCGTCGAGGACGATCTGCGTGTTGGTGACGAACGAGAAGTACCCTTCGACCTCGGCAAACGAACGGGCCTCGTCGCGCAGGTCCACGAAGTTCGCGGGCGAGATGGGATTCTCCGGACGGTTCTCCGCGGTGTTGTGGCTCCAGATGGTGACCAGCCGGCCCGGGTCGTCGTAGGGAAGGGGCTTGAGCAGCACGCCCTGAACGACCGTGAAGATCGCGCTGTTGGCGCCGATGCCCAGCGCCAGCGCGCCGACGGCGAGCACGGTATAGAGCGGAGCCTGGATCGCCTGACGAATGGTGTAGCGAACGTCGGCGCGAACACTGTCCCAGAACATCGCGTGCCTCCCTGAAGGCTCGTAGAGGTGCGGTTGATGATTCGGCCAGAACGACCATCGGGCGACCGCCGCCGCTCGTTCCTTCAGGCCCTCCTCGATTACGGTCACGAGCGTGCCAGCCGTCACCTGGCGGGCCGCGGCGCGGCGGAAGTCGTCGCGCATCTCGTCGCCGAACCTGCGGCGGAATGCGCGCGGATAGGCGAGCAGAGCCAGGTCGAATATCCGCTCGGCGAGCCAGGGACGGAACGAGGGTCTCACGCGTCGACCTCGCTCAGCAGTCTCCTGGCCCTGGCGGCGGCCAGCTGGCTTTCGAGCCGCGCGGCTTCGGCTCGCGCGACGGCCACGCCGCGGGCCGTCAGCCCGTAATAGCGCCGCCGCTCGTCCTCGTTGGCCTGGCCAGCCGGCGCATCCAACTCCTCGATGAGTTGCTGCTCGAGCAGCCGCGCCAGCACGCGGTAGAGCGTGCCCGCGTGCAGAGAGACCGCGCCGCCCGATCGCGCGTCGACCTCCTGCAGGATGCTGTAGCCATGTCGGCTCCCGTCGGCCAGGGCGAGGAGCACCTCGAACGCGACGGGAGTGAGTGGGAGATAGGTTTCGGCTCGGAATCGGTCCATAGCTGCCTGGAGACTATACGCTCAACGCACATAGACGGACAGCGCAGACAAAAGGTTGCCCGCGGGGCTTGACCGGAGCAGTCGGCATAAATTATTCTTTCATCCGGATATACGGATGAACGTTGCGTCTGCCCTGATTCTCGACCACATGGCCGCCCTGGCCGACCCGATCCGGGTGCGCATGCTGCTGCCGCTCGAGCGGCACGAGCTGACGGTGTCGGAGATCTGCGCGATTCTGCAACTTCCGCAGTCCACCGTCAGCCGGCACCTCAAGACTCTGGCCGACGATGGGTGGGTGACGTCGAGGCGGGATGGCACGAGCCGCTTCTATGGCATGGAGGTGGACGCACTCGACCCCGGGGCGCGCCAGTTGTGGCCGGTCATCCGCGAGCAGTTTGCCGGCACCGACGGAGCCGACCAGGACGAGCGCCGCCTGCAAAGCGTGTTGAGCCGTCGTCGCGCCAAGTCCGAGGCGTTCTTCTCGTCTGCGTCGGGGCAGTGGGACCGCCTCCGCGAAGAGCTTTTCGGCCACCGTGTCCACTTCACGGCGCTGCTCTCCCTGCTGGACGATGGCATGGTGGTGGGCGACCTCGGGTGCGGCACGGGCCAGATGTCCGAGACTCTCGCACCCCACGTGGCTCGCGTCGTGGCCGTGGACGGCTCGGCCGACATGCTGCGCGCCGCGCGCTCGCGCCTGCAGGCGCACGCCAACGTGGACGTGCGCGAGGGCGCGCTCGAAGCGCTGCCCATGACCGACGCGGAACTGGACGCGGCCATCGTGTCGCTGGTCCTGCATCACCAGCCCGAGCCGGCGCGCGTGCTCACTGAGGCCGCGCGTGTGCTGAAGCCCGGCGGCCGCGTGCTGGTGGTGGACATGCTGCCGCACGATCGCACCGAGTACCAGCAGCAGATGGGGCATGTGTGGCTGGGGTTCTCGGACGAGGCGATGCGCCGCTACCTGGCCACCGCCGGCTTCACGGCGGTGCGCATCCAGCCGCTGCCGGTCGATCCCTCGGCGCAGGGACCGGCACTCTTTGCGGCCACGGGCAAGAAAGTCGCTCGGTGAGTTCAGCGTTCAAAGTTCACAGTTCAAAATCGGAAGAGCAAAGGAGAGCATCGATGGCAACTGCAGTTCGTGAAGTGCACGCGTTCGAGGCGGCCCGCAAGGCGGGTCGCGAGCCGTTCAAGGTGAAGGACCTCTCGCTGGCCGAGTTCGGCCGCAACGAGATCCGGCTGGCCGAGCACGAGATGCCCGGCCTGATGGCGCTCCGCAAGCAGTACGCGGGGCAGAAGCCCCTGGCGGACGCGAAGATCATGGGCTCGCTGCACATGACCGTGCAGACGGCCGTCCTCATCGAGACGCTCACCGAGCTCGGCGCCGACGTGCGCTGGGTGAGCTGCAACATCTTCTCGACGCAGGATCACGCGGCCGCGGCCGTCGTGGTGGGCCGCCCCGAGACGGGCGGCACGGTCGAGAATCCGAAGGGCACGCCCGTGTTCGCCTGGAAGGGCGAGACGCTGCCGGAGTACTGGTGGTGCACGGTCGAGGCGCTGAAGTGGCCGGACGGTTCGGGCCCCACGCTCATCGTGGACGACGGCGGCGACGCCACCCTCTTCGTGCACAAGGCGAAGGAGTACGAGTACGCAGGCGTCGTGCCCGCGTTCAAGCCCGAGAGCGAGCCGGAGGAGTGGGGCGTCATCCTCGACACCCTGCGCAAGGAGCTGAAGGCCCACCCCGGTGTCTGGTCGAAGATCGCCGACGGCATCAAGGGCGTGAGCGAGGAGACCACGACTGGCGTGCACCGGCTCTACGAGATGACGGCGGCCAACACGCTGCTCTTCCCGGCCATCAACGTCAACGACTCGGCCACCAAGAGCAAGTTCGACAACCTCTATGGCTGTCGTCACTCGCTCATCGACGGGCTGAACCGCGCGAGCGACGTGATGCTCTCGGCCAAGGTGGCCGTGGTGTTCGGCTACGGCGACGTGGGCAAGGGGTGCGCCCAGGCCCTCAAGGGCCAGGGCTGCCGCGTCATCGTCACCGAGATCGATCCCATCTGCGCGCTGCAGGCGGCGATGGAAGGCTACCAGGTGACAACGGTCGAGGACGTCATCGAGACGGCCGACGTCTTCATCACGGCGACGGGGAACAAGGACATCCTCACCGTCGACCTCATGAAGCGGATGAAGGACAAGGCCATCATCGGCAACATCGGCCACTTCGACAACGAAATCGAGATGGCGGGCCTGGCGAAGAGCGGCGCCAGGCGCGTGAACGTGAAGCCGCAGTACGACGAGTGGGTGTTCCCGGCCGACGGCAAGCGCGGCGAGCACAGCGTGCTGGTGCTGGCCGAAGGCCGGCTCCTGAACCTGGGCTGCGCGACCGGCCACCCGAGCTTCGTGATGTCCTCGTCGTTCACCAACCAGGTGGTGGCGCAGCTGGACCTTCACTTCAGCGCCACCGGCAAGGAGACGCTGTCGGGCACGGTATACGACGCCAAGCGCGTCTACATCCTGCCGAAGAAGCTGGACGAGATGGTGGCGCGGCTGCACCTCGACAAGCTGGGCGTCAAGCTCACGACGCTGACGCAGGAGCAGGCCGACTACATCGGCGTCCCGGTGGAGGGGCCGTACAAGTCGGCGCACTACCGGTACTGATCACATCGGGAGTCGGGAACCGGGGGTCGGGAGTCGGCGGTGCGACCGCCGGCTCCGCTCCGCTTGGCTCGTAGTCCCTCCTCATCGTTGCCCCGCGCGCCCGGTGCCAAGTCCGCTACGATGGCGTATGGTCTTCCGCTCACCGACTGTGGCCGCGTGCAGCGTTGTCGCTTTTCTGCTTGCGCTCGCGGTTCCGCTGGCATCGGCACAAACGCCAGCCGGCCGAGAGACCTCCGCCGAGTCGGTGGCGGCGTACGGCCTTTCGGCGCAGATGCCGGTCGACCCGGAAGTGCTGGTCGGTGGGCTGGAGAACGGGTTGCGCTTCTACGTGCGCCCGAATGGGAAGCCCGCCCGCCAGGCGGAGTTGCGACTGGTCGTCAAGGCCGGTTCGGCGCTCGAAGATCCCGACCAGCTGGGGCTCGCACATTTCGTCGAGCACATGGAGTTCGAGGGCACGGAGCACTTTCCGGGGCAGGGCATCAATGAGTTCCTGGGCTCCCTCGGCCTGAGCATCGGTGCGGACGCCAATGCGGCCACGAGCTTCGACGACACGCAGTACACGCTGCGCGTCCCAACCGACGTGCCGGGTGCGCTCGAGCGCGCGCTCCAGGTTCTCGCGGATTGGGCACAGGGCGCGACCTTCGATCCGGCTGCCATCGAGCGCCAGCGCGCCATCGTGCTCTCGGAATGGCGGATGCGCCTCGGCGCCGTCGAGCGGATCCAGGACAAGCTCCGCCGCGTCCAGCTCGACGGCTCTCGCTATGCGGATCGGCCGCCCATCGGGGCCCCTGACGTCATCGAACGCGCGACTCGAGAGCAACTCGTGCGCTTCTATCGCGACTGGTATCGCCCCAACCTGATGGCGGTCATCGTCGTCGGCGACGTGGATCGGACGGCCGTCGCGGCGCTCATCAGGCAGCATTTCTCGTCCCTGACCAACCCCGCCCCCGAACGGCCGCGGCCCGCCTTCGATTTGCCGGAGCATCCAGCCACGCGATACGCGGTGGTGACGGACAGGGAAACCACGGCGACCGCCGTGTTGTTCAGCAATCTTCGACCCGCGCGCAACCAGGGGTCGGTCGGCGGATATCGCGACATCATGCTCGACCAGCTCTTCGCCGAGATGCTCAGTGCGAGACTCGCAGAGCTCAGCCAGGGCGCCAACCCGCCATTTCTCGGCGCCGCCGCGGGACGTGCGCTGTTCTCGAATCCCAGGACCCGCGACGAAGCCGTCCTGCAGGCCCTGGTGGCGAACGACGGCGTGCCGCGCGGTCTCGAGGCGCTGATCACGGAACTACAGCGCGTCGCCCGGTTCGGGTTCACGGCGACGGAGTTGGAACGTGCGAAGCGAGCCAGAATGGCCGGCTACGAGCGCATGGTGTCCGAGAGTACCGACCGTGAATCGTCGAGTCGGGCCGACGAGTACACGCGGAGCTTCCTCCAGGGAGAGGCGCTGCCGACCATCTGGCAGGAACTGGCCTTCCACCGCCGCTTCGTTCCGGCGATCACCCTGGCGGAGATCAACGCGCTGGCTGGCGAGTGGTTTCCCGAGCAGAACCGACTCGTTGTCGTGATGGCGCCAGAGGGCACGGGCACCGTGCCCGACCAGGCGCAACTGGCTGCCGTGGTGAAGTCGGCGTCCGCCAAGCGCCTGGAGCCGTACGTCGATGCGGCTGCAGGGCTCACGCTCATGGACACGCCGCCCCCTCGCGGCAGCGTCATCAGGAGTGTGGAGCGTGCCGCTGGCATCACCGAGTGGACGCTCTCGAACGGCGCCACCGTCGTGCTGCAGCCAACCACGCTCAAAGCCGACCAGGTCCTCTTCAGAGCGGCAGCACCCGGCGGCACCTCGCTCGCGAGCGATGCCGACTTCATCTCCGCTCGCGTGGCCGACGACGTCATCAACGCCGGTGGCGTCGGACGGATCAGCGCCGTGACGCTCGACAGACTGCTCAACGGCCGAGCGGTCGCGGTCCGGCCATTCGTGGGCGAGACCGCGCACGGGATGCGAGGCGGGAGCACCACCGGGGACATGGAAACGATGTTCCAGTTGATCTACCTGCGATTCACGCAGCCGCGCTCGGATCAGACCACCTTCGCGGCCATGCGGTCACAGGCCCTTGCGCTGCTGCAGAACCAGGGAGCGAGCCCGGACTTTGCGTTCGACGACGCGCTTGGCGCGGCGCTCAGCGGAAACCACCCGCGGCGGCGGCCCGAAACCACGGAGTCGGTCGCGCAATGGAACCTCGAGCGGTCGCTCGCGTTCTACAAGGCACGATTCGCCGATGCGGCGAACTTCACGTTCGTCTTCGTTGGCAGCTTCACGCTGGAAGGCATCAGGCCGCTCGTCGAGACCTACCTGGCCAGCCTGCCGGCGACACGGGCACACGAGTCCTGGCGCGATGTCGGCGTCGTCGCTCCCAGGGGCGTCGTCGAGAAGACGGTTCAGAAGGGAATCGCGCCGAAGGCCGAAGTGGCGATCGTCTTCCAGGGGGCCTTCCAGTACGACGACGCGAACAAGCTGGCGCTGCGGACCATGGTCCTGCTGCTGCAGTCGCGGCTGAGCGACGCCATCCGGAGTGAACTCGGCGGCACCTACAGCATCACGGCTGACGCCGTGGCGGCCAAGTTCCCGAAGCCGGAATACCGCGTCCGGATTGGCTGGAGCTGCGACCCTGCCCGCGCGGAGAACCTCGCGCAGCGTGTGCTCGAGGAGATCGATTCGCTGAAGGCGACCCTGCTGACGCCGGACCAGGTGGCCCGGGTCCGCGTGGTGCTCCTGAGGCAGTTCGAGCAGGACAGCCAGGAGAACGGATACGTGCTGGGCCAGCTCGCGCGGCGATACGAGGACCGGGAGGCAGATGCGGCAGCCGTGACCCCGCCGGTGGCGATTGCGGTGCTCGACGGCCAGGCCATCCAGCGGGCCGCCCAGACTTACCTCGACATGGAGAACTACGTGAAGGTGATGCTGATGCCGGAGACGAAGTAGAGGCCGCGAGCAGGCGCAGTCCGAGGAGCCGATTCAGTAGACGCCGGGGATCAGGCGATAGCGCACGGGGCTGGACGCGTCGATCGAACCCCCAAGGTAGACTACCGGCATGCATGCCAGCGGAGGCGTTGCCGAGATGCGATCTCGTCGGAAGCTGGCTGGTGGTCCATCGGTGCTGGCCCTGCTGGCCGCGATCGTGGTCACGGGGGCGTGGGGCACGCTCGTCGCCCAGCGGCGCGACGCGTTCGTGGACTCGCGCAACCACCCGGCTATCGCGTACGGCACGGCAGCGATTTCCACGCCGGTCACTGCGCTCAACGAGCGGCTGGCGACTGGAGCGGCCACGCTGGCGTTCGATCCGCAGACCGGCTACCTGACGTCGGTGTTGCAGGCGCTCGACGTGCCGGTCGA
>Ga0105094_10000718_pt1 | contig 16760 bp, 12 predicted proteins | sample PPLLak1March2015_2_FD_87023 | JGI IMG/M metagenome (GOLD analysis project Ga0105094, IMG submission 87023) | Freshwater sediment microbial communities from Prairie Pothole Lake near Jamestown, North Dakota, USA - PPLs Lake P8 Core (3) Depth... | ecosystem: Environmental > Aquatic > Freshwater >...
CACGTCCACAAAATTAAGGGCTCGAATTCGCAAACGTCATCCCGGCAGTCCTTTAGCCGGGATCCAGGTTTTTCTGTGGATTCCGGCTTGAAAACTGCCGGAATGACGACTCAAATGTTGAGCGCTTTATTGTGCTGCCCTGTACTAAGCGGAGCTTGCCCGTGGCACCCTCCAGGCATGAGCAATGAGCTTAATTCAACAGCATTGACGGCGAGGGGTCCTTCCAAAATACTTCAGCAGCAGTCTCTCGTGATCCCGCGGTCCACCCTGAGCCATGAAAAAGCCCATATTCGGGCTGGTTTTCAACCAGAGACTCGAGACGCAAGACCCGAAACCCCACTCAGCAGACCCATCAGGCTTGAGGGTGAAGGCTCAGGCGATCTGCATCAACTCGATGTCAAAAAAGAGATCCTGACCCGCGAGGGGGTGGTTGGCATCCAATGTCACGCTCGCTTCTGAGGTCTCCCTGATGATGAACATCTGAGTGAGTCCATCCGGACGTCGAACTTCCAGTTGCAGACCGACCTCGGGTTGCATGTCAGGCGGAAACCGGTCCCGACCCACCTCCAGGACGAGATCCTCCCGATACGCCCCGTAGGCATCTGCAGCCAGTATCTTCGTGTTCCTCGACTCGCTTACGGTCATCCCGATGACGGTCTGCTCGAACCCGGGAATCAGCTGCCCTTCGCCAATGGTGAACTCAAGAGGATCCCGTTCCCTCGAAGAGTCAAACACCGTGCCGTCCTCCAGTGTTCCCGTGTAATGCACCTTGACCGTGTCACCCTTCTTTGCGGGTGTCGCCATGCCTTCTCTCCATTCTGCTGTCGCCAACCATGCGCACTGATTTCTCCCGGGCCACCAAACGGGCTGTCGGCTGACGCCCCGTAAACACCCATTCTTCCGAATACTCATAGCATCGGCTGCAATGAATCTCCAAGTTTTGTTTCTTTGAGGGCTGCGAAGGGGAATCAGGACAGGAAATGCTCACTGTCAAGAAAACGTCATCGACAGAGTGGAAATTTCACTGGGGGAGTTGCTCGGAGAGCGAGCCACATTCCATGAACAAGACGTGCAGGAGTTTGTTGGAAGCCCGAACCGCTCAGGCGCCGATGGCCACGAAATCCCCTTCGAGGAGACCGGCGCTTTGTCCCTCGAAGAAAAGCCTGACGGCCACGGGAATCCGCGCCCGATTCTTGCGTTTGAGCACTTTGACAAATCTCTGCCAGGCGGTTGAATCCTCGACGGTCGAGAGAGCCGTGAATTCGCCGGGGATGGGACGGTCGTAGTTCATCGTATTCCTCTGGATCACCACGCTGCTCTGGATGCCCTCCTGCCTGAGACGCACATAGACAAGCGCCCAGCCGGCCAGAATGGCGACGGCTGACATGCTCCCGCCAAAAACCGTATCCTGATGGTTGATATTCGGCTGGAGGGGCGCCGTCAGCTGAACCCCATCCCAACCTGCGTTGAGGACCTGGACCCCCATGGTCTTGGACAAAGGAATCTGTTCGTACAGGTACTCTTCCAATTCACGGCAGTCCACGGCTACTCCTCTGTACGGAAGAACCTCGGTCTCGGCGGCAGAGCACCTGAGGGCCGGTGAGCCCAAAGGCAGTCTGCCTATCTCAAGAGCGCACGGAGCCAGACTCAACAATGATGGCGAGCTGTGTTTCTCCGGGGTTTCGACTTTGTCGGACAATACCATCAATAACCGCCTCCATTCACGACAGATGCAGGACCATTTCAGCTCCGTGCGGAAAACGAAAACCAGAGGCACGGGCAGGCTCAGATGAAGAACATGGCAGGAGCAAAGACTCTCGATGAAGCCAACACCAAATCCCCCAACCAAGACCCACCGGCCTTCGCCAGCTGAGCTTTGCTTTAGCAATACTGAGACCAACCTAAGCATGGTTCCGTGTGCTGTGCACTCCTTGGCGTCAGAAATTTCGAAGCGGGACGACACACTGGAAACAGTTGTCAAATCGATGGCCGCTGTATAACATCGGTCGTGACTTTGAACAAGCAGGGAGGGCATCGCGTGATCTTCGCACAGGCGACGGGTTGATCGTGATGGAGGACTTTTACAGGGATTTCGGGGTGCTTCAGGCCACTGAGCAGGAAGGAGTGGATTACCGCATTCACACTCGACGGGGTGAGTCCGGAATCGCAGTGATGGCTCTTCACGGAGGCGACATCGAGCCCGGCACCTCTGAGGTCGCCTCCGCCCTGGCATCCCCGCTCCACAGCCTCTATCTTTTTGAAGGCCTGAAGGACAGGCGCAACCTGCAGTTGCATCTGGCCAGCACCCGCTTCGACGAGCCCAGGGCGCTTCAGCTTGCTCAGGAATCAGACTGGGTCATGACGATTCACGGCTGTTCCGGGAAAGACGCCACGATTCTGGTGGGAGGCCTGCACACCCCTCTGGTCTGCCGCATTCGAGACAGCCTCTCCTCGGCCGGGTTCCGGGTGGACACTCGCAGCGGCCTCCAGGGACTCAACCCTCAGAACCTCTGCAATCTCGGCAGAAGCGCCGGAGGGGTTCAGCTGGAGCTCTCATCCGGCCTGAGGAGAGCCATGTTCCTGAATCTCACCCGGTCGGGGCGGAGGTTGACCACAGCCATTTTCAGCCGGTTCGTGGCAGTCCTGACATCCACACTGCCATGCTGAAGAACACCTTTTGCCATTTGCCGGGAATCGGCATCCAGACCGAACGTAAGCTCTGGAGCTCGGGAATCACCTCCTGGGAGCACCTGCTGGCGGCTTCGGCTTCCGACGTCCCCATGTCCCTGGGGCGGCTTCGACTGGCACTGCTCCACCTCGAGGAATCCTTCGTCCAATTCGATCAAAGGAAACCTCTCCATTTCCAGCAGAGCCTGCCTTTTGATCAACATTGGCGGCTGTTCGCCGACTTTCGCGACCTCGCCGTCTTTCTGGATATCGAGACCACCGGCATGGGAGGGCCCTGGGACCACATCACCACCATCTCCCTCTACGACGGCCGCAGCATCTCCTGCTACGTGCATGACGACAATCTCCTTCAGTTTCGGGAGGACATCGAGCGATACGGCCTCGTCATCACCTACAACGGCAAGACCTTCGACTTCCCCTTCATCCGCCAGACTCTGCGCTCGCCCATGAACCATGCCCACATCGACCTGCGTTACGTGCTCAGAAGCCTCGGATACCGAGGGGGGCTCAAGGGCTGCGAGAAACAGCTCGGTATCGCCCGGGAGGATCTCGATGGGGTTGACGGGCTGTTCGCCGTCCACCTGTGGCGCGAATACCTGAGGACCTGGGACCGGAAGGTGCTCGACACTCTCCTCGCCTACAACGTGTTGGACGTGGTCAACCTCGAGCCTCTCATGGTCCAGGCCTGCAACGCCAAGCTCAGCGAAACCCCTTTTGCGGACCAGCACTTTCTCTGCGCACCCACGAGACCGGACTTGCCATACCTGCCCGATCAGGGAACAATAGAAAGAATCAGACACGCAATCATGACGACCTTTTGGCATTGATGGAGGGGTCCTATGCTGAAAACAGGCCGCAGGGTGCTCCGGCCCATGAGATCATCCGTAAACCTCCTCTGCTTTCTCCTCCCGCTTCTGATCCTTCTTCCGATTCCAATGCCACAGGCTCATCTCTGGTCCCCGGCCTTCGCCGAAGAAATCCGGGAATCCGCCATCGCCGGCTCCTGGTATCCGTCGTCACCTGCTGCGCTTCGGGAGCAGATCAACGGTTTCCTGAGCAGGGCTCCTTACCCGAAGCCATCCGGGCGCCTGGTCGCTCTCATTTCCCCCCACGCCGGCACCGCCTATTCGGGCCAGGTGGCGGCCCATGCCTACAAGCAGATCGGACCCGATCCGAAGCACGAGACGGTCCTGATCCTGGCCCCGAGTCACCGTGCGCGTTTTTCCGGTGTGGCCGTCCACGACCGCGGCGGGTTCCGCACCCCTCTGGGAGTCGTGCCTCTGGATCAGAAGCTCATCGAGGATCTCAAAAAGCGGGAATCCCGCATCCGCTATGTGCCCGACGCTCACACCCTCGAGCACTCGCTGGAGATTCAGCTCCCCTTCCTGCAGGTGGTCATGCCGGGCTTCAAGCTGGTTCCGCTCCTCATGGGCGAGCAGGACCTGCCGACCTGTCAATGGCTGGCCGAAGCCATTGCCGATTCCATCCGGGGGAAGCCCGTCCTGGTGGTGGCAAGCTCCGACCTTTCCCACTTCCACGATTCCGAGAAGGCCCGAAAACTGGATCAGGTCGTGGTGGAGCGCACCGCAGCCTTTGATCCCCAGGGACTGAGCCGGGATCTGAGCTCGGGCAAGTGCGAGGCCTGCGGCGGAGGCCCCATGGTGACCGCCATGCTCGTCGCCCGCAAGCTTGGAGCTGACCGCTCCCAGGTGCTGCAGTACGCCCATTCGGGAGATGTGACGGGGGAGCAGAGCCGTGTGGTCGGTTACATGGCCGCCGCGCTGTGGGCCGAACCGGATGCCGGGAGTGCGGAAAGACCTGCGGATGGAGTCAAGGCGGGCATGGACCTCGGCCTGACCCCGGAGGAAAAGGTCTTGCTCCACCGCATTGCACGTGAAAGCATCGAGGCCCGCTGCAGGCGAGAGGATCCCCCGCGACTGGAGGTGAATGCTGCGCGCTTGAAGGAGCCCAGGGGCGCCTTTGTCACCCTCAAGAAGAATGGGGAGCTCCGGGGGTGCATCGGCCACATCGTCGGAGACCTCCCCCTGGATCAGACCATCTCCGAGATGGCCGTGGCTGCGGCTTTTCACGATCCGCGGTTTCCCTCCTTGACGGAGGATGAGCTCAAGGGGCTCCAGGTGGAAATATCCGTCCTGACCCCGCTCAAGCGCATTCACAGCATGGAAGAGATCAGGGTCGGCACGCACGGGATCTACATGAAACGAGGCGGAAGATCGGGCCTGCTCCTGCCCCAGGTGGCGGCGGAGCAAGGCTGGGACTGCAGCACGTTCGTCGAGAGCACCTGCCGCAAAGCCGGACTTCCCCGCGACGCCTGGAAAGACCCGGAGACCGAGATTTACGTCTTTTCGGCGGACATCTTCTGACGGCAGACTGCGCTGCGACAGTCCAGGATCGAAAGCTCCGTTTTTCACCACAAAGGCGCAAAGATCGCAAAGGGTTTAAAAAGGCCTTGTTCCGGGGTTTCTTTGGTTCCTTGGCGTCCTTGCGGCAAACAGGAAATCGGCAGAACCTTTTCTCAACCAGCACAAGAAGGGAAGCCACGATGGCCTCCATGGACCGACGCTGTTTTCTCAAGCATTGCGGCCGTTGCGCGATTTTTCTGGCCGGTGTCGAGATGCTCGACACGGTGGGTTTTGACGGAACCGCCCTGGCCCAGGGCCTGCAAAAAGGGCTCGTCCACCGCAAGCTCTCCCCCTACTTCACGCCATTGGATGGTGAAAGGGTTCGCTGCGAGCTCTGCCCCAGGGAATGCGAGGTGGAAAAGGGTGAGCGCGGCGAGTGCGGGGTTCGGGAGAACGTGGACGGAAAATACTATTCCCTCGTCTACGGAAACCCCTGCGCCGTCCACGTGGACCCCATCGAAAAGAAACCGTTCTTCCACGTCCTTCCGGCGACCAGCTCGTTTTCCATCGCAACGGCGGGATGCAACCTTCACTGCAAGTTCTGCCAGAACTGGGAGATCTCGCAGGCACGACCGGATGAAACGTACAACCATGACCTCCCCCCCGAAGAAGTGGTGAAACAGGCGGCGCGATACCAGTGCCGGTCCATCGCGTCCACCTACGTCGAGCCCACCATCTTCATCGAATACATGCTCGACATTGGAAGGCTGGCCAAAGAGCAGAAGATTCTCAAGGTGATCCACTCCAACGGCTTCATCAACCCCGCCCCCCTGAAAGATCTCTGCAAGGTCCTCGATGCTGCCTGCATCGATCTCAAAGGATTCACGGACGATTTTTACCGGGAGGTCACCGGAGGAAGCCTGAAGCCCGTCCTCGAGACCCTCAAGCAGCTCAAGGAGAACGGGGTGCACACGGAGCTCGTGAACCTCATTGTTCCCACCAAGAATGATTCCATGGACGAAATCCGGTCCATGTGTCGCTGGATCAGGACCGAGCTCGGGCCGGACGTCCCCCTCCACTTTTCCCGCTTCTACCCGCTCTACAAGCTCAAGAGCCTTCCGCCGACCCCTTTGGCCACCCTCGAGGCCGCCTGGAAAACAGCTCTTGATGAAGGACTGCATTACGTGTACATCGGCAATGTCCCGGGCCATCCGGCGGAAAACACGACCTGTCCCTCATGCAGGAAGACCGTCATCGAACGGAATGGGTATCAGATCCGGAACGTCAGCCTCATTGAGGGGCGCTGTCAGTTCTGCCGGCATCCCATCAGGGGGATCTGGGCCGTTTGACCCTCACAGCGTGTAAAGGCGAGCCGAGTCCGCGAGCCATGGACCTTCGTCCAAAGACCGCCCCTGGTCGCCCCCGGGAAACGTGTTTCGGAGCATAGCCATTTCACTCAGAATCCCCGGAACATCATGAGCGACGGAAGAAACCGGCAGGAAACTTCACGAATCCTTTTTGCAGAAGGCTCCCTGACACGACAGCTGCTCGAACGGCTGGGCTTTCCCTTTTCGGTCCTCGGCATCACCCTTTTGCTGGGCACCCTGGGATTCTACGCCATCGGTTTGGGGCGGTGGAGCCTTTTCGACTGCGCCTACATGACCAGCATCACCCTGACCTCGGTCGGCTACGGTGAAATCCTGGACCAGATGGGAACGGATGCCCGCCTTTTCGCCATGGCGCTGATGTGGACCGGCATGGGGGTGACGCTCTACGCCATCTCGACGATCACGGCTTTTCTGGTGGAGACCGATTTTCGCAGAATCCTCAGGGAGCGACGCATGGAGAAAAAGATTGCGGCACTGCGGGGGCACGTCATTGTCTGCGGCCTCGGGAAGACGGGTTTCAACATCGTCCAGGAAATGCACGCCACACGGCGCCAGTGTGTGGCTATCGATGACCAGCCCGAAAACCTTCAGAGGACGCAGCAGCGCTTCGAGGAGCTTTACTGCCTCTTGGGCAATGCCACAGACGAGGCGATTCTGCGGCGTGCCGGGATCGAGAATGCGGGTGGCATCATCGCGGCCCTGAAAAACGACAGCGACAATCTGTTGATCACCGTTCAGGCACGCTACATCAGTCCAGGCATCAAGGTCGTGGCCCGGTGCGAGGAAAACAGCCTCGCCGACAAATTCTACCGGGCGGGGGCCAACTACGTCGTCAACCCGGCTTTCATCGGAGGCATGCGGATGGCGAGCGAAATCCTGCGGCCCCACGTGGTGAACTTCCTGGACCGCATGCTCCGCAGCCGCGACGGCTCCATCCGCGTGGAAGAGGCCGTCATTTGCGAGCACTCCGCCTGGGCGGGCCGCTCCCTGAGGGAGTTGGACATACACCGCAGGACCGGCCTGCTGGTGATCGCCATGAAGCAGCCGGACCGGGATGAATTCGAGTACAACCCGTCCGCAGACGAGATCCTGAAGGTGGGCACCGTCGTCATCGTGATCGGGAACGCCGAGCAGATCAGCTTGCTTCGCAAATTGTGCACGGCGGGCAGGTAGTTCGTTCAGCCTGCACCGCCCCAGTTTGACAGGCCTTCCACGAAAGATTCGGGGATTTCACTCAGGAAGCGGCTTCGGCGCGTGACCTCCCCCCTTCGCGTCCTGCACCAGGAGAGGTGCAGGTGATCAGAGGCACGGGTCATGGCCACATACATGAGACGCCGCTCCTCTTCGACTCCCTCGTCGTCGGCGTCATCCCCGTCCTGATCGGGCAGGGATCTCTGGTGGGGCAGAATGCCCTCCTCCACCGACACGACAAAGACGGCCCTGAACTCCAGCCCCTTGGCCGCATGGATGGTGGAGAGCCGTATGCCTTGCTTGTCATCCGATGCGTCCTGATCTTCCCGGAGAAGTGCCGCGTCCTCGAGATAGTCGGCGATGCTGCTTTTGGAGGCGGCATCGGAGATCATCTCCCGGATGTTTTCCCTGCGCGTCTCAAAATCTTCCGGATTTTCGGCAATGCTTTCGAGATGCCTCTCATAGCCCATTTCCCGGACCACGCGCTCCATGGCCACGGCCGGAGGCTCGGCACGCAGCGAATCAATGAAGCTGAGGAGCTCCTCCAACGCCGCAGCCGTCTTCTTGGGGATCAGGCCTTTGGCGATGGCGAAGCGGCACCCCTCCCGGAGGGACGCGTCCCTCGCCCTGGCCGCCAGGATCTTCTTCATGGCGCCCGGCCCCACACCCCGCCTGGGCACGTTGACGATCCGCTCGAAGGAGAGATCGTCCTCGGGATTCACGGCACAGACGAGATAGGCGTTGATGTCCTGGATCTCTCGCCGCTGGAAGAAGCCCTGGGCTCCAACCATGGCGTAGGGAACCCGGGCGGAGCGAAGAGCGCGCTCGAAAGGAAGGGATGTGTACTTGGTGCGGTACAGGATGGCGATGCTCTCCGGGGGGACCTTCCTGTAATTGGCATACTCCCAGCATTTGCCGGCCACCCAGCGGGCCTCGTCCCCTTCGTCGGGGAAGACCTCCACCTGGACGGGCTCCCCCTGCCGGCCGCTGAAACAGTGCTTCTCCATCCTGAACCGGTTGTGGGCAATGAGCGCGTCCGAAGCAGCCACGATCTGGGCTGTGGACCGATAGTTCTCCTCCAGCCGAAAGATGCGGGTGCCGGCATACTTCTCAGGGAACCGGATGAAATGGGCGGGATCGGCACCCCGGAACTTGTAGATGCTCTGGTAGTCGTCGCCGACCACCGTGAGGTTGCCGTTCCGAAGGAGCAGGTCCACCACCTCGTTCTGGATCCCGTTGGAATCCTGGAATTCGTCGATGAGAATATAATCGAAGGACTCCCGATAGCCGGCCCGGATCTCAGGGTGCTTGACCAGGAGATCCCGGGTGAAGAGCAGGATGTCGTCGAAGTCCACCGAGTTGTTCCGGGCCAGGGCCTCGTTGTAGAGGTCGTAGATCTCCAGCTTCCTGGGAGCTCGCCCCGAAGCCTTGACGAATTGCACGGGATTCCCGGAATTCTTGGCGTTCGAGATCATGGAGGAGGCAGCGTAGAGGTATTTCCTGTCCAGATCCAGCTCCGCCAGAATCTTCTTCAAATGGGTCTTCTGCTGGGATTCGTCATGGATGAGCAGGGGTTTGCGGTATCCGAGAAGCTCACAGTGCTCCTTCAGGATTTTGAAGCACGCACTGTGAAAGGTGCGAACCCAGGGGAAGCTCCGGGGTCCCATCCCCGTCGCCTCCTTGAGCCGGGCCTTCATCTCCGAGGCGGCTTTGTTCGTGAAGGTGATGGCCAGGATATTCGCCGGGTCCATCCCCAGCTCGTTCACCAGGTAGGCGATCTTGCCGGTGAGCGTCCTCGTCTTGCCGCTTCCGGCCCCCGCCGTGACGATGGCCGGGCTCGACACATGGGTGACGGCTTCCCTCTGAGCCGCCGAGAGATGAACCAAAGACATCCACTCACTCCTTGCATGTGAATCCGATTCACGGGGAGATCACACCCCTGACCCAAGACCGGCCACGAACCCTATTACAAGCGTGGATATCCCTCAAGGACAAAGTCACTGCTCTGGCAGTCCGCAGCATTCTTCGGGAATGGAGCTCTGAGCGATTCGCGGGATGGCTCATGAAACCCATTGCCGTTTCGGCTCCAATGCGTTCTATTGTGCGCACAGTGTGCACTATATGAGGTTGTGCACATCATGCACAGGCACCCTCTGGTCGGCCGGCCGGCAACACTCCGGTGAGGTAACGGATGACGAAGACCGTATTATTTGTTTGACAAAGGGGGCGGGCCTCATCTAGCCTGCTACCCACTTCGCCAAATCTGGGCTTACCCAGCCATCCTTTGTGATCGGCGGGCCTTGCTTCGGCCGCTCCTTCCGGGGAGCACCGTACACCGCCTGCCCGCTTCGATCATTCCGGATGAGCATCCATACCCCGACGCAGACGCGCCTACCCTAAGCCGCGTCGCCATTCATGATCAGGATGTGATCCCCTCCGGCTGGCAATTTGTGAAGCTCGCTCGTCAGTGATTGCGGAGAGCGTGCCGAGAAGATCCGTGCTCGCGATCTCATCAATGACGATGCGGCAGCGATTCACCCGCTGCCATGTTTGAATGCTGTGCCCTTTGCCCTGAGACTGGTCGTCCAGATCCCTCCGGAGCAAAGAGGCTCCCTTTGCCATCCGAGCACTTTCCGGTGATTCAGTGAGGAGAGGAAGACCATGAGCCAGGATGTTTCCCTTGAAGTGCTGAGGAATCAGCTTCCCTACTATCAACTGCGCAAGACTCGTCAGAGCCGGGTTCAACTGAACTGGCTGTCCGAATGGGAGCGCTTTGACGCCGGCGCGCTTTTCAACTTCGACTTCAACTCCATGGCTGCCGACAAAGTGGCCGAAATGCGACAGAGAACCGATTCCCTCCTGGATGGAAACCACGCGGCCCTTTCCATCCTCACCCGCCTCGTGGATGGGCTCTGCGGCTACCCCATCACCCCCTCCACCCCCATTGCGGAAGATTTCGCGCGGGCGGCCGCCAACGGGACCACCAACCTCTTCGGCCATGAGCTCATGTATTTCCAGCCGAGCGACGAGCTTTCCGCCATCGCCGCCGTGGAGGCCATGGCCTGCCTGGGGGGCCGCTACGTCGACAACACCTCCTCCCAGGGGCTGGTCCTCAAGACCAAGAACCTCTTTTCCGTCGCCGGAAAACGGCTCCCCGTCGTCATGACGGTCATGGCCCGCGAGGTGAACAAGGGGTCCCTCAGCATCCACTGCGGTCACACGGACTTCTATGGCGTCCGCAATGCCGGCTGGGCCCAGCTGGTTTCGGCGGACAACCAGGAGCTCCATGATCTGCTTCCCATCGCCTTCAAGGTTTCGGAGCTCCGGCAGGTCATGCTGCCCTGCATGGTCATCGGGGACGGTTTCATCAAGAGCCATGCGCTGGAAAACATCAAGGAGCTCTCGGACAACTTCCTGCGTGAATTCGTGGGCCCCCCCAACAGGCTCTACCAGCCTCGATTCGGCCAGAGCACCCTGATGGGCACCTTCACCGATACGGACCTTTCCATGGAAGGCCAGGTTTCTCAGGACTTTGCCTACCGCTTCCTCAAGAAGGGGTTCGTGGCGGCCATGAACACCGTGAATCAGCTTCTTGGCACGAACCACAAGGTGGTGGAATGCTACCGGACGGAGGACGCCGAAATGGTCCTCGTCATCCTTGGCTCCGGCGCAGGGGTTCTGAAGGACGTGGTGGACTACTACCGGGAAAGCAAGGGCTGGAAGATCGGGGTGGTGCGGCCGGTGCTCTTCAATCCTCCCTGTTACGAGGAGCTGGCTTACGGGATGCGCAATGCCAAGGCCATCACGGTGCTCGAACGGTCGGCCATGGCCCACAATCAACTCCTGCTGGGGGACGTCCAGGCGGCTCTGCAGATCTCCATCCGAGCGGGCCGGGAAGGCCGCGAAGAGCACCGAGCTTACGGTCGCGACGACATGCCGGTGCTCCTCCACGGCGTCTACGGCATCGGCAGCAAGGACTTCAACAAGTACGACGCGGCAGCCGTCATCGAGAACATGAGGGCCTGCCTCGACCAGCGGCGCGGTGAATTCCACAGGGATTTCTACAGCGGCATCGAGGGTCCCTACACCCTGAAGCCCCAGCCGCTTCCGGGCTACCTCGAGCGGGAGCTGGGAATGACCTTCGTCGGCATCGGCGCCGAAGGCGTCAAGACGGCCCTGGAGACGGCCGCCTACATCTACGCCGAGGACACCGGCAACGGCTGCAAGCACGTCCAGTCCGGAGCACGCTACGGGGCGGCCCGAAAGGGGGCGGCCGTGTTCATGAACCTGCGCATCAGCGACCATCCCATCCGGAACAGCTCCGAGCTCACGGAGCGCGACGTCCTGGCCTTCTTCAACGAGAAGTTCCTGGTGGACCAGATCCTCAAGGAATACGTCGGCGGGCTGAATCCCAAGGGCTTCTTCGTGATCAACACGCCCCGGACCGCCGAGGAGCTCATGGCCTCCTTTTCGCCCGAAGTCCAGGCCCTGATCCGCGAGCGGGAGATCGAGCTGGTGGCCATGGATGCCACCCACGCCGCACTGGAGCACCTCAAGCGCAACCTCCCCGGCGCCGCCATCGTGGGTTTTGTCAACCAGGCCATGGGGATCCTGCCGGCGGAGGACTTCGAAAGACGCTTCAAGAGCCAGCTGGAGAAAAAAATCGGCCGTAAGAAAGGACAGGCCATCATCGACTCCAACCTGGCCCTCCTTCGATACGGCGCCGGCCTGGCCTCCGCCAACGGCTCAACAAATGGCGCCTCGGATGCCGTCACCCGATCGGGAGCCTTCGGGGTCACCTGTGCCCCCTATTTCGCACCCCCGCCCGATGATTTCGGACAGCCCTTCCGGTCAGCGGGATTGCCCGTTGTCCTCACTGACAAGGATCAACTGGGAGCCGTCAAGCCCGACAATCTGGTTGAGAACTACCAGGAGGTTTTCTACGAGGAGATGGTCAAGCCCATCTCGGAAGGCCGCAAAGTCCCCTGGGACCATTTTCTGCCCGTCGTGCCGAAAGGGACCAGCAAGTATCGGGACATGAGCCACATCGGGAGCCAGCTTCCCCTCTGGAATCCGGAAAAGTGCACGGCCTGCGGCACCTGCACGGCCAGCTGCCCCGATTCGGCCCTCTTCTGCACCATCACGGATCGTCCCATACCGGACGAAGCCCGGCGGTATTTCAAGATTCTCAAGAAACCGCCCAAAGGGTTGCCCTGGGACAGGTTCGCCATGAATCTCAATGTGGTTCCAAGCGCCTGCAAGGGCTGCGGAATCTGCGCTCAGGTCTGTCCCACCGACGCCCTCAGGATGCTGGCCAAGACGGAGATTCAGGAGAGCGACCTGCTCCCCGAACGCTACAAGGCATGGGACAACACGTACGATGCGGCCCACACCATGGACCAGATGCCCATCATGCAGCAGGTGCTCTTCGTCCTGTCCAAGATGTTTCCGGGCAAGCACACGCTCTGCCCCGGCTGCAGCGAAGGAACCATCAGCCTTCTCACCTTCTTCGCCGCTGAATCCCTCCGGAACCATCCGCAGGGGATCGAGACCTTCTATCAGGGCATCAAAGTCCTCTCGGAAAAGAGTCGCGAGCACGTCGAGCACATGCTGGACCACGGTTTCAACCTTTACACCATCAACTCCACCGGGTGCAGCCAGGTGTCGGAGCTCGTGAATCCTTACAACTCCAGGATGTACCAGTCTGGCCATTTCGGGTTCGGAACGGCCTCGGCTGCCGCCCTGGGAGCCAAGTTCAGCCTGGACCAGGCCTATGAGAACGGCTACAAGGACGTCCTCACCAAGGTCATCGTGTTCGCGGGGGACGGGGCCATCTACGACATCGGGAACGGCCCCTTCAACTATGCCTTAGGCGAGAACTTCGACATCACCTGGGTCATTTACAACAACGAAGGCTATATGAACACGGGCGCCCAGAAGTCCGGGGCCAGCCGCTTCGGCGTCGATCGATCCACATCTCCCATCGGGAAGGCGATCGCCGGCAAGTCGACCCTCCATCGCCGGATCATCACCCAGGCCATGGGGATCTCCCACGTGTATGCGGCCAAGCTCTCCATCGACAACCCCCGTTACTCCATGAACATCCTGAAAGAGGCCATCGCCTACAACGGCCCGTCCGTGGTCGAATTCTTCTCGGCCTGCCCCCAGGGACAGCAGAGCTCCGACTGGGCGGGTCCGCTGATCTCGAGGATGATGGTGGAAGCGAGGAAATGGCAGATCGCCGTGAGACGACCCTTCCAGCGCCTGGACATCTCCGGGAATCCGGACCCGGAGATGCTCTATCCGGCCAGGGGGAAATCCTTCAAAAGGGGAGTCGAGCGTGACCCTGCCACGTTCTACGATGTGGTCAGCATGCTGGGCCAGTACAACCAGCACATCAAGACGCAGCAGGGCGACGAGATCCCCGAGATCATCGAAGTGAACGAGACCGTGAGCCTGTTCCGATGGCTCCGGAACCAGTACATGGCGGGACTGCGGGACACGATGCCCACGGAGGACGAGGTGGAGCGCATCGTGGCGGAGCGCTATGGGGCGTAAGGGGTTTCTGGTTTCTGGTTTCTGGTTTCTGGTTTCTGGTTCCTGGTTCCTCGAATCATTCGGTGCGCTCATGGGGGCGGGGGTTGTCCCTGCCCGAATCGCGGGAAATCAGCTCGTTCACCAACAGGCTCTGACGGAAAGAGGCGGACCGGATGGTCCGCCTCTCTTCGTTAAGCAATCATATTCGCAGAGGCCAATGCTGGTTCACACAATCAGGTGATCGTATTTCCCTCAGGTCATACCCGCATGCTTCCGGCGGGGATCGGGGCATCGGAAAGCCTCTGAATTCCCACCAGGGACATGCGGGAATAACGATCAGTACGGTCATTCAATTGTGTGGGGGTGACCTCAGTTCTTGACCTCCGGTTTGGCTGCCTCCGCTTCGCCGCTCCGGTCGCCGGAGCCATGTTGCATTCCTTCCATCATGGGGCATTTGTGGCCCATTCCCTTCATCCCGCCATGCCCCATCTTTCCGCGGCGGCCGCCCTTGCCCATCATACCGCACATGGCCTTCTGGTGATGCATATCGCCCAGCTTGTCCCGCATTTCTTTCCGCTGGGACACGAGCTCGGTGAGGAGCGCTTCCATGGCCGCCATTTTTTCGTTGCCCTTGGCGTTCTTCATGGCAGCCAGTTTCTCTTCCAGGCGATCATCCATGGCCTTGATGTCGGCCATGGCCTTCTCGCTATTCTCCTGCATCGCCATGCACTTCATCATCTTGCCGTGGGGGCCGCCGCCCCCTCCATGTCCCCGTCCATGGCCTTCAGCCGGTTCCCCGGCTTTTTCATGACCATGCTGATGCCCGTGCCCTTGCTGGTCACCAGCCTCCGTCTTGGATTCCGAAGAAGCTGACGCAGCAGGCTTTTCTGAGCTCTGTTGAGCCCACGTCACAAGCGGAAAAGCGAGAAACGCCAGCAGTGCGAACATCAATCCGATTCTTTTCAGCATTACAGTCTCCTCGTCTCGTGCTTCAACACCGTTTGATCCTGTTCAGACACCCGTTATGCGATGACTGCAAAGCAGTTCACTCACTGAAAATAAAGACTGCCTGGCCTCCACACAACACCGTCACCCCTCCACAGCACATTGCAGACAAAACAAAAGCGGTCCCGTTGGAGCCCGGCATGGGAATCCTCTTTGCTCACTCGGTACAGGATGTGGTTTCCCGTAGCCGCGTCGAGATTCTCAGCAAACCGTCGATTGGCGGCCACAATGGGCGTGGCCGTGGCATCGTTCGATCGATAGGCCTGAAGCAACCGGATACCATCGGATGAAGGGATGACGTTTGGATCAGCCGTCAGGTTGTTGAACGCATCCCTGTGGCGGGACTCCCTGGAGCGAGGGATCCTGGGGATTGGAGGCTGCCGAAAGGAAATTCGAACAGGCAGGAGGTCAGAGCTTCACTCGACAAATGTGAGGATCAGACCTTACTTGTGAGATGGACGGGTTGGGATTCAGTGGTTTCGGGCTCGGTTGAAAGCGAGCGCAAAGGAACAGCCGGGAAACATTTCAGAGGTGGAGCGTCATGTCGAAGTCCAGTGCCATCATACAGGTGATTCTGGTCGTGCTCATTCTTGTCTACAGCACGTTCCAGTTCTACAGGGGTCACTTCGAGCTTGGCTTCTCGGCTCTGCCGATCCTCATGCTCTATTATGTGCTCGTCTTCGGCAGATCGAGACGGCTCTCAAAGCTGGATGACGATGAATCGGACATGGACAAGCGCAGCCGGTGAAGCAGCCCGGTCCGGCCAGGCGGTCTTCAAGCGGGCTTGCGGACGGGTTTGCGTTTCACCGTTGCCCAGTCCTGGTAGAGAATGAGCAGAGGACTGGCGATGAAGATCGATGAGTAGGTCCCCGTGATGATCCCGATCAGCATGGCGAATGCGAAATCATGGATGACCGTCCCACCGAACAAGAACAGGAACAAGAGAGCAAAGAGCGTGGTTCCGCCTGTCAGGATGGTTCGGCTCAGGGTTTGGTTGATACTGGTGTTGATCATTTCGATGAAGGGTTGCTTTCTCTCCTTGCGGAGAGTCTCACGGATGCGGTCGAATACCACGATGGTATCGTTCAGAGAGTAGCCGGCGATGGTCAGGAGTGCCGCCAGGATCTCGAGGGTGAATTCCTTGTCCAGAACCACGAAGACCCCCACCGTGATCAGGACGTCATGGATGAGAGCGAGGGTGGCCGCCAGCGCATAGGGCAGTTTGAGGATCCAGCATAGCCCCAACGTGATCAGAATGGCTCCCACAATAAGAGCCAGAGCGCTCAACCCGACAGCCTCCAGCAGGTATACCCCAACCATCATGACGCCGACCATGATGGCGGCGGTGCCCCACTTCATCTCGAAGCGACCCGAGATATAGATGGCTATGAACAACAATGCATAGAAAATGGCGAAAAGAGCCTTTTGTCGAAGATCCTGCCCCACCTTTGGCCCCACCATTTCGGCACGGCGCACGGTTGCCTGGCCCTCCCCGAACTTCTTGCTCAGCGCCGCTCCCACCTTTTCGGACAGATTGGCCATTTCCTCCGAGGATACATCCGTCCGGATGATGTACTCATTGTCCGCC
>Ga0105094_10000720_pt1 | contig 16752 bp, 13 predicted proteins | sample PPLLak1March2015_2_FD_87023 | JGI IMG/M metagenome (GOLD analysis project Ga0105094, IMG submission 87023) | Freshwater sediment microbial communities from Prairie Pothole Lake near Jamestown, North Dakota, USA - PPLs Lake P8 Core (3) Depth... | ecosystem: Environmental > Aquatic > Freshwater >...
ACGCTGGTTACAGCGGCTATAGAATCGCCCTGCCGCAAATTGATCAGCCTGACACCCTGGGTAGCTCGTCCCATCAACCGCAGAGATGATACTGCAAGACGGATGGTAAGGCCTGATTTGTTGATGATCATTAAATCATCTTTATCAGTCACCCCCTTAATCGCAATCAGATCACCCGTTTTTTCGGTAACGTTTATCGTTTTAACGCCTTTTCCGCCCCTGTTGGTCACCCTGTAATCTTCCAGTTCCGTCCGCTTCCCATATCCGTTTTCCGATACCACCAGAATGGTCGTTTCAGGATCCTGAATGCATACCATGCCGATCACCTTGTCAGCATTATCGGTGCCTGTTTTGATCCCTTTAACGCCGGATGCATTTCGTCCCATCGGCCTAACCTTTTTCTCGTTGAACCGAATAGCCTTGCCTGACCGAACAGCCAGCAGAATCTCATTATTTCCGTTGGTCAGCTTTGCCTGCAAAAGCCTGTCCCCTTCCCTGATATTGATGGCATTGATCCCTGACTGTCTTGGCCGTGAATAGGCCTCAAGCGACGTTTTTTTAATTATGCCATGCTGAGTGCAAAGCAGGATAAAGTTATTGTTGATATAGGTTTCATCGACCAGGCTTGTTACATTGATAAATGCACTCACCTTATCGCCCTGCTCAATATTGATAAGATTCTGGATGGCCCTGCCCTTGGAGGATTTAGTGCCTTCCGGGATGTCATATACCTTTAACCAGAAGCATCTGCCTTTTTCGGTGAAGAATAACAAGGTATTGTGCATGGTCGCATGGAACATATTCTCCAGAAAATCCTCATCACGGGTTTCACTTCCTTTAGACCCGATCCCTCCCCTTGCCTGCGTTCTGAATTCCGTCAGCGGGGTTCTTTTGATATAACCGAGATGGGAAATGGTAAGGATCATATCGTCATCGGCATAGAAGTCTTCAGGATTAAATTCTTCGGCATTCGGAACAATGATAGTCCGGCGTGCATCGCCATAATTATCAATGAGTTCCTGCAACTCATCCTTAATGATCTTCATCCGCAGACTTTCATTGGCAAGTATTTCCTTTAAATGGGCAATGAGTTTCTGAATCTCCTCGTATTCGAGTTTTATTTTTTCCCTTTCCAATCCTGTCAGTCTTTGAAGCCGCATTTCCAGAATTGCCTTAGCCTGTATTTCTGACAGTGCGAATGTACTTATGAGTCCGTTCTTGGCATCCTCAGGTGTTTTGGAGGCACGGATCAGACTGATCACTTCATCCAGGTGATCCAGGGCAATCAACAGGCCCTCCAGGATATGAGCCTTTTTCTCGGATTCTTCCAGGTCAAATTGAGTCCTTCTGATCACCACATCATGGCGGTGTTCCACAAAGAAACGTATGGTACTTTTCAGGGACAGGGTCCGGGGACGTCCATGAACCAGTGCAATATTGTTTACGTTGAACGAAGTCTGAAGCTGGGTCAGGTGGTAAAGGTTGTTAAGAACTACACCGGATTGGGCTTCCTTTTTCAGAATGATCACAATACGAAGTCCTGTCCTGTCCGATTCATCATTGATATAGGAGATCCCTTCCAGTTTTTTTTCGTCGATCAGTTCGGCAATTTTCCGGATCATCTCAGCCTTGTTGATCTGATAGGGAACTTCATTGACCACAATGACCTCCCTGCCGCTGGGTGTCAGTTCAATTTCAGTCTTGGCCCTGAGGATGATCTTTCCTCTTCCTGTTTCATAAGCCTCCTTCACCCCCTGATGCCCATAAATGATCCCCCCGGTAGGAAAATCAGGACCTTTGATATACACCATCAGTTCATCCGTGGTGATCTCGTTATTGTCGATATAGGCAATGGTGGCCTTACATACTTCAGCAAGGTTATGAGGAGGTATATTGGTGGCCATTCCGACCGCAATACCTGAGGCTCCGTTAACCAGCAGGTTGGGTATGCGGGATGGCAAAACCGTAGGTTCCTGCAACGAATCATCAAAATTCAGCTGAAAATCAACGGTATTTTTTTCAATATCCGCCAGCATCTCTTCTGCTATCTTCCTGAGCCTTGCTTCTGTATATCGCATGGCAGCAGCACTATCACCGTCCATGGAACCAAAATTGCCCTGCCCTTCCACCAGCGGGTACCGCAATGACCAGTCCTGTGCCATTCTCACCATCGCATCATACACGGAAGTATCACCATGGGGATGATATTTACCCAGCACTTCTCCAACGATTCTTGCTGATTTTTTATAGGGACGGTTGGATAATACCCCCAAATCCTGCATACCAAACAATACACGGCGGTGAACCGGCTTTAGGCCATCCCTGACATCCGGCAGCGCGCGGGAAACAATAACCGACATCGAATAATCGATGTAGGCTGATTTCATTTCTTCTTCTATGTTGATCTTTACAATTCTTTCGTTTTCAGCCATACTGGCATTTTCATTTTAAAAGTTAAAAAAAATCACTATATTTAATATATAAAAGGCACCGGCATAACAAAACAACAGCAAATCCGTTTAACATGAGAAGATAAGCCTTGTGAACAGGGCTTAAAGGTAACTATTTATTCCTTGTTTTTCGGTGAATTTTATGACCAATTTGTAAACAAATCATGTTAAAAAAACGTTCTTATATAATTAGTATATTTGCATAAGAAATGCTTAATTGCTTACGGTGAATTATTGAATCGATATTTTATGGATGCTAAGTTTTCACAACGGATAAAGGATGTGCTTTCATACAGCAAGGAGGAGGCCATAAGGCTCGGAAATGCAGAAATTGCACCGGAGCATTTATTGCTGGGAATTTTGCGGGAAGGTGAAGGTGTTGCCATTGATGTCCTGGTATCTCTCGGAGCAAATCTCTTTCAGCTGAGAAAAGACATTGAAACTTCTCTAACCCCTACCGGACCGGTTAAGGTTACGGAATCCGATAATGTACCCTTACTGAAATCATCAGAAAGAATTCTAAAAATAGTCTACTTGGAAGCTAAATCACTTAAGAAAACAACCATTGATACAGGCCATTTGTTACTGGCTATTATCAAAGATGAAAGTTCTACCATATCCAGGGTTTTATTTGAACACAGCATTGATTACAATAAAGTGAGGCGGGAACTGGTAAGCGAGCATATGGGAGAAACGGAAGATGATGAGCCCAAGAATGAATTTCCACATGAGGACGATGAGCCCATGGGATCTTTTGGTTCAGGAAAGAGCGGGCCCTCCGAACCGGCCTCAAAATCAAATTCAGACACTCCGGTACTGGATAATTTTGGTATCGACCTGACAAAGGCTGCTGAAGAGGACCGTCTCGACCCGATCGTGGGCCGTGAAAAGGAAATTGAACGGCTGGCCCAGATATTAAGCCGTCGCAAAAAGAACAATCCTATCCTCATTGGTGAGCCGGGAGTTGGTAAATCGGCCATTGTTGAAGGACTTGCCTTGCGCATTATACAGAAAAAAGTATCGCGTGTGCTGTTTGGGAAACGGGTGGTCACACTCGATCTTGCAGCCATCGTAGCCGGTACAAAATACCGCGGACAGTTTGAAGAAAGAATGAAAGCCATTTTGAATGAATTATCCAAGACCAGCAATATCATCCTTTTCATTGATGAAATTCACACCATCGTGGGGGCCGGCGGCGCTACCGGCTCACTGGATGCCGCCAACATGCTGAAACCTGCTCTTGCACGGGGTGATATACAATGTGTGGGGGCAACAACACTGGATGAATACAGGCAGCATATTGAAAAGGACGGCGCGCTGGAAAGAAGATTCCAGAAAGTAATGGTTGAACCTACATCCCCTGAAGAAACGCTGGAAATCCTGAACAACATTAAAGACAGGTATGAAGACCATCATAACGTGGTATATACCCCCGAAGCCATTGTCGCATGCGTAAAACTTACCAACCGGTATATTTCAGACCGGCACCTGCCCGATAAGGCCATTGATGCGCTGGATGAATCAGGCTCACGGGTGCATATTTCCAATATTGTCGTTCCCGAAAAAATGCTCGAACTGGAAAAGAAGATCGAGGAAACCAAAAAGGACAAGATAAAATCAGTAAAGAACCAGAATTTTGAAAAGGCTGCAAGCTACCGCGATAAGGAAAAAGAATATATCGAACAGCTGGAAGAAGAAAAACTCCGGTGGGAAAAAGAACTGGCCAGGAACAGGCAGGTAGTGGATGAGGAAAAGGTTGCCGAAGTAGTCGCTATGATGACCGGTGTGCCGGTTCAGCGAATTGCGCTGGAAGAAGGACAGCGCTTGCTGCGCATGGGAGACCAATTGAAGGGCAGTGTTATCGGTCAGGATGAAGCCATTGAGAAAGTTGTCAAATCGATTCAGCGAAACAGGGCTGGCTTAAAGGATCCTAATAAACCCATTGGCACTTTTATTTTCCTCGGCCCTACAGGGGTTGGTAAAACACAGCTCGCCAAGGTATTGGCTCAGTATCTGTTTGATTCGTACAATAACCTTATCCGGATCGACATGAGCGAATATATGGAGAAGTTCTCCATTTCAAGGCTTGTCGGTGCTCCTCCGGGATACGTGGGATATGAAGAAGGCGGACAGCTTACGGAGAAAGTCCGCAGAAGGCCATATTGCGTGGTTTTACTCGATGAGATTGAAAAAGCCCATCCCGATGTATACAATATTCTTTTGCAGGTGTTGGATGAAGGGCAGCTTACGGATAGTCTCGGACGCCGGGTTGATTTCAGGAATACCATTGTTGTTATGACTTCCAATATTGGCACAAGACAATTGAAGGATTTCGGCCAGGGAGTCGGATTCACTACAGGTGCAAAACAGGCTTCGGCCAATGAATTTGCAAAAAGCGTAATTCAGAATGCGCTGAAGAAAACATTTTCTCCTGAATTTCTGAACAGGATTGATGATGTGGTTATTTTCAATGCCCTCACACGTGAAGATATTCACAAGATCATCGATATTGAGTTGAAAGGCCTTTATGAGCGTATCTTCAGCATGGGTTTCAGTGTGAAGATTTCCAAGGAAGCGAAAGATTTTATTGCCGAACACGGCTTTGATATCCAGTTTGGAGCAAGGCCCCTGAAGAGGTCTATTCAGAAATACCTCGAAGACCCAATGGCCGAGGTCATCATTAAAACAGATCTGCAGAGCGGTGACATCATTGAAGTGGAACTTGAAAAAGAGAAGGACGAAATTGTCATGAATGTGGTACACCCGACCAAAGAACTTGCCGAAGAGGAAGATGCAGGGAAAAAGAAATCCAAGTAAATAGAGTTAAAAACACCCTGCGAGGGTCCTCACCCTCGCAGGGTGTTTCTTTTAAACCCGTCCAATTAAGTCGTAAACTGCTGCATCTGCAATGACGACATCATAAAACTCACCTGTTTTAAGTGTATGGCCGGAGTGAATGATCACTTCGTTGTCAACTTCGGGCGAATCACTTTGCGTGCGCCCTATATAGTGTTTGGCTTCCTTCCTGTCAACCAATGTTTTATAGGACTTCCCAACCCTTTCCTGGTTCTTTTCAAGGGATATTTTTTCCTGGATCTGCATAATTCCGGCAACACGTTCTTCTTTGACCTCAAGTGGAATTATATCGGGGTAATGACGGGCAGCATAAGTCCCTTCTTCTTCCGAATAGGCAAAGACTCCCAGCCTGTCAAACCTGACCCGGTTTACGAATTCCAGCAGCTCATCATAAGCCTTAACATCTTCGCCAGGATGTCCTGTCAGCAGTGTTGTCCGTAAGGTCAACCCCGGAATCTCATCCCTGAGGCGGTCAATGAGCTCATAGGTTCGCTTGCCGTCTATGCCTCTTCGCATGGCCTTCAGCACATTGTCATTGATGTGCTGGAACGGTATGTCCAGATAATTACAGATGTTGTTGTGATGGCGCATTACCGTGAGGACGTCATGGGGAAATGAGACCGGATATGCATAATGCAGCCTTATCCATTCCAGTCCTTTTATGGCAGCAAGCTTTTCAAGCAAGCCAGCCAGGCTTTGTTTTTTATAGAGGTCCAGGCCATAATAGGTTAAGTCCTGGGCGATCAGCATGATCTCTTTCACTCCTTTACGGGCCAGCAGCCTGGCTTCTGCCAGAATTTCCCCGGAAGGTCTTGAAACATGGCGGCCACGGATCAACGGAATGGCACAAAATGAACATTTCCGGTCACAACCTTCTGAGATCTTCAGGTACGCATAATGAGCAGGGGTGGTGATCACCCGCTCACCTGCCAGATCCTTTCTGTAATCACCGCCCAGCATTTTCACCAGTCCCGCCTGGTTATTGACTCCGACAATGCCGTCTATCTCAGGTATTTCCTTCGTCAGCTGATCTTTGTAGCGCTGGGACAAGCATCCCATCACAAACACCCGGTCGATCAGCCCGTTTTCTTTGGCTTTTGCATGCTGCAGGATGGTATCGATGGATTCCTGACTGGCATCATGAATAAAGCCGCAGGTATTAATAACAACGATCCGTGCGGCAGGATCATCTGCCTCATGGACCACATCAAAATCATTGGCCGTCAGCTGTGCCAGTAACTGTTCTGAATCAATAAGGTTTTTGGAACACCCGAGGGATATCACATTGATCCTTATTCGCTTCCGGTGTGTTCTCATAAAATTGATATCGCCTTCAGTACGTTACGGTTCGTTACTGGGAAAAGAGAGAATCGACAAACTCAGTTTTATCGAAAACCTGCAGATCATCCAACTTTTCCCCGATCCCGATATATTTGACCGGTATTTTGAACTGGTCTGAAATTCCAATAACAACTCCTCCTTTGGCGGTTCCGTCAAGTTTTGTGATAGCGAGTGAGGTAACCTGTGTGGCTGCCGTAAATTGTTTTGCCTGCTCAAAGGCATTCTGGCCCGTTGAACCGTCAAGCACCAGCAATACCTCATGAGGGGCGTCAGGGATTACCTTTTCCATTACCCTCTTGATTTTTGACAGTTCGTTCATCAGGCTGGCCTTGTTGTGCAACCGCCCGGCCGTATCAATGATAACCACATCGGTGTTACTGGCGCGGGCTGAACTCAATGTATCGAAGGCAACACTGGCAGGATCGGAACCCATCTGCTGCTTGATAAGCGGTACATCCACCCTTTCGGCCCAAATGCCAAGCTGATCGATTGCTGCTGCCCTGAAGGTGTCTGCAGCGCCCAGCAATACTGATTTCCCGGCTTTTTTATAATGATAGGCGATTTTGCCAATCGTGGTTGTCTTTCCCACTCCATTCACACCAACCACCATGATCACCCAGGGTTTCTGCGGCAAATCAGCTGCAAAACCGTCAGCTTCCGGTTTATTGTTCTCTCCCAGTAAGGATGCAATCTCCTCCTTCAAAATGGTGTTGAGTTCGCCTGTATTGAGAAATTTATCACGGGCTGCCCGCTGTTGTATCCTTTCAATTATCCTGAGGGTGGTTGTGACGCCAACATCGGATGTGACCAGCACCTCTTCAAGGTTATCCAGTACCTCATCATCAATATGCGATTTTCCAACAACGACCCTGGAAATCTTCCGGAAAAGATTTTCCTTTGTTTTTTCAAGGCCACGGTTGAGATCCTCTTTTTTTGAATTATTGAAGAGACTGAATTTCATTGTACTATGGATAAAAACTGTCGGATTTTTCAAGGATAAAAAAAGCTTTCTCATTACGAAGAAAGCCTTATTCAAATCCGTAAAAGGATATTCGTTTACTTTTCTTTGAAAAAATCCTTTATATGATCGTTGTGGACGATTTCTTCCTTGGTTATGTAAGCTCCGGTTTTCGGTGACCTAACCATTTTAATGCACCGGGTAAATGTAGCACCGGCTCCTGTCTTCAATGTAGCTATAACTTTCTTTGCCATAGTTGAGAATCTTTATTTTATTTCACGATGAACCGTTACTTTTTTGAGGATGGGATTGAATTTTTTCAGTTCCAGCCTGTCAGGAGTATTCTTCCTGTTCTTGGTTGTAATGTATCTTGACGTTCCAGGCAATCCGCTGTTCTTATGCTCGGTGCATTCAAGAATAACCTGTACCCTGTTTCCTTTTTTTGCCATATCCTGTGATTTCTAACGATTAATAACTGGTTATGAATCCTTTGCTTTGTGCATCCTGAAGCGCAGCTTTCAATCCTTTCTTGTTGATGATCCTGATGCCGGAAGCTGATACCCTTAGGTTGATCCAGCGGTTTTCTTCGGGGAGGAAATATTTCTTATCGAATAAATTGACTTCAAAACGTCTTTTTGTCCGTTTTTTCGAGTGCGAAACATTATTCCCGACCATCGCTGTCTTCCCTGTAATCTGACAAGTACGTGCCATTTTTTTCGAAATTTATGCCATTTTTAAACAGGTCGCAAAGTACGTGAATTTTATTCAAAAATTCAAATATATTATGAACAATTTTATATTAATACCCTGGATCCTGCATCAGGCCATCCGGATTAGTTCGCTGCGCAGCATGAAAAGGGCGGCAATAGCCGCTTTATGAATATTCCTTCCGCGGTGTTCTCCGAAATTGAACTTTTCAGCCCGGGTCGAATCCGCCGTCGATACGGCTATCCATGTAGTGCCCACAGGCTTTTCGGAAGTTCCCCCCGCAGGGCCTGCAATCCCTGTCACAGCCATTGATATTTCAGCGCTGAAGCGTTCCCGTACGCCACGGGCCATTTCCTCGGCCACTGCCTGGCTTACTGCCCCATGAATCCTTATAGATTCCGGATCAACGCCCAGCAGTTTGCATTTGCTTTCATTTGAATACGAAGTCACCGAGCCCAAAAAATAATCAGAACATCCGGGAACACCTGTTATCATGGAGGCGATCTTTCCCCCGGTGCAGCTTTCAGCAACGGACAAATGGCATTTTTTCTGTCGCAAAAGATTTCCGGTAACTGCTTCAAGGGTATCGTCGTTGTAGCCGAAGATATATTCCGGGATCAACGATTCGAGTTTTAAAATTTCTTTGGCCAGCAGGGCATTTCCGTTATTGTCCACCGGGTTAAAAGCACTCAGCCTTAATCGGAGTATGCCGGGTGATGGAAGATAGGCCAGCTTCACCTGCGGGGGCAAATGTTGTTCCCAGGATGCGATTTTTACGGCCATGGCCGATTCAGCCAGCCCATGGGTGAGGATGGTATAATGCTGAATAGGAGGAAGCCTGAAGGCTACTTTTATCATGGGAAGGGCATAATCCGTCATGATTGCCTTCATTTCATAAGGCACACCGGGTAGTGAAATGAATACGGTGTTGTTCCTTTCAAACCACATCCCCTGGGCAGTACCTGAAGCATTATGCAGTAACCTGCATTGATCGGGCAATTCAGCCTGACTAACATTGCGGTCATTGACCTCCACTCCCCTTGCTGTCAGCAGTGATTTAATATGTTCCAGCACAGCTGCGTTCAACACCAGCTTTGCATTAAAATATTCTGTGAGCGTTTGTTTGGTAATATCATCACTGGTGGGTCCGAGCCCGCCTGTTATTACCACCAATCCTGCGCGCTGTGAGGCTTCATTGAGTGCGTTTATTATGCAGTCCCTGTCGTCGCGGATTGAAGTAATCTGCCCTACCCTGATGCCGATCTTGTTTAGCTCATCAGCAAGGAAAGCTGAATTGGTATCAATGACCTGGCCGATGAGGATCTCATCGCCGATGGTAATAATTTCTGCAAGCATCAGGATTACTAATTGAAAAGTGCAAAGATATTAAATGCGGATATTAATGTGACTCTCCTTTTGCTATAGCTACAGAGGCTAAGACCCTCCTTCGCTGAGGCTACGGAGCATGAGATCCGCCTTCGCCAAGGCTTCGGCGGACAAGAGCGGCAAACGGGTCTCGAACCCGCGACCTTGAGCTTGGGAAGCTCACGCTCTACCAACTGAGCTACTGCCGCAATAATATTTATCGATTTGTTGATCTGTCGATTTTTTGATTGAAAGAACGCTGCTGATTAAAATACCGGTTGGTAAAAATATAAAAAATTCTTTCTGCAGGATACCTAAAGCGTAACAGAAATTAAAATCAACCAATCATCAAACCTACCTGCCTGCCGGCAGGGTAATAAATCAACAAATCAACAAACCTGCCTACCGGCAGGCAGGTCAATAAATACTCCGAGCCTCTCAGGGGATTTGAACCCCCGACCTGCGGTTTACGAAACCGCCGCTCTAACCAGCTGAGCTAAAGAGGCAATTGAAAAAACGCTAAAAGAACCGGTGCAAATATATCAATTTTCCCGGTTGCCGGGAAAGCTCTTTTGCTTTAACGCACGGATGCGCTGTAACAGTGTCGGATGCGAATAGTGAAAAAATACATATATGGGATGGGGCGTGAGGTTGCTTAAGTTTTTGGAGGTAAGCTTTTTCAGGGCCTGTATCAATGCATCACCGTTATATTTCTCTTTGGCAAACCAGTCGGCACTATATTCATGTTTCCGCGAGAAGTGATTCATAAAGAGACCTATGATCATAGAGATAGGACTGTAGAGCACTCCGAAGGCAATGAGGCCAAGATGAAAACTGGGGATATCCGAACCCAGTGCAGCTGATAATTGCGGATTATCTACAAACAGCGAAAAAATGAACAGTGTAATACCAGTTTGAATAATGCTGGTAATGATGGCAGTCAAGGTGTGTTTCTTTTTATAATGGCCGATCTCATGCGCCAATACACCAACAATCTCATTAACACTGAGATCCTTGATCAGGGTGTCAAAAAGAACGATCCTCTTCCTGGATCCAAGGCCGCTGAAATAGGCATTGGACTTTGTTGAACGCCTGGACCCGTCAATAACAAAAACATTATCCAGTTTAAAACCGGCCCTGTCGCTGAATTTCTGAATTTCATTGCGCAATTCACCTTCTTCCAGCGGTGTTTGCTTGTTAAAGATAGGCACGATCAGCGTGGAATAAAACATGGTCATGAATATGCTGAACAGGCTTACCGCTATCCATGCATAAAGCCAGAAACTGGTCGTGGTCAGCTGGTAGAACCAGATTATAAGCGAGAGTATCCCGCCGCCAATGACCGCTCCCAGTAAATAACCTTTCAACTTATCCAATATAAAAATCCGTGCCGTTGTTTTGTTAAATCCGAATTTCTCTTCGATTACAAAGGTGTCATAAAGGGTAAACGGCAGATTAAGAATATCCGAGGCAATGGCTAATATGCCAAAGAATATCAGGGCAATAAGTATGGTATGCCCTGTGAAGGAACGTGCCCAGTTGTCAACCAGGTTAAAGCCACCAAAAATCAACATGCCTGAAATTAACAGAAAGCTGAAACTGCTGGTGATCAGCGAAAACCTGTCATTGACTTTTTTGTATTCCTGTGATTTTTTGTATTGCCCGGCATCATAAACATCTTTTAATTCTTCAGGCAGTTCAGTGGAAAACTTTTTGCTATTGAGGTAATCAAGCCATCTCTCGATCACAAAATCGACAACGATTATACCGAGTATTATATAAAACAATGCATTATGCATTCTATGAAGTGACTAGTGATTGGTGAGTGGTACTTAAAGTTACTAATTAGGTTATTTTATATATTACCTTATATATCAATACACTAATAATAATATAACTTTCAAACCTGCCTGCCGGCAGGCAGGTCTTCAAATATTCCAACTTATAAACCTCCCTAAGTTCTGAGTCCCCCGCACACATTAATGACCTGTCCGTTGACATAGGATGAAAAGTCGGACGCCAGGAAAATGGCGACATTGGCAACATCTTCAGGGGTCCCGCCCCGTTTCAGCGGTATCTTATCCTCCCATTGTTTCTTGATATTATCCGGCAGCTTATGGGTCATTTCGGTTATGATGAATCCTGGTGCGATGGCATTGCAGCGAATGTTGCGGGAACCGAGTTCCTGGGCCATGGACTTTGTAAATCCTATTATCCCGGCTTTAGAAGCGGCATAGTTGGCCTGCCCTGCATTGCCTCCCACCCCAACCACGGAACTCATGTTGATGATGGAACCGCACTGCTTTTTAATCATGATGCGCTGTATGGCCTTGGTGAAATTAAAAACCGATTTCAGGTTTACGTTCAATACGGCATCCCATTGTTGCTCCGTCATGCGCAGCAACAGGTTATCCATGGTTATTCCCGCATTGTTAACCAGGATATCAACCGTTTCGAAATCATTCACTATTTGCGTAACAACCCGTTCCGTATCATCAAATTGGCTGGCATCCGATGCATAGGCTTTGCATCTCACGCCCAGGGCGGCAATCTGTTTTTCTACTGCAGCCGTCTGGTCATCTAGTTTAAGATCGGTGATGGCCACACTGGCTCCTTCACCGGCAAATGCCATGGCAATCGCCTTACCGATGCCCCGGGCACCGCCCGTGACAATGGCTGTTTTACCTTCGAGTAGTTTCATGGGATCAGCTATTAATTAAAATGATTTGGAGTGCGAAGATATAAACTTTATGATAAATATTGCTAACAACTGGCAAGGCTACTTTTTAAACGCATTGCGCATGGTTCTGCCGATATCAGCCGGGGATTCCACAACATGAATGCCACATTCACGCATGATCTTCATTTTTGCTGCTGCTGTATCATCTTTGCCGCCGATAATTGCTCCTGCATGCCCCATTCTTCTTCCCTTAGGGGCAGTCTGTCCGGCAATGAATCCAACCACAGGCTTGGTGCCATTCTCCTTCACCCACAGGGATGCTTCCGATTCCATGCTGCCGCCGATCTCACCGATCATAATAATTCCTTCCGTTTCATCGTCGTCCATAAATAATTTAATAGCGTCAAGGGTTGTGGTGCCAATGATCGGATCACCCCCGATACCGATGCAGGTGGATTGTCCCAGCCCCGCTTTGGTTACCTGGTCAACAGCTTCATATGTCAATGTACCAGAGCGTGAAACAATACCAACGCTTCCCTTTTTGTGAATAAAACCAGGCATGATGCCTACTTTGGCTTCTCCGGGAGTGATGATGCCCGGGCAATTGGGACCGATCAGCCTTGAATTCTTATCCTGAAGGTAATGCTTTACCTTGATCATGTCGGATGTCGGGATCCCTTCGGTAATGCATACGATTACCTGAATACCGGCATCAGCGGCTTCCATAATGGCATCCGCTGCAAAGGCAGGAGGTACAAAGATCACCGTTACATCAGCGCCGGTTTCTTTTACGGCATCGACTGCCGTATTGAATACTGGCCTTTCAAGATGCTGTTGCCCTCCTTTTCCCGGAGTGACTCCGCCGACAACGCAGGTGCCATATGCAATCATCTGCTGTGCATGAAAGGTTCCCTCGCTCCCGGTAAATCCCTGGATAATAACCTTCGAGTTTTTATTGACTAATACACTCATAGTTCAGGCATGTTTTATGCTGCTTCAAAAGTAGATTATTTGATACATCTTTCCAACAGTCGCACGGATTTGCCGGGTGACAAACGGTTACACCTGTTGGCCATGGTTGTCCTGTTTCCCTCCTCTCTGCCTTATAGATAAAACGCTTGCTCATTTTTTATATCTTTGTAAAAAACAACGATTGAAAGGCGGAACCACTATATGCGCACCCTCGACGGCTCCCGGTTCGGGAGCCATTGCCATCGTCAGGCTGAGCGGGCATGAAGCTATTGCAATAGCGGATAAGGTTTTCAGGGCGGCCGGGAAAACCGGAAAGCTGAAGCAACAATCTCCCAATAGCGTAATCCTCGGTACCATCGGCACCCGGGAAAAGGTTTTGGATGAGGTATTGGTGACCGTTTTCCGCGAGCCTCACTCGTACACGGGAGAAGATGTAGTGGAAATTTCATGCCACGGATCACCTTTCATACTTTCAGGCCTGATTCATTTACTGATAAAACATGGGGCCATTATGGCCAAGCCTGGAGAATTCACCCAGCGTGCCTTCCTGAATGGGAAAATGGATCTTTCGCAGGCAGAGGCCGTGGCCGATATCATTGCTGCCGGTTCGGAAGCTTCCCACAGGCTTGCCATGGACCAGATGCGGGGCGGATTTTCAGAAGCCCTTGAAAAGCTTCGCACTAAACTGCTGAAATTCACTTCACTGATCGAACTCGAACTCGACTTTGCCGAAGAAGATGTGGAATTTGCCGACCGCACCCAACTGATCAAACTTATTGAAGAAGTGCAATCGAAAATTGCATCGCTTACCGATAGCTTTCAAACCGGGAATGCCATTAAGAACGGTATCCCGGTGGCCATCGTAGGGGAAACCAACGTTGGAAAATCAACCCTGCTAAACACCCTGCTCCGTGACGACAAGGCCATTGTTTCTGAGATCCACGGCACAACACGTGATGCCATAGAAGATACCATGACCTTATCAGGGGTGGTCTTTCGCTTTATCGATACAGCCGGAATAAGGCATACAGAAGATGCCATCGAAACCCTTGGCATAGAGCGAACCTATAAGTCGATACGCAAGGCACGGATCATTCTTTTTATGGCGGATGCCAATGACAGTGCTGAATATATCAACAAGAGACTGAAGGAGATCAGAAAGAAGATCACTACCCAAAAGCTGATTGTATTGCTGAATAAGGCCGATAAAGCTGAAAAACCGGTTTTTGACAAATTGAAAAAAAACATAGAGCTTCATCCGGATGAATTGTTTTATTTCATCAGTGCCAGGAAAAAAACCAACATTGGCGTGCTGGAAGAAAAACTGGTTGAATTAAGCGGGATCAGCAACTTGGGCAATGAAGGTGTGATCATCACTAACCTGCGCCATTATGAAGCGCTGACGAAAGCCGGAGAAGCGATTTCACGCGCTGCTGACGGATTGAAAAACAAATTGCCCAGCGACCTCCTGTCCCAGGACATCCGGGAATGCATGCACTACCTGGGAGAGATAACCGGACAGATTACCAACGATGAGATACTGGGCTATATCTTTAAACATTTTTGTATCGGGAAATAAAATATAGAGCCAAGAACAAAGAGAAAAAGAACAAAGATCAAAGAAAAAAGATAATTAATTCATTTGGAACTTGATGGCGGCAAAATGAATTTATCAAATAATACGGCATGATTTGTGAAGATCATACAGAAAATGATCTGATATTATGAAAGCATTGATTCCGTTTTTTCTACTGGCATGTGCATTGATCTCAGCCGGTGATGATCCTGTTAAACCCGACTGCACCTGCAAAGAGATAAAGCTCTATGGTAAGGTTAAGATCGTCGAACATTTTCCTGATCTTAAGGTAAAGGTGGTTGAAAACTTTCCTGACCTGAAAGTCAGGATCGTTAAAAATTTTCCCGATGAATGCGGTGAATGGGAGCTGGTGGAGAGTTTCCCCGACATTGAAGTTCAGTTTGTCGAAAATTTTTCGGATATAGAGATTCAGTTTGTAGATCATTTTCCGGGCCTTCCGTAAGCACTGTCATAGTGTCCCGGCCATACCAGGCATTATGATGCAAAAAAACCGGCCAGGATTATTTCACGATCATTTTTCCCGACCTCGGGACTCCCCTTTTTGTATCAATTTTATAAATATAAGAGCCACTGGGATAATGGGTGACCGGCACCCGTATAGTCCCACGGTTTGTATTAACCCTGATCCGCTGAACGGACTTCCCTTGTGCATCAATGATTTCAATGATCCCCGTGTTTTGATCTCCGGCCAGTTGGTAGTTCATATCTACAAATTCACTGGCAGGAACAGGGTATCCATGCAGATAGTTGCCCGCTGGTTCGCCGGTAAGCATGTGATCCATCGCAGAAGATGGCAAAGTCCCCGGAAGATCATACACATCATAACTGTAAAGTCCTTCATTGAAATAATAAACATCCAGTATCATTTTGGCGCCTTCACCGGTATTTGTTAGCGAGGAAACCAATGAGGAGTTGGCCACGGATGAATTGATGATCCAGGTATTTGAATTTTCAATATCCGATTCGAACAGGGTGCTGCCATCCTCATTAAAAACAACAACCTGGGCATATTCAGCATTTCCCTCATCGTAGTATGAGAGCCAACCCAGCATGTCAATATCAGGATCCTGATCGAAAACATTTTCCGCTATATAACTGATATCCAGCGAAGGCGAATTATAATTCGTTACGATAAACAGGGGTTCAAGATGAAGGGTAACGGTTTTGAATTCAGTGTAATCGGGGTTGTAAAAAACAAATTGGTAAGTGATACTGTCAGGTATGTTGACAACACATATTTTCTGACCCGAATTTTCCAGTCTGATCATATGTATCTTAACCGATGCCTGATCATTAAAAGCATGTTCTTTTGTATATTGAGCTGAAGTATTAAGAACTGCGGCCATAAGACAAAAAAGCCCAAGTGCTTTTCTCATAACATTTTGTTTTTAAGGTTTATCCTTACCAAAACTACATCATATATTTAAAAATTCCTAATTTGACACACTTGACACCCTGACAGGGTCCCCCCACCCTGACAGGGTGGTCAGAAACAGAATGAGAATGAGAAAGAGAATGAAGAAGAAACAGAGCTCAATTGCCGATTACATCCTCATTTTCATTCTAATTTTCGCTTTGTTTTTAGGGTGGTTGCTTTAGTTCTGTTTTTAGAGCTGTTTTTTTAAAAGTGAAAACGCAGTCCAATAAGGATATCGAAGGAGGACGGATTTATTTCGGCAGACGGGTAATCATGAGAAGTGCCGGTTTCAATATTGGTAACTCTTTCTTCCGGTATAAGGACACGTCCGACAAAAGATTTTTCACCACTCAAATTAAGGGACAGTTCCCTGAAAATGTAAAAATCAACATCAGCCAATATTCCGAC
>Ga0105094_10000721_pt1 | contig 16741 bp, 13 predicted proteins | sample PPLLak1March2015_2_FD_87023 | JGI IMG/M metagenome (GOLD analysis project Ga0105094, IMG submission 87023) | Freshwater sediment microbial communities from Prairie Pothole Lake near Jamestown, North Dakota, USA - PPLs Lake P8 Core (3) Depth... | ecosystem: Environmental > Aquatic > Freshwater >...
CGACGTCCTGGATGACGACGGTGTCGTCCGTGCCCGCCCGCAGCGAGACCCCCTCGGCCGGATACGAGTCCGCCACCCAGTGGAAGGTGTCTTGAGACCGGTGCAGCTCGCCCTGTTCGGCAAGGATCTCCAGGATCTGGCTGACATGTTCGAACCGCCCGAAGGCCTCGTCCGCCTGGAAGGGCAGCTCAAAGGCCGCGCAACGCAGGTGGCGGACCAGCAGGGCCAGATTGTCGGGGTTGATCAGCCCGTGTTCCGGGGAGCGCTCGAACAGGTAGCGCGGCTGCGCGGCCACGAACTGGTCGAGCGGCGCGGCCGAGGCAACCAGCACGGCCGCCGAGGTCTCGGCCCGGCGACCGGCTCGGCCGGCCTGCTGCCACAGGCTGGCGATCGTCCCCGGATATCCGGCGACGACCGCCGCTCCCAGCTGGCCGATATCGACGCCCAGCTCGAGGGCGTTGGTGGCCACCACGCCGCGCACCGTGCCGTCGCGCAGGCCACGCTCGATCTCGCGGCGTTCCAGGGGAAGGTAACCGCCGCGGTAGCCGCGCACCGTCTGCGGATCGCCGCCGTCCTGGGCGGTCGCATCGCGGACGTAGCCGAGTAAGACCTCCGTTGTCAGCCGGGCCCGGGCGAAGACCGCCGTCTGGACCTGGTGACGCAGGAAGTGCGCCGCAATGCGCGTGGCCTCGAGCGTGTAGGCCCGGCGCATCCCCAGAGTCGGATCAATCACCGGCGGGTTGTAGATCAGGACGTGCTTCTCCGCCTGCGGCGAGCCGTCCAATTCCGGCGGCACCAGGCGCACCTCGGCCTCGATCAGCCGCTCCGCCAGTTCGGCCGGGTTGGCGATCGTGGCCGAGGTCAGGATGAATTTCGGATCGGAGCCGTAGAAGCGGCACAGCCGCCGCAGCCGTCGAAACAGGTTGGCCACGTTCGATCCGAACACGCCGCGGTAGACGTGCAGTTCGTCGACGACAACCCAGCGCAGGTGCTCGAAGAAATCCGACCAGCGCGGGTGATGCGGCAGGATGCCGGTATGCAGCATGTCGGGGTTGGTGATCAGGATACGCGCCAGATTGCGCACCGAGCGCCGCTGCGCCTGGGGGGTGTCACCGTCGTAGGTGCGGACCGGGATCTGCTCGACGGCCTGTGCCGACTCGAGCAAGGCGCCCAGCGCCGCCGCCTGGTCCTGCGCCAGCGCCTTGGTGGGGAACAGATACAGCGCCCGCGCCTCGGGATCGGCCAGCAGGCCGTTCAGCACGGGCAGGTTGTAGCACAACGTCTTGCCCGAAGCGGTCCCGGTGACGATGACCACGTTCTCGCCGTGCAGCGCCGCCTCGACCGCCGCGGCCTGATGCGAATACAACGGGGCGGTATCACGCGCCCGCAGCGCGGCGATCAGGCGCGGGTCGAGGCCGGCGGGGAACTCGGCGTACCGCGCCGGGCGCGCCGGCAGCCGTTCCCAGGCAGCCACGTTGCGCATGAACTGCGCATCGAAACGCAGCGTCTCCAGGGCCTCGAGAATGGACATTCGCACAGGATTATACTGGGGTGGTTGCCAGCTCCGCCGCGAACGTCAGGCTCGCGGGGAGAAGTACAGACAGGGGGGACAAGCTTGCCATCTCGCCGAGAACCCTTCGCCGCGGATGGGGTATACCATCTCCTCAACCGCGGGGTGGACCGTCAGCCGATCTTCTTTCGGGAGCCGAACTACAGGTACTTCGTCGAGGTCGTCCGCAAGAGCCTTCAGCGCCACGCTATCGACCTTACCGCATATTGTCTGATGCCGAATCACTTTCACGTCCTGCTGCGTTCGCGCCTCGATGATGCGCCCAGGAAGTTCATGAGCAGCGTTCAGGGATCCTACGCGCAGGCGATCAATCGCCAGCGAGGCCGAAGCGGTCCCTTGTTCCAGGGCCGGTTCCGCTGCGTCCGGGTCGAATGCGATGAGCAGCTCATGCACGTGGCTGGCTACATTCACCTGAATCCAGTTCGGGCGGGGCTGGTCGTGCGTCCGCAAGATTGGGTCTACTCCAACTATGCCGACGTCATTGGTATGCGTACAGGTGGTATCAGCGACTCCGCGTTGGTGCCGGGGCAGTTCGCGACCGGCGACGCCTACGGTCAGTTCGCATGCGCCCCCGCCGAAGCGCCCGTTGGAACCCTGCAAACGGCGTTTATTGACTGGAGCCCTGGTAGCTAGCTTCCCGCGAGCTTAAAGCTCGCGGGAAGCTAACAGGAGGCCCATCCCCATGGCGAGACAGACCTCGATACTTGGTGCGGCTGTGGCTTGTGCGCTGGGCATCCTTGCCTGCGGCGCCCCGGCGCCGGACACGCCATCCCCGACGCCGCCGCCGACGACCGCCGCGCCGACTGTTCCGACATTCGAGCCCACGACCACCATCGCCCCCAGTGACACGCCAGAGCCGACCGTCACGCCCGGCGGGACGATCCCCCGCCTGGCCCCCGGGACGGCGGTGACGATCACGATGATCCACATGGTCGACACCAGCATCGGCTGGGCCCTGGGCGGAACCGTCGGCCGCAGCGACCATGTGCTGCGCACGCAGGACGGCGGGTTGACCTGGGCTGACGTGACCCCGCTCGAGCCGGCCGACGAGCCGCGCACTGCCAGCGCCGTCTTCCTGGATGCCCTGACGGCCTGGGCGGTGTATGGGCTCGACAGCGGCATGCCGGCCGCCGATGTCTTCGTGTGGCGAACGGGCAACGGTGGTTCGTCCTGGGCCGCCAGCCGCCGGCTGGAGACCGCCGGTGAGCAGTTCTATCCGATGTTCTGGGCTTCGTCCGACCTGCGCCATGGCTGGTTGATGGTTGGTGCGGGGGTCGGCATGAGCCATCAGTATGTGATGCTCTTCCGCTCGGAAGACGGCGCCGGAATCTGGGCGCGCCTGCTCGACCCGTACACGGACGGCGGGATTCAGAGCCTGGGCAAGACCGGGATGGTCTTCTACGACGCCCTCAACGGCTGGCTCACCCGCGACAACTACGGCGTGCTGGAGGGGGCGTTCTACGACCGCACGCTCGATGGCGGGACGACCTGGGAGACGGTCATGCTTCCGCCCCCGCCAGATCGGCCCGACCTGTTCCAGGCCGCTGAATGCGCCACGCATTCCGCCCGGCTTGTGTCGCCGCAGAGCGGCTCGCTGGCCGTCGAGTGCCGGACCTACAGCACCGATCCTCCCGGTCAGGCAGCCTACCTGTATCGCACACCCAACGACGGTGTGACCTGGACCGCCCAGCCGTACACGGGCGGCGAGATCGTGTTCTTCAACGACAGCCTCGGCCTCGCGCTCGGGCGGGACATCTATCGCACGGACAACGGCGGCGCCACCTGGACCTTCATCAGGTCGGTCAACTGGGACGGTCAGTTCAGCTTTGTCGATGACCAGCAGGGCTGGGCCGTGGCGACGAACGAAGAGGGCACTTCGTTGGTGCGCACGGTCAACGGCGCAGTCAACTGGGAGCTGATTGAGCCGGTGATCACTGGCGAGTAGGCGGCGAGCGCCGATCTGTATCGACCCCCGCGCCGGGAACAGTCCCCGGCGCGGTTGGCTGCGGCGGCCGGACCATCCGCCTCAATTCGGCGATCCCCGCCTGATGCGGCGGACCCCCGCTACGGCGCCGAGGCCGATGAGCCCGAGAATGGATACGCTCGCGAACACCCACGGCCATCAAGACAAGCGCCGACGGCTGCAGCACGACCAGAACCTCTTCCATCCGCGCCTCGTCCGAATCACGACCAAGGCGCTCCATCGGTTCATCCCTCCCGTCGCCCGGGTGTCTCAGGCCTCGACGGCCTCAATCACTGCTGCTCGGCGGGCGGGACCTGGCCCTGGACAAGATCCACCCAGCGCGGGTCATCCCCGACTAGGTAGCCGATCCATTCCCACAGCGAAACACCGGACAGACGAACCGAGTAGTCGCCCGCGCAGTGCGTATCGCCGGCAACGAGGAACCGCCGGAACGTCTCAGAGTGATCGGCGTGGATGGTGTCGGTGGTGTTGAGCAGGAGCGCCCGGAACTCCATCCGATCCATGCCCCAGCCCGAGCTGACCATGCGATCCTCCAACGTGGAATACACGCCGACTCGCAGGCCGGGGTCGCGGTCGAGCATCCACGAGTACATGAAGGCAAGCCGCTCACGACATTGCTGGCAGTCGGCCGGAAGGAAATCGTCGATGTTCCATGTTTCCGCCAGAAGCCTCGGGAGGTCGGGCTGGGAGGGGCCCACCAAGCCCAGACCCGAGATGTTGAGGACGTACAGCCTGGCTTCTGGGAAGAGCAGCCTGATCGTTGCGGCCGCCCCAATGGTGCCCGCCCCGCCGGCGCTGCAACCGGCGATCAGGATTCGCTCGGATTCGAGAAACAACTCGGCGGTCAGCCTCGCCGCAGCGGACGTGGTTCGCATCCCCCAGTGCCAGTGGTCGATAACACCGTCGCCGTCGTAGTCGGCCTGCGCATCACCCAAGTGGAGACTTCCGTCGCAGTAGGGGACGTAGACGAAATTCCAGGCCCTGACGGGGTTGTCTTCATTCGGCGAGGCCAGGCCGCCCTCCTCGATCCACCAGTTGAACCGCGCGTCTTTACTGCAGTCGTCCCTGCCGGGCCAACACGCGCCGCCTCCATCGAGCCACACGACCGTGCCGTCGGGCCGCGTGCCTGGCCGCGCCGCGAGGCTGTACTCCCCTCCTTCAACACACCGCAGATCATCCTGTTGGTAGCGGAACAACTCCCATCCACCGACGAGCGAGCGCTCCGCCTCGAGAGGCGGTCCTTCCAGGTACCGATCGAAGTGCAGGCCTCGCAGGGCATCCAAGAGCTCCCGGTTCTCGCCTGGCAGCGATGAGCCATCCCCGAGGGTTTTCGGGAGGCAGGCCGAGGCCAAGTAGGCCAGGAGAAGGCCCGCTACGCCGATCGGTGAGAGCTTCAGCGTCCGTCTCGTATCGGCCTCCCGTCGCCTGGCCCTGTGCAACGCCATCTCCTATCGCATGTCCGCAATGCAGTCGTCCTCCGGAGGAGCGTAGGGATCCTCCAAGAACGCCATGAACATCTCCTGCGGACAGCCGGGCAGCGCGCTGGCGCCGTGCCCGACGCCCGGATACTCATACACATAAGCGTTCGCCAGGGCCGCGGCTGCGCCCTGCGCCCAGGCCGGCGGCGTGATCGGATCGAACTCGCCGGCCATCAAGAGGGTGGGCACATCGCTGGACACGGCCTGGTTGTCGCTCGCACCCCCTCGCCCGGCTCCCCATTCCTGACACACGCGGTAAACCAGCCCGCCCAGGAGGGAATTGGGGTAGATCCCGGCCACATCCGGATGTCGGGCGACCTCGGCCTGGAAGGCCTCGAACGAGCTGAAAGCGATCTCTTCGTGGCACTGAACGGAGAGCATCATGCCCCGGCTGGAGATGCTTGCCATGCGAACCAGGGCGGCGATCGCCTGTTCGAATACCCTATAGTCACCCTGGCTGGCCGCGGCGAATTGCTCGGGCAACAGGTATCGTAGGCGGCTGTCATACAGGAGCTGGAAGGTCAAGGCCATCAGGGTGTTGCCGTTGATCCAGGTTCGACGGCTGTCGCCGGAGAGGGGGTCTTCGCTCTCCAGCAAGACCGGCTCGGCGTTGAGTTGGGCCACCGTTTCAAAGAAGGTTGCGCGCAGGCCCGGGTGGGCTGCGCCGCAGACCGCGTTGGCAGCACAGGCCTCGAAGAGCCGCTCGAGGGCGCGTTCGAAGTTGGCGGGCGCCTGCGCGTATAGATCGACATCCGGCGGGTAGACCGCGTCCAGGACGACGCTGCGCAGGCTGGTGGGGTATCGACGCATCACCTCCAGCGCCAGGCGCGTGCCGTACGATCCGCCCCATAAGTTGACGCTCTCGTACCCCAGTGCCAGGCGGAGGTCCTCGACGTCGGCGGCGCTGGCTGCACTGTTATAGGCTGACAGGTCGGCCACTGCAGCCAGCTCGTCCCGGCACGTGCGCAGGGCACCCATGACCAGTTCGGCCACCTCATCATCCGACACTGACCGCCCGCCGACCTCCCGGTCAATCAATTCCAGGGCGAGGTCATCATAGGTCGGGCAATCGAGCGCCGGACGAGAGAGTCCCACCCCGCGCTGGTCGAAGACCACCAGATCCCGGCCGGTTGCGAACACGGGCTCAGACATCACGTCGAACTGGTAGCGCATCGGCTCCAGGGCGCTCGCGCCGGGCCCGCCGGCGAGGAAGATGACGGGATCCGGGTGAGTAGCGCCTCCGGGCGGGTGGAAGATGGCCACAGCCAGAAGTATGACACGGCCCTGCGACGCGTCTCCTTCCGTTCCGCGCTTCTCTCTCACAGAAAGGTACCCGCACTCCACTTCCACTCCCTGGTGCAGGTCCTCTGGGAGGACAAACGGGCACAGGGCCGATCGAAAGGTCCCCGGGTCAACCGGGATGTCAAAGAAGGCCGGCGGGGCTGTGGATGGCGCGGTTGGTGTTGCGCTTGCCTGACGGGATGCGCCGACCGTGCACCCCGTCAGCCCGATTGCGCACAACAGCCCCACGCACCCGAGGAGTGCGTTCCTCATCTTCCCCATCTCTGCAGCCGCCAGCCAACCAGCAGGTAGACGACCGCGGCCATGCCCGCCAGGGCGCCTGCGTAGGGCCACAGTTGGCTCGCCGGAACTTCGCCCGCGGCCGAGAGCCGGAACAGATTCAGCATCAATGGGCCGGGAAGCCACGTGGTGACCTGACGCACGATCGCCGGCGCGCCCGACACGACCCAGAGTTCGACAAGCGCCGAGGCGAGGAGCAGGAGAAGCAGCGGGCCGCCCCAGAAGGCTGCCGAGGTCGGGCTGTCGGCCAGGATGCCTACGAGTAGACCCAACCCCACTACCAGCGCGACCGTCAGCGCAGCTGCCAGCAGCAGGATATCCCAATGCACGATCCAGGCCGCGTTGAACAGCGCAACGACGGCCAGCGTCAGCAGGCAGTACACGGCGCCGACGGCCGCCTTGGCCAACACGATGTGGGTGAGTCTGGCCGGCGAGACCAGCATGGCTTCGAAAGTGTGGGATTCCTTCTCCTCCACCAGGAGCAGCGGAACCAGGGCGATCCCAAGAGTCGCGACCGCGATGACCAAGGTGAGCAGGTTAATGCCGATCAGACCGCCGGCGCCCGCAGTCGGATACAGTTGGTGACCCTCCAGGTCGATGGTCACCGTCCCCCAGGTCGCCAGGCCCAGCTGCTCCTCAAACAAGGCGGCCAACTGGCGGACCTTGTCGGGGTCGGCCCAATGGGCGGTGTAGCCGTCCAGTTCAATGACCTGGCCGCTGCCGGCTCGGGCATCGAAATCCGCCGGGAGCACAAGCCCCAGCCGCGTTCCCAGCCCCTCGCTGATCGCCTGCTCCATCTCCTGGCGCGACTCGGCCAGGCCCACGACGAACTGCTCCCCTCCAGCCAACCCACGCAAGATGGTCGACCGGCCTTCGTCGTACACGATCGCTGTGGGTTTCATCCGGGCCTGGATCAACAGGGGCAGCGCGCCCCCGTTGAGGACCACAAAGGCGGTGCCCAGCAGGATCGAAAGCAGCAACCGGTTATTGATGGCCTCGCGCATGTCCTTGGCGACCAGGGCAGCGAAGATGCGCATGCCGGAAGGTCGGCGCAGCGCGGGCGCGGTCGCCATCGAACGCGAAGTGGCTGTGGCCAGGGGTCGACCTGAGGGCATGACGGCTCGACCAGGCCGGGCGACTTCTTCGTCCGCCGAACCATTGGCGGCGCTCACCGACACCCGCCGGGTGACCGCCCCCTCCCGAGCTCGCGCACGCCCTTCCGCCTCCCGATCCCGTCGGCGCACCTGCCATGCCGTCGCGGCCAGCGCCGCGCCCGCACAGGCGAGGATCCAGCCTAGACCCAGCAGGCAGGCGCCCCAGGCGACCGAGCCAGCGAAGGCATGCCCCATCACCGTCAACATCGTCGCTGACGGGATCACGACAATCAGGCGCGTGAGAATTTCCGGGAAGAGGTCTCCCAGGAGGTAGATGATCATGGGGAACAACAGCGGGATGAAGATCGGCCAGACCAGGACCGAGAGTTGCGCCCGCGTCTCGACCTTGATGCCCACCCATAAGCCCAGCGAGACCACGAACAAGGAGAAGCCCGTCACCGCTAGGGTCGTCAGACCCCAGTGGACGACAAAGGCATGGTTGATCCCCAGAATCACGATCCCGGCCACCAGGCAGTAGAAAAGGCCCGCGACCGCCTTGGCGAGGACCACCTGGGCCTCGCTGGCAGGAGACGTCAGCAGGACATCCAACGTGCGCGACTGTTTCTCCTCCAGCATCAGGTGCGGGACCATGCTGATACCGATCATGGTGAGAGAATAGACCAGCGCCATGGCGGCCTGGGTCCCGGCCCCATCCGGCCCCGGCTCCACGTAGGCCCGGTCGGCTCGCAACTCAACGGCCGCAGGGCGCCCAAGCAAGCGGGTGATTTCCGCCTCGACGGATTGCCTGATCTCCTCAGCCTGCGGGTCGGACAACCAGTAGGCTACATAGCCCGCAAGCGGCATCACGTTCCCAGCCTCGAGGGACTGGTCGAAACCCACAGGAATCACCAATCCCAACGCAGGCACATCACCCTCGGCGAGAGCCTGCAGCATGTCTTCCTGGTTGTCGTACCCACCGTGGGCTGTGACGGCGCTGCTGTTCTCCAGGTAGATGGATAGGGGGGAATCGCCGGCGTCATAGATGAGGACAGGTGAGGGTTCCAGCCTCGCGTTCATGATCGGCAGCATTCGGTACAGGACCACGATGAACAGGCAGGAGAACAGAACGCCGAGCGCGTTCTTGTTCTTCAACGCCCCAACAATATCCTTGGCGGCGATGGCCCAGGTCACACGCACCCGCTGCGTCAACATGCTCTTGTGGATTGTCATTTCGGCCTCACAGTTCTCCCAAACAAACCCCTGAGCAACCTTCGCTGCGCCTCATGCATGCGGACTCATTCACGTCTGCTGCAGGCCCCGCCCCGTCAGTTGGATGAAGACGTCTTCCAGCGTCGCCGCCGCGCCGTGTTGCTCCTTGAGTTGCTGCGGCGCGTCGAGCGCCACGATTCGTCCGTGATCGAGGATCGCCACCCGGTTGCTGAGCCGGTCGGCCTCTTCCATGTAGTGCGTGGTCAGAAAGACAGTCGTCCCAGACCGGGCCAGTTCGGTCACCAGACTGCGGATGTCACGCGCCACACCGGGGTCGAGACCTCGGGTGGGTTCATCCAGAAACAGCACCTGCGGAGCGTGAAGCAGCGCTCGAGCGATGAGCAGTCGCTGCTTCATGCCGTTGGAGTACTTCTGGAGGCGGTCCTTGGCCCTGTCGGTCAGCCCGACGAACTCCAGCACCTCGGCGATCCGGCGGCGGTCGACCCCGTACAGCCGGGCGGAGAAGAGCAGATTGTCCAGGGCGCTGAGGCGCTCGTAGAGGTTCTGGTACTCCCATACAAGGCCGATCTGAGGCTTGAGTCTCTGACGTTCCTCAACGACGTCGCAGCCCATGACGGCGGCTCGCCCTTCGCTCGGTCGCAGCTGCCCGGTGAGCATCCGGATGGTGGTCGTCTTTCCGGCCCCGTTCGGTCCCAGAAAGCCGAAGACCTCTCCTGGCTCGACCGTGAAGCTGATGTGGTCGACGGCACACAGCCCGTTGAAGTTACGGGTCAGATTGGCGGCTTCGATGGCAGACATGGCACCCTCCCTGGACACTCCCGCTTAGGCCCAAGCGCATTGGGCCCGTCCGTTCCAAACCCACGATAGCCAAAACACACAGGCCCCGCAACAGAATCGGGCTGAACGGCGCTTCCCGGGGGTTGAATGGAGCAAGCAGCAGGGCGGTCGAGACAGCCTGAAGCGGTGTGAGTTCGGGGTGGGGCGACAGGGCGGCGATCGGCGGGCCGGCCGGGGCGGTCGCTCGCCGGGCACGGGGACAACCTGCGTCCCCGGCAGACTCAGTAACCGAGGAGTTCGCGCAGTTCGGCGGCGGCGGCCTTGCTGAGGGGGATGAGCGTGCCGGCGGCGTCATCCAGGCGCAGGCTGAAGGCGTTGCGGGTGAACGGGATGACTTCCTTGATATGCTGCAGGTTGACAAGGTAGCCACGGTGGGCGCGAAAGAACCCGCTCCGTCCCAGGCGCCGCTCCAGTTCCCCCAGCGTGAACTGGGTCGCCATGCGGCTGTCGGCCGTTACCAGGATGGCCCGGCTTTCCTCGGCCTCGACATAGTAGACCTCGGCCGGGTTGACTAGGGCGACGCTACCCTCCAGGCGAACCGGGATCTTGAACGCCTGCGCCGCGGCGGGCTCCTGACCCAGGTGCGGGGCGGGAACGATGCGGCCCTGCTGCAGGAGGTTCACGCGATCACACACGCCCACAAGGCGAGTCGCATCGTCAGCCAGGATCAAGATAGCCGCCCCGCCATCGGCCAGCCGCCGGAGGAGCCCGGTCAACTGCGCAATGGACGGTTCGTCGCAGCGGGCGAAGGGCTCCATCAGAATCAAGTCGGAGGGCTGATGCAGGATCGTCCGCCCGAAGGCCAGCCGCCGCAGCATGCTGGCGGGGAGCTTCTGCAGCCGGGTCTTGCTCTGGTCAGCCAACCCGATCAGATCAAGCACTTCCTCGGCGCGCACAGCCGGCAGACCTTGAAGCCGGCAGAAGAAACGCAGGTTCTGCAGCGGGGAGAGCTGCGAGTAGAGGCCGTCCTCAAAGAACAGGACGCCGGTCCGACGGCTGAATGTCTCCGGGTCTGCGCGTGGGTCGATCTCCGCCACCCGCACCCGACCGGCGGACGGCTGAATCCGTCCAATCAGCAGGTCGAGCAGCGTCGATTTGCCGCTGCCCGCCGGCCCAACCAGCGCGGCGATCTCCCCGGCCTCGATCCGCACTTCGGGGATATCCAGCACCGTCTGCTGTGCGATGACCTTCTGGAGGCCGACGATCTCAATCATCAGGCTGGGCCGCGAGGCGCACCCGTATCAACCCCGGATGGTACGCTCCTATGGTAGCACAGCGCCTCGGCGGACGTTATCGGTCAGAGACTTCCGCGTTCGCTTGCCCGCCGCCGACGCAGCGCCGTAGAATCCTGGAAATCCCGGGCCGCACCACGAGGTTCCCCGAATGGCTACCCACAGGACCGAAGATCGCAACGGCAAGCTGCGCACCGAAATCCAGCTCGACCCGGGCGAGACCGTCGCCTTGTGCCGCTGCTTCGCTTCAGGCAAGTTCCCTTTTTGCGACGGATCGCACCGCAAGCAGCCGGGCAAGGTCGCTCCGGTGATCGTCAGCGCGCCGGCGCCGGAGGCCTCCAAGGAGACCTGACCGCTCGGATTCCATCCCCTGAGCGGCTCGGCCGCGCGGCGCACCACAGTTGTGAAGCAGGGCCCTACAAAGCAGAGGCCCACTCGGCTCGCGAGTGGGCCTCTCGTTGGGTGATGTCAAGCGCAAGGGTCGGCCATCAGCCGCCGCGGTCGGCGGCTGGCCCGCGCGCCCTAGACCAGCAGTCCGACGATGACCAGAATGTACCCGATGGATCGGACGCCGATGAGCACCGTCTTCAGCGGGGTGGCGTAACCCAGCAGGGTCATGGTGTGGGAGATGCCGAACATCGTGAAGCCGAGCCCCACGAGCAGGAACGCTTTGACGCCCGTATCGCGCCACTTCTTGATGCCGAGCAAGAGGATCAAGATGCAGAAGATCAAGTTCATCAGCGTTACATAGTCCATTATTGCGTCTCCTTCAGTCGGTGAGGATCACGGTCAGCTTGTCGTCCGCGGATAGACCCATGCGATCGAAGTCGGCCTTGGTGAAGCCCATCGTCTTCTTCTGATCCGTGTGCCAATCGATGCCGATATCCCCGATCTTCCTGCCGTTCTTGAAGACGGCCGCGGAGGTGCTCGACTCCAGCCCCGGATAGGCGCTCTTGGAGAGTATCGCCCACCCGGGTTTCGCCCCCAGGCTGGTGACGCGTTCGGCCGTCGTGGTGATCATCCTCCCGGGCAGTTCGCCGAAGAGGACGAAGTACAGCGCCAGATCCCTCAAGGTCGCGTCGTCGATGGAATCCAATCGGCCGAACACCCACTGCGGGACCGCATACAGGTCACCGGGCAGGGGCTGGTCGGCGGGCGTCACGATCCCGAACTCCTGACCGAGCTTCTCCAATCGCGTTCCGATCGTGGCGGCATCCGGCAGGAAGCCGGGGTAGAGTGCCATGATGTGCCGCCGCACGAGATCGAACGCTCCTGCTCCCTGTTCCGCATCCGAGCGGATCAGGCCGGGCAGGATGCTGGCCAGGCGGACCAGCCTGGCCGGCGTCAGCTTCTGCATGTCGAGCGCCGCAGTGGCTGCGGCCGGGAAGGCTGCGGCAACCACCGCCGCCTGCGCGTTCCCCGGGTCCACGTCGCGCGGTTGCACGGAAATCTCCTTGACCTCGCCGCGCGACAAGACCGTGCGGATCTCGTCCCCCGACAGGCGCATCGATTTGGCGGAGATCACGATACCGCTGTACACGTGGACTTCGACGGCGGCACCTTCGAGGGTCAGGATGAACGCAGCCCCATCGTCAATGCCTTTGGCCTGAAGGGTCGAGTAGATATTCATGAGTATCTTCGCTCTGTGCGCCATTATGGGGCGCAACCCTTCGGGCCGGATTACAGGTGGCTTACAGCATTCGCGCGCCAAACGGATGGTGGTTGTCCGCGAACGGCCCGCGTCGGGTCGATGCGCGCTTCGCCCATCCGCAATCCTCGCCGGACTCCCGCTGCAGGCATCTGGAGGCCAGGGCGCATCGCCTCTGCGCCGCTGACGGCGGGCCCCCGGCTTACGGCTGCCCACACAAGCCAACTTGCGCCGTTGCATGCCTCGCCTACAATCGAGCCGAGTTGCCGGGGGCGCGTCCGGCTGGGCCGGGACGCCAGGCCCCCGCAGCCTGAAGCGCAGCCTGCCGCACACGGTTGCGCCCATACTGCCAGCAAACCTCACCCGATCGGGGGACGATCCCATGACCGGCAAGCTCATCGACCTGCCCACCGCGGCCGCCCTGATTCCGGACGGGGCGACCATTTCCTTCGGCGGCTTCACCACCCAGCGTCACCCGATGGCTTTGATCCACGAACTCGTCCGTCTGCGTCGACGTGACCTGTACTTGTTCGGCCACTCGCCCGGCGGTGATTGGGACCTGCTCATCGGCGCCGGCTGCGTCCGGCGCGTCGAGCTGGCCTATGAAGCCGACGAAGCCTTCGGCACGGTCGGCCCGCGCTGGCGGCAGGCCGTCGAGCGCGGCCAGATCGAATGGGAAGACTACAGCAACTTCGCCATGGTCTCGCGTTTCGCCGCCGGCGCGATGGGCATCCCGTTCATGCCGATCCGCAGCCTGCTGGGCAGCGACGTCCTCGCCCGTCAGGCACTGACCGAGGCGCAGCGCGCCGCCGATCGGCGCACCTCACCCCTCAAGGCACACGTCCTGCAATCGCCGTTCCAGGCCGACGACCGGGTCGTCCTGGTCCCGGCCATCCACACCGAGTTCGCCGTGCTGCATGTCCAGAAGGCGGCAAGCAACGGGATCGTGCGCATCGAGGGGCAAACCTTCGCCGACGTTCAGCAGGCGCTGTGCGCCGACGTCGTCATCGTGACCGCCGAGGAGATCGTCCCGGAGGAGACGCTGCGGGCCGAGCCGGAACGCAATCCGATCCCCCACATGGCCATCGCCCACGTTTGCCACGTGCCCTTCGGCGCACACCCGTATGCGGTCTACAACTACTACGACTACGATCCGCTCCACCTCAAGCGCTACCACGATCACGCGCGCGACGACGCTGGTTTCCAGGAGTACCTGGACCGTTACGTGCTCGGACCGCGCAATCACCTCGAGTACCTGGAAGCCGTCGGAGGGCCGCTGCACTTGAACACGCTCCGGGCCGATCCGGCCTACGGCTACAGCCCGAACTTGCGTCGCAGGAGGCTCGAATCATGAGCGCCCGCCCGTATTCGCTGACAGAGCTCATGGCCGTGGCGGCGGCGCGCGAGATCCGCGACGGTGAGGTCGTCTTCGCCGGCACCGGCCTGCCGATGCTGGGCGCCATGCTTGCCCAGCACACCCACGCCCCCGACTGCTGCATCATCTTCGAGGCCGGGACGTGCGCCAGCCAGCTGGCGCACTTGCCGATGTCGGTCGGCGACCCGCGCACGCTGCGCGGGGCGGCCACCGCCGCCGGGCTACAGGAGGTCTTCAACTACGTGCTCCAGGCCGGCCGCGTCGACGTCGGTTTCTTGAGCGGCGCCCAGGTCGATTGCCACGGCAACATCAACAGCACCTCGATCGGCGCCGACCCGCGCCGGCCGCAGGTGCGCTTTCCCGGCAGCGGCGGCTCATGCGACATCGCCTGCCTGGCCAAGCGCACGATCATCATCGCCAAGCACGAAAAGCGCCGCTTCCCGGTGACCGTCGACTATGTCACCAGCCCCGGCTGGCTGGAGGGCGGGGATAGCCGCCGGCAGGCCGGGTTGGTCCGCGGCGGGCCGAGCGCCATCGTTACCACCAAGGGCGTGATGCGCTTTCGCGCCGACAGCAAGGCCCTCTACCTGGAAAGCTACCACCCCGGCCTGACGGCGCAGGCCGTGGCCGACGACACCGGCTTTCCCATCGACATTGAGGGCGCGCGGGAAACCCCGGCGCCCTCCCCGGAAGAGCTGCGCATCCTGCGCGAAGTCGTCGACCCGGAGCGGATCTTCTTGGCCTGAGGCCGGCGCGGCCAAATGGCTCGCGCGCATCCCAGGCGTTTCCCGGGCGGTCAACGGCCACCGACGCCGATGGGCCGCGGCAGCCACCTAACGCATCCGGCCTGCTACAATACTGCGCAAGGCGTGCTGCCGCCGGTCCACTATTCGCTGTTGCGGGCCGCTCCCAACGAGCCTTTCCCGTCAGGACCATCCGCCGCGGCCGCACGACCGAGAGAGGCGAGATGAACAAAGACACGCTTCGGCAGATCCTGGTAGTCTCAGCAGTGCTTCTGACCATCGCCGTCAACGCACTGGCCAATGTGCTGCCCCTGAACGGCCTCAGCACCGGCGAGATCTCCGATCGTTTTCAGGTCTACTTCACCCCGGCCGGGTATGTCTTCTCGATTTGGGGCCTGATCTACCTGGGGTTGATCGGGTACGCAGTCTTCCAGGCGCTCCCTGGCCAGCGCGCCAATCCGGCGCTGCGGCGGATCGCCCTGCCGTTTGTGATCGCCTCGGCGGCCAATATCGCCTGGCTGTTCTTCTGGCACTATGAAATCTTCCTTCTCACCTTACCCGCCATGCTCGTGCTGCTGGCCTGTCTGATCGTTATCTTTCTGCGTCTGGAAATCGGGAAGGCTCCGACCACGCCGGCCGAGCGATGGTTGGTGCAGGCCCCCTTCAGCCTGTATCTGGGGTGGATCACCGTCGCCACGATCGCCAATGTCACTTCCGTCCTCGACTACCTGCAGTGGGGGGGCTGGGGCGTTTCCGACGCGACCTGGTTGGTGATCGTCCTGGCCGTGGCCGTAGCCATCGCCGCTGGCATGGCCTGGAGTCGCAGGGACGTGGTCTACCTGCTCGTGCTGGTCTGGGCCTTCGCCGGCATTGGCGTCAAACACGCGGGCACAGGGCTTGTGGCGACGGCAGCTTGGACCGCCACCGCGCTGGTTGCGTTGATGGCGGTGGCCAGCCTGTTCATCCGCCGCGTGCCTGCCCGCGCCTGAGGCGAGCGCGTTCGACGGCGCTCGGGCTGGCTGCCGACCGCCCCCGGGCGCGGTCCGATGGTACGGGGATCAAAGCGATCGAGTCTTGCACCCAGCGAGGCTTGGGCGTGCCTTCTAAAGAGCCGTCGAGGGGACCCGGCCGCACGATCCGGGTGATGACATTCAACCTGTGGCACGGCGGCGATGCCGGCGGCCAGCCCCTCGAGCAGTCGGCCCGAGTCATTGCCGCCGCCCTGCCCGACGTGGTCGGGCTGCAAGAGACTCTCGGTCTCCCGTCCACAGCCACGCCGGATGGCCGAGGCCGGCAAGCCGACGGCCTGCACGAACTCCGTATCGAGGGCCCGCGGCCGGACCGCGCCGCGCAGTTGGCGGCGATGCTCGGATGGAACGTCCTCGATCAGGGCGAGGGCCGGGCCATCCTCAGCCCGCACCACCTGAGCGACCTGATGCCCATGCGTTGGGGGGCCCGCGTGACCCTGTCCTCGGGCGCGGCCTTCTTCCTGTTCAACGCGCATCTGATGTACAAGCCGTACCAGCCCTACCAGATCCTGCACATCCCGTACGAGGACGCGCCGTTCCTGGAAAGCGAGGCCCAGGTCATCGCCGCAGCACGCCAGGCGCGCGCCGCCCAGATCGAGTCTCTCCTGAGCGACTTGCGGCGCGCGCAGGCCGCACGGGAGGTTTGCTTCCTGACCGGCGACTTCAACGAACCCTCGCACCAGGATTGGACCGAGGCGGCCGCCCGCGCCGGCCGCTGCCCGATCAAAGTGGACTTCCCCGCCACGCGGACGCTCACGGAGGCAGGCCTGGTCGACGTCTTCCGGCTCTTCTATCCGGACGAGGTGCGCAGCCCGGGCTACACCTGGACGCCGACGCGGGCTGAGGACGATCCGCTGGATCATCCAGACCGGCTCGACTTTATCTTCGCCGCACGAAGCGGCGCGATCCCGCGCGGGATCCAAATCGTCGGCGAGGACGCG
>Ga0105094_10000722_pt1 | contig 16739 bp, 14 predicted proteins | sample PPLLak1March2015_2_FD_87023 | JGI IMG/M metagenome (GOLD analysis project Ga0105094, IMG submission 87023) | Freshwater sediment microbial communities from Prairie Pothole Lake near Jamestown, North Dakota, USA - PPLs Lake P8 Core (3) Depth... | ecosystem: Environmental > Aquatic > Freshwater >...
CCGAAGCCATTCTGCTCAACCACATCGAAGAACATGGCGATTTGCCCCCCTTTGTCAAACGCCTCCTGGCTGCTTATGGCTACAAGTTGGTGCGTTGAGTTATGTCCGGTTCTCAGAGTAGTATCCCATTTTTTTTCGTCCGGCTAGCGCGGGATGTGGATCGGTTTCCGTCAAACGATTTAAACGCTCGTTTGGAGCCGTATTTGCTGCAATTTGATCGCCTAATCCTGAGCAGAAGTCTCGCTCACAAATCCTACACGCTCCAACATAGCGGTGATTTCAGGGTTCGCCATAAACAGGCGCCACGGCAAGCCGCTGCGATAATTCTCGATCATGACGGTGATGGGTGCCTGGTTCAGCCCCATGCAGATATTCGAAACGTAATTGACCGTTGGGTTGTAGGCGTCGCAGAAACCGTAGATGCCCCACATTTTGTCGCCCAGGTCGTAATAGAAATGCTTCAGCGCCGCCATCGACGCATCGGGGGTGTAGGGGAAAGAAGCCAGGGCGGCGGTGGGCGTGATTGTGCCATTGTCGGCGCGGGGGCTGGGCTCGTGTGCCAGGTAGCCGCTGTGATCATGACTGGCTGACAGGCCCCAGAAATCCTGGCTATATCCCCGGTAGTTGCCAGGGTTTGCTGCACAATAAGCACGGTTGATGCGCGCAATGGCGCGGTTATTTTCAAAGTAGTCGGCGTAGCGATCGCGCTTGCCGCGGGGATCGAAGCCCAGGAATGAGTAATGGGTGAAGAAGAGCGGGCCGCCGCTGCCAACCCCCACCGCCAGCGGAATGCCGTAGTAGGCGTTGCCGTTGTGGTAGTGATAGCCATGCGTGGTCTTGCCCCAGGTCTGGCGGTAGCGCTGGGCCGTTTCTGAAGTTGAGGCCCAACCAGAGTAATACATCGATGCCGGGACCGGGTGCGTGGGGGATGCGATGGCGAGCAGGTAGGCGATCAGGGTTTCGTTCCACCCGATCAAGGGGTGGTTGATATGCCAGCCAAAATCCGGCGACCAGTGCCAGTAAAGGAATTCGCCATCCGGTGAACGACGATACCAATCCCACTCCACTGCCTCCCACAATGCCGTGATACGGGCGCGTATCTGCATTTCTGCGCCGCCATCCCGGTTGAAGAACTGGCGGGCTGCCAGCAACGCCTGGATCATGAACGCCGTCTCGACCAGGTCGCCGCCGTTGTCATATTGCCCAAATAGCGGTATCACGTTCCCGGTTCGCCCATCCAGATAATGGGGCCAGGCGCCGTGAAAGCGATCGGCGTTTTCGAGAAAGCGGATGATCTGGAGGAATCGCTCGACGGCTGCGTCTCTTGAGACAAGGCCGCGGGCAACGGCGACGATGAGCGCCAGAATGCCAAATCCGGAGGCACCCAGGGCGACCAGGTTCTCATCACCGGGGAAATTCTCCAACGCCATGCCTGCGTTGGGATGGGCCTTTTCCCAGTAATAGCGGAAACAGGCCTCTTGCACCATGCTCAACAGCTCATCGTCGGATAGCGTACGCGGGGTTGCTGACACCGTTACCGAGGCTCGCGATTCGAGATAATCGTGGTTGACCGCGGTGATCTTGTAGAAAAGCTTTACGCGGATGGGTCCAACGTAATCGCAGTAATGGTTGTAGTGAGGGGATTGAATCCCGATGGAGGAGAAGTCTTGCCCATCCCGCGAGCGGTAGATCTGGTAATACTCTACAGCCGGGTCGCTGACCTCGGGCCAGCTCAAATCGACATGGCGGTCGTAGGCGACGGCGACCACTTCACCCGGTGGCTGGCTTGCCCCGTCCTGAGAAGCAGCAGTGAGCTTAAGTTCATCGATGTAAATGGCGCGAGGAGCGCCATCGTCAATGCCCTGGGTGAAGACGATTTTCTCAATCCGGCTGAAGTCGAACCCGGTGGTGGAGTTGGGGAAGGCCTGGAGTGGAATCTTGACTCGAATCCAGCGTTTCGCCGGCAGATCCGAGGCGATGCCGGTCAACTGCATGGGCAATGAACGCGGCCCGCCCTGGATATAGAAGCCGATCATCGGCAGGCAGGAGGCGGGGATCTCATCTTCGGCATAGCACCAGAAGGACAGGGCGTCGCCGGAGAAGGACAGATCCCGCCCTAACCAGGTTTCGACCCATACCTCAGCCAGCCAGTCTCCACCGGTTTGGGATAGCCAGGAAAGCCGCAGGCAGTTGGGGGGGCTGAAAAAGTGATCGGAGGCTACCGGTAGCTTGCCATCGATAGTTTCCAATCGGCTGGGGGCAGTTGCCTCGGCGCGGCTGTAAAAATAGCTGCCATGCAGACGGCTGTTATCGAAGATGAGGTGGCGATCGTATGAGCTGGCGGGCGAATACCGCCGGGGAGCGGGCTGTGCCATCAAACGCCTCTTCGCGGATCAATCTACCGGCAAATGTACTTTACCCGGTGCTCGCTGCCTGCCTCCAGGATGGGCAAAACATCTGCCTGCCAGGGCTGCTCGTCGATCGTGCAGCCGGGGGTTTCCCCAGGGGCAGCGCGCCGAACCTGGATGTCATAGGTCGCCTGGCGGAAGCGGCGCCTGACGCGGTAACCATCCCAGCCGTCTGGGAGCGCGGCCTGTACGCGCAGCCCGTCGACAGTCGCATCGATCCCCAGCACGCCCTCGATCAAAGCGCGTAAATACCAGGCCGCCGAGCCGGTGTACCACGTCCAGCCGCCTCTCCCGGCAGAGGGAGAAAGTGGGCCATCGACATTGCCGGGCATCACATACGGCTCGGCTACGTAGGCATCGGGCTCCATGCCGCGCGCAGCCGGGCAAAAGCTGCGCCACAGGTCGTAGGCAGCCTGCACGCCATGCACCTTTCGCTCTGCCAGGATTGCCCAACAGGCCGCGTGGACGTAGACCCCGCCGTTTTCGCGCAGACCGGGGGCGTAGCGGGTGAGATAACCGATTTTCGGGTCAGGCTGGGTATAAGCTGGTGCCAAAAGCAGGGGGCCATACGGCTGGTACAGGCGCTGGCGTGCCGCCTGCAAGGCCTGGGCGGCGCGTTCGGGTGTTGCCATCCCGCTCAGGACAGCCCAGGTCTGGGCGTTGAGGTAGATCTGGCCTTCATCATTCTGGGCCGAGCCGATGAGCTCTCCCGTATCGGTTGTAGCCCGCCAGTACCATGCACCGTCCCAACCATCTAAATTCGTCACCTGGTAGAGTTGTTCGGCCTGGTTGCGATAACGCAGGCGCGTTTCTGTATCGAGAAGCGGCAGCTCCACCCAGCGAGTGAGCAAATAGTAGAGAAAATGCGCCATCCAGATGCTCTCACCGCGCCCGCCGGCTCCAACCGCGTTCAAGCCATCGTTCCAATCCCCTTTGAGGATGAGCGGGAGGCCACGCGGGCTTCGCCGGTTTAGCGCCGCCTCCAGGGCGCACAGGCAGTGCTTGCCTAAAGACGCCGAGCCACCATCGAGAAAGGGCATCTCTTCGTCCAGGCAGGTGAAGTCACCCGTTTCATCGATGTAACGCAAAACAACGTAGGGCAGCCAGAGCAGGTCATCGCTGTATTCAGAGCGCAAACCCGCCTCAGCCAGGGGATGCCACCAATGCAGAACGATCCCATCCTGGTACTGGTGGGCAGCGTGCAGGCGGATTTGGGCCCGGGTCTGCTCCGGACGACCCAGTAGCAGCCAGACCAGACTATCCTGGAGCTGGTCGCGGAAGCCAAAAGCGCCACCCGTCTGGTAATAGGCCGAACGCCCCCACAAGCGCCCTGAGATCGCCTGATATGGCAGCCAACCATTAGCCACCAGGTTCAACGCAGAGTCGGGCGTCTCCACCAGCAGCTCACTGGTGAGATCGTTCCAGTGGCGACGGGCGGCTGTGAGAGCTGTGTGGACGAAGGCAAGGCTCTTATAGTGCTCAAGAAGCGCCAGGGCCTGGTCTTCATTATTAGCAGCCCCCAAGGTGAATGCCACTTCGATCTCTTTACCCGGAGGCAATTCCAGGTCGATTTGAAGGCTGCCAATTGCATCGCCAAAGCGGCCCTGTGTGCCCTGCAGACTGCCCCGGTGCAACGCCTGTGGGTTACCCGGACTTCCGTGGCGGCCTAAAAAGGCTCTCTTGTAACCCTCGAAACCCTGCACAGGCTCGGAGGCGCTGTGGAAAGCGACATATGGCCAATCCCGGTTCCAGTGCGGCCCGCGCTCGCCGGGGATATCCCACATGACATTGCCCGCCAGTAAGGCACCGCGCAGAGCGTTGTAGCGGGTCTCGATAAAGAGGATGCGGAATTCGCGGTGCCAGTCTGGCGCTGACCCGAGCAGCCATTCGAAGTAGCTGAAGACCTGGATGTGGCGGGGCTTTTCGCTGCGATTGACCAATCGCAATAACCAGATCTCGCAGGGATCCTGGAGAGGCACGAAATAGGTCACCTGGCTGTCGATATCCCCCCTGGTGGACTCGATTACCGAGTATCCCAGGCCATGCCGGACGCGATAGGGCTCCAGGTTGTGCCCGCAGGGTTGCCAGCTTGGTGACCAAAACTCACCAGTTTGGGCGTCGCGCAGATAAAGGAATTTGCCCCATTCATCCCGAACCAGGTCTTGCTCCCAGCGGGTGATGCGGTTCAAGCCGGCGTGGGTTCGCCAGGAGTAGCCTCCACCAGCCTGGGAGACGATCAAACCGTAGTCTCCGTTGGAAATCACGTTCACCCACGGCGCGGGGGTATCCCCATGGGTGATCACATACTCGCGTTCGGCCTCGTCGAAGTAGCCGTATTTTGTTTTTAGGACAGGGGGAGAATCCATATTCCAACCTCAAGATCGATTGGGTTGCCCAAAGAGTCAGCCCTCCATGATTATCTTTTGACCCAATCTGCAGCATGCAGCCCGAAAGACCCGCCAGGTTACAACGAACTGGCAGGCCTTTCAGACAGGATGCCAACACTCAAGGTCCGGCAGTGAATGCCTCCATCTCCAGGATCGGCCGGATTTGAAGCTTCAATGATGCCATGGCTGAAATAGTGCTGCAGGCGGTCGTTTTTCAGGGCATTGTGGATGGCTGCCATCACCATGCCCTGGTCAAGGGCCAAGTAGTATTCTGAGACTTCACCGTTGCTGATGTTAATGGCGTCGAAGAAGCCGCCCCAAGAGTAAGACTCGAAGTCGGTGCGCAGGTTGGCCAGGTTCTCGAGCGCGGCCTCGGGGGTGAACTCCAAGGCCAGGAACGAGGCGTGCGGCGTGACCACCCCCTGTCCATACTCTGCCGGAAGCGGTTGCGGATCGCGCCCGGGGCAGTAGCCACTCCCCGATGGATCAGCGAAGCCGTAATCTACCAGGGTTCGCTCCAGGTCGGAGGTGTAGCCGTTTGGCTCCATGCCGATTGGATCGACGCCGAACTCACGGTAGCCGCCCTCCGGGTTGTTGGATGGCGAGAAGCCCCAGTAACCGTACTGCGCCTCTTCCAGCCCGTGCTCGATCTGCGCCTGGACGTAGAGCGGGTGGTTGATGCCCCAGTTCAGCGGACCCCATTCCTCCTCTGGCACCAGCAGCGGGACCATCAACGCCTCGAACATACTGCCGCCCCAGGTGGGCACGATGTTCATGCCCCTGTATCTATAATGGCCCTCGTAGACCTCGATCCCCAGATAGGTGTGCGTTACCCCATCTGGGTCCATCTCGGGCCATCCCCAATCGCAGGTCTCGGGGAAGGTGCGCCACATGGCAAAATAATGCTCCGGCGGAACCTGTCCCATGGCGATGCCGATATAGCTGGCGATGCGCGGCTCGGTGTTCAGCGTACCGTAGTGATGGCTGGTATAGACGACCGCCCCTCCCATGCCGCAGTAGTCGCCGCGCGGGAAGCCTGTGGCGTAGGGTGGTGCGTCTTCCTCGCTCCAGAACCCGCCGCGCAGCAAGCCAGCGCCCAAATCGGGACCGCGCGCAAGCGGGTCGTAATAGCAGCCAAAGTCCATGCTGTTCAGCAGCGCCGCAGCCCGGTCGCGCAAACCCGGTTTTGCGGTGTTAGCCAGGATCAGCAGCGCCGAGGCCAGCCAGCCGTTGTCCACGCTGGAGAGGAAGGGGTAGACCGGGCTGCCATCCACCGGCCAGGTGGTCAGCTTTTCGCCGGTCGCCGGATCGTACCAGTTGTAAAACATGCCGCTTGGGGTGTGGCGCTCCATGCTTTCCAGCATGTCCAGCACCTGGGCGATGCGCCCCTCCGCCTCGGCGGCCTTGACCAGGCTCAGATCGCGCGCCGCCAGGGTGCTCCAGATATACACGCCGATATTGGTGGGCGAGGTAAAGGCCGAGCGCACCCCAACGGCACTGACGTTATCGGCGGGCAGCCCGCTGTCTGGATCGACCAGTGCGGTAAAGGACTGCCAGGTGTCAGCAGCATACTGTTGCAATACTTGGCGCTGGTGCCCAGTCAGGGTGTCTGAGCTGGCCTGGGCTGGAAATATGGCTGCCATCAGCAGGAAGACCGCCAGCACAGCCAACAACCACGCTTTGCTTTTCGTTCGCATGGAAACCTCCTCGCTTGATCGATACCGATCAAGATCTACAGATAATATTTTTAGAAGTTACGCAGTTTAAGGGGAATTGGGGCGGTGTTCGGGCGGGCGAAGCCCACCCAAACACCGCCAATCCTCCCTCAACTGCGTAAGTCCTAATTTGGTTACCTGGCGCCACAAGTCACTGTTGTGCCTCCAGACGGGCGAGGTGATCCTGGGCACGCGCCGTCAGGTCTGTGCGGTTGGGAAATAGTTCGATTACGTCCTGGTAGATTTCAGCAGCGCTGCGCAGATCACCTTCGGCTTCATACAGCTCCCCCAGACGCAGGTAGATTTCGGCAAAGTAGAGCGCCGGCTTGCCGGTGTTGGCGCGGATGTAGTCCTCGGCGTCTGCGATCTTCAGGTGCTGGTTGACGATCTCGGCGCTGCGCTGCTGGGCTTTTTGCAACAGCGGCGGCAGCGGCCAGGAGTAGGCATGCGACCAGATGCGCTCCACTTTGACGTAGCCGCCGCGGGCGGTATAGGTGTTAGTCTGCGGGTCGAAATCCTCGTAGCCGACCAGGGCTTCGAGATAATTGCCCTGCTCGAACGACGCGTCCGCATCACGCATAAAGCGGGCGCTGAGGCGGTCGGCGTTGAACCAGGCAAGGGCATAGGTGGCGCTAAACACCACGAGCACGCCCAGGATGGTCAGCAGCGTACGGCGCATGGTGCCGGGGCGAGCGGCCGGCTCGGCGACAGGCGTGCCTTTAACCGGCTGGACAATGGGGGGTTGCAGGGATACAGCCATGGCTTCACTTCAAGGAAACGTTCGCAAATGCGCGCATGAACTGGTCTTGCAAGAAGAAGTAAACCAGCACCAGGGGTACGGTGATGAGCGTGGTAGCAGCCCATAACTCCTGCAAGTTTTCGCCGGGTATGGAGGTCTTGAACTGGTACAGCCCAAGCTGCACGGTCCAGGTCTCCGGGCGATTCAGGTAGAGCAGCGGCCCGAGGAAGTCGTTCCAACTGCCCAGGAAGCTTAAAATAGCGACGGTAGCCAGGGCCGGCCGGCAGAGCGGCAGCACGATCCGCAGGAATACCAGCAGCTCGTTCGCCCCATCCAGACGCGCGGCCTCCAGGAGCTCGTCCGGAATGCCTGTCATGAACTGGCGGACAAGAAAGATGTTGTAGACAGACACCGCCGAGGGGATGATCAGGGCATGGAATTTGCCCACCCAGCCCAGGTTGTAGATCATCACGTAGGTGGGGATCAAAAACAGCACTCCCGGGATCATCATCGTGGCCAGCATGAAGCCGAACAACTTGTCCCGGCCGGGGAAGGGGATTTTGGCAATGGCGTAGGCGGCCAGCGAGCTGAGAAACGTGTTCAAGACCGTGATCGAGATAGCCAGGATCAGCGAGTTGCGAAACAGCCGCACCATGTTCAGCTCTTCGAACACACCGCGATAGCCCGAGAAGGTGAGCTGTCGAGGCAAACTGTTGGGCGAATTTAAAATCTCCGGTCCAGGTTTGACCGAGTTCATCAGCATGTAGAAGAACGGGTAGAACAGGAACACGGCGCCCAGGAACAACAGTGCGTAGATTCCCAGACTTCCCCAGGTTAAGCGTTTCGACGGTAGCATCTGTGCACCTCCTACCGACTTTCACTCGGGAAGAATTTGAACTGGGCCACGGTCAGCAGGGCGATGATCAATGCCAGCAGCAGCCCCAGAGCCGAAGCATAACCCATGTTCGAGCGGTCAAAGGCCTGGGCGTACAGGTATAGCACCGGGGTGATCGCCTGGTTGTATACCCCCCCGTACACGTCGAACCCGATGGTGAACACTTCGGTCATCATTTGCAGCCCGTTGATCACGTCTACCACGAAGAGGAAGAAAAGCTGCGGCCTGAGCTGGGGTAAGGTGATGTTGAGGAACTGTTCCCAGCCACTGGCTCCGTCGATAGAAGCCGCCTCGTATAACTGCGGGTCGATGCTGTACAGGCCAGCCAGCAAGATCACCATGCTCATGCCAAACCACTTCCAGGTGTTGATAATCGCCAGGACTGGCATCGGCAGCCATTGATTGAATTTCCAGAACACCGCCTGGTCGAGGATGCCGGTCGACAGGAGCATTTTCTGCAGCGGGCCATTGGGGCTGGCGATGTAGTCGCCGATGGTCATAAGCACCACGATCGATACGACCACCGGCATGAAATAGATCGTGCGGAAGAATTTTCCGAAGCGGACAGTCTTGAAGAGCAGCAGCGCAGCCAGCAGCCCCAGACCGTTCTTTAACACGATGAAGATCGATTGGTTGTAGAAGATGTTGAACAAACTCTTCCAAAACAGCGGGTCAATCAGCCCACCGATCCAGTTCCCAAGCCCCACAAAGATGAAATTTTCGGGTTGAACGAAGGAGTAGGTGAAGAAGGTCAGGTAGAAGGAGAGCAGCAGCGGATATAGGCCAAACACCGTATAGAGGATGACCCACGGGGCGACGAACAGGTAGCCCCAGAAGTGGCGGCGGATAAGCTCCCACAGCCGCGCCGGGCGACCGTGGGCTGCGACCGGCAGATAAGTCTTCCCAGCAGTTTCGTTCATAAGTTCTCTCCGTCGGAACGATTCGGGCGGCGCGGGGAGGGTCTCCCGCGCCGCCCGGCTGAACTGCTATTGCAGCTTGGCTTTGGCTTTCACCGCTGCATCTTCCACCGCCTGAGTTGGCTCGACGGATCTCTCGACGACGGTGGTCTGGTATGCGCCTAACAGCTCGACGGCCACATCGTCAGCCGCGCCAATCTGTTCGGGCAGGATTCCGTGCTCCAGGGCCTGCACAAATGGCTGGCGGGCTGGCTCCTGGAAGTAGGGATCACCCTTGAGGCTGGTAAGGGTTGGCAGATAACCCAGCTCCTTAATGAAGGTCACGTTGTTTTCATCTTCCATCAGGAACTGGATGAACTGCCAGGCCAGATTCTGGCGCTCGGGGCTGGTCTTGAGGATCATCAGCGCCCGGCCTCCGTAGGTGGTGTACGATGTATCGCCCTCGTTGGGCACCGGCACCGGAGCCACGCCGACATCCTCGCCAATGACCATCGGCTGGTCGGCGGCCTCCCGCAGATTCGGCTCCCAGGAGTAGCCGTACTGCATCCAGGTGCCGATCGAACGGCTGAAGAAACTCTTTTCCATGGTCGGAGGGGCAAACTCCTGAGCTCTGCGAACGAAATCGTAGAAATCGGCCAGTTTGCACTCTGGTTGGTCGAACACGATGTCGGTAGCCAGGCGGTTCAAGAGCTGGCACTGGCCAGCGTTGGCGTTGAGATAGATCGGCTGGAGCATGTTCCAGTACCAGCCGCCCCAGGTAAGGGCATCGTTCCAGAAGACGGTGCCGTAAACCTTGTCGCCGTTTGGGCGCGGCGGCAGGGCCTGGATTTTTTCGGCCGCCGCCAGGAATTCGTCCCAGGTAGCCGGCGGAACCTCCGGGTCGAGGCCGGCCTCTTCGAAGAGTTGCTTGTTGTAGATCATCAGGGTCACATCGGCGCCGATTGGCACATAGTAGTTGTGGCCGTAGATCTCCTGGACAGCAGCCGGTTCAATTTGGGCGAACAGCTCGGACGCACCGGGCATGTCTTCCAGTGGGACGACTGCTTCCTGGGCAGCCAGGCGGCCGATTTGCGGGCCAAAGGAGGCCACGATCACGTCAGGCTGGTTTCCGGCAGCGATGAGGGCTTCAAACGCGCCACCCTCGGGCTCCTCTTCCACGTTCACCGTCACGCCGGGGTTGGCCTGTTCGAACTGGTCGGCCAGTTTATTTACCGTTTCGAGCATGGCGCCACGTACCACGGCGAAGCGAATCTCGCCTGCTGGTGCTTGTGCCGGAGGCTCGGTGGCTGCTGCTGGGGGCTCGGTGGCCGCCGCCGGGGGCTCAGTGGCCGCCGCCGGGGGCTCAGTGGCCGCCGCCGGGGGCTCGGCCGCGGGCTCGGTGGCCATGGTGTCGGGCGCGGGTGGCATGGGTTGTTCCGTGGCGGCAGACGGGGCGCAAGCGCCCAGCACTAACGCCAGGATGATGAAACTTACTAATATTCGAGACAATCTTCGGTATCTCATGTCTCCTCCTGTTAAAATCTAATTAATTGAGTGGTTGGAAGCTGTGAAGTTGTGTTCGGGTTGCGTGCTTCCTGCTGAGATGAACAGAGCGTCTAATACTTACAGTTTCTTTCGAAAAACGTCTGTAATCTATCCTCCTTCCCGTCCAACCGGACCTATCTGAACAGAGAGGTTAGCAGTTATCTCGAAAATGGGGTAAGCGCCGAAACCCTTGATTTTTGAGATAGCCCTTGGTTTGTAAGGCACCCGCACGACCGCCGCACCACCAGGTGGGTTGGCAAGATTTCATTCTGCCAGGGAGCTCCCTGCGTTCGGATGCGTTGGAAGAGCAGCTCGACAGCCTTCTCTCCCAGGCGCTGCATAGGCTGCAGCACGGTTGTCAGGGGCGGGTCAATCATCCCCGCCACCTGGATATCGTCGAACCCGATGATGGCCATGTCTTCCGGGAGGCGCAATCGATACTGGCGAGCCGCGCTGATCGCGCCCATTGCCATCTCGTCGTTGGCAGCGAGGACCGCCGTCGGCGGCGAGTCTTGCTGGCAGAGCTGCACCATCGCCGTCCGCCCGCCTTCATACTGGAAATTCCCGGTGATAATCCATTCCGGCGGCAGCGAAAGTCCGGCTTCGCGCAGCGCACGTTTATACCCGTCCAGCCGCTGGCGGCAGTCGGGTGAGTTTGACGGCCCGGTGATGATGGCGATTCGGCGATGCCCATGCCAAAGCAGATGGCGTGCAGCCTGGTAGGCACCATGCAGGTTGTCCACGCTGACCGAATCGCTGGGGGCAAGGGGGGCGGAGGGACCGATCAAAACAAAGGGGATATCCTGCTTTTGCAGCCACGCCAGATAATCCTCTTCGATGCTGCGTGCCAGGAAGATTAACCCATCTATCTTGCTGGTCAGGCCGCGGAGAAACTGGTCGCTCCTCGCTTTGTCACGTGTACCATAAATTAAAACGTTGTAATCGTGAACCCCGGTGGCTTGCTCAACGCCGCGAATGACGGAAGAATAGTAGGGACCGGAGATATCGGGGAAGACCAGAGCGATCGTGTCGGTACGCTGGTGGGCCAGGCGGCGGGCAGCCGGGTGGGGGACGTAGTTCAGCTCGTCCACAACCTGAAGGACACGCTGGCGGGTAAGGGAGGCGACTTTAGGACTGCCAGCCAGGGTGCGCGAGACAGTAGCGATGGAAACGCCAGCCCGCTCAGCTACGGTATAAACGGTGGCATTTTTCTTCATAGACACCACAGAATGTAAGGGCTTACATTATGATTGTATACACAACTTTACGGTATGTCAATAAGGTTAATATTAAGACTTGGGAGAAAATGGGGTGGCGTCTCACTGTACGGCGAGCCAATAGGGTAGTACACCCTGCTTATCTTACCTTTCGCGATCCATATAAGGTCATCTGGCGGATATCTGTCTCTGAGGGGGAATCCGTACCGCCGGGGATTTCGCGGGTCGCTGGCTTCCGCTCTAGTAAAAGCAATTTGGCAATAAAATGCTGAGACCCACAGCCATACAAAGTCCAGGGGTTGATGATCTGAACATCGGTTGGGCGGAAAAGGTCTTCATCCCGGGTGATTAGCGTATTGCCTTAGGAGACAGCGGCGGCAGCGATTAATGAATCCATCGTTGACACAGCCTGCCTTGAGGCTTCAAGCCGGGCATCCCAGCTATGCTTATTGACGTTTCTCGCCATTGGGGTTACACTCTGATCTCGCAACTCCGCAAATTCCAATCACGAGGTTTTGATGGCACACGATGAAGAGGCTGTTTACGAGACAGCAGAACTTATTACCGAAGAGGAAATCGATCTAGATGCTATTCGCCGGTCGGTCCGGCAGATACTGGAAGCGATCGGAGAGGATCCCGAGCGCGAGGGTTTGCTGCGCACACCCGACCGGGTAGCGCGGGCCTACACAGAGCTCCTGCAGGGCTACCGCATGGACCCGATCAAGCTGCTGAACGGTGCCCTGTTCGAGGAGAAGTATGATGAGATGGTGGTGGTGCGGGATATCGAGTTTTACAGCCTGTGCGAGCACCACATGCTGCCCTTCATTGGTAGGGCGCATGTAGCGTACCTGCCGAAAGAGCGCATTGTGGGTCTCTCGAAAATACCGCGTATCGTGGATATGTTTGCACGGCGTCTGCAGGTACAAGAGCGTATGACGCGCCAGATCGCAGAATTCCTGGACGAGCTGTTACACCCGATGGGCGTGGCGGTAGTGATTGAGGGGCTACATCTATGCGCGACGATGCGCGGCGCGAAAAAGCACGACGCCCGCATGATCACCTCCACCATGCTGGGAGCTTTTCGCAAGAACCCGCCCACGCGTGAGGAGTTCCTGGCGAATATCTCGCGCGGCTCGAACTCGTTCTTGTAACCCTTTGAGGCGGCTTTTATTCCCCCTCCAGCACATCCGGGCAGGGGGTGATGCCCGCCTGGTGTGCTAATCCATTAGCAATCTGCTCGAGCGATCTGCCGCTGTCCGGCTCGACCAGCCCTGGCAGCAGCTCTGCCACTGGCAAGGCCAGGTGCGCATGTGTCCACAGCATTGAATCCAGGACCGCATCGCCATAGATGATGATATCGATGTCGATCGTGCGGGGGGCGTATTTATCCTGGCTCCTCCTGCGGCCCAGGCGCATCTCGATGGGATGAATGATTTTCTCTTTCAAGGCAGCTTGTGGGAGATCAGTGCACACCAGAATGGCCGCGTTTAGAAAATCCGGCCCTGGTGCTCCTACCGCGGGCGATTTCCAGGCTCGAGAGATTGCCAGGACCGGCAGCTCAGCACGTAGAAGCTCCACCGCCTGTTTAAGGTTCTCTGCAGGAGCGATATTCGATCCCAGGCTCAAGCATACCTGGATCATTCCCCACCTTCCTACTCTTTCTGGCGCTCGATCTCCACACCCACTGAGCGCGTGAATCGTACCGCGCCGGGCTTCTCTACACGCACGCGTACTTTCTGCACGTTTGGATCTTCCAGGCACAGGCGTGCCAGGTCCGAAGCCAACGCTTCGACCGTGAATCGCCCGGAAGTTTCGGCGTGCATCTGCGCCCGGCGAGCTATGTCACGGTAGTTGACGCTGTAGGACAGGTTATCCGTCTCGCCGGCTTTTCGCAGGTCAGCGAACAGGGTGATGTTGATCAAAATCTCCTGGGCTTTTTCCCGTTCCCAGTCATTGATGCCGATAATGCCGCGCGCAATCAGGTCGTGAATGATAATTTGATCCATAGGTTCTCCTAAACCAGATGTCGGCCGCCATCCACGTGGACGATCTCGCCGGTGATATATGCTGGTCCTTCCAGCAAGAAAAGCAGCGCCTGACCAACTTCGTCCAGCTCAGCCCAACGCCCGGCTGGCACATATTTAAGGATATGGTCTACCGCACCACCATCGCTAGGCGGCAGCACTGCTCCCAGGGCAAGTCCATTGACGCTGATGCGCGGCGCCAGCGCGACCGCCAGAGATTGCGTAAGGGCCACCAGGGCAGCTTTGCTGATCGTGTACGGCAAGTGGTCTGCCCCTGGGCGTAGCGCACGCCAGTCCAGCAGGTTGACAATGCGTCCATGCTCGCCTTGCGGCAGCAGGCGTGCAAATGACTGGCTGAGTAGGAACGGGGTGGTGAGGTTGACCTGCATGTGCCGCTGCCAATCTTCAAGGCTTGTGTTCTCCCAGGTCTGAGAGCCGAAGATGGAGGCGTTGTTGACCAGGCCGTAAAGCGTCCCGGATGCAAAAGCCTGCTCCATCAGGCTGGTAGCTTGAGCAGGGTCGCTCAAGTCGGCCTGTAGCAGGACCGCTGCGGTGCCCAGAGCCTGGATCTCTGCCTGGAGCGACTCAGCCTCGACGGTAGAGGTTTGGTAGTGGATGATAATGTTTGCCCCTCTCCTGGCAGCTGCCAGAGCCAGGGACCGGCCGATGCGCAGCGCCGCACCGGTAATCAATACGTTTTTTCCAAGCAGTGTCATGTGCGATCCAATCGTCATTGCCTTGAAGGATGTATTTTATAAACAATCGGCATGCTGGATCATAATCCGGATGCTTTCACAATTATAATTGTATGTGAGTCATAAAAGGGGTTGCTTGCCCCTACGGGATTCGCTCCGACATGCATGCCGGAGGAAGAGTTCTTATCTCGTACTGAAGTATAGACAACAGGAGGAGATCGATGCGGAGCGAAGACGAGCTCAGAGAGCTTTTGACCCAGGCAGCGGATGAGATTGCCACCTTCAGCGGCAACCCGCGCACCTGGCTGGCTTGGATTACCTACCTGCTGGAGCAGCTAGAGAAGCATTCGATGGCGCCGAACCCGATGTATCGAGATCTATACCAAGATATGCTCTCAGCGCTGCAGGATTCCATCCGCAACCGCCAGAAAACCGGCGGCTGGTAATTCAACCAATAAGGATACTTTAGCTGATCGCCGGCGCGCTGTGCAACGATGCAATGCTGCGATCTCAACGGGATGAAGCCGGGCATACCCAGGCAATCGGCGATCCGACCGAGACTGCCCTGGTGATGGCAGCTGCGGAGGCGGGCATCGATAAAGATGACCTGGAAAAGGCATTTCCGCACGGTTTCACTGCCGCTTCTCGATTTGCTGATTGCGGTGGGGGTCAGCCTGTTGGTCTTGATTGTGGCAGAGGTGGCTAAATGGTTCGGACGCCGTTCAGGCAAACCGGAGAATTGACAAAGGAGAAATTTGATGAAAACATCTAATCCATTTGCACGCTTCTTTGGGGTGATCTTAAGGGCCCAGACATACTTAAACCTGATCTACCTGCTGCTGGTGTTCCCGCTCAGCCTGGTGTACTTCTTGTTCTTCACGATTGGAGGGGCGCTGGGTCTGGCGCTGATGATCGTGCTGGTGGGATTCTTGATCCTGGCAGTCGTGTGCCTGGGATGGTGGGCAATCGCCACTTTCGAGCGCTACCTGGCGATCTGGCTGCTGAATGTGGATGTCCCTCCGCTGGATAAAGCCGGTCTAAAGAACACAGGAACGGGCGGCTGGATTATGGATTTGATCACCAATCCGGTGACCTGGACGAGCCTGCTGTACATTTTGATCCGCTTCCCATTGGGGATATTTACCCTGTTCATACTGGTTCTTTTCGGGGCTACCAGCATCGCTCTGATCTGCGCGCCGTTCTTGTATTGGTGGGTACCCATCGAAGTTAGTATATCCAGGAATTGGCAATTTGCCATCGATACGTTGCCCGAAGCGCTGGCAGCCTGTGTGGTGGGCATATTCTTAGGCTTCATCTCCCTGCATATCTTCAACCTTCTGGCCCAAGCATTTGGGCTGCTAGCCAAATTAATGCTGGGTAACGAGCCAGCAGCGCCTGGTATTGTACAGCCCGCGTTACCGCCGCAGCCTGTTGAGTCACCGAGCAGTTTGAAAGTCACTGCCCCGCTGGCTGCTGCGCCAGCTCCGGAATCTCTGGAGTCCCCTTCAGAGGTGATTGAGACAAGTGATCTCCCAGGTGAGGTCCAGGCCGGCCCGACCCTGATGGAAGCAGGTGAGACGGCAGCAGATCTACCGGGTTTCCTTGAATTCGAGCCCGAGCCAGAGGAGCTGCCTGATGAGACCGATGTCTCCGTTGGAGGTGACGAGCCAAGCAGCAACTGATCGTCATTTACAACAGACATTAAAACAAAGGATGGTTGGGTCACCGCTCCCAACCAGCCTTGTTTGTATACTCCTCCACTTCCCGGTCCTACCCCCATTGTCTAACCGGTCTCGAGAGGAACGGATTTGCCCCCTAATCACCCCGCTGACAGATTATTTATCATTCCTGATAAATAATCCCGTATAGCGTAACTATATCACAACTATTTTGCCTGGTGTATCACTGGCATGGACAAATTGTGGGACAAAAACTAACCCAGAATAGAATCTACGGAAGGCACGGTTTTCTCAGTCATGCGAAAACCGCCCCACGTCAGCCATAAAGAGGGAATTATTGGGGTTATCGATGGCGGCGAAGCTGCCATCGATAACCCCAAACCCCTTTTTGGGAAAGCCATGTTATGCAAGGCAACAGGCTCATTGGGAGTTACCGTGATTCGGCCACATATGGTGGTCAGCGTGCAAACAGGCGGTAGCCTTCCAAATCAAGAAAGATGCGCTGGAAAAGATGCTTCTGGTTGAACAATCCATAACAC
>Ga0105094_10000723_pt1 | contig 16732 bp, 12 predicted proteins | sample PPLLak1March2015_2_FD_87023 | JGI IMG/M metagenome (GOLD analysis project Ga0105094, IMG submission 87023) | Freshwater sediment microbial communities from Prairie Pothole Lake near Jamestown, North Dakota, USA - PPLs Lake P8 Core (3) Depth... | ecosystem: Environmental > Aquatic > Freshwater >...
ATTACAACGATTCCAGTTGTTAAAGTAGTAGAAACAGGGATGAAATTTACGACTTTAACAAAGTCACTTGACAACATGAGCATGTCATGCTCCCGAAGGACATCGGGACGATGTGAGGGGCGTTCGCTGCCCCGAAGCATCTGTGTCACGATGTATGAGAGACCCTTCAGCCACACACCTGCCCTGGCGGGCGGTGCCAGGGAAGAACGCTCCTTAACGCGTGCCTGCCGCACGGTGCAGGCAGGGTGACATAATTCTGGACTTTGATAAAACCTCGGGATGAAATTCCAGATTTTCTTCACAAAAAAAACGAACATTATGATAGAATATATGTGCTAAATAACGCATTCTTTTCGTTTTGGGGATACTACCCATGAGTCTGATCCACATTGAAAACTTAGGCAAACATTTCAAAGTCCTCAACCGCCGCGAAGGGCTGGGGGGCGCAGTCCGCGATCTCTTCTCGGGGGACTACCGCACCGTCAAAGCGGTGGACAGGATTTCGTTCGACATCGAACCGGGCGAGATGGTCGGTTACATTGGGCCAAATGGCGCTGGCAAATCCACCACCATCAAAATGATGACCGGCATCCTGAAACCGAGCGATGGCACCATCCAGGTCAATGGGTTGGCGCCTTACGAGAATCGCATCCGCCAGGCGCAAATCATGGGGGTGGTCTTTGGGCAGCGCACGCAATTGTGGTGGGACTTGCCGGTCATCGAGTCGTTCAAAATCCTGAAGGAGATCTACAAAGTCGACCAAAAAACCTTTGACGATCACATGGGGATGTTCAATGAACTGGTTGGCTTGAAAGCACTTTACACGCAACAAGTGCGCACGCTCTCGCTCGGTCAACGCATGTTGTGCGACATCACCGCCTCCTTCCTGCATAACCCCCAGGTTGTTTTTCTGGACGAACCGACCATCGGGCTGGATATTTCCATCAAGGCCAAAATCCGTTCCGTGATCCAGGAACTCAATCGCAAACGCAAGACAACCATCATCCTGACCACCCATGACCTGGGCGATGTAGAGGCGCTCTGCAAGCGCATCATCATTATCGACAAGGGCAAAATCCTGTATGATGGCAATGTAAAACAGGTGAATGCCCTCTTCGGGGCATACCGGACCCTGAAACTGCAAATCGACGATTTTACCGAATCCACGCTGGAGGAACTACACGGGAAATTCGACGAACACTTCGGTACAGGTCACGGCATCACGATCGCCGAGGTAGAAGAAAACTGGACAGATGTAACCATCGACCAGGCGCGTACACATCTCTCAGACGTGCTCAGCCTGGTGATGACAAATTTCTCTGTGTATGATGTGCGCATCGTTGAGATTTCGATGGAAACCGTCGTCAGGCAAATATACGATGGAGCGCTGGGATGAAAAGATATCTGGCATTGACGCGCGGCAATTTCCAGGTCTGGCTGGCCTACCGCTTCGGATTCTTCTTTACCATCATCGGCAATGTCATCTATCTGGGCGTGGCCTATTATTTGTGGAGTAGCATTTACCAGCACGCTAACGTTATCCACGGGATGACATTCAACGAGACCTTTATCTATATAGCGCTGGGCAGTGCAATCTTCATCTTGCTCAAGACCTATGCAGATTGGATCATAGGTAACGAAATCCGTGAAGGCATCATCGCTGTCTACCTGACCAAACCACTGGACTTCCAACTGTATGCCTTATTCTCCAGCCTGGGTGGCATATTGATGAACCTGGCAGCTATTAGCATTCCCACCATATTGATCCTGACACTGGTTTTCAAAATTCAAGTCACTATGGGGCTTGGGTTGATCTTATTCCCATTCAGTCTCATGTTGGCTTTCCTGATCAGCTTTTGTTTTGACTACTTTGTTGGTTTGTCGGCCTTCTACACCGAATCCATTTGGGGTATCAGCATCACGAAAGAGATCATCATCACTGTATTCTCCGGCGCGTTACTTCCCTTACAGTTTTTCCCGGACGCCGTCCAGAAAATCCTGCTGGCGCTACCGTTTCAGGCCATCTACCATACCCCCTTGATGATGGTTACTCGTCCCAATCAGGGTTGGGAAACCTTCGGGCCTATGCTGGCCGTGCAAGCGTTTTGGGTGCTTGCTCTCTTCATCCTCACACGCCTGTTTTACAACCAGGCTATCAAAATTTTACGTATCAGCGGAGGGTAGCATGCACTCTATGGGTGAATACCTTCGTTTGTACTTCATCATTGAAGCCCAATACATCAAGGCCCGCATGCAATATCGCGCAGACTTCATCATCAGCTCCATCGGGATGTTCTTTTCCAGCCTTGCCACGCTGGCCATCTTCTGGGTGCTGTTCGATTCCATCCCCGACCTGGCCGGCTGGACGCTCATGGAGATGGTTTTCATCTACGCCTTTTACATGATCGCCATCTCGCCCATGCAAATTTTGTTCGACCATTTCTGGCAGTTGCGCTTCCATGTTGCAGAGGGCACCTTCCTAAAATACTACTTCCGTCCCCTGAACATGATGTTCTACTATATGTCAGAGATGTTCGACTTAAAAGGACTCACGCAGTTTTTTGTGGGGATCATCTTGCTGATTTACGCCTCCGTTCAACTGAATCTGGATTGGTCACTTCTACGCCTCGGCCTGCTACTCATCACCCTTTTTAGCGCCGCGCTGGTGCAGATATCCATTATCGTTGCTGCAACCTGTGCCGCCTTCTGGGTGATCAACGCCTGGCCAGTCCTGGGCCTGGCCTGGAAATTGCGTGAGTTCTCTCCCTACCCCATGAGCATCTTCGATGGCGCATTCCGATTCGTATTTACCTTCGTCATCCCAATTGGTTTCGTCGCATTTTATCCGTCACAGCTATTCCTGCGCCCCGAAGAAATCTCACCGCTGATATACTTCTCCCCTATCATTGGAATAGGTATGTTTGCCGTCACTTATTGGATTTGGACCAAAGGCGTCAACAGTTATACCGGTACTGGCTCTTAACCTTTAATATTCCGGATACTGCTAAAATCTGGGGTAAAATCGCGCTAACCCTAATCAAGAGAAATTCGATGAGTAAATTGACCCAAGACATGCTTTCCGCGATCGAGGCCGAACTTCACCGCCAGATTGCCCGGCTAAACAAGCCGCGCACGGAGCCTTTCCACGAGATGCTTACCTACCATATGGGCTGGACGGGCGAAGGCGCGGGACCGGAAGCGACAGGGAAGCGAATTCGCCCTCTCATGGTACTTCTTACTACCGCAGCATGTGATATACAGTGGTTACACGCAGCTCCGGCCGCAGCCGCGGTGGAGCTGGTCCACAATTTCTCCCTGGTGCATGATGATATTCAGGACAACTCCGAGAAACGGCGTGGGCGACCCACTGTCTGGAGTATCTGGGGAGCGCCTATGGCGATCAATGTTGGAGATGCGCTGTTTGTACTTTCCAACCAGGCAATGATGGACTTGAGCCAGCACTACCCCGCAGAGACTGTCGTCAAAGCAGCCACTGTCTTGCACATTACCTGTCTCAACCTGACATGCGGCCAATTCCTGGATATGTCTTATGAAGAGAGAAATGACCTATCCGTAGAAGATTATTGGCCAATGATCGCCGGCAAGACCGCAGGCCTGCTCTCGGCTTGCTGTCATATTGGCGCGATCCTCGGCGGCGCCGATGAAGCCGCACAGGATGCCTATCGCTCGTTTGGTCATACGTTGGGTTTGGCCTTTCAGGTGCAGGATGATATTCTGGGCATCTGGGGGGACGAGGCCATTACAGGCAAATCCGCTGCCAGCGACCTGCTGGAGGGCAAGAAATCCCTGCCCGTTTTATATGGACTAAGCCAGGGCGGCAAATTTGCCAAACGCTGGGCGCAAGGCCCAATTCACCCCGGAGAGGTTGAGGAAATGGCAAAGCTGCTTGCCAGTGAGGGGGCTTATGAATACACGCACGACGTCTCTCGCCACATGACAACCCTGGCCCTGAACAATTTGCGGGAAGCTGACCCGCAGGGGGAAGTTGGCGAGGCGTTGACAGAGCTGGCAAACAAGCTCATCAAACGGGAGCAGTGAGTGGATGAGTCCGATGCGGAAAATTTCAAAAGGCCTGATTGCTCTATTCCTCATGGGCTTCGTTGCTTTAGTCGTTCTGTTTGTTTTTCAATCCCAAACAAAATCATCGCTACCGCCAAGCACACCGACAGCTTTTCCTGAAAAAAGCTTCGCCGTGAATATCCCGCAAAAAGCGCTTTTCAAGAATTATGTAACCGTTTCGGCCGAGGCAGCACCCGGCACAAGTTGCGAACTTACTTATATTCCCCCATCCGGCGATGCAAGCGCCATGGACACCATTGCGAACGAAAATGGAATCTGTTCATGGAGATGGAAAATCGATGAAACAAAGGGAAAGGGAGCCGGCAGGTTGATATTTACAATCGAGGGAGTGAGCGAAACGCATTTTATCGAGATACGGTCCAGTTTCTAACTGTTTGACGGTTTTTATAAATGGGGCTAAAATTTGGGGACAGTCAAATCATTGCGGGTGTAGCCAAGTGGTAAGGCAGTAGCTTCCCAAGCTACCATCCGTGGGTTCGAATCCCATCACCCGCTCACAAAAACACGGTTCCGACGGAACCGTGTTTTCTCTTAATTACCGTTTTGAAAGATTTTTGCAAGGGTGCTGATATGGAAACACAAAAACCCTGCAAGTACAATCAAAATCGGAGAAACCAATTATGTCAACCAACGCCACCATATTGTATGTCGAAGACAATCTCGATAACAGAACACTTGTGCGCAGGATATTGACGGCCGAAGGGTATATCCTTATTGAGGCCGCCAATGCCACACAAGCCATGGAAATCCTTAAAACCACACGGCCGGATTTGATCCTGATGGATATCAACATGCCAGATATGGATGGTTATTCTCTCACTGCAAAAATCAAAAACACCCCGCGATTCGAATCTACCCCAATTATCGCCCTGACCGCAAATGTGATGCGCGGAGACCGTGAACGTTCGTTGGAAGCAGGCTGTGATGGATATATTCAAAAGCCAATCGATATCGACAAGCTCTCAGATCAAATAGAGCATTTTTTGAGGAGTTAAGATGGCAAATCTTGAGCCGAATACTTCTGATACGCAATCCAAGAGAGTTCCCATTCCTAAGGATACGACAGTCCTAGTTGTGGAGGACAATGTTTCCAATTTCGTATTGATTGCGCGCATGTTAGGATATCTAGGCATACACTGTGAGTGGAAAACGTCAGGGTACGAGGTAGTAGAGTATGCCGATACCCTCCCACGCCTGGATCTCATTTTGATGGATATCCGTCTGCCTTACGAGGACGGTTATGGGGCTTTGAAAAAAATTCGTGCGTCTGACCACCTGAAGTCCATTCCCATTGTGGCAGTTACCGCTGAAGCTAACGAGGAACAAATCAAAAAAGCGCGAACAGCGGGGTTTGATGGATTTCTGGGGAAGCCTCTTGACCCAGATCGATTCCCCGAACAGATCCGCCGTATTTTGGTCTGCGACCCGGTCTGGGAATTGAGTTAATCTACAATGACGACAAATATCTATTCATCCACCCTGGAAACGCTGGCAAAGGCGCTGGAGGGAATCCCTTTTCCATCCGCAACATTCATTGTTGAAGATGCTGCGCTTAAACTCTTGGCTGTTTCTAATCTCGAAAAGAATATCAACCAGGATGAATTGCCTGCAATAATCGATGTCAAGCCAGACCAGCTTCAGGAAAAATTACTGGCGATGCCCGAGAGTCTGTTCTGGTTGAACGGGGATGAAAAGATATTCAGTGTTTCAAGTGAAACGAAAACGATCCCGGAATTATTTGATTTTGCATCTAACTTAAGCTTTGACAAAGTATCCTTTTTTCAAGTATCGAGCGAGATGGGCTTTCACGGACTTGTTATGGTTGGTTGTTACGAAGGCCACCCCTTGACTCAAAAAAATATTCAGGACTGTGCAAATCTGATAAAACTTGCTTGCGCAGTTTTTGAACAGGTCGCATCAGTTGAGAAAGCAAAAGAATCCTTTGCTGAAGCGGAAGCGCTGATCGCGATCACATCAGCGATGAATACACCCTGGGATACAACTGCATTTTTTGCCGCATTACACGAGCAAATCAAGAAATCAATCGGCGATTTTGCATTTACAGGGGCCTTGTGCGATGAAAAGACGGATTCTATTCGAATACCCTATACTTACGAAGAAGGAACGGTTCGAACGATCGAAACATTCCCAATCGGTGAGGGCCTAACATCGATCCTCATTCGGACCAGACAACCTCTTCTGTTAAATGAGAACATCCAAGATCAGGCGAAAGCACTGGGAGCCAACGTGATAGGCAAACCTGCCAAGTCTTGGATGGGCGTGCCCCTTGTCATCGAAAACCAAGCAATTGGCGTGCTGATCGTCCAGGACCTTGAAAAAGAAAAAGCATTTACCCAGGATCATTTAGAGCACCTCAGCGCTCTAGCTAATCAGGTTGCCGGAATACTTTTCAATGCTCGTGCGTTGGATGAAAGCCGAAATCAAATCGCAAAAATCCAAACTGCTGCAGAAATAGCACGCGACATTAGCAGCGCCCTTGATCTTGATGAACTATTACTTAAAGCCGTTAACCTGATCCACGATCGTTTTGCCTTTTACTACGCTGCCATTTTCTTGGTGGACAATACTGGCAGCAATGTTGTAATTCGTGAAGCGACAGGCGAAGCAGGCGCACAGATGAAACGCATCGGTCACAAGCTTGCAATAGGCTCGAAATCGGTTGTCGGATTTGTGGCCGGTCAGGGTGAGCCATTGCTTGTCAACGATACAACAAAAGACGCCACATATTTACCAAATGATCTGTTACCTGGTACGCGAGCAGAGGCAGCGATTCCGTTAAAAATTGGAGATCGAATTCTTGGCGTTCTCGATGTGCAAAGTACGATCCCATTCTCATTCAGCCCAAACGACTTAAACACTTTGCAAACTCTGGCGGATCAAGTAGCGATTGCAGTGAACAACACGGAACTCTTTGCGGAAACCCAAGAACACTTATCGCAACACCGACTGCTACATCATATTACAACTTCGGCAGCCTCTGGCACAACCCTGGACGAATCCCTTGCCAGCGCAGTCGAGGGATTGCAAGTCACACTAGGAGGCGATCGCGTCGCCATACTACTTGCAGACGCAGAGCAGAATAACCTGGTAACCAAGGCCTGGGTCGGTTATTCGGAAGAGGCAACTGGCCTGACTATTCCGTTCGGCTCCGGGATTACTGGTTGGGTTGCCGCACATCGAAAACCTCTGCGCGTTGACGACGTCACCCAGGACGCGCGCTATATTCAGGCCAGCGCAAATACCCGTTCAGAATTAGCCCTGCCGCTAATCTTCCGAAACGATATTCTAGGCGTACTCAATGTCGAAAGCGAGCTGGTAGCAGCGTACACGGAAAATGACGAGGAAATGTTGGGAACGCTGGCAGGTAGCCTGGCAGCAATCATTGCAAACACTAGACTCGTAGAACAAATCCGCAAGCAGGCAGAACGTGAACGCTTGTTGTACGAGATTACCAGCAAGATTCGACGCTCAACAGACATGCACACAATCCTTTCTACAACCATAGATGAGATCAGGCGCGCTACAGGAGCCCACAAAACCCAAATCACCCTTGGTATCCAAAAGGGCGATGCTACTCCAGTCAGCAGAAAGACGTCAAGCAGCAAGGGATAACAAAATTATGGAGAAATCTAAGTTTACACAGAGTATTCTTTGGCGTCTGATGACCAGAACCGGTGGATGGTACATCGTCATTGTTACGCTTTTCGCGCAAGTTGCAGCTTCCGTTACTACACTCTTTGGCGCAATATTTGAACAACTAAACGCCGATTACTCGCCAGAAACAACCGAACTGCTCAGGCATATTGAAATAATAGTCATCCCGGCAGTAATAACAATTCTAGTTGCCGCCGTTTTTATTCTCACACGAAACTTGCGCGCTCGCCTGAACACCTGGAAGCACAACCCGGAGCTTTTCAGTAAAGATGACAGCTATGAAGCCTGGAAATTGGCTCACAATATTATTTGGAAATATGCGCTTACGGCGACCGTCATATCATTCAGTTTTATCGTTATACCAAAAGCAGTTCTACTGAGCCACCCTGGAATTGCATCCCGAGACCAGGCAATCTATAGTTTCATTGCGGGACTCATTACGATTTTGGCGTTCGTGCCCTTATCTACAGTGCTCCTCGACAGCCTCATGATCCCCGTCCGGAGTCTTCTGCTTCCAAAAGACTATTCGCAACAATTATCAGGCCTGAGCAAAGTCGGGATTTTGTACAAAATCCTGGCGATCGTTTTCATATCATTGCTCATTTCTGTCTTGTTGATTGCCCCCATTGGCTATCACCAAACAACACGAGTGCTTTACGAAGAAATTGGTTCCATCGAAGTTCTCGCCGACTTACAAATACAATCAATCTTGGTAAGTGGCTTCGCCATACTATTTGCGGTCAGTTTAGCATTCCTCTTCTCGCGCTCCATCTCGGATCCATTGCAGCAATTATTGGAATCTTTTCAAAAGGTCGAAAACGGCGACTTAAACGCGCGCATGCCTGTGGTTTCAACTGACGAAACCAGCAAGCTGGCCGTCTATTTCAACCGCATGGTTGCCCGGCTACAAGATTTACAAAGCGGACTGGAAAAGATGGTGGAGGAGCGAACGGCGCAGCTTAAAGCTATCAATGAAGTAGGGCGCGTTGCGACATCCATTCTCGACCCTGACGGACTCATCAAGCGTGTTGTTAATTTGATCACTGAAGAGTTTGGGTATTATTACTCTGCAATCTATATAATAGACCAAACCAATAAATGGGCGGAACTCAAGGATGCAACCGGGGAAGCAGGTCGAGTTCTAAAGGAAAGTAAACATCGCCTTGTAATTGATCAATCAAATATTACCGGCAGAACCATTCGAAGTCGTCAGGCTCAAATCGTATTGGACGTCGGTGAAAAAGCAGTGCGTTTCAATTATCCCTTACTACCCTACACGCGTTCAGAAATTTCTCTGCCCCTGTACGTAGGCGACCGCATCTTAGGCACACTGGATGTGCACTCTTCCCAAAAGGCTGCTTTTAGCGAACAAGATATCGAAACGCTGCAAAACATGGCAAACCAGGTTGCTATCTCTCTCGACAACGCACGCCTGTTCCAAGAGACCAACCAAAACTTGCAAGAAATGCGTAATATCCAGAAACAATACTTACGCGAAGCATGGATTGATGCCAGCTTGCCAGGCGGCGAAATGTCACTGGTTGTGGGCGATGGCAGCGCTGGAGATAAAAAAAACCTTGTTGAGGTGCCAATCGCTCTTCGCGATCAAGTGATCGGGCAGCTTCGCTTAGAGGGAGACGAAATTTTCTCTCTCGAAGAACGAAATTGGCTCGAGGCAATTGCCACCCAAACCGCTCTGGCGCTTGAAAACGCACGCCTGCTAGATGAAAGCCAAAGTACTGCCATACGAGAGAAATTTGTAACCGAAATCACCAACAAGATTTGGTCATCGACAACTATAGATGGTATTCTCCAAACGACAGTTCGCGAGCTTGGTCAAATCTTAGATGCGACAGAAGCAACGATCGAACTAAATATCGAGGGAGAATAGAGGCGACTCATGAGCCACTCCACCCCTGCCCCTGTTACACAACAGAATAACAGCTTTGTGCAAGATGACTGGCGAGAACAGTTCCTGCAAAGAATTCTGATCATCGCTGCTGTATTTGGGATTTTCGCGGTAATTCCCGCACTGTTGAGCACAGACGATTTAATCTTACAGAGTATTTACATTGGAGCATTTATAACACTTGCAGCAACAATCGTGCTTCGTCTGCCATATCTTATCAAGGCCGGAGTTTTCGTTGCACTGCCTCTCATTCTAGGGATTAGCAGTATGGCAAATGCCGGCATTCGTGGAGATAGTCTGTTTTTCTTATTAGCGTATGTGACCCTTTCGGCGCTTCTCATCGGTCCGCGCAGCGGTCTGGTTGCAATCGGTTTGAGTGAGGCAGCAATAATTGTGATGGGTTACCTTGTACTCAATGGACACTTTTCATTATTAGATCCTTTATCTACTGTAGGGAGTCTGGAAAATTGGATTACCGATGGCGTATTACACCCTCTAGTTTCATTGGCGGTGATCACAGGTTTACGAATGCTACAAAATGGTTTCAAACAAGCACAAACGCAGAATGAAACCATGGTTGACGCGTTGCGCGAATCAAAAATGGAACTGGAAAACCGCATTGCCGAGAGGACGAAGGAGCTTGCCCGAAAAACAGATCAATTAAGTGCTTCTGCTTTTGTCGCGCGCCAAACAGCTGAGATTCAGGAGCTGGATAAAATATTGAGCAGCGCTGTCAATATAATTGCGAAACAGTTTGACCTTTATCATGCAGGTATTTATCTCATCAATGAGCGCGGCGACTATGCCATCTTGCAAGCCGCTTCGTCAGAGGGCGGTAAATTATTGCTGGAGCGCGGACACAGACTGCACATTGGCACGCAAGGCGCCATAGGATTGGTAGCTGCCGAGATGAAGCCGCGTATTGCTCTGGATGTTAATGGAGATACCGTTTTTCTAAAAAATACGGAGCTTCCCGAAACCCGTTCCGAGCTATCTCTTCCTCTTATCGTGCACAACAAAGTTATTGGCGTATTAGACCTGCAGTCTTCCGAGACACAAGCTTTTCAGCACGAAGACATTGATGTGTTTCAATCTTTGGCAGATCAAATTGCTGTGACAATAGAGAATGCTCGTCTGCTTACCGAAAGCCAATTGATTATCTCACAACTCGAAATCGCCTCTGGCGTAGAGATCCGCCAAAATTGGCAAGCGGAATCGGCCTCACAAAAACCTGCATACCACTATTCGGCAACTGGTCTTCACCCCATTATGAAATCTACTCCACCAAAGGGGAAAAATGTTTTGGAAATCCCGTTGGTGCTACGTGGAGAGAAAATTGGGAAGATTTCTCTCCAACGCAAAGATGAGTTCCAAAGCTGGACCGCCCAAGAAGAGACTGTGGCCGCCGAGGTTGCAACCCAAACCGCATTAGCCCTGGAAAATATCCGATTGGTTGAACACACGCGACAACGTGCTGAACGCGAGCAAGCTATTGCAGGCATTGCTAATCGCATACGTGAAACCCTTGATTTAGATATGGTATTGCGAACATTCGTGCGGGAAATTCAATCCACTTTAATGCTAGAAGAGGCCGAGGTACGCTTGATACCCCAAGACAAGCCGGACGACACAAAGAACCCTCATCAGGCAACCTCCTCATAGCATCCATGGATAAAGACTATGAATGAATCTTTAACTACACAAGTGCCGAAAAAAAATACCGGGCAACGCGGCGTTTTTTCCCTGAGGGCAAAAATCCTTCTGGGGAACTTCCTGATCGTTCTCCTGACAGTAGCTGCCATGGGATATTTTGTATTTTATCGCTCCCAAGCAACAAATGATTTTCTTGTAAACCAAGTGGGTGTCAGCGTCAACCAGGAAATCGAAAATAGATTGGCCGCTACCGTATCGCGAGAAGCAAACACAACCCATCTTTTCTTTTCGACAATAAGAAATGCGATTGAATTCTTTGGAAATACAGCCGGAACGATCATCTCCAATGATAAAAAGATCGTACTTGGAGAGAGCGAATGGAATGCCTTCGACAAGTTATCCCAACTCCCCAATGGGAATTGGGACAATGCGAACACTGAACCCGCATCTATTTTTATCCCTGCGCACGCTGTGATACGGAATGATATCGCAAGGGAACTGGTCGCATTGAAGGGATTGGATGATCTTACGCTATCCCTGCTTGAGACGAATCCAGAGATTATTGCAATCTATTTTAGTGGCAAGCGCGGCGAAACAGTGTATTACCCAAACATTGATCTGGCAGCCATCGTACCTCCAGGTTTCGATGTCACCACCAGGCCATGGTTCACTGGCGCGATAGAATCGCCGGATTTAGATACCAAAGCTGTTTGGTCAACACCCTACCAGGATGCCGCATTAAACGGATTGGTAATCACCAGTAGCATTCCTGTGTACGACAACAGCAACGAATTCCGTGGCGTGGCCGCAATTGATGTTTTGTTAACCAACATCACCCAGCAAGTTTCGAGCATTGCCATTGGCAGAAGCGGCTATGGATTTCTCATCGATAAAGAAGGCAGAGTAATTGCCATGCCCGACAAAGGGTTTGCCGATTTCAACCTGACCGAAGAGGAGATGCAAAGTGGAGACTTTGACAATCTTTCTTTGCTCAATCGTGTACCCTTAGATGTGTTTGAAGTGCTGGCTAAAATGACGAGTGGACAAACCGGTGTCAGACAAGTAACAATCAATGGCGTCAACCGGTATATTGCCTATCAGTCCATCCCTTTCATTGAGTATAGTCTTGGTATTGTAGTTTCCGAAGAGGAGGTTCTTCAGGATTTTGTCGCCACAACCACAACCGTGGAAGAAGAAACCCGCAAGACCCTTTTCAGCGCTGCAGGCGTCAGCCTGTTCCTGTTATCACTGGCAGGACTGGCTGCCTATGGCATAGGAAACTCGATCACTGCCCCATTAGGAAAATTGACAAAAGCGGCTGAAGAAGTAGCGGAAGGCAATCTGGACACGCGAGCCGCTGTAATCACAAATGATGAAATCGGCCTGTTGGCCAGAACGCTAAACAGCATGGCATCCACAGCGCAGGGCCTGATTTTGACCCTCGAAGAGCGTGTTGCAGAACGGACACAGCTTATTGAAAGGCGCATAGCTCAAATCCAGGCTGTTGCGGAGGTCGGCAAATCCGTTGCCGCGCAACGCGATTTAGAGGAACTTCTCACCAGAACTTCGCACCTCATCAGCGATCGATTTGACTTCTATCATATTGGCATATTCCTGCTAGACACGCGCCGCAAGTATGCGATTTTGCGGGCTTCCAACAGCAGTGAGGGCGCGAAAATGCTGGAACGCGGACACAAGTTAAGTGTGGGCATGGAAGGGATCGTCGGCACGGTGGCAGGCACAGGCCAGGCACGCATCGCGCTGGATGTGGGCGAGGATGCGGTCTACTTTAACAATCCAGACCTGCCTAAAACCCGCTCAGAGATGGCTCTCCCACTGAATGCAGGCGGAGAAACTCTGGGGGTCCTGGATATCCAAAGCGTCGAGGCCAACGTCTTTTCAGAAGAGGATATTCCCACTCTTCAGGTGCTGGCAGATCAATTGGCCATAGCAGTGCAAAACGCACGCTTGCTACGCGATTCGCAAGAGGCACTCATGCTGGCTCGCAAAGCCACGGGAGATATTAGCCAGGCAGGTTGGCAGTCCTTGCTCCAAAATGTTGACGGGTTGGGATATGTCAGCTTGATGAATGGCGAGGTGGCACCGGTCCCCAATGAATTGGATACAACCATGCAACGTACCCTTCTTGATGGTGAAGGCGTGCTCAGTGCAGATCAAAAAACTCTTAACATGCCAATCAGCGTTCGCGGGCAAACCGTTGCAACAATGCGTCTCGTCAAGCCTTTCGATGCGGAGCCCTGGGCTCCAGATGAAATTGAGGATATTGAAGCATTATCTGCACAACTCGGCAACACTCTGGATAGCGCTCGTCTATATCAGGAGGCGCAACGGCGTGCTACGCGTGAGCGCGCCATCAGTGAAATAACAACCAATATCGGAGCAAGCACCGACATGGAAGCTATCCTGCGCACCGCCGTCATGGAATTAGGCCGTCAACTTAGCGGAGTAAAGGTTGCTGTTGAACTCAGCGCCGACATAGAACAGGAAGGATCGCAGGAGATTTGATATGAGTGATGCTGCCCTGTCCAAGCCGACAAAAAAAGCAGAAGTCCAGTTGACAACCGACCGGATGGTGATCAACATTCTGGCGATCACCACCATAGGTTTGATTGTCATCGCTGGCGCCATTGCCATTCCCGGCGATACCCCAACTACAGTATGGGGGCTGGCAATTTCAGCGCTGATCAGCTTAGGGGCAACCTTACTTGCCAGGCGCGGGGTCACCACCCCCGGAAGAGTATTGGTTCCCGGGATGCTAATGCTTATGGCAACATTTATCGCTTATAGTCGAGGCGGGTTGCACCATATTTCTGTTGCCGGTTTCCCCGTTATTATCATCTTGGCAGGCCTGTTAATGGGTATACGCGGATCCTTTATGTTTGCGCTGCTGACCTCCATAGCCGCGTTTGGAATTGGATTCGCAGACATAAATGGCATCAGCCCATTCTCAGCCACCAGCCGGACGGGTTACGACGATGTCGGTGTCGCTGCAGTTCTATTCTTTATGACTGCCGGAGTCTTACATGTAATTATCCAACGCCTCTCGCTTAGCCTGCGTGAAGTCGAATCAAACGCACAAACACAAAAGGAAGCCAACCTAGAATTGCAACAATTGCAAAGAGAATTGGAGCAACGCGTTGATCAACGCACGGCGGAACTGCAAAACAGGGTTGCACAACTACAAACGATTTCACAAGTTTCGCAAACTATTTCAGGTATTCAAAACCTGGGCGAATTGCTACCTCGCGTTACGGACCTGATCAGTGAACGCTTTAGCATTTATCACACTGGTATTTTCCTGGTTGACGAAAGGGGAGAAAACGCGATTCTACAGGCAGCCAACAGTGCAGGCGGACAAAATATGCTGGCCCGTGGGCATCGCCTGAGAGTTGGCGCGCAAGGTATCGTTGGGTATGCCACATCCACGGGTAAGGCACGTATTGCCTTGGACGTCGGTGAGGATGCAGTCTATTTTGACAACCCGGACTTACCTGATACGCGTTCAGAAATCGCGCTACCGTTAATAATTGCTGGTCAGACGTTCGGCGCACTGGACCTGCAATCTACGCAGCCGAACGCCTTTGGAAACGAAGACATTCAAACATTGTCCATTCTCGCAGATCAAGTTGCCATCGCAATCCAAAATGCACGCTCGTTTGAGCGGAGCCGCAAAGCTGTACAAGCAACGGAAGCCGCACACCGCCAGATGACGGGTCAGGCCTGGCAACAGTTTACAGCGCAAAGGAAGGTGCTGGGCTTCGAATACGACGGCACCACGTCGAAACCGGTCACCAAAACATCGAAAGATGATGCCTCCTTTGATATCCCATTAGTGCTACGGGGGCAAACCATCGGAAAACTCAAATTAAGCGCTATCGACCCGGACCACAATTGGACAGAAGATGAAATAGCCCTGGCGCGGGCCGCCGCAGAAAGGACAGCCTTGACCCTTGAAACTGCCCGCCTGCTGGAAGATGCCCAATTACGCGCTACTCGGGAGCGCGTAATTGGTGACCTATCAGCCAGCATCAGCACCTTTAGTGACATGGAGGACATCCTGCGTACAGCTGTGCAGCAGTTGGGACGCAGAATGGGCGGCGCGGAAGTCGTGCTGGAACTTGGTTCTGACCTGGAAAAAGAGGAAAAAGCCGAATGAGCACAGAAAAAAAACAAACCGCACGGAGCTTGGCCGCCACCCTCGCAACTGCCTTTTTTACTTTGAGCGCGGTGATACTCCTGATTTCCAGTGGGTTGCAACTTTTCTCGAACATTCAAACTCAACAGGCTGCCATTTCCAGCCAGCAATTGCTCGTGGCTCAAGAAGCCAGTAAAACCGTGAGCAATTACATTGAGGATAATTTCAGATCACTTGAGGCAATAGTCGAACTCACAGACCTATCAAAGATCTCTCCGGAGCAGCAAAAGGCAGTTCTTGAAAGTGTGCTGGGCTTCCAACCCGCATTCCGACAGGTAATCTTCCTAAATATTGTGGGAAACGAAACAGCACACGCTGCGCGTATTTCGCAAACAGAGTATGAACAGTTCAACACACAAATGCAGACAGAGATCGAGATGTTGACCGTGATCGAAAAAGGTCAGAGATACATTAGCCCAATTTACATTGATAATGCAACCAGTGAACCTTTGATTTTTCTCGCGGTCCCTGTAACGAACACATTGGGAGATTTCAAAGGAACAGTAGTAGCTGAGTTGAACCTTAAGTTCATATGGAATTTGGTCAATCAACTCCGTATTGGCAAAAGCGGCATTGCCTACATAGTAGACAGACAGGGCAACTTGATTGCCTTCAATGATATTAGCCGTGTTATAAAAGGCGAAAACTTAGCTAATCTTGAAAAAGTCGGCGAATTCGTTAACAGGGACGCGGCCCCGGGGGACCAAATTCCGATCAGCTTGTCTCAAGGAATCAATGGAGCGACTGTTGTTACCACCTTTGTACCTCTGGGAAGCCCAGATTGGGCCGTTGTTACCGAACTGCCCTGGCAAGAAGCTTACCAAAATGTCATCAAACAGGGAGTATGGTCTATATTAGTCACTTTGAGTATGGCCGTCCTGGCCGGCTTGCTCGGGATTATTGCCGCACGACGACTGGCTGTGCCATTAACCGATCTGACCGATACTGCTACTCAGATTTCTGAAGGAAATATTGAGCTGGCAGCCACAGTCGGTGGACCGAATGAAACCGTTCGTCTGGCCAATGCCTTTAACAGCATGACTGCACAGTTACGAGGCTTCATCGGCAACCTGGAACAACGCGTGGCTGAACGCACAGGTGAGTTGGAAGCCGCCACCCAGCAGCTCAAGCGTCGCGCGGAACAATTCGAAGCCATCGCGCAGGTTTCGCGCGTCATC
>Ga0105094_10000724_pt1 | contig 16726 bp, 17 predicted proteins | sample PPLLak1March2015_2_FD_87023 | JGI IMG/M metagenome (GOLD analysis project Ga0105094, IMG submission 87023) | Freshwater sediment microbial communities from Prairie Pothole Lake near Jamestown, North Dakota, USA - PPLs Lake P8 Core (3) Depth... | ecosystem: Environmental > Aquatic > Freshwater >...
ACCGCAACGAGGCCGAGCCCGACCGCCGTCGGCCTCGGCCCGAACTCGGACGCCGCCCATCCCGTCACCACGCTGGAGATCGTGAACGTGAGCGTGACCAGCGCGTTGTCGAACGAGAAGATCCGGCCGCGGATCCGGTCCGGTACCACCCGTTGCAGGCCGTACGACGACAAGGTCCACTGCGCCCCTCCCCCCAGGTGAGCGAACGCGACCGCCGCCGCCGCGAGGACCAGCGAGGGCATCACACCCAGGAGCGCGTACCCGGATCCGAACACCACCAGGGCCCCGCCGATGGCGGTGAACAGGTAGCGGTCCTCGGGGCCGGCGAACCGTCTCCCGAGGAAGGGACCGATCAGGGCCCCGAGCCCCCGAGCGGACATGAGGATGCCGATCCCGATCTCGCCGCTGTCGAAGACCTCGACGGCGAAGATCGAGATCAGCACCAGCACCCCCGCCGCGAGTCCGAACCCTGCCTTCACGCCGAGCAGGGCGAGGACCCGATGATCCCTCCTCGCGTAGCGGGCCGTCTCCACGGTGGCTCGCACGAGACCCGGCTCGTCGACGGATCGGCGATCCTCGTTCAACGAGGACCGGATCCGCCAGATCAGCGCCGCCGACAGGGCGAATGAGACCGCGTCGATGGCGAACGCCGCATCCCGCCCCAGGGCCGCCGCCACCACGCCTCCCAGGGCGGCGCCGACCGCGAGCATCGTCCCCCAGAGCGAGCCGAACAAGGCGTTCGCGGGGCCGAGGTCGCGCTCCTCCACCAGGTTGGGGAACGCCGCGGAGGAGGCGGGGTCGAACGCGGCGGCGAAGCCGGAGATCGTCGCCAGCAGGAGGTAGACGAGCCACATCGTTCCCGCGTCCTGGACCAGGAGGAACCCGAGGCACAGCACCGCGCGGGCGAGGTCGCACACGACCATCAGCTTCTTGCGATCCAGCCGATCCGCGAGGTGGCCTCCGACCGGCGAGAGGAAGAAGAAGGGGATGTCCTGCGCGACGATGAGCAACGCCAGCGAGATCGGCGACGAGGTGAGCTCCAGCGCCAACCCGAAGAGCGCCACGAGGAGGAACCAGTCGCCGCCGAGCGAGATGACGGACGCCACGTAGAGGCGCCGGAAGTCCCGGTTGCTGCGGAGGAGGGCGAGGGCGGCCCGGAAGCCCTCTCGATCCTCGACGGGTTCGCGCGTCGACACGGTGATTTGCCAGACTACAGGGGAGACCGCGAGCGAAGGGGTGAGGCGGCATGCTCGAGCGGCTGACCTGGTTCCGCCAGTCCGCGTTCCGTTGGCACGGCGACGACCTGGTCGTCTACGTCGATCCCTGGGGTGTCACCGACGACGTTCCCGCGGACGTGATCCTCATCACCCACGCGCACTACGACCACTTCCAGCCGCACGAGATCGACCGGCTCCGAAAGGCCTCGACCCGACTGGTGGCCCCACACGACGTGGCGCGCGAGCTGTCGGGCGACGTGACGGCGGTCGCGCCGGGCGAGTCCCACGACGTCGGCGGGCTCAAGTTCGAGACGGTCCCGGCGTACAACGTCGCGGAGGAGCGCATCGACATGCACCCCAGGGCCAAGGCGTGGGTCGGATACGTGCTCGAGTTCGAGGGACGCCGGTACTACCACGGCGGCGACACGGACGCGCTCCCGGAGCTCGAGCGGCTGACCACGGACGTGGCGATGGTGCCGATCGGCGGCACCTACACGATGGACGCCGAGGAGGCGGGCGCCTTCGTGCGTACGATGTCTCCACGACTCGCGGTCCCGATGCACTACGGGTTCGTGGTGTGCTCGCCCTCCCGCGCCGTCGCGTTCCGCAAGGCGGCCGCGCCGGTCCCCGTGGAGGAGCTCACGCCGACCAACCCGTTCGAGCAACCGTAGGCACGACGAAAGGAGTGGAACGCATGGCGCTCGGCTACGACAAGCCGCTGTACATCCTGGCGTTCGACCACCGTGGATCGTTCCAGAAGAAGTTCTTCGGCGTCACGGGCGAGCCGAGCGCCGAGGAGACGGCACGGATCTCTGACGCGAAGCGAGTGATCTACGAGGGCTTGCTCCGCGCCCTGGACATGGGCGTTCCCACCGAGGCGGCCGGAGGCCTGGTCGACGAGCAGTTCGGGGCGGACATCGCCCGCGACGCGAAGGCGAGGGGTCTCACGCTCGCGATGCCGGTGGAGAAGAGCGGCCAGAACGAGTTCGACTTCCAGTACGGCGCGGACTACGGGGCGCACATCGAGACGTTCGACCCGACGTTCACGAAGGTGCTCGTCCGGTGGAACCCCGAGGGTGATGCCGGGATGAACGCCCGTCAGGGCGCCCGACTGAAGGAGCTCGGCGACTGGCTGCACGAGCGCGGGCGCATCTTCCTCTTCGAGCTCCTCGTGCCCGCCGAGCCGCACCAGCTCGAGGCCGTCGGCGGTGACGAGCGGCGCTGGGACAGCGAGGAGCGACCCAAGCTCATGCGCGGCGCGATCGAGCAGCTGCACGAGGCCGGGGTTGAGCCCGACATCTGGAAGATCGAGGGCATCGACCGGCGCGAGGACTGCGAGGTCCTAGCCGCCGAGTGTCGCACGGGCGGCCGCGACGGCGTGGCCTGCGTGGTGCTCGGCCGCGGTGCCGACGACGCGGCCGTCGATCACTGGCTCCGGACGGGGAGCGGGGTGCCCGGCTACATCGGCTTCGCGATCGGACGCTCGATCTGGTGGAACCCGCTGAAGGCCTTCGTGGACGGCTCGAGTGCACGGGAGGAGGCCGCCGAGCTTATCGCGTCCAACTACAAGCGTTTCATCGACGTCTACACCGGAGCCTAGGAGGGGACGATGGCGGTCATCAAGACGATCGATCTGGTGGGGGTCTCGGGGCAGTCCTGGCGCGACGCCGCCGAATCGGCGCTGGCGGAGGCCTCGAAGACGATCCGCCACATCGAGCGGATGGACATCCTCAGCACCAGCGCCGTGGTGGCGGACGGGAAGATCTCCGAGTACCACACGGAGATCAGGCTGAGCTTCCGCATCGAGCGGTAGGCTCCGGCGCGGTCCGAGGCGGCACCGGGGCGTGGATAGACTGAGCGCGTCATGCCGGCCTCGATCGTGATCGGGACCCAGTGGGGGGACGAGGGCAAGGGCAAGGCGACCGACTACCTGGCCGACCAGATGGACTTCGTGGTCCGGTACCAGGGGGGGAACAACGCCGGCCACACCATCGTGGCGGAGGGCCACGAGCTCAAGCTCCACCTCGTGCCCTCGGGGATCCTGTACCGCCACATCACCTCGGTGATCGCGGACGGGGTCGTGGTGGACCCCCGTGTGCTGCTCGAGGAGATGGACGGTCTCGAGGCTCTCGGGATCGACCCATCGCACCTGCGCCTCTCGGGCAACTGCCACATGATCATGCCGTACCACCTCGAGCTCGAGAGGGTGACCGAGCGCTTCCTGGGCAAGAACGCGCTGGGGACGACCAAGCGCGGGATCGGGCCCGCGTACGGGGACAAGGCTGCCCGGATCGGTCTGCGCATCCAGGACCTCTTCGATGAGCGGATCTTCCGCCAGAAGCTCGACGTGGCGCTCAAGGAGAAGAACCTCGTGCTCACGCGGGTGTACGGCAGGCTGCCCCTGTCGGCCGAGCTCATCGTCGACGATTACCTGCGGTACGCGGAGCGCCTCCGGCCCTTCGTGACGGACACGTCCAAGCTGCTGTACGACGGGCTGCGGGAGGGGAGGAACGTGCTCCTCGAAGGCGCACAGGGCACCCTCCTGGACCTCGACAAGGGCACGTATCCGTTCGTCACGTCCTCGAACCCGGTGGCGGGCTACGCGCTTGCGTCCGCCGGCATCGGCCCGCTGGAGGTCGACCGCGTGATCGGCGTCACGAAGGCGTACGTCACACGCGTCGGTGCCGGCCCGTTCCCGACGGAGGAGTTCGGCGACGCCGGCGAGCGGTTGGGCGAGCGGGGCAACGAGTTCGGGACCACCACCGGCCGCAAGCGTCGATGCGGGTGGCTGGACGCGGTGATCCTGCGCTACGCCGTACGTGTCAACGGGCTCACCGATATCCTGCTCACCAAGCTGGACGTCCTGTCTGGGTTCCCCAGGGTGAGGATCTGCACGGGGTACCGGGCGGGGGACGCGACCCTCGAGGACTTCCCACCGCACCAGTCGCTGTTCCATCGGGCCGAGCCGATCTTCGAGGAGCTCGAGGGCTGGCACGACGAGATCGGCGACGTGCGCTCGTTCGAGGACCTCCCGGAGTCGGCGCGCGCGTACGTGGAGCGGGTCCGCGATCTCGCGGGGGTGCCGATCACCGTGGTCTCGGTGGGCCCGGCCCGCGATCAGAGCCTGGCCGTCCCATGAAGGTCCTCGTCGTGGGCGGAGGCGGGCGTGAGCACGCCCTGGTCTGGCGCTTGCTCCGCGACCCCACCGTGTCCGACATCGTGGCCGCGCCGGGGAACGCCGGGATCGCCGCCGAGGTCCGGTGCCTGCCCGTGGCGGCCGACGACGTCGAGGCGATCGCGGGGCTGGTCGAGGCCGAGGGCGTGGATCTGACGGTGGTCGGGCCCGAGGCGCCGCTCGTCGCCGGGCTCGCCGACGTGCTCCGCGAGCGAGAGCTGGCGGTGTTCGGTCCGACACGTGAGGGTGCTCGTCTCGAGGGCTCCAAGGCATGGACCAAGTCGTTGTGCGAGCGACATGGCATCCCCGCCGCTCGATCGCACGCGGTGGACCGGATGGAGGATGCGCTCGGTGCGCTCGAGTCTTTCGACGCCCCGTACGTCGTCAAGGCCGACGGTCTGGCGGCCGGGAAGGGCGTCGTGATCGCGGAGGATCGTGCCGCCGCCGTGTCTGCGCTCGAAGCGTGCCTCGTGAGGCGCGAGTTCGGGGACGCAGGGGCCACCGTCCTCCTCGAAGAGCACCTGTCGGGCCCGGAGGTATCGGTGTTCGGCCTCACCGACGGCCGGCATCTCGTCCGGCTCATCATGGCGCAGGACTTCAAGCGGATCGGCGAGGGCGACGCGGGACCGAACACGGGCGGGATGGGCGCCTACTCGCCGGTGCCGATGGTCGACGACGCGATGGCCGAGCGCATCTGGACGGACGTGTTGGAGCGAACGGTGCGGGCGCTTGCCGACGACGGGGTCGACTATCGAGGGGTGCTGTACGCGGGGCTGATGCTCACCGACGAGGGCCCCAAGCTGCTCGAGTACAGCTGCCGCTTCGGCGATCCCGAGACCCAGGTCATCATGCCGCGGATCACCGCCGGGCTCGCCGAGGTGCTGCTGGCCGCCGCGGTGGGGGACCTGGGCGGGGCTCGGGTCGAGCTCTCCCGCGATGCCTGCGTGACCGTGGTCGTCGCCTCGGGTGGGTACCCGGGGCCATACCGGAGCGGGGTTGAGGTGTCGGGTCTGGACGCGGCCTCGGCGGTCGCTGGTGCGCACGTGTTCCACTCCGGCACGGCGGAGCGAGGGGGTAGAGTGGTCACGTCCGGGGGACGGGTCCTGGCCGTAAGCGGTCTCGGAGCCACGATCGCGGAGGCGAGATCGCGAGCGTACGAGGCCTGTTCCCACATCGGGTTCGAGGGCATCTACTACCGCCGAGACATCGCGCAGCGGGCGGCGGAGGGGGGTCGACGGTGAGCGAGGCGGCACCCATCGTGGGCGTGTTGGTCGCATCCCCCGCGGAGCTCGCGGTGATGCAGCAGGCGACCGCGATCCTCGAGAAGCTCGGCCTCCCGCACGAGACGCGGGTCATGTCCGCGTCTCGGAGCCCTGACGCGGTGGACGAGTACGCGCGCATCGCCTTCGAACGCGGCCTGAAGGTGCTCGTGTGCACGACCGGCATCTCGGGGCATCTCGCCGCCGCGGTGGCGGCGCGGACGATCCTGCCGGTGGTCGGCGTCCCGATCTCGACCGAGCAGATGGACGGCCCCCAGGCCCTGTACGTCACCGCCCAGATGCCGAGCGGCGTCCCGGTGGCGACCGTCGGCGTCGACGCCGCCGTGAACGCCGCGGTCCTCGCGGCCGAGATCGTCGCGGTGGCCGACAAGGACATCCAGGCGCGGCTGTGGCGGTTCAAGGACGACCTGGCGGAGGGTCTGCGGCTGTGACGTTCGGCCCCGCAGCTCCCACACACGGGTCCGGCGGTCCGAGTCCCATCCTTGCGAGGGGCGCACCGTGATCCCGCGGTACTGCCTTCCGGAGATGGCGAGCGTGTGGTCGGACGAGGCCAGGTTCGGTCACTGGCTCGAGATCGAGATCCTCGCGGTCGAGGCGTGGGCGCGTCTGGGCAAGGTGCCGGCCACCGATGCCGAGGAGGTGCGCCGCTCGGCCTCGTTCTCGGTCCGGCGGGTCGAGGAGCTCGAGGCGATCACGCGGCACGACGTGGCGGCGTTCGTCCAGTGCGTCGGTGAGTCGCTCGGTCCGGCGGGTCGATGGGTCCACTTCGGGATGACGTCCTCGGACGTGCTCGACACGGGTCTCGCGCTCCAGCTCCGCGCGGCTGCCGATCTCCTGCTCGGTCGTCTGGAGCGCCTCCTCGCGCTCGTGAAACGCATGGCGTTCGAGCACCGGGACACGGTGATGATCGGGCGTACACACGGCGTCCACGCCGAGCCGACGAGCTTCGGGCACAAGCTCGCGATCTGGGCCTTCGAGCTCGACCGAGGCAGGGACCGCCTCCGCCGCGCGCGGGAGGTGGTGAGCGTGGGCAAGATCTCGGGGGTCGTGGGCACGTACGCGCAGCTGGATCCCAGGGTCGAAGAGGAGGTCTGCGCACGGCTCGGTCTGAGGACGGCCGAGGCGTCGAGCCAGGTCCTCCAGCGCGATCGCCACGCGGAGTACGTGTCGGCGCTTGCGATCGTCGGGTCGACGCTCGACAGGGTCGCGACCGAGATCCGCCATCTGGCGCGCTCAGAGGTGCGCGAGGTGCAGGAGCCGTTCGCCGAGGGACAGAAGGGGTCGAGCGCGATGCCCCACAAGCGCAACCCGGTCGCCTGCGAGCGGATCAGCGGGCTGGCGCGCGTGATACGGGGGAACCTCCAGGCGGCGCTCGAGGACGTCGCCCTGTGGCACGAGCGAGACATCTCGCACTCGTCCGTCGAGCGCGTGATCCTTCCCGATTCGACGATGGCGCTCGACTTCATGCTCGACCAGCTCGCGTGGGTCATCGAGGGCCTGCGCGTCTTCCCAGACCGGATGCGCGAGAACCTCGGCGCCGGCGGTGGCCTCGCGTACTCCCAGGCCGTGCTGCTGGCGCTCGTGGAGCGAGGGCTCGCTCGGGACGAGGCGTACGCGATCGTCCAGGCCGCCGCGGCCGCCGCGTGGGACGCGGGGGCGAGCTTCCGCGACGTCCTGAGGACGGACCCCCGCGTCGCCGAGGTGTTGGACGAGGGGGAGCTGGAGGCGCTCTTCGAGCCGACGCGGTACCTGCGGAACCTCGACGTCGTGTTCGAGCGGCTCGCGAAGCTGCCGGTAGCCGAGGAGCCATGACCGGACGGCTGCTTGCCCAGGGCAAGGTCCGTGACGTCTACGAGGTCGATGCCGAACGCCTGCTCCTGGTCGCCACCGATCGGATCAGCGCCTTCGACGTCGTCCTGTCCAACCCGATCCCGGACAAGGGGCGGGTGCTCACCGGGCTCACGCTCTTCTGGCTCGAGCGGACCAAGGACGTCGTCGGGAACCACCTGATCAGCGCCGATCGACGCGACTTCCCGGGATCGTTCCGCGACGAGCCCTCGCTCGCCGGCCGCGCGATGCTCGTCCGACGCGCCGAGGTCGTCCCGGTCGAATGTGTGGCGCGCGGGTACCTCACCGGCTCCGGGCTGGCCCAGTACCGCGCGGAGGGCGCCGTCTGCGGCGTCCCGCTCCCTCCCGGTCTCGGAGAGGCCCATCGACTGCCCGAGCCGATCTTCACGCCGACGACCAAGGCCGCCGAGGGTCACGACCTCCCGCTCACCTTCGAGCAGACCGTGGATCTGGTAGGCCGAGGCCTGGCAGAGCGCCTGCGCGAGCTCACGATCGCGTTCTACGAGCGTGGAGCCGAGATCGCCCTGAAGCGGGGCATCATCGTCGCGGACACGAAGTTCGAGTTCGGCTTCGCGGACGGGGAGCTGATCGTGATCGACGAGGTCCTGACCTCCGACTCCTCCCGGTTCTGGCCGGCGAACGGGTACGAACCCGACAGGCCGCAGCCGTCGTTCGACAAGCAGCTCGTACGCGACTGGCTCGCTGCGAGCGGTTGGGACCACGAGCCGCCGCCGCCAGGGCTGCCCGCGGAGGTGATCGGGAGGACGGCCCTCAAGTACCGGGAGGCGTTCGAGCTGATCACCGGCGAGAAGTTCGACTGGTACCGCCACCGGATGGGCGTGATGTCCGACCGCGACTGGGAGCGGTGCGCGGTCGATCTCGAGCGGCTACGGACGGAGAAGGCATGAGGCATCGGTTCGAGGTGCTGATCTCGCTGCGGCCCGGCCTGCTCGACCCGCAGGGCAAGGCGGTCGAGGGCGCGCTGCCGGCGATGGGGTGGACGAACGTGTCCGGGGTGCGCGTGGGCAAGCACGTCGAGCTCACCGTGGACGCTGCATCGCAGGCGGAGGCTCGAGCACAGGTCGAGGAGATGGCCCGGCGGCTGCTGTCGAATCCTGTGATCGAGGACTTCCGGATCGTCGCCGCGGAGGCCGTTCGAGGGTGAACGGGTCTCCCCGCATCGGCGTGGTCACCTTCCCCGGGTCGCTCGACGACCGCGATGCCCTGCGCGCGGTGCGGTTCATGGGCGGTGAGGGCGTCCCGCTCTGGCACGCGGACCCGGATCTACGCGACGTCGAGGCGGTGATCCTCCCGGGAGGCTTCTCCTACGGCGACTACCTCCGCTGCGGCGCGATCGCCAGGTTCGCGCCGATCATGGACCCGCTCGTCCGGTTCGCCGCCCGAGGCGGGCCGATCGTCGGCATCTGCAACGGCTTCCAGATCCTGTGTGAAGCCGGACTCCTCCCCGGGGCGCTGATCCGCAACCGCTCGCTGCGGTTCGTCTGCCGGTTCGTGGACGTCCGGGTGGAGACGTCGCTCTCGCCGCTCACCGAGGGGCTCGTGGCGGGCGAGGTGCTCCGGGTCCCGGTGAAGCACGGCGAAGGGCAGTTCGTGGCGAGCGCCGACGACCTGGCGCGGGTGGAGGAGCGGGGGCTCGTCGTCTTCCGCTACTGCGCCCCGGACGGCGCCATCGACGACGCGTGCAACGTGAACGGGGCGGCGAACGCGATCGCCGGGGTACGCAACGAGGCCGGGAACGTCGTCGGCCTCATGCCGCATCCCGAGCACGCGGTCGACCCGGACCTCGGCCCCACCGGCGGGCAGCCCATGCTCGCCTCGCTCCTGTCCCGCGCCCTCGCGAGGGTCTGATGTCCGACCCACCGCTCCACCGCGCCCTGGGGCTCACCGACGACGAGCTGGACCGGATCCGAGAGACGCTCGACCGCGACCCGAACCCGAACGAGCTCGCGATGTACGGCGTGATGTGGTCGGAGCACTGCTCCTACAAGAGCTCGAAGATCCACCTGCGGACGCTTCCGACCCAGGGCCATCACGTGCTGGTGGGTCCCGGCCAGGACGCGGGTGTCGTCGACCTGGGGGACGGCCTCGCGGTGGTCTTCAAGATGGAGTCCCACTCCCATCCGTCCGCCCTCGAGCCGTACCAGGGTGCGGCGACCGGCGTCGGGGGGATCGTGCGCGACATCGTCGCGATGGGCGCGCGCCCCATCGCGTCGCTGGATCCCCTGATGTTCGGGCCGCTCACGCAGGAGCGCAACCGCTGGCTCTTCGAGGGTGTGGTCGCGGGGATCGGCGGGTACGGGAACTGCATCGGCGTGCCGACGGTCGGCGGCGAGGTGAAGTTCGCCGAGCCGCACAGCGCGAACCCCACGATCAACGTCATGTGCGTCGGGGTCGCCCCGGTCGACCGCCTGGTGACGAGCGATCGCGAGGTGCACGAGGGCTCCCTCCTCGTGCTCTTCGGGGCCTCGACCGGCCGCGATGGGATCGGGGGCGTATCGGTGCTCGCCTCTCGGACGCTGGAGGAGGGTTCCGACGAGCGTCGCCCGAGCGTGCAGATCGGCGACCCCTTCGCCGAGAAGCTCCTGATCGAGGCCTCGCTCGAGCTGGTGGAGCGTGGGCTCCTCGAGGGCCTCCAGGACCTCGGCGGAGCCGGCATCACCTGCGCCGTGAGCGAGTCGGCGTCCCGGGCGGGGCTCGGTGTCGAGCTCGACCTCGATGCGGTTCCCCTGCGCGCGCCCGACCTCGAGGCGTTCGAGATCCTGACGTCCGAGTCGCACGAGCGGATGCTCGCGATCGTGCATCCCTCGAGGCTCGACGACGTGCGGGAGGTGTGCGCGAGGTGGGGGCTCGCCTCGCCGGTCGTCGGCAGGCTCGTCCGCGGCGGTGGCCTACGGGTCGTGATGGGCGGCGCGACGGTGGCGGAGGTGCCCGCCAGATCCCTGGCCGACGAGGGGCCGGAGTACGTGCGGTCGATGGCCGAGCCCGCAGATGCGGCCGAGCTCCGGGAGAACGATCCCACGTTCGCGACGATCACCGCCGATCCCCGCGAGGCCTTCCTCGCGGTGCTCTCCTCGCCCAACGTGGCGTCCAAGCGTTGGGTCTTCGAGCAGTACGACCAGCTCGTCCAGGGCGGCACGGTCCTCGGGCCTGGGGCGGACGCCGCCGTCGTGCGGATCGAGGGGACCCTCAAGGCGATCGCGCTCGCCACCGACGGCAAGGGGCGCTTCGGCCGGCTCGACCCGTACCTGGGGGCCGCGCACGCGGTGGCCGAGGCGGCGCGCAACGTCGCCACGGTGGGCGCCGAGCCGCTGGCGATCACCAACTGCCTGAACTTCGGCAACCCGGAGCGTCCCGAGGTGATGTGGCAGTTCGCCGAGTCCGTCCGCGGGGTCGCCGACGCCTGTCGCGCGCTCGAGACGCCGGTGACCGGGGGCAACGTGAGCTTCTACAACGAGTCGGGCGGGTCGGCGATCTGGCCGACCCCCGTGATCGGGATGGTGGGATCGCTCCAGGACCACCGCTTCGTGGTTCGGCCCGCGTTCCGCCACGGCGACCTCGTGTACCTGCTCGGCGAGACGTTCCCCGAGCTCGGCGGGTCGGAGTTCTCCGAGGTGGTGATCGGGGCGATCTCGGGGCGACCTCCGGCGCTCGACCTGGACCGTGAGCGCGCGCTCCACCGGCTGCTCGTCGCGGCGGCGGCCTCGGACGTCGTGTCCTCGGCCCATGATTGCGCAGAGGGTGGGGTCGCGATCGCGCTGGCGGAGTCGGCGATCGCCGGGGACACGGGGTTCGCGATCGCGGTGCCCGGCGATCTCCCCTGGTACGCGAGCCTGTTCTCAGAGTCCGCCTCGAGGGCCGTGGTCTCGGTCGCGCCCGAGAAAGCGGTGGCCCTCGAGGAGCTGGCCGCTGCGCACGGCGTCCCTTGTGCGGTCCTGGGGGAGACGGGCGGACCGCGGATGGTCTTCGACACCGTGTTCGAGGTGACGGTGGAGGAGGCCCGGGCCCTGTACGAGGACGCCATCCCGAGGCTCCTCGCCGGGTGAACGAGCCCCACCTCTCGCCCGCCCCGTCCGCTGCCCGAAGGGCCCTCCTCCGCCGAGTGGTCGTGCTCGGCATCTCGGCCGTGGGTCTCTACCTCGTCTGGCCGAGCTTGCTCCGGACCTTCTCGACGCTCCCGTCCCTCGGAGACGTCCATCCCGGATGGTTCGTCGCGATGGGAGCGCTCGAGGCCGGTGCGTTCGTGTCGATCTGGGTGCTGCTGCGGCTCGCCCTCCGACGCCGTGGCTGGTTCCGCATCGCCACGACGCAGCTGGCCTCCAACGCCGTCAGCCGGATCCTGCCCGGCGGCGCGGCGACGGGGGGCGCGCTCCAGTACGCCTGGCTCGTCCGATCGGGGATGGACGGCGCGACGGTCGCGTCGGGCCTCACCGCCGCGTCGCTGATCTCGACCGCGGCCGTGCTCGTCCTGCCGGTCCTCAGCCTGCCGGCGGTGCTCGGCGGCGCGCCGATCGATCGAGGGCTCGCCCGCTCCGCGTGGATCGGCCTCGGGGCGTTCGTCCTGGCGGCGGTGGTCGGGGCGGTGCTGCTCACCACCGACCGCCCGTTGGCATGGGTCGGTAGGGTCGTGGAGCGGGTGGTGAACGTCTTCCGGCGGCGCTCGCCCGTGAGCGGGCTCCCCGAGCGTCTGCGCAGTGAGCGCGACGAGATACGGAAGGTGTTCGGACGCCGCTGGTTCGAGGCGTTGGTCTCCGCGCTCGCGAACCGCCTCTTCGACTACCTGGCGCTCCTCGCAGCGCTCGTCGCGGTCGGCGCGCAGCCCCGGCCGTCGATCGTCCTGCTCGCGTACGCGGGGTCGGTGGTCCTTGGGATGATCCCGATCACGCCTGGTGGCCTCGGCTTCGTCGAGGCGGGGCTCACGGCGATGCTCGTCCTGGCGGGGATCCCCACGGCGCAGGCCACCGTGGCCACGCTCGCGTACCGCCTCGTCTCCTATTGGCTGCCGATACCCGCCGGGGCCGTCGCCGGTCTGCTGTTCCGTCGTGCGTACCCACGGTGACCGAGGAGGGGCGGGTGGGTGCTACCATCCGGCACCGGTGGGAGCGGAGGGTCCGAGGGAAGCGTGTGGCCTCTTCGGGGTGTGGGCCCCGGGGGAGGAGGTCGCGCGGCTGATCTACTTCGGGCTCTTCGCCCAGCAGCACCGGGGTCAGGAGTCCGCTGGGATGGCGGTCTCCGACGGCGAGCACGTCCTGGTCTACAAGGAGCTGGGGCTCGTCTCTCAGGTCTTCAACGAGGCGACGCTCGCGACCCTGCAGGGCGACCTCGGGATCGGCCACACCCGGTACTCCACGACGGGTTCGACGACCTGGGAGAACGCCCAGCCGGCGTTCAAGACGGACGGTCACCGGGCGCTGGCGCTCGGGCACAACGGGAACCTCGTGAACACGCTCGAGCTCTCGGAGCTCGCCGGCCGATCCATCGGCGGGTCGACCACCGACTCGGATCTCGTGGCGAGCCTGCTCGCGCAGCGGGTGGGCGAGGGTCTGGAGCGGGCGTGCCTCGAGGTGCTACCCATCCTCCGCGGCGCGTTCTCGTTCGTCATGCTGGACGAGCGCAGCCTGTTCGCCGCACGAGGTCCGCTCGGCCTGCGACCGCTCTCGATCGGGCGCCTCTCCGGCGGGTTCGTGGTCGCCTCGGAGACCTGCGCGCTCGACATCGTGGGCGCGGCCTTCGTCCGGGATGTGGAGCCTGGCGAGCTCATCCGGATCGACGACCGGGGCCTTCGGTCGTTCCGGTACGCGGAGAGCCCTCGCAGGGCCCTGTGCGTCTTCGAGTACGTGTATCTCGCACGCGCGGACTCGCGACTGCGCGGCCACACGGTCCACGAGGTCCGGCGCGAGCTCGGTCGACGGCTGGCGCGCGAGGCGCCGGCCGATGCCGATCTGGTCGTCCCGGTTCCCGACACGGGGATGTCGGCCGCGCAGGGATACTCCGAGGTCTCCGGCATCCCATACGGTGAAGGGCTCATGAAGAACCGGTACGTCGGTCGGACGTTCATCCAGCCCTCGCAGTCCCTCCGGGAGCGCGGGGTGAAGCTCAAGCTGACCCCGATCCCGGCGACCATCCGTGGCAAGCGTCTGGTCGTGATCGATGACTCGATCGTCCGCGGCACGACCACTCGGCAGATCGTGCAGGCGCTCCGCGAGGCCGGCGCCGCCGAGGTCCACACGCGGATCACCTGCCCGCCCATCAGATGGCCGTGCTTCTACGGGATCGACATGTCGACCCGCGCGGAGCTGGTGGCCTCCGACCTCACGGTCGAGGAGATCCGGGCGTTCGTGGGGGCGGACTCGCTCGCCTACCTGTCGATGGATGGGATGGTCGGCGCCGCTGGCTCGCCGAAGGAGGAGTTCTGTCGGGCATGCTTCGACGGCGACTATCCGATCGAGATCCCCGAGCAGGCCGGCAAGTACCTGCTCGAGCACCCGGCCAAGTCGTGAGCAGCGCCTACCGCCGAGCCGGCGTGGACCTCGACGCGGCGGCGGAGGCCGTGTCGTTGATCCGCGGCTTGGCCGCGGGTGCCCGGCGCCCCGAGGTCGTGGAGGGGGTCGGTGGGTTCGCGGGACTGTTCCGCATCGCCGAGGGGCGGTTCCTCGCGGCCGCTACCGACGGGGTCGGGACCAAGCTCGAGGTCGCCAGGCGCGCAGGACGGCTGGACACCGTCGGCATCGACCTCGTGGCGATGTGCGCCGACGACGTCGTGTGCGTCGGGGCAGAGCCCTTGTTCTTCCTGGACTACCTCGCGGTCGGGCGGGTGGTGCCCGAGCGCGTCGCGGCGATCGTCGCCGGCGTGGCCGAGGGGTGCCGTCTGGCCGGGTGCGCGCTCGTGGGCGGGGAGACCGCCGAGCACCCGGGCATCATGGAGCAGGACGCCTTCGACCTGGCGGGGTTCTGCGTCGGGGCGGTCGACGAAGCTTCGACCCTCGGCCCTCACCGGGTGGTCGAGGGCGACGCGCTGGTGGGCCTGGCGTCGAGCGGCCTCCACGCGAACGGCTACTCGCTCGTGCGGCGTGTGCTGATCGAGGACGGCGGGTACGCGCTGGACGATGCACTGCCTCGCCTCGGGCGGTCGCTGGCGGATGAGCTCCTCGAGCCGACGACCGTGTACGCGCCGCTCGTGCTCGCCCTCGCTCGCGCGGGCCTGGTCCACGCTGCCGCCCACATCACCGGCGGCGGGCTGCACGAGAACATCCCCCGCGCGCTGCCCGAGGGGTTGGGTGCGCAGCTCGACGGCGATCGGTGGCCGGTTCCCCCGATCTTCGGCCTGATCCAGGAGGCCGGGGGTTTGTCGGACGGGGACATGACGGCGACGTTCAACATGGGCATCGGCATGGTGCTCGTGGTGCCACCATCGCGGGTCGCCGAGGTCGTGGAGGGTGCCGGTTCCGGCGGTGTCGCGGCATTCGAGATGGGCAGGGTGTTCAGCGGTGCCGGGCTCGACGTCCGGTGACCGCACGGCTGCCGCCGACGGACCATGTCCGGGTGGGCCGCCCGAGCGATCGGCGCGGGCCAAGGGTGACGCCGTGCGGTCCTGGAAACCATCACATGGACGGATCCCGAACCGCGCGAACGTGCCGATACGCACCGAGAGGATGGGAACGGCCACCGCGGCGAGCGTGCTCGTCGTCGACGACGAGCCCCAGGTGCTCTGGATGCTCCGGTTCAGCCTGGAGGCTGAGGGCTATCGGACCCTCTCGGCGTCCGACGGTCGCGCCGCGCTCGACGAGGTCCACGCCCATCGCCCACAGGTGATGCTCCTCGACGTGATGATGCCGTTCATGGACGGCTGGAGCGTGCTGGAGGAGCTGCGGCGGATCCCCGAGGGCGAGCGCCCACGGGTCATCGTCGTGTCCGCCAGATCCAGTCACCGCGATCGCGCGAAGGCTGCCGAGCTCGGCGCCGACGCCTTCGTGGCCAAGCCGTTCGACGTAGACGACCTGCTCGGCGTGGTGCACGAGCTGCAGCCCGCCGGCTGAGCTCGCCCTCGATCTGGACAGAGGTCCGCGGGTCTCCGCCGCGCGGGCTCAGGGACGCTGGAAGCGCTGATGTTCCTTCGGAACGACCGTGGTCCCGATCGCCCTGCATGTCAGCACCGGCTCCGCGAGGAACTCCGCCGCGGACGGCGAGATGTCCGGCCGTGCGCCTCCGACCTTCCAGACCTCGAACTCGCACCGTCGTGAGGTTGTCCCGACCGAGACCATCCGCCCCCTGGCCTCGATCCAGTCGCCGGCGTACAGGGGCGCGAGGAACTCCACCGATTCGTAAGCGCGGAACAGTCCCTCGTCGCCGTCGTACCGCATCGCGAGCTCGGTGATCAGATCGCCGATGATCTCGAGTTGCTTCGCGCCGGCCACCAGGTTGCCGCCGTAGTGCGCATCCTCGGAGCCCAGACGACGACGGATGGACGCGCTGGGCAGTTCTTCGCTCATGGGTCCTCCTCGCGGCCCCGAACGCTAGGTGGGAACGACCTTGCCGAACCGGACCCCTCGCACGGGCACCCGCGCCAGCCCGCCATCCTTCGTCCGGACCACGTAGGTCTGGGCTCCGTCGTCGAAGTACTCGAGGACGCCAACGGCCTCACCCACGAATCCGTTGGGGAGCTCGAACTGGAAGGAGACCCGCCTGCCGACGTCCGAAGGTGAGACGAGGTTCCGATCCGGCATGGGCCGTAGCCTACCCCCTCAGCGGGGGAGCGCCCTCAGGTCCGCCGCGTTCGAGAGCAGGTCCACGAGGTCGCCGAACGCGCGACCTGCCATCGCCCCGTCGAGCAGGCGGTGATCGAACGTGAGGCTCAGCGTGCAAGCGGGGCGCGCCACCACCTGCTCGTCGATCACGAGCGCCCGGGGCTCGATCACTCCGAGGGCGAGGATCGCTCCCTGGGGAGGGTTGAGCAGCGGGGTTCCCGCCTCCGAACCGTAGGAGCCGGTGTTCGTGACCGTGACGGTGCCTCCCGACGTATCCGCCGGGGTGAGCGCACCCTGGCGTGCCAGGGAAGCCAGACGTGCGATCCCCTCGGCGATGTCACCGATCCCTCGCGCCCCTACGTCGCGCAGAACGGGGACCATGAGTCCGCGCTCGGTGTCGGTGGCGATGCTCACGTCGACCGTCCGATGCAGGTGGATCTCGTC
>Ga0105094_10000726_pt1 | contig 16715 bp, 17 predicted proteins | sample PPLLak1March2015_2_FD_87023 | JGI IMG/M metagenome (GOLD analysis project Ga0105094, IMG submission 87023) | Freshwater sediment microbial communities from Prairie Pothole Lake near Jamestown, North Dakota, USA - PPLs Lake P8 Core (3) Depth... | ecosystem: Environmental > Aquatic > Freshwater >...
GTTTAGATGTTCGTCCCTCTGCCGTTTTTCGGCACTACGAGGACCGCATCGAGGCCTCGGCGCGAGCTCCACAGTAGCGACCCCACGTCGTGGAGCAGCGTCAGGTCGCCGAGCAGGCCGACGGTCGGATCGCCCGCGGCGGCGACCCCGAGGATCGTCGAGACGAACCCGTCGATCCCGCTCGCGCCGCGGTTCGCGAGGACACGGAGCCCATCCCGGGGCCTCATGAACAGGTCCAGGTCCCGCACGGGCATGCTCGACCCGACGACCAGGACCCCGCCCTGAGGCATTCCCGCGGCCACGTCGCGCGCGACCCGACCCTCGAACGGCTCGTTCCAGCCGTCGAGCATGCCGTCGACGACCTCTCGCGCACGGGCGTCGGCGTCGAGCCAGGCCCGCAGCCACGGCGTCTCGGCTCGAGGCTCGAGCCGGGCCGATACGGACACGGCGAACGAGTCGACGCCGGCCACGATCCGGCTCTCGGCGCGCCGGTGCGGGTCGGCGACGACGTCGTCCGGGTCAACGATGACCAGCCGCGGCACAACAGCCGCGAGGGCGAGCCCGGCCCGCGACGTCGGCGCGGCGCCGAGCTGCACGAGCACGTCGGGAGCGTGCGATGAGACGAACCGGTCGTCCGCGAGCAGCACCGTCGGGGCGGAGAGCCCGCCGGGGGATCGCAGCCCCGAGGTCGGCTCGCCCAGCAGCGGCCACCCGGCCGCCCGCGCGAACCCGACGGCCTGCGACGGCGTCGTCCGGAGCGAGCCCGCCACCACGAGACCGCGCTCGTGCCGCCCGACGAGATCCGCCATCTGGGTCGAGAGCGGCGGGGTCATGTGCGGCGACACGGTCGTCATGTCGGCGTGGGCGACCTGGATCTCCTCGGACGCTACCGCCTCGCCCGAGGGCACGAGCGGCTCACGGAACGGCAGGTTCACGTGAACGGGCCGGGGCGGGTGCTGGACCGCGCGCCACCAGGCCTTCGCTGCCAACCCGTGCCAATAGTCGGCCTCCGGGCGGTCGCCGGGCACGTCAGCCTGGATCGTGGAGCGCACGGACCCGCCGAAGATCCCCTCCTGGTCGATCGTCTGGTTCGCCCCCACGCCGTGCAGCTCCGGCGGTCGATCGGCGGTGAGCGCGAGCAGGGGCACCCGCGCCATCGAGGCCTCGACGACGGCCGGCAGGTACTCGGCCACCGCGGTGCCGCTCGTGCACGCGACGACGGTCGGCCGACCGGTCGCCTTCGCCAGCCCGAGCGCGAAGAACGCCGCGGCGCGCTCGTCCAGGTGCACGTGCACGCGGACGCCGGGTGCTCGGCGAAGCGCGAGCGCGAGCGGCGTGGAACGCGACCCCGGCGACACGCACGCGTCCGTGAGCCCGTGCGCGACGAGGCCCTCGACGAAGGCCCGCATGCAGGCGAGGGCCGTGTCGGCCTCGCTCACGGGGGTCCGTTCCTTCACGCGGCCGTCGCTCCTCCGATCCAGAGCCCGATCGCCACCGTCGCGCCGAACGTCAGCGTGAGCCACGACGTCGCGACGAGGACCGGGATCAGCTCCGGCCCCTCCGCCGAGCCGATCGTCTCCATCGGCCGGACCGCGAGCGGCCACGACGCGAGCGCGAGCAACGACCACATCGGCAGGCCGAGACCCTCGTCGGCGATCCCGACGAGGACCCCGATCACCAGCACGACGTAGGAGCCGACGACGAGCGCCCGGTAGAGCCGCCTCGTCCAGCCGCCCCCCAGCCGCACCGCGAGCGTCCGCTTGCCCGCGGCCGCGTCCGTTGGGATGTCGCGGACGTTGTTCGCCTCGAGGATCGCGACGATCAGCAGGCCCATGGGCACGCTCGACCACCAGGCCGCAGCGGACACGGTCTCGGCGTTCACGTACGCCGTCCCGGCGGTGGCCATCACGCCGAAGAACACGAACACGGCGAGCTCGGCCAGACCGAGGCCCGCGTACGGTCTCGGCCCGCCGCTGTAGAGCCAGAGCGCGAGCATCGCGGCCGCGCCGATCGGGATCACCCACAGGGTCGTCGCGAGCGCGAGGGCGAGCCCCGCGACCCCGGCGACCCCGATGCAGACGAGCGCGGCGGTCAACACGGACCGAGGGGACGCCATCCCCGAGGCGGTGAGCCTCGGCGGCCCGAGACGGTGCTCGGTGTCGACCCCGCGCGTGCCGTCGTGGTAGTCGTTCGCGAAGTTCGCCCCCACCTGGAGCGCGACCGCCACGACGATCGCCGCGACCGAGCGCCACACGACCGCGCGCTCCGCGGCCGCGATCCCGACCAGCACGGGCGAGACGCTCGCGCCGAGGGTCCTCGGACGGGCCCCGTGCCACCACACGGTGAGCCGGCTCACGGGCGGGACCTCATGCGCGGTCACGGCCGTTTCGGGAACCTCGAGAAGTCCGGGTCGCGCTTCTGGACGTACGCGTCGCGCCCCTCCTGCGCCTCGTCCGTCATGTAGTACAGGAGCGTCGCGTCGCCGGCCAGGTGCTGCACGCCGGCGAGCCCGTCGACACCGGCGTTGTACCCCGCCTTCAGGAGCCGCAGCGCGAGCGGGCTCATCCGCATCAGCTCGCGGCACCACGCGACGGTCTCCGCCTCGAGGCGCTCGAGCGGGACGACGGCGTTCACGAGCCCCCACGCGAGGGCGGTCTCGGCGTCGTACTGCCGGCACAGGTACCAGATCTCCTTCGCGCGCTTCTCGCCCACCTGACGCGCGAGCAGGTTGATGCCGTACCCGCCGTCGAACGAGCCGACCCGCGGTCCCGTCTGCCCGAACTTCGCGTTGTCGGCCGCGATCGTGAGATCGCAGCACACGTGCAGCACGTGGCCGCCGCCGATCGCGTAACCGGCGACCATCGCGATGACCGGCTTCGGGAGGCGCCGGATCTGGATCTGCAGGTCGAGGACGTTCAGGCGCGCGATCCCGGTCTCGTCCTCGACGTAGCCGTCGTCGCCGCGGATCCGCTGGTCACCGCCCGAGCAGAACGCGAGCGGCCCCTCCCCAGTCAGGATCACCACGCCGATGTTCGGGTCATCGCGCGCGTGCTCGAACGCGCGGGACATCTCGCGGACCGTGAGCGGTCGGAACGCGTTGCGCACCTCCGGCCGGTCGATCGTGATCTTCGCGATGCCCTCGGCGGTCTCGTACCGGATGTCGACGTACTCGCCGGCGGACGTCCAATCCAGGACCGGTTCCATGAGCGCGTACTCCTAGAGCGTGGACTCGAACGGTGTCGGCTAGCCTATCGCAGTGACGCGGCTGGATGGGGCGGCGCTCGAGCACGGCGATGTGGTCGCCGTGGCGCTGCCGCCCGGCCCCGAGTGGCTCGACCTCGTGCGCGAGGTCTGGGACGCCGGCGCGGCGCTGCTCCCCGTCGACCACCGCCTGCCGAGCGCCGAGGCCCAGGCGCTGTTGCGTCGGGCCCGCCCGACGGTGGTCCTGTCCCCCGAAGGCTGGGAGCGCCCCGCCCAGGGCATCCGGGCCGAGGCCGACGTCGCGCTCGTCGTCTCGACCTCGGGCACCGGGGGCGATCCCAAGTTCGTGCAGTTCGGTCGCGCGGCGATCGACGCCGCGGTGGCCGCGTCGGCCCTCGCGCTCGAGGCCACCCCGCACGACCGGTGGCTGTGCTGCCTGCCGCTCGCGCACGTGGGCGGGCTGCTCGTGCTGCTCCGCGGGGTGCTGTTGGGGGCGCCCGTGACCGTGCATCCGCAGTTCGACCCACCCGCCGTCGCCGCCGAGCGCGATGTCGCGTTCACCTCGATCGTGCCGACGATGCTCGTCCGGCTGCTCGACGCCGGCGTCGACCTGTCGAGGTTCCGCGCGATCCTGGTCGGCGGCGCTCACCTGCCGCTCGGTGTCCGCGAACGCGCCGAGGCCTCGGGCGCTCGCCTGGTCGAGACCTACGGGCTCACCGAGTCCTGCGGCGGCGTGATCTACGAGGGCCGTCCGCTGCCGGGCGTCCGCATGCGGATCGACGCCGGCGGCGGCATCGAGCTGTCGGGCCCGATGCTGATGCTCGGCTACCGCTTCGACGCCGAGGGCACCGCGCGCGCGTTCACGCCCGACGGCTGGCTGCGCCCCGGCGACGCGGGCGAGATCGACCTCGAGGGACGCCTTCACGTGATCGGGCGCGTCGACGACCTGATCAACACGGGTGGCGAGAAGGTGTGGCCTCAGGAGGTCGAGGGGGTCCTCGGCACGCACCCCGAGGTCGCCGAGGTCCTCGTCCGGGGCCGCCTGGATCCCGAGTGGGGGCAGAGGGTCGTCGCGTGGGTCGTGCCCTCCGACCCGGCCGACCCTCCCACGCTCGAGGAGCTCCGAGCGTACGCGGCCGCGCGTCTGCCCCGCCACAAGGCGCCGAGGGAGCTGATCGTCGTGGAGGCGCTGCCGCGGACGGCGGTCGGCAAGCCGCGCGCCTCCGTGCTCCCGGATCGGGAATAGGGCGCGGTTATCCTGCATGGAGGGCAGCCCCCTCCGCCCGCGTGTGGAAAGGCGAACGATGAGCGAGGAACGCAAGGTGGTGGTCCTGGGCTCGGGGCCGGCCGGGTACACGGCGGCCCTGTACGCGGCCCGGGCGAACCTGGCGCCGCTCGTCCTGAAGGGCCTCGAGGCGGGCGGCCAGCTCATGCTCACGACCGAGGTCGAGAACTACCCGGGCTTCGCCGACGGCATCATGGGTCCCGAGCTCATGGACGCCATGGAGAAACAGGCGGCCCGCTTCGACGCCGAGATCGTCGCGCAGAGCGCGACCCGCGTGGACCTGTCCAGCCGCCCGTTCGGCGTGTGGTCGGGCGACCAGGAGTGGCGGGCGCGGACGCTCATCGTCTCGACCGGCGCGAGCGCACGGTGGCTCGGTGTACCCGGCGAGGAGAAGCTCCGCGGCCGCGGCGTCTCGGCCTGCGCGACGTGCGACGGCTTCTTCTTCCGCGACCGCGAGCTGGTGGTGGTCGGTGGTGGCGACACGGCGATGGAGGAGGCCACGTTCCTCACCCGATTCGCGAGCAAGGTCACGATCGTGCACCGGCGCGACGAGTTCCGGGCCTCGAAGATCATGCAGGAACGTGCGCTCGGCAACGAGAAGGTGTCCGTGATCTGGGACAGCATCGTCGAGGAGATCCTCGGCGAGGACGCCGTGACCGGCGTCACGCTGCGCAACGTGAAGACCGGCGAGACGTCCAGGCTGGAGGCCGACGGCGTGTTCATGGCCATCGGTCACACGCCGAACACCGAGCTGCTCGCAGGACCGTTGGAACTCGACGAGAACGGGTACATCGTCGTGGCGGAGCCGCGGACCTCGACGAACGTCCCGGGCGTCTTCGCCGCCGGCGACGTCACCGACCGGATCTATCGTCAGGCGGTGACGGCGGCCGGACAGGGCTGCAAGGCTGCGATCGACGCCGAGCGCTTCCTCGAGGAGCACGGCGAGGGATGACGGGATGCCGGGCGCGACCCGGCCGGAGCGGTCGACGGCGGACCCGTGCGGGTGCCGTCGGCGGGAGCGGAGGAGACCTCGATGGCGATGATCGGTGACGTGACGGACCAGGACTTCCAGGAGCGCGTGCTGGGCTCCGAGACCCCGGTGCTCGTGGACTTCTGGGCGGAGTGGTGCGTCCCGTGCCACATGGTGTCCCCCGTCGTCGAGGAGATCGGCCGCGAGAAGGCCGAGAAGCTCCAGATCGCGAAGCTGAACATCGACGACAACCCGGACGTGACGCGCCGGTACGGCGTCATGAGCATCCCGACGCTCATGCTGTTCGTGAAGGGCGAGGAGCGCGCGCGTCTGGTCGGCGCCCGCGGCAAGGACGCCCTCCTGCGCGAGATCGACCCACACCTCGCGTAACGCGACCTTCGGGTTGCCGTCGGGGGCGGCGCGCTGCCAACCTCGGGGCGTGCGCATCATCCGGAGCGGCGACCGCGGCGAGGCGGTCCGAGACGTCCAGCATCGGCTGACCGAGCTCGGCCACCGCGTCGACCCGGCCGAGCTCGAGGGCGAGTTCGGCGTTTCGACGGAGGAGGCCGTCCGGTCCTTCCAGCAGGCCCGCCGGCTTCCGGTCGACGGCATCGTCGGCGCCGACACGTGGAACCAGCTGGTCGAGGCCGGCTACCGGCTGGGCGATCGCACCCTGTACCTTCGTTCGCCCGCCTTCCGGGGCGACGACGTCCGCGCGCTCCAGCGCATGCTGAACGCGCTCGGGTTCGACGCGGGCAAGGAGGACGGGATCCTCGGGCGCCACACAGCCGACGCGGTGATGGAGTTCCAGCGCAACCTCGGCGACAAGGTGGACGGCATCGTCGGCCTCGACACCGTCCGCGCGCTCGAGCGCATGCGTCCGATCCTGGGCGGGCCCGGCCTCGCGGTGGTCCGCGAGGAGGAGGCCGTGCGGGCGATGGGGGCCTCCCTCGAGGGCGCGACCATCGCGGTCGACGCCACGAGCCCCGAGCTCGATCAGGCCACGCTCGTCGAGGCCCGCGGGGCCGACCTCGCCCTGACCCTCGCGGTGGACCTGGCGACGACGCTCGCGTCTCGGGGGGCGAGCCCGGTGCTGCTGCGGCGGGCGAACGAGGCGCCCGGCGCCTCCGACCGGGCCGACACCGCGAACGCCGTCGAGGCGGTCGTCTGCGTCTCGTTCCACCTGACGGACGCGCACGCCGGCGCGGCCTGCGCGTACTGGGGAACGGCCACGACGCACTCGCCCGGGGGCCGACGTCTCGCGGAGCTGATCCAGGCCGAGCTCACTCGGCTCGGCCTGCCCGACGCCGGGATCCGCCCACTCGCGGTCGCGCTGCTCCGCGAGACGCGGATGCCCGCCGTCCGTATCGAGGCCGGCGTCGCCACCCCCGGGGACGGGCTCGGGGTCGGCGACGAGGACTTCCGTCGCGGGTTCACTGAGGCCGTCGCCGACGCGCTCGGTCGATTCCTCTCGGGCTCGGTGGCCTGAGCCCAGCCCGGGTCAGGAGCGCCGGCGCGACAGCAACGCCATGACCGTCCCGAGCAGCGCGCCGAGCGCGAGCGCCTTCGCGGCGCGCCGCACCTCGGCGGGGGACGGTCGGTCCATGCCACGATGCTAGCCCAGGCGTGCGAGAGGAGAGGACGATGCGTTTCGCCCTGATGCTCGAGGGACAGGAGGGGACCACCTGGCCGCAGTGGCTCGCCGTCGCCGAGACGGCCGAGCGCCTGGGCTTCGAGGCGCTGCTGACCTCGGACCACTACCTCTCGGTGCAGGGCGCCGGCGGCCGGGGCTCGAACGACGCGTGGACGATCCTCGCGGGACTCGCGGCGCGCACCGATCGGATCCGTCTCGGCACGATGGTCTCCCCCGTCACCTTCCGTCACCCGACGGTGCTCGCGAAGGTCGCGACGACCGTCGACCACATCTCCGTCGGCCGGGTCGAGATCGGCATCGGCGCGGCCTGGTGGCTGGAAGAGCACCGCACGCACGGCTTCCCGTTCCCGCCGACCCCCGAGCGGTTCGAGATCTTCGAGGAGCAGGTCGAGATCGTCCACGGCCTGCTCACGCAGGAGACGTTCTCGTTCGAGAGCCCGCACTACGCGATCGAGGGCTGCGAGTTCCTCCACAAGCCCGTTCAGCGACCGCACCCGCCGATCGTGCTCGGCGGGCGGCGGGCGGGGCCGCGGATGCAGCGCCTGGTCGCCCGGTTCGCCGACGAGTTCAACACCGTGGGCGGGACGCCCCAGGAGGTCCGCGAGCGCTTCGCCCGGATCCGGGACGGGATCGACGCGGCGGGCCGGGATCAGGCGAGCGTCACGACCTCCCTCATGACGTGGGTCTTCGTCGGCGAGGACGAGGCCGCGTGGCGAGCTCGGGTCGAGCGCGCTCGTCGGAACGACCCGAGCGCCGGCTCCCCCGAGGCATACCTGGCGGACGTCTCGCGCGACTGCATCGTTGGAACACCGGACCGAGCGATCGAGCGCCTCCGCGAGTACGCGGATGCCGGCGTCCAGCGGATCGTCCTGAACCACGAGCTGTTCGACGAGCACGATATGCTCGAACTGCTTGCGGCGCAAGTGATGCCGGCGCTCGCGAACCGCTAGGCGCGCATCCGGATCAGGTCGCGCTCGGCAGCCCGCGACGGTCGTCTCGGGAACCCGCCGCGGGCTCCCCGCTCCGACCTGCGGCGTTGCTACCATCGGCGTTCCATGGCCGAGTTCAACGTCGACCCGTACGTCGACCTCTACGCGCGTCGCACCGGCGGGATGTCCGCCTCTGAGGTGCGTGCCCTGTTCGCCGTCGCGTCTCGACCGGAGGTCGTCTCGTTCGCGGGGGGGATGCCGTACGTGCAGGCGATCCCGATGGAGCACGTGGTCGAGATCATGGAGGGCGTGCTCATGGAGAAGGGCGACGTCGCGCTGCAGTACGGCGACGGGCAGGGATCGCCTGCGCTCCGCGAGCGGCTCTGCATGCTCATGGCCGAGGAGGGCACGATCGCCGACCCCGAGGACATGGTCGTCACAACCGGCGCGCAGCAGGCCCTCGATCTCGTCGGCAAGGTCCTGATCGACCCGGGCGACCTCATCGCGGTCGAGGCGCCGGCGTACGTGGGCGCGCTCTCGGCGTTCAGCGCGTACGAGCCCCGGTACCTGCAGATCGAGTTGGACGACGAGGGGATGGTGGTCGAGCGACTCGAGGACGCCCTCGTGCGGGGCGAGCGCCCGAAGTTCGTCTACACGGTTCCGAACTTCCACAACCCGGCGGGGGTCACGATGTCCGGGCGTCGGCGAGAGCAGCTCGTCGCCCTGTGCCGCGAGGCGCACATCCCGATCGTCGAGGACAACCCCTACGGCCTCCTGCGGTTCGAGGGTGACATGGAGCCCACGCTGCGCTCCCTGGATCCCCAGAACGTGATCTACCTCGGCACGGTCTCGAAGGTCTTCTCCCCGGGCGTCCGGGTCGGCTGGACCTTGGCCGAACCCGGTGTGCTGCAACGGTTGGTGCTTGCCAAAGAAGCCGCGGATCTGTGCGGGAGCAACCTGAACATGCTGCTGACCGAGCGGTACCTCGCCGGCGACGCGTGGCGCTCGAACCTCGCGCGTCTCGTAGGCACGTACCGCCGGCGGCGCGACGTGATGCTGGCCGCACTCGCCGAGCGCTTCCCTTCCGACGCCACGTGGACGCAGCCGGCGGGCGGCTTCTACGTGTGGGTGACCCTGCCGTCGTACATCGACACGCGGGCGCTCCTCGCCGCGGCGGTCGAGCGACGGGTCGCCTACGTCCCCGGGACGGCCTTCTATCCCGACGGCCGGGGGACCGACACCATGCGGCTCGCCTACTGCTACCCGACCGAAGACCGGATCGAGGAGGGAGTGAAGCGGCTCGGCGAGCTCCTCGCGGACGAGGAGGAGCTGTACCGGTCGCTGTCCCGATGAGCGCCGAGCGGGTCGCGGTCCTGGCCGGAGGGCGCTCGCCCGAGCGAGAGGTCTCGCTCCGGTCGGGGCATCGCGTGATGACGGCCCTGCGCTCGCGCGGCTTCGACGCGTTCGTCGTCGACCCGACCGAGCAGCCCCTGGTTGAAGCGCTCTCCGCTGCACCGATCTCTGCCTGCTACGTCGCGCTGCACGGGAAGGAGGGGGAGGACGGCACCGTCCAACGGCTCCTCGAGCTCCTCGACGTGCCGTACACGGGTACGCCGCCGTACGGGTGCGAGACGACCTTCGACAAGGTCCTTGCCAAGGACGTGCTGTCCGCGGCCGGCATCCCCACGCCGCCCTGGGCCGTGGTCGAGGCCGCGGCCCTGCGCGACCTGGGCGCCGGCGCGATCCTGCACCGCCTCGCCGAGCGCGTGTCACTGCCCGCCGTCGTGAAGCCCTCCCGCGCCGGCTCGGCGATGGGCCTGACGTTCGTCGAGCGCGAGGCCGATCTGCCGCACGCCGTCATGAACGCCCTATCGTTCTCGGAGGCCGCGATCGTCGAGCACCGCATCGACGGGACCGAGGTCGCCGCCTCGATGCTCGGCTCCCCCGACGACGCGCTCCCGCTCGTCGAGGTCACTCCGAAGTCTGGCGTCTACGACTACGCCGCGCGGTACACGGCAGGCGCCACCGAGTACCACGCGCCGGCACGCCTGGATCCCGACGTCACGGCGAGAGTGCAAGCCGTTGCGGCGCACACGTTCCGAGCGCTCGGCCAGCGTGACGTCAGCCGCGCCGACGTCCTGGTCGCCGGGGACGGCACGCCGTGGGTCGTCGACGTCAACGTCTCACCGGGGATGACCGATACCAGCCTGCTCCCGATGGCCGCGCAGGCGGCAGGGATCGCGTTCGCCGACCTGTGCGAGCGCGTCCTGCGGCTCGCGCTGATACGAGGCGCCTAAACTAGTCCGTCCGGGACTAGCGCGCACCTGGAGTTCGTTACTCGGGCGAGAGGCCGGGGCCGGACCCCACGATCTCGGAGACGATCCGCTCGAGGTCGTCGGCTGAGCCGAACTCGATGATGACCCGGCCCCGCTTCTTGCCCATCTGGATCTGGACGCGTGTCGCCAGCTGCTCGGAGAGGATCTCCTCCACCTCGGCGAGGGACGAGCCCTCGCCGGCCGACGACGCCTTCACGGGCTTCTCCTGGGCGGCGGCCGGGTGCTCGAGGTAGTTGCGCACGAGCTCCTCGACCTCGCGGACGGACAGGTCCTCTGCCACGGCGCGGAGCGCGAGGGTCGTCTGCGCCTCGGCGTCGGCGAGAGCCAGGAGCGCACGGCCGTGCCCTGCCTGGATCTTGCCCTCGGCCAGGAGCTGCTGGACCTCGGAGGGGAGCGCGAGCAGCCGGATCGTGTTCGCCACGTGCGAGCGAGACACGCCCAGTCGCTCGGCGAGCGTCTCCTGCTTCAGCCCCAGCTCCTCGAGCAGTTCCCGGAACGCCTCTGCCAGCTCGATCGGGTTGAGGTTCTCGCGGTGGATGTTCTCGATGAGCGCCTCGCGGAGGGACTCGGAGTCGTCGCTCTCGCGCAGGATGACCGGGACGGTGGCCAGCCCGGCGAGCTTGGCGGCCCGGAGCCGCCGCTCCCCCGCGATCAGCTCGTATCCCGAGCCGGACCTGCGGACGACGACAGGTTGCAGGATCCCGACCTCCTGGATCGACAGCGCGAGCGCCTGCAACGACTCGTCGTCGAACATCGCCCTCGGCTGCCGGCGGTTCGGCTGGATCGCCCCCACCGGCAGCTCCATCGGCCCCGCGCTGCCCTCCTCGGGCGCGCCCGGGATCAACGCCGACAGCCCACGCCCCAACCCCCCTCGCTTCGTCATCGACTGCCTCCTCTGCGGAACAAGCTCCACCGACGCCTGCCCGAACCCTCCACCTCGTCCCCGCCCGTATCTCGATCTCGCGTCTCGTGATCGCCCGCCGCGTCCCGATCCTCGATCCGGATGACGCTCTCCGGGTCCAGGGCCGGCTCTGGTTCACGTTCGGGCTCGAGGTCGATCTCGCGGACCGGCGGTGGCTCCACCGGTCGGGGTCCGGCGTCACCCTCGGGTCGCGCCTCAGCCTCGACCGCCGCGATCCACGCCTCCGAGCCGTCCGCGTCGGGGGGTTGGGGAGAGACCGGAGCTTCAGGCTCAGCCTTCGTGTCCGGTTCGTCGACCACCGGAGAGCGTTCCTCGGCGACCGGCCCCGCGGCGGGTGAGGGGAGGTCCGCCCCGACGGCGGGCTCGGCCACGGGGGGAGCCACGGGCTCGATCCCGGGCTCGGCCAGGGAAGGGGTGGGCCCGACAGCGGGCGCCGGGGTCTCGACCGAGCCCTCCTGCAGGACTGGCTCGGCCACGGGGGGAGCCACGGGGACGGGCTCCTCCTCCGTCGCCTCCGCGGACGCCGGATCGCTCGGGGGCGGTTCTGGCTCGGCGGGCGTCTCATCGCTCGCGAACTCGGGTGCGGAGTCGACGGCATGCTCCTCGAGGACCTCTACAGGCGCGGGCTCGACGGGTTCAGGTTCGGGCCCGGGATCCTCGCCGCCTCGCAGCGGCCGAGGTGCGTGCATGGGTTGGGGCTCGGGGGGCGGGACGGAAACGCGCGGGGTCTCGTTGAACGAGGGGAGTGGCTGGTCGAGCGGGAGCTTGGACGCGACCTCCTTGGCCAGGTCTCGGTAACACTCAGCCCCTCTGGACCTCGGGTCGTAGACCGTGATCGGCTGCCCGAAGCCGGGGGCCTCCGACAGCCGAACCGTCCGTGGGATGACGGTGCGGTACACCTGCTTCCCGAAGTGCCGGCGCACCTCCTGGACCACCTGCTCCGAGAGCTTCGTGCGCGGGTCGTACATCGTCATCACGATCCCCGTCAGCCGCAGGTCGGGGTTGACGTTCTGCTGGACGAGACCGACGTTGCGGAGCAGCTGTCCGAGTCCCTCGAGCGCGTAGTACTCGCACTGGATCGGCACGATGAGCTCCTGCGCCGCCGCGAGGGCGTTCACCGTGAGCAGCCCGAGCGACGGCGGGCAGTCGAGGAAGACGAAGTCGAAGTCGTCCCCCTTGAGCGGCTCGAGCGCCTTGCGCAGCCGCAGCTCGCGCGAGAACTGGCTCACGAGCTCGATCTCAGCCCCGGCGAGGTCGATCGTCGAGGGGATCGCGAACAGGCCCTCCACGGGCGTCGCCACGACCGCCCCGTCGATCGGCGCCTCGGTCGCGAGGACGTCGTACACCGTGACGTCGCGGGATTCGTGCCGGATCCCGAGCCCGGTGGAGGCGTTGCCCTGCGGGTCCAGGTCAACGACGAGCACCCGGTACCCGAGCTCCGCAAGCGCCGCGCCGAGGCTCACCGCGGTGGTCGACTTGCCCACGCCGCCCTTCTGGTTGGCGACCGCGATGATGCGTGTGGCCTTTGGCTTTCGGGGCCGGGGGCGGGACTTCGGGCGCGGTCTCACGGGCGGATCCTTCACCTTCGTGCTCGACGCCGAGCTGCCCTGCGCGGAGCGCGCGGCAGCGACGCGTGGTGCCTTCGAGGAGGCGGGGGTCGCCGGCGAGGCGCTGCGCCTGGTCACTACCGCGCCATGATAACGAGCGGTCCGCCCCTTTCAAGCACAGAGGTGCTCAGGATGCGGGTGGATGCCCCGGCGATCTCGTCCGGGACCGAGGCGCCCTCGCCCGCGAAGTAGACGAGACGTCCCGACGGGCGTAACAGCGGCTCAGCGAGAGCCCAGGCACGGGGGAGCGGGGCGAGCGCCCTCGCGAAGCACAGGTCGACCGTGTCACGCAGGTCCTCGATCCTGGATCGGAGCACGCTGGCGTTGTCGAGCGCCAGGCGCTCGACCGCCAGCTCCAGGAACGCCACGCGGCGGGCTCGGGTCTCGACGAGCGCGACGGACAAGGCGGGACGGGCGATCGCGACGACGATACCCGGCAGGCCCGCCCCCGAGCCCAGGTCGTAGGCATCGCGGTCCGAGCCCGAAACGGCGGCCGCCGCGCGGAGTGAGTCGAGGAGGTGGCGAGCGCGGATGCGCCCGGCGTCGGACTCCGCGACCATCCCCCCATGGACGGCATGCTCGAGCAGGAGCGTCTCGAACAGGGCGAGGGATGCCAGCTGGCTCGAGGACAACGTGACCCCGAGCACGCGCGCGGCCGAGGCGAGAGCGGCTGGGTCGTTGCGATGTTTCACGTGAAACGGGACCTTCACACTGGCGGGGGCCCGCCCCAGACTACCCGACGCGGCTGATGACGACGCGACGTTCGGGGTCCTCGCCGCGACTCGCGCTCTCGACGCCCTCGACGCCCGCCACGGCGTCGTGCACGACCTTCCGCTCGTACGGTGTCATCGGCTCGAGCTCCTCGGGTCTGCCCGTCCGAGCCACCCGCTTCGCGACGTCGCGGGCCTTGGCGACCAGGCGGTCGCGCTGGCGCTTCTTGTAGTCCTCGACGTCGACGACGATCCGGCACCGCAGGCCGGTCTTGTGCATGACGACGTGCCGGGTGAGCTCCTGCAGCGACTCGAGCGTCTGCCCATGTCGGCCGATCAACAGCGCCATGTCCTCGTCGTCGGGGCCGCTTCCGAGGATGTCGACGTACATCGTCCCTTCCTCGAGGTTCGGCTCGACGCTCGCGTCGACGCCCATCCGTCCGAGCAGGTCCTCCAGGAAATCCGCCGCGGCGTCCGCCTGATCGTCGAGCTCGTCCTCGGTGAGTTGATCCGGCCGATGCTTCAGCCGAACGAGGACGACCGCCTCCTGCCCGCCCATCCCGAGAAAGCTCGAACGGGGCTCCTGCAGGATCTCGACGTCGACCTCCTGCTCGCTCACGCCGAGGCGCGCGAGGGCGACCTCGACGGCCTGCTCAACGCTCGGGCCGCTGGCCTGGATCTGTTCCACCGCTGTCCTCTGGTTTCGGTCGAGGCTTGCCCTTGCCGGTCTGGCCCTTGCCGGTCTGGCCCTTGCCGGTCTGGCCCTTGCCGGTCTGGCCCTTGCCGGTCTGGCCCTTGCCGGTCTGGCCCTTGCCGGGAGTCGACCTACGTGCCTGTCCCGTCCCACCCCGCGAGCCCTGCTCTCGACGCTTCTGCTCTTCCTGCGCCCGCTCGCTCATTGACGAGAGGAACCCCTTCTTCTTCGACTTCTCGTTCTCGCGAGCCCGCTGCGCGAGCTGCTCGGCCGTCGGCCGGCTCTTCAACATGAAGTACTGCTGGCCTATCTGCCAGAAGTTCGAGGTCGTCCAGTACAGGACGAGGCCCGCGGGGAAGAAGATGCCGAACACGCCGAACATGATCGGCATCAGCTTCATCAGCGTCTGCTGCCGGGGATCGACGGCGCCCTGCGGCTGTGCCTTCTGCGTCTGTTGCTGCTGGTAGAACGTGGTGCCGAACATCAGGACCGCGAAGACGTAGTAGGGGATCCGATCGACCCACTCGGTCCCGCAGTCGACCGGATACACGACCTTCTGGCCCTCGACGGTCACATTGTCGCTGAGCTCCGCGTCCGCGTTTCCGGCCTGTGTCGCGGAGCAGAGCAGGTTCATCGTCAAGAACGACGTGCCGTCGGGGGGACCCGCCTCGGTCGGGATCTGGTCCGCCGACTCGATCGGCTGTGGGATCTGCTGCTGGATGACACGATGCAGGTCGGTGCCCTCAGGGATGTGGAGGGGGTGCTGCGGCAGACGTAGGACCGAGTACATCGCGATGAGGATCGGGAACTGCAGCAGCGTCGGCCAGCAGCCGGAGAACGGGTTGACCCCGTACTCCTTGTAGAGCTTCATGATCTCTTCCTGCTGCTTGGTTTTGTTCTGCTTGTACCGCTGCTGGATCTGCTTCACTTTCGGCTGGACCAGCTGCATGTGGTGCATAGACCGGATCTGTTTGATGCCCAGGGGAAGCAGGATCACCCTGATGACGACCGTGAGCACGATGATCGTGACCCCGTAGTTCGGGATCACCTCGTAGATCTGCGCGATCACCCAGCCCAGACCGTCCAGCAGCCACTGCCACGGAGCGAACGCCATCACGATGCCTGCTTCTGTATGACCGCGTCATACCGCGCGTGCCTGTCACGCCGGGGCGGGACGTGGTCGACCCCGCCGTCCGTGAAGGGTCCGCACCGAGCGATGCGCCAGGCCGCCATCGCGCCACCCCTCAGCGCACCGTGCGTGCGGATCGCCTCCTCCGCGTAGTGCGAGCAGGTCGGGTAGAAGCGGCATTGCCCCCCGAGCCAGCCGGACAGCGTCAGCCGGTAGAGCTTGACGAGAGCGAGGAGCAGCAGCCGGAACGGCCCACCCGCGGCCCAGATCACGGCGCGGATCCTGGTCAAGGGGTCACCACCCCCGCCGCCGTGAGCAGCTCGTTCATCTCCGCCACCAGATCCTGTGTCCGTGCCCCGCGGATGGTCGATCTGGCCACCCACGCGACGTCATGGCCTGCCCGCATCCGGGGGGAGAGCTCGCGCCACGCCGCGCGCATGATCCGCCGAGCCCGGTTGCGCACCACGGCACTCCCCACTCGGCGTCCCGCGACGAACGCAGCCTGACCTCGGCCGGGCGCGAGAAAGGCTACCATCCGCGCCCCGTGCAGCGGCCGGCCCTCCTCGAGCACGCGTCTGACGTCCGTGGCGGGTCAGGCGGACAGGCGCGCACGGCCCTTGGACCGGCGGCGGGTGATGATCGCTCGGCCGGCGCGGGTCCGCATGCGATGACGGAACCCGTGCGTCTTCTTACGGCGACGGTTGTTCGGCTGGAAGGTGCGCTTGGACATCGAAACCTCTTCGGTTCGGGAGAGCCCGGCCCTGCCGGCCGGCCCGGCAGAGTATACGGAGCCCATCGCCGCAGGACAAAGTCGCCGTGCGCAGAAAAGACCGTCAAAAGGCCCCGTCGGCGGGCGTCCGTGGAAAACGGCGGTGCTATAGTGCGGCCCGCTTGCCCCAGGGCGCCCGCCCCCTCCCCACGGGTCGCCCATCTGTCCTTCCCCGAAGGTTTTCCACATGTGTGGAAAGGCTCTGTGGATATGGCCGTCGCATCGCACGAGGAGGCCGCCGAGCGAACCTGGGCCCAGGTCATCGATCGCGCCAGGCGGGAGCTCGCCGAGAGCTCCTACGCCATGTGGTTCACGGGTGTCCGAGCGACCACCCTGAGCGACGGCGTCCTCGAGGTCGCCGTCCCCTCGGACTACGTGCGTGACTGGCTGGCGAAGCACTACGTCGACATGATCCAGCTCGCAGCCTCGGAGGCGGCCGGGGGACCGGTGCGGGTCCACCTCGTCGTCGTCCCCCCCGATCCCGCCGAGCCGAGCGCCCCGCCGCCCGA
>Ga0105094_10000732_pt1 | contig 16656 bp, 16 predicted proteins | sample PPLLak1March2015_2_FD_87023 | JGI IMG/M metagenome (GOLD analysis project Ga0105094, IMG submission 87023) | Freshwater sediment microbial communities from Prairie Pothole Lake near Jamestown, North Dakota, USA - PPLs Lake P8 Core (3) Depth... | ecosystem: Environmental > Aquatic > Freshwater >...
GACATCAAGCGGTGCAGTTCGGGCCGACTCCAGGCCAGGTCGATGTGTGGCGAGTAGTACATCTTCTGGCCCTTGAGCCAGGGGACAAAGAACTCTTCAACGGGCTTCATGGGGGTCTCCTTGACATCGAATGGGTGCAGGTACTAGCGGCCCCGGCTGCAGGCATAGCTACGCAGGCCGCGCTTGTGCCATGGGCGGCCGCCAGGAGCCGTTCGTATTGAGGCTATCCTAACCGGCCGCCAATGGACGAGCAAATGCCGATACGCGCTGGCCGCGTGTGTCGTTTCGCCTCTCCTGAGTGGGCTTCGCTGTGCGGCACGCCGACCTGCCCAGTCGGTTGGCGGGGCGGCCGTGCTTGTTCCACGCTCGTCTGCTGCGGGGCGACCATGCTGGCGGGAGTTGACTTTGCAGTGGGATTGCTGCGCAGGCAGGCAATCCGTCGCCGGATGCGGTGGAGCAAGGCGGCCTCGGGTTGGAATGTGGCCTCTTCGTCGATCAGCTGGCTCCCCCATCGAGCGTCGAAGCTATGCCGCGACACCGGCCTCTCCCCCTGTAGGGAAAGAGCGGATCGAACGAACGTTCGGTCGATGGCGCCTGCGGCGGGGGGCAACGCACAAGGGCGAACAGATCGGGGCGCGGCGCCCGCTACGCCGCGCCGGGTCTTGAGACCCGACAACCAGATGGGCTACAATAAGAGCGATAGCCGTGACGCACGCAACCCATTGCGGCCGCCGGCCCATTCCGCCCAGCTTTACTGAAAGAACGACAGTGACTCAAGCCTCCGATGATGCCGCCTCGCCCGCGAACGGCCCTGCTCCACTACTCCGCCCCGCCTGTGCTTGGCGGGGTGGAGGCGGTGCTGCGGCGACACGCCGGGTTGCTGGTTGAGCATGGCTACCCCGCATGTGTGCTCGCCGGCCGCGGCCAGGCCTGGGACCCACGTATCCGGCTGGAGGTCATCCCGCTGCTCGACTCTCGGCATCCGCAGATCCTGGCCGCCAAACGTCATTTGGACGCAGGCCGTCTGCCGGACGACTTCGAGGCGCTGATCGCCCAGATCCGCGCGGCGTTGGCTGGCCCACTGGGCGCAGTCGATCTGCTGCTGGCGCACAATGTCTGCTCGCTGCACAAGAACCTGGCGCTGACCGTTGCCCTGCAGCGGATTCACCGGGAAGAGGGCCGGCCACGCATCGTGCTATGGCATCACGATCTGGCGTGGACTGCAGCTGCCTACCGGGGTGAACTCCACCCGGGATGGCCCTGGGACCTGCTTTCGACCGACTGGGGAGCCGAGCATGTTGTGGTCTCCGCGGCGCGGGGCAGACAACTGGTCGAACTGATGAGCATCGATCCCGCCAGAGTCTCCGTCGTGCCCAACGGCATCGACGCCGGGCAGTTGCTCAAGCTTTCGGCGGAGACTCAGACGATTGTCCAGGGCCTCAACCTGTTGCAGGCAGATCCGATCCTGCTGGTCCCGGTGCGAATCACCCGCCGCAAGAACCTGGAACTTGCCCTGCGGGCCGGCGCCATCCTGCGTCAGGTCTTCCCGCGGCTGGCGCTGCTGGTGACTGGCCCCCCGGGGCCGCACAACCCGGCGAACCGTGGGTACCTGGATGAACTGCGGGCACTGCGCGCCGAACTGGGGCTCGAGCGCCATGTCCACTTCCTGGCAGAGGGACGACCGCAACCGCTGAGCGACGAGACGATCGGCGATCTGTTCCGCCTGGCGGATGCCCTGCTGTTGCCGAGTCGGGAGGAGGGCTTTGGCATTCCCTTGCTGGAAGCCTCGCTGGTCCGGCTGCCGATCTTCTGCAGTGACATCCCGCCGCTGCGGGAGCTTGGCGCTGAGGGGGCAGATTACTTCGCGCCGCAGGCGGCGCCGGCAGAGGTTGCCCACCTGGTGGCGACGCGCCTGGGGACGGATCGCGCCCATGGCCTGGCGGTGCGGGTCCGCCAGTCTTACGACTGGCAGCGCATCTTCGCCGAGCATATCGAGCCGCTGGTGCAACAATGACGCGCCGTCCGCTCTTCAGCAGCCTGCAGCGTGTGCTGGTGCCGGTGCTCAGGGGGCGCAGCCCACTTGAGTCGGTCCGACTGGCGCAGGCGCTCACGGCTGAAACGGTTCTGCTGGGTGTGATACCGGTGGCGGAGGAGGAGACCGTCAGTCGTGCGGCCGGAGACGCCCGGCGGCTGCGGGGTGAGATGCGCCAGCTGGATCTGCTGCCGCAAACCCGCATGTGCCCCCGGGTGAGGGTCTCGGCGTATCCCTGGGCCGAGCTGCGCGAGGTCATCGGAACGGAGGCGCCGGATCTCACGCTGTTGGAGTGGCCGGACCAAGTGGTTGCCCTGGGCCTGGGTCATCCCGAGAAGCTGACTGAGCTTGGATGCGACCTGGCTCTGATTCGGGGCCCGGTGCCTGACAGTCCACAGCGGGTGCTGGTGGCGCTGCGCGGCGGTCCAAATGCCGAGCTTGTGCTGCGCCTGGCGCTGGCGCTGCGTCCGGAGCAGTTGGACGTGCTCCACATCGGGCCGGGCGGAGGATCGCCGACGGACGACCCCTACCGGGGGCTGGAGCGTGTGCTGGGTGCCTTGCCGCAGGTGAATGTTATCCGTCGCGGTGGGGAAAACGTCGCGGGGACGATTCTGGAGATGGCGCCTGGGCATGACCTGCTGCTGATGGGTGTGAGTGCCCGCCTGGGTAGCGAGGGCGTGCTGCTTGGCCCGATTGCCGAGGAGATGATGCGGCAAGCCCCCTGCGGAGTGATCAGCCTGATGGCTGAGCGGCGCCAGCCGGCGGTTCCTTATGACGCCCGGGTCGGGGCGCGCGCCATCTCGATTCTGGTCGACAAGTGGTTTGCCGAGAACACCTTCTCCTCCGACGAATTCGCTGATCTCGAGAGGCTGCTGGCGCTCAAGCAGGCACAGGGAGTCACGATCAGCCTGGCCTTGCCAGCCCTGAATGAGGAGGAGACGGTCGGGAAGGTGATCCGAACGGTGCGGCGGGCCCTGATGGACGACGTGCCATTGTTGGACGAGATCGTGCTGCTGGACTCGGCCTCCGCCGATCGGACACGCGAGATCGCCGCCCAGGAAGGGGCACGGGTATATGTCCACCAGGATCTACTCCCTGACTACGGAGCACGAGCTGGCAAAGGGGAAGCGCTGTGGAAGAGCCTGCTCGTCACGCGGGGGGACATCATTGCCTGGATCGACACCGATATCGTCAATATTCATCCCCGCTTTGTCTACGGTATCATCGGCCCGCTGCTGCTCGATCCAAGGGTGCAGCTGGTCAAGGGGTTCTACCGTCGTCCGCTGCGCGTCGGCGACAAGATACAGGTGGGCGGAGGGGGGCGGGTGACCGAGTTGGCCGCCCGGCCGCTGCTCAACCTGTTCTACCCGGAACTGTCCGGGATCGTGCAGCCGCTTTCCGGTGAGTATGCCGGTCGGCGCAGCTCCCTGGAGCAGGTGCCATTCTTCTCGGGATACGGCGTAGAGACCGGCCTGCTGATCGACATCCTTGACCGTTTTGGTTTGAGCGCCATCGCTCAGGTGGATCTGATGGAGCGCATCCATCACAATCAGCCGCTCGAGGCGTTGGGCAAGATGTCCTTCTCGATCATCCAGGTTGTGGTTAGCCGCCTGGAAGCACGTACAGGGCAGCCAATGCTAGACGAGGTCAACAAGTCGATGAAGATGATTCGCCACAATCGGCGGGGATTCTTCCTAGAGGTCGAGGAGATTGCCGAGCTCGACCGCCCGCCGATGATCCATATCCCCGAGTACCAGAAGCGCAATCCATCCAACGGAGAATCCGCTGCGTGATCCCTGAGCCGACAACGAGCCCCGCATGGCATGCCTGATCCTGGTGCGGCATGGCGCCACCGACTGGAACCGGGATGGCAGATATCAAGGGCAATCCGACACGCCGCTCAATGATGAGGGGATTGCTCAGGCGCGCCGTTTGGTTGACCTGCTGCAAGGTGTAGGAATCTCGCACGTGGTCAGCAGCGATCTCAGGCGTGCCAGCGTGACCGCGCGGATCCTGGCGGAGGGCCTGCGCCTTGAACCGCCGCGCCTCGAACCCCGGCTGCGCGAGATTGACCTCGGCGAATGGGAAGGAAGATTGGCGACCGAAATCGCGCAAGGAGACGCGCAGGCATGGGACGCCCGGCGCCGGGATCCGGTGGCCGTCGGCGCGCCCGGGGGAGAAACTACGCATCAGGTGGCGCAGCGCGTCTGGGCCTGCCTCGATGAGCTCGCCGCGCAGGCGCCCCGGACGACGACGGCAGTGGTCTCGCACGGGTTATCCCTGGCGACAGCGCTGTGCCGGGTGCGCGGCTTGCCGCTGGAGAGGGCCGGCGAGATCATCCCCGAGAACGCCATGCCGATTGCGGTTGATTGGACAGCAGGCGTCTGATGAACGGGCATCCGCAGTGATCGCCCCGATCCTGGCGGCGCTGATCATTGTCATCCTGGCGGCGAAGGCCTCGGGGTGGATCTCGGTCCGGATCGGTCAGCCTGCGGTGCTGGGGGAACTGTTGGCGGGGCTTGTCCTCGGCCCGTCCCTGCTGGCGGTGTTCGCACTGCCGTACTTCGCCGCCGCGCATATCGCCGAACTGCTGGTCGAGCTGGGCGAGATCGGGGTGATCCTGCTGATGTTCGTCGCCGGGATGGATGTGCACCTGGAAGACATGATCAAGACGGGCAAGCCGGCCTTGCTGGCCGGGGTGCTGGGCGTCCTCGCACCCGTGGTGTTGACCGTCGGCGTGGCGACTGGGCTGGGATACGGGCCGACGCAATCGGTCTTCTTCGGACTGGTGCTGGCCGCCACCTCGGTGAGCATCTCGGTGCAGACGCTGATCGAGCTGGGTGTGCTGCGCAGCCGTGAGGGAATTGCCATGCTGGGGGCGGCGGTGGTCGATGACGTGATCTCGCTGCTGCTGCTCTCGGTGTTCACCGCACTCGTGGTGAACAGCGGCGGCAGCCCACTGGGAGTGCTCGGGACCATCCTGCGCATGCTGTTGTTCCTGGGCGTGGGTCTGCTGGTAGCCGTTCGACTGCTCCCCAGGATGTCGGCGGGTCTCAGTAAGCTTCCGGTCAGCCAGCCGGTTGTGACAGGTGCGGTGTTGGCCATGCTGGTCTTCGCCTGGACCGCCGAGGAACTGGGTGGGCTGGCAGCCATCACCGGTGCCTTTCTGGCGGGCTTGGGGATGTCGCGCAGCGCCCAGAACGATACCATCCGCCGGGGGACGCATGTGTTGGCCTACAGCTTCTTCGTTCCGATCTTCTTGGTCTCGATCGGACTGCGAGCCGATGTGGGCGAGCTGACGACAGCCGGGGCCGTCCTGATCCTTTCGCTGATTGCGGTAGCGGTGATCAGTAAAGTGTTCGGAGCGGGTGCAGGGGCACGCCTGGGCGGCCTCACGCGGAACGAATCCTTGCGCCTGGGTGTCGGGATGATTTCGCGCGGGGAAGTCGGCTTGATTATCGCCGACGTCGGCCTGACGATGGCGCTCATCAGCACTGAGCTCTTCACCGACATCGTCCTGGTGGTGCTGGCAAGCACGCTGCTGGCGCCACCCTTGCTCAAACTCGCCTATCGGCGCAAGGAGGCCTCGCATGCCTAAGCTGGTGGTGTGTGTCGTCGATGACCCCGAGAGGGCGGAAGACGTCCTGGCCGCCTGGGTGGAGCTCGGCGTTCCGGGGGTGACGATTCTGGACAGCACGGGCCTTGGGCATCACATCGCCGGGCTGGGCGCACCGGATGACCTGCCCCTCTTTCCGTCGCTGGAGAGCCTGCTGCGGGCCCGCGAGGAGAGCCACCGGACGCTGCTGGCGGTGGTCAACGACTCGCAGACCATTGACCAGCTGGTCGAAGCGACGGAGCACATCGTCGGCCCGCTGGCAGCCCCAGACACCGGCATCCTGTTCGTCGTACCGGTCGAACAAGCCTGGGGTCTGCGCAAGTCGCGCGGGTGAACTGGAACTGATCGGAGGGGACTACTGTGGCGGCCAGAACGCTTGCACAGGCGCTGCTCGTCTTGGCGGCGATCGGGATTGGATGGCTGGTCTTGCGGCTGGCCTTTCGACGACTGCTCCACAGGATCGAGCGCACCGTGCACGATCCAAGCCGGGCGGCGCGCCTCAGGACGATCTGCATCGTCGGCCGTGACTCGCTGCTCGTGGTCCTCGTCGTCGGCGGAATGCTAGCGGTGCTGGACCTGCTGGGGATCAACATCACCAGCTTCGCGGCGTTGATCGGAGCCGTGGGGCTGGCGCTGTCGCTCGGGGCGCAATCCCTGGTCAAAGACATCATCGCCGGGGTGGTGATCCTGGTGGAGGACCAGTTCCGTCTGGGGGATGTGATCACGATCCAGGGTGTGAGCGGCGCCGTTGAGCGCATCTCCCTTCGAGCGACCCACCTGCGAGCTGTCGACGGCCAGTTGCACATCGTGCCGAACGGGGATGTGCGCCTGGTCTCAAACGCGACCCAGGAGTATTCCCGAGCCGTGGTGGATATCCCGGTCGGCTTCGACCAGGACACGGAGCGGGTCGCAGGGGTGCTGGCGCAGGCGATGCATGCGTTGAGCGCCAACGACTCCCGGCTGTGGGAGCCCGCCGAGGTTCTCGGCTGGTCTGGGACGACCGAATTCGGCGTGATGATGCGCCTGACGGCGAAGGTGGCGCCTGGCCAGCAATGGGTGGTTGCGCGGGAGATGCGGCGGGTGGGCCTGGAGGCCTTGCGCGCCGCGGGGATCCCGGTGGCCATGCCGAGCGCCGTCCGGGCTTCGGCTTCGGCGGATTGAGGCGGGGCGGGCGGGGCCTGGACAAGGGTGGGCGTAGAGATCGCCTGCGCCCTTCGGGTTCGGCTCCCTGGGGCAGGCGCTCAGCCCATGTGCCGGATGATGGCGTCGCCGAACTCAGAGCACTTGACCAGCGTGCCGTAATCCATCAGGCGGTGGAAATCGTAGGTGACCGTGCGGGCGCGAATGGCGCCCTCCATCCCCAGGATCACCAGGCGGGCCGCCTCCCGCCACCCCAGGAAGCGCAACATCATCTCGCCGCTCAGGATGACCGAGCCGGGATTCACCATGTCCTTATCGGCGTATTTCGGCGCCGTGCCGTGTGTGGCCTCGAACACCGCGTGGCCCGTCTGGAAGTTGATGTTGGCGCCGGGGGCGATGCCAATCCCACCCACCTGCGCCGCCAGCGCGTCTGACAGATAGTCGCCGTTGAGGTTCATCGTGGCGATCACGTCGAACTCACGCGGCCGGGTCAACGTCTGCTGGAAGGCAATGTCGGCAATGACGTCCTTGACCAGGATCCGCCCGGCTTTCAGGGCGGATTCCTGCTCGAGGATGGCGGCTTCCTCGCCTTTGGCCTGTGCCGTGCGCTGCCACTGCATCCAGGTATAGACCTGGTCGGCAAACTCGGTCTCCACAACCTCGTACCCCCACTTGCGGAACGCGCCCTCGGTGTGCTTGAGGATATTGCCCTTGTGCACCAGGGTCAGTGACTTGCGGCCATCCTCGAGGATACAGTGCATAGCTGCCCGGACCAGCCGCTGCGTGCCTTCGCGCGAGATCGGCTTGAGCGCGATGCCGGAGGTCTCGGGGAAGCGGATCCGATCGAAGCGAGAGGAGAACCGTGTTCGCAACAACTCGCGGAACTCGGCGTTCTCGTCCGTGCCTTCTTCAAACTCGACCCCGGCGTACAAGTCCTCCGTGTTCTCGCGGAAGACGACCATGTCCACGTCCTGCGGGCGGCAAACCGGCGAGGGGACGCCTTCGAAGTAGCGCACCGGGCGAACGCAGGCATACAGGTCGAGCGCCTTGCGCACGGCAACGTTCAGCGAGCGGAAGCCCTCGCCCACGGGCGTCGTCAGCGGGCCCTTGATGCCCACCTGGAATTCCCGGAAGGCGTCGAGCGTCTCGTCGGGCAGCCAGGTGCCGAAGCCGGTGAACGCTTTCTCGCCGGCGAAGACCTCCATCCAGACGATCTTGCGCTTCCCGCGGTAGGCTTTCTCGACGGCCGCATCCAGCACGCGCACGGATGCGCGCCAGATGTCGGGCCCGGTGCCGTCGCCCTCGATATACGGAATGATCGGGTTGTCGGGGACGTGCAGGATGCCGCCCGAGAAACGGAGGGCTTCCCCGTGCTGGGGCACCTGGGCGTGCTGATAGGGCATCGAGGACTCCCTTGGCGATGGTTGGATCGGGATGCGGGCGGATTATAGCTGAAGGCTACTACTCGTCCTCCAGGATCTCGAGCTGGGCGACCGCAGCCGAGAGGCGCTTCACCCCGACCTTGGCGAAGCTGACCGTGACAATCTCATCATCCTGTTCGAGGCGAGTCTCGAGCACCACGCCCTCGCCGAAGGTTGAGTGAGCCACGCGCTGCCCCACGGCGAACTGGGCCTGAAGCGGGGGGAAGGAAGCGACCGGCGTCTCCCAGCGTGTCTGGCGCAGGTAGACCGATTGCGCCTGAGTGCGACCGTACGGCAGATCGCCGTGGATGCAGTCGGCTGGAAGATCCGCCAGGAAGCGGGATGGCTCGCTGATCAGCGAGGCGCCGCCGATGCGGCGGCGGAAGGCGCGCACCAGGAACAGGCGGTCCATGGCGCGGGTGATGCCGACATAGAACAGGCGGCGTTCTTCGTCCAGCGCGTCCTTCTCGTCGAGCGAGCGCTGGTGTGACAGCAGCCCCTCTTCGAGTCCGACGATGAAGACCACCGGGAACTCCAGACCCTTGGCGGCGTGCAGCGTCAACAGCGTAGGCACGTCCTGCGCATCGCTTAATGTGTCCTGGTCGGAGACCAGGGCGACAGACTCGAGGAAGGCCGCCAGGTCAAGATCGGTGTACTCGGCGGCGAGGTTGCACAGTTCAAGAACGTTAGCCCAACGCTCGACGCCCTCCTCCGTTCCATCCTCGAGGAAGGCACGATACTTGACGTCGGCCAGGACAGCCTCGATCAACCCGGCGACGGTCCCGTTCTGGCTCAGCGTCCGCCAGCGCTGTAGGTTGCGGCCGAATTCCAGCAGGGCGGCGCCGGCCTTGCCCGACAGGCCGGTCGGGAGGGTGGCCTGTCCGCTGCCCAGCAGGAGCAGCAGGCGCCCCGGGCTCTGTCCGCCGCCAGCGGCCGCCTCCAGCACGCTGGCAGTCGACTTCGCCCCCAGGCCCCGGCTCGGGGTGTTGAGCACGCGCAGCAAGCTCACCTGATCGTCGGGGTTGTGCGCCAGCCGCAGGTAGGCGATGACGTCCTTGACTTCGCGGCGTCCGTAGAATCGCTGCGCACCGACCAGCCGGTATGGGAGCCCGGCGCGCAAGAACGCTTCCTCGAGCGAACGCGATTGGGCATTGGTGCGGTACATCACGGCACAGTCGCCGGGACGGGCGTGGTTGCCGGCGGCGAGCTCGGCGATGGTGTCGACCGCAAAGCGTGCTTCGTCACTCTCGTCATACGCCTCGTAGACCGTTACCCGGCTGCCCTGGCCCCGATCGGTGAACAGGCGCTTGGGTTGGCGCCCGGGGGCGCGGTCGATCACGGCCATGGCGATGTCGAGCACGGTCTGGGTTGAGCGGTAGTTCTGCTCAAGCAGGATCACCTGCGCCTGGGGGTAATCCTGACTGAAGCGCCGGACGTTGCGGTAGTCGGCGCCGCGCCAGCGGTAGATCGATTGATCAGCGTCACCGACAACAAACAGGTCGGCCGTGTCCGAGGCCAGCCAGCGCAGCAATTCGTACTGCACGCTGTTGGTGTCCTGGAACTCATCGACCAGCAGGTGGCGATGGCGGGCGCGGGTCCGCTCTCGAACGTCAGGGTGCTCCCGCAACAACCGGGCGGCCTGCGTGAGCAAGTCGTCGAAGTCGAGGGCGTTGTTGTTGCGCAGCGCAGCCTGGTAGCGGGCGTACACCTGACGGGCGATCGTCTGCACATGACTGCCGGAGGCGATGGCCTCCGGGGCCACCATCTCGTTCTTCGCCTGGGAGATGATCGCCTGGATCTTGGCCGGCGGCACCTGCTTCGGGTCGTAGCCGAGATCCTTGATTGCCTGACGGACCAGCGTGGACTGATCGTCCTCGTCGAAGATCACGAAGTCGCGGCTGACCTCCAGGTAGGCTGACTCGCGGCGCAGCAGACGGGCTGACCAGGCGTGGAAGGTTCCCAGGTTAGGGCGAGCGGCCCCGGCCGCCGCCGGGAGCAAGGCCTCCAGCCGGGAAGCCATCGCGCGGGCGGCCTTGTTGGTGAAGGTGACGGCAAGGATATGCTCAGGCGCCGCGCCAAGGGCTTCGATCAGGTAGGCGATGCGATGCGTGAGAACGCGCGTCTTGCCGGAACCCGGCCCGGCCAGCACCAACACTGGGCCAAGGGGTGCGGTTACAGCGCTGCGCTGCGCCGGATTAAGCCCGGCCAGAAGATCCGCGCCGGCGGTCATCCGTCGCAGCCCGGGTTGGGCGGAAGGGCGGGCCGGCACATCACGCCGGGCGCGGTCCAATATTCAGCACGCCCGCCCCGCCCAGCAGTCCGGTCACAGCGTGGGCGGGGACGTCCAGCACGCAGCTGTCGGCGAAGTAGGCGAAGTCGAAGTGCACCGGATCGCCGGCCACCTTCCCCGGGATCGGCATCAGCCGGGCCGTCAGAGGCTTGTTGTGGCGCAGCGCCAGCGCTCCCAGGTCGACCAGGATTGCCATCAGCGCCTCGGCGTCGGTGTCCCCTGGGACGGGCAGGGTGTCCAGCCCGGTGCCGCACAGGGTGGAGAGCACCAGCAAGTCGGCGAGGGTCAGATGGCCTTCGGCCGCGCGCGCGGCAAGGGTGGCGTCCTCCAGAACCGGCAGGAACAAGCCGCAGAATCCGGTCCGCTTGAACTGGGCCCGGTCGAGGCAATCAGCCAGAAACGCCGCAGCGGCAACCGTCCCAGCCAGACCGACAGCCGACACCCCCAGCAATTCGAGCGCCGTGCCAAGCGAGCGATGATGCTCCGGATAGGGCGCCAACGAGAAATCGATGCCGAGCCAGCGCGTCTCGTGCTCGGCGGCGATCGGCTGCAGCAGGCGGGTGATGGCAGAGGCATGGGCTTCGATCATCCCCACCAGCCGACGCCGAGCGATCTCGGGGGACGACACTTCGCGGAAGGCATCGACCGCGAGCTCGGCGGCCTCGGTTGCAATGGCCAGCGCGGGCGAGCCGTTGTCGTGGTAGGCAGCGGGGAAGAATGGCGTGCCGGAGGGCACATTCGCCAGTGCAGCGAAGCGCAGGTTGGCAAAGCCGTCCGAGGACAGGCGCGAGTTGCGCTCGATGACCTGGGCGCAGGCCCGGGCGGCAGGCAGAGCGACGCCGACCTCGGAATGCGCGTATAGGCCGCTGGTGAACACGTTCTCGGTCGCGGCCAGAATCTCCGGAATGGCGGTGAATCCTCCCGGTTCCTCCGGCAAGGCTGGGCCGATCGCCACATAGTCGATGCCATGCACGAAGGCCTGTGCCTCGAGCTGGCGGGCGAACTCGGCGCGATCGGCCGGCGCAACCGGCCGTTCCATCTCGGCTGGCGGCGGGGTGGCCAGGCGCAGGGTCTGGACAGGATAGCCAGCCTGCTCGAGCGCCAGGCGGGCGGCGGAGAGGCAGCGGCTGATCTCCTCGAAGCGCCGCGGCTCCACGGGCCAGCCGGGGGCGACAAAGGCGGTGATCGATCGGATGTTCATGCGCCTCCTCGCTGGCGGGCGATCTCGAACAGAAGCACGGCGGCGGCAATGGCGGCGTTGAGCGACTCGGAGCCGCCGCGCAGCGGGATGTGAACGGTTGCCTGGCAGGCTGCGCGCAGCGCGTCGCTCGCGCCGGCCGCTTCGCCGCCGATCACCAGTCCGGCCGGCGAGCGCCAGTCGACCTGGTGATAGACGATCCCCTGGCGCGCCTCGGCCAGCCACAGCGGCACACCCTGCAGCCGCTGCAGGATCGCCTCGGTGCTCAGGGCCAGGATTGGGAGGTAGAGGTGTGCACCCATGGCCCCACGCACTACCTTGGGATTGTAGGCGTCGACCGTTCCCTCGCTCAGGAACAGCGCTTGCACGCCGGCCGCCCGACAGGTGCGGATCAGCGTGCCGAGGTTCCCGGGATCGGCCATGCGATCGGCAACCACTGCCAGGGTGATCGGCTCCTGCGGCGCAGGTTCGGGAAGGGGCAGCACCACCAGCAGGCCTGGCGGCGTGTCGGTAGCCGACATGGCCGCCATCGCCGGTTCACTGACCGGCTCGGCGCTGGCACCGGCTCGCTGCAGGCTGTTGACCAGGCCGCGGCCGCGAGCGTCGAGGTGCTCGGTGTAGAAGACCGCCCGCACCGGGGTTCCCGAGGCCAGCACCTCACGCGCCATGCGCTCCCCCTCGACCACATAAGCCGCCTCGCCGGAGCGGCTGGAACGGCGCGTCTGCAGCGCCCGCACCCACTTCACGCGTGGATTGCTTGCCGAGGTGATCACTGCGGGTTGCCCTCCTTTGCCCAGCACTGCTGCCAGACGGCAAGGAACGCCGATAGCACGCCCGGCTCCAGCAAGACAAGACGCACCACCTGCAGGTGGCTGTCAGGCATGGCGAGCAGGGTTGTCTCGACCTGCTCGAGCAGCACCGGGGCCGCCCGCTCGGGTGGGAAGCCGAAGATCCCGCTGGAGATGGCCGGCAGGGCCAGACTGGTCGCGCCCAGGCGGTCGGCGGTCTCCAGAGCCGTCCGCACCGTTGCGGCCAGCTTGCGTTCTTCTTGGCCTTCCCCCCAGACAGGGCCGACGGCGTGGATCAGGAAGCGACAAGGGAGGTTGCCGCCGCTGGTAACGGCCGGGTGTTCGTGCTCGATCGGACCGTTGTCCGCCAGCCAGCGATCGCTCTGTTGCTGCACGACAGGTCCACCTTTGCGCGCCAGGGCCGCAGCAACGCCGCCTCCGTGCTGCAGCCGAGCGTTGGCCGCGTTGACAATGGCATCCACGGCCTCCTCGGTGAGGTCCCCCTGGCGCAGTTCAAGGCGTTGTCCGGTTGGCAGTTCATGATAGGCGATCAGGCGTGACACGGGACACTCCAGTCGAGGCCAAGGAGGCAAGAGGATTGTATCAAGCTCGCACCCCAAGCAGGTGACACGGCCGATCCGTGGATCGCGGGCGGGGAGCCGGTCTTGCGCTTGAGCACATCACCTGGCTTGGTGTTGTTCGTGGGCGGGCGGGATTGCCGGCCTGCTGCATGTGCTGGATTTTGGCAGTTGCTGGAATGCCCACAGGTCTCACCGGTGTTCCGGCTGCCTTCAAGTGAGATGTGCCCGGAGGGGGCAGCGAGGCTGGAAAGACCGCGTGCCATTCGACGTTCCAATGCAGGCGGGAACCCCTGCTCGCCTGGGCTCAACAGGTGCGGCCGCCGCTGCACCAGGGCGGGGGTGGACGCGAAACCACCCCGCCGGAGCGGGGTGGCAGGATTGATCGAGGCGCGCAGGCTCAGGCCCGGGCTTCCGAGACGACCGCCGCGAAGGCGGCCGGGTCGCGCACGGCCAGATCGGCCAGCATCTTGCGATTGATGCGGATGTCGGCCGCCTTCAGGTCGTGGATCAGACGACTGTAGGTCGTACCGTTCAGTCGCGAGGCAGCGTTGATGCGCGCGATCCACAGGCGGCGCAGGTCACGCTTGCGCGTGCGGCGGTCGCGATAGGCATACCACAGGCTCTTCATCATCGCCTCGTTGGCGCGACGGAAGAGCAGGTGACGCGAGCCATACATGCCGCTGGTCATGCGCAGGATCTTCTTGTGTCGTCGGCGGGTGACAATCCCGCCCTTCACTCTAGCCACGTTCTTCTCTCCTGCGGTCCCCTGAGCGCCGGCGGGAAGCCCTCCCGCCTGTTAGGCACACTCAACGGCCGCGCCCGACGATCTCGGCGTGCCTGGCAGAAATGCCGCCGGGACTACTTGCCCAGGTTGGGGGCGAGGCGCGCCACGCGCTTCCTGAACGAGCGGCCCTTCACCGGGACCATCTCAGCCAGCTGCGCCTTGGTGCGCGACGACTTGCGGCGCCGCAGATGGCTCTTGCCGCCCTTGGTGCGCAGCAGCTTGCCGCCGGCGGTGCGGCGGAAGCGCTTGGAAGTCGCCTTGTGGGTCTTGAGTTTGTACTTACCCGTCTTGTTCGCTTTCTGCGGCACGGTCCTTCTCCCTGCTCTTCTGGGTCACCTGCAGCCTCAGACGCCGCCGCGGACGAAGGTCCGCGGCGCACAGTGCATCGGCGGGACTTGCAGGCGGCTAGCTTTTCGGCTTGCCCGGCGCCAGCGTCATCAGCATGGTCCGGCCTTCCATGGCCGGGGTCTGCTCGATGATCGAAACGTCGGCAAGATCAGCCGCAATATCCCTGAGATCCTCGAGGGCGATTTCCGGGAAGGTGATCTCGCGACCGCGAAAGCGGATGCGGACTCTGACCTTCTTGCCTTCCGTCAGCCAGCGACGGGCATTGCGGATCTTGAAGCCGCGATGGTGATCGGAGGTCTTGGGGCGCAGGCGGATCTCCTTGATCTCGATCTTGGTCTGTGCCTTGCGGGCTTCGCGCTCCTTCTTGGCCTTCTCGTAGAGGAACTTGCCGTAGTCCAGCACCCGGCACACCGGGGGCGAGAGATTTGGGGCAACCTCTACCAAGTCAAGATTGGCCTGCTGCGCCAGACTGAGCGCTTCGCGCAGCGGGACGACCCCCAAGTTCTGACCGTCCGGACCGATCAGTCGAACTTCACTGACCCGGATCTCCTCGTTGACTCGGAACTCGGATGCGCTGATCTTTCTCTCCTCTCGGACTCGGACATGGTGGGGCCGCTCAGGAGGGCGTGAGCGGCCCGAACTTACGCGAAATGATACCACGGGTGGAAGGAGAGCGTCAAACCGGGGGACGGGCCCCAGGGCTGGCGCCTGCGGTCGGTGCCCGGTTGCCAGCGCTCGGCGTAGGGCAAGATCTGGGGGCAGGGAGATCTCGACCCCGTACATATGAAGCAGGATCCTCGCTGACAGGTCGCTGCCTGGCGCCGACGGGTGTCAGCCCACGATCTGGGGCGGAAGACAGCGCCTGAATCCTCCGGGGAGACGGTGACGGCTGGGCATCCCCTACAACGGCCCGCCGCTCTCTGACCGCTGTTGGGTGCGGGCTGGTCGGGGCGTGCCAAGGGCCGCACATGCATCTGCTCCAGATCTGCTTATGGCCTTCACGCGTACTTCATTGCCGGCAGGTAGCCTGATCTCAGTCCGGCGCGGCGGTTGGCCGCGTCCGAGGGAGTCGAGGTGAGACGGATGATCAAGAAGCTGTTGTTTGCCGGTGCGATTGTGGCTGTACTGAGCCTGATGGGCTACGGCGTGTACGAGGCTGTTGGCGGAACCGGGACGGAGACGCATGCCGGGATCGAGGCCGGACGCCATGCTGCAGCGGCTGGAGTGGACGACCGCGGTGAAGCGCCGGGTCAGGGACAGGGACAGGGACAGGGTGGTGGCCGTTGGGCGACAGGCGCCCGGCCGGAGGTTGGGCAGAGCGACGGCCGGCGCCAGGGATTGGCGATCGATCCGGCGGCGCCCGACCGGGCCGAGAATCGGGCGGCGACGGTGCTCACCGGGACCGTCGTACAACTGGACGGCAGCGAGCTGGTGCTGCAGACGCCGGAAGGGGCACAGATCCTAGCGGGATTCGGCAAGCCCGGCTTCTGGGAGAGCCTGGGGATCATGCTCCAGGCGGGAGACCCGGTAGAGATTACCGGCTTCTGGGAAGGCGCGGAGTTCCAGGTGCAAACGCTGACGGCGCCGGCTACCGGGCAGACGGTTGTCTTGCGCGATGAAACCGGCCGGCCGCTATGGGCGGGCGGCGGGCGCTGGGCGCAACCGTTGGCCGGCGGCTCTGGCCGATCCTTCTAGGGTGAGAAGCAACGATGTCGCTTAAGCCGAAATGGAATCTGCTTGTGAATGGTGTGATCGCCGTGGGGTTCATCGTCACGGCGCTGACCGGGCTGGTCTTCTTCTTCGGGCTCGCCGGGGCGGGGTACCAGGGCGGGCGGGTAGCCTCGCAATCCTGGCTGCTGGCGCGCGATGCCTGGCGCAGCCTGCATGACTGGTTCGGGATGGCGATGATCGCCGGCGTGACAATCCATCTGATCGTGCACTGGAAGTGGATCGTGGCGGCGGTGAAGCGCAATCTGCTGGGTGCGTTCACCCCCGGTCGGCGGGCCGCGGTGCCGCCGAGGCGGGCGATTCGCTAACCCAGCCGGGCGAGTACGTGTGCCGTCGGGGCGATGCATGCATCGCCCCGACGCTTTGTGGATGTATCCAGCAGCGGCCGAACGGCCACGAGCCGCCGATCGGATGGGGGCGAAGGGGTGGGACGGATTGGACGATCGACGTAGGTGCGAAGCCTGCTTCGCCTCTACCCCCTGGTGATGACTGGCTGGACGCAATCGCAGTTGGTCTGCATGCACTCCTTGGATACCTGCCGGGTCTGTCGGGGCGGTGTGTGCAGTGCGCCGACCTGTGGGTGGCCGGCTGCGACGGCTCAGGCGGCGCAGCGGATCTTGTCGGGTGCGGGGGAGGCGTTGGTGTCTGCTGGCGCGACCGGCCTGGCGTGCAGGGAGGCGCGCCGCCTCGCGGCTGGGGCCGCACCGCCCAGCAGCGGCGTGCCGGGATC